>Ga0070730_10000181_pt1 | contig 80474 bp, 85 predicted proteins | sample Coa_R1_3_FD_66447 | JGI IMG/M metagenome (GOLD analysis project Ga0070730, IMG submission 66447) | Surface soil microbial communities from Centralia Pennsylvania, which are recovering from an underground coalmine fire - Coalmine... | ecosystem: Environmental > Terrestrial > Soil > Unclassified ... | reverse complement strand
GGGGGGCGCTGTAGCAGTGAACGCAATGTGTCAAACTTCCATTCCAGGTGTGTATGCCACAGGTGATTTGGCGCATCCAGACGGGCTCCCTTTTCCGCCGGCATCCGTCATCGTGGCTGCTGGTCAGGGCGCTATTGCGGGTCGCGCTATCGACCGAGAGCTGCTGCTAGCGGACTTTGAAGCGAGCCAGCGGACTGCCTGAATGTAGTCGGAGCGCGGCGGAGCGAGAGCGAAACTTCGTCATCAGTCTTAGTTCGATGCGGGTGCGGTGTCCGTTGCCCGCGTCCTTACGGAGCCTGCCAGACAAGGAGAGAGTCTTGGCTAGCGTACGAAATCATCTTTTGCATGGGCGTTTGATTTTTTTTGCGACCTTTGGATTATGTCAATAATCCTATAGTGCATGAAAGGATTCTTATGAAACTCACTGGTCGCACCATCCTTATCACGGGGGGCTCAGCCGGTATCGGGCTGGCTTTCGCCCTGAAGTTCCTCGAACTGGGCAATGAAGTCATTGTCACTGGTCGGCGTCAAGCTGTTCTCGATCAGGTGAAGGCCAAGCACCCGAAGCTCCAGACGATCCAGAGCGATGTCGCGGACCCGGCACAGATCGCCGCCCTAGCAGCGCGCGTGAAATCGGATTTCCCCAAGCTCGATGTGCTGATGAACAATGCGGGCATCATGCTCTACAAAAACCTGAGAGCGCCAGCGGCTGATCTCGCTGGATTAATGGCGGAGATGAACGTCAACGTAGGCGGCGTAATCACCACGACTTCTGCGTTCATGGATATTCTCAAGGCCAACAAGGGTACCGTGATAAATACATCATCGGCGCTCGCGTTCGTGCCGTTGCCCTCTGCGCCGATCTACAGCGCCACCAAAGCCGCGATTCACTCGTACACCCAATCACTAAGGTTCCAGTTGGAAGAAACTGGCGTGGAAGTTATCGAATTGATGCCGCCCGGCGTGAAGACCGACATGACGGTGGAGCTTGCGGAAGGCGGAGTCTCTGTGATCACCACGGACGAGTTGGTAAAGCAGTCGTTTGCGGCCCTTAAGACCGGTGCCGTCGAGATTCGGCCAGGGCAATCCAAACAGCTTGCATTCATGCGTCGCCTCGCCCCCAATTTCATCAACAGGCAACTCTGGAAGGCGTCTAAGAACCTGGTTCCAGTCGGAGTTTAGGGCGGATTGCAGCTGAGGCTTTTGGCGTTTGCTATCCAGTTGGGACAAAGGAGAGTATTCGTGGCGCAATTGTCTGAGCACCCAAGCGTGAAACATTTCTACCAGGAAAGGGCGAACCGGGGTGAAGTCCCTACGGATCGGGTCCTTGATGCAGCTTGGCTCCGCCAGTTGTGCCTGGATGCGGGCGCAGACGATGTGGGCTTCGTTGAGCGCGACCGGCCAGAAATTGCCGATCAGAGGGTTGACATTGAGAACGTCTTTCCGAGAACAAGAACACTGATTAGTGTTGTCTGCCGTATGAACCGGGAAAATATCCGGACGCCAGCCCGTTCCATCTCCAATCTTGAATTCCATCACACGACCGACGAAACCAACGAAGTGGCGCGCCGGATCGTCTCCGAACTGGAAAAAGTTGGGATTGGGGCGATCAATGGCGGAGCCGTTGGGTTCCCGATGCAAGCTGATCGTTGGGGATCGAAAATGTGGGTGATCTCTCATAAGCCTGTGGCAGTAGCAGCGGGCCTCGGGCAGATGGGGATTCATCGCAACGTGATTCATCCCAAGTTCGGGAATTTCATTCTGCTCGGAACCGTGCTGGTGGATGCAGAAGTCTCCGAGTATTCACACCCGGTCGTCTATAACCCCTGCCTCGAATGCAAGTTGTGTGTTGCCGCCTGCCCAACTGGTGCGATCAGCCCGGACGGTCAGTTCAATTTCTCCGCCTGCTACACCCATAACTACCGCGAGTTCATGGGCGGATTCAACGATTGGGTGGAGAAGATCGCAGAAAGCAAGAGCGCACACGATTACCGCAAAAATGTGTCAGGGGCGGAGACGGTGTCGATGTGGCAGAGCTTGTCGTTCGGCGCCAACTACAAGGCCGCTTATTGTATGGCAGTATGCCCTGCGGGTGAGGACGTAATCGCGCCCTTCCTCACGAACCGCAAGCAATTTCTAGACGATGTCGTTCGGCCCCTGCAGAACAAACCTGAGACTGTCTACGTTGTTCCCAATTCTGACGCCGAAGAGTTCGTTGCGCGGCGCTTTCCGCATAAGAAGATTAAGCGGGTGTCGAACGGCCTTACCGGCCAAGGAACCATTCGCTCGTTCCTGCGAGGCTTGAACTTCGTTTTTCAGAAAGGTCAATCAAAAGGACTGAACGCTGTCTATCACTTCACGTTCACTGGTCAGGATGAAGTGAAAGCAACAGTCACGATTCGCGACGAAAAGTTGCAGGTTTCCGAAGGCCACAATGGGGACGCCGATCTACGACTTACTGCCGATAGCGAGACATGGCTGCGCTTTCTGCGTAAGGAAGCCAATCTCGTATGGGCACTGGTCCGGCGGAAGATTCGTATTCAAGGATCGCCCAAGTTGCTGATTGCATTCGGGCGCTGCTTCCCATCGTGAACAGGTACATAGAGGATCCTGCATTGCGCCTGGACAGGTGCGAACCCACACGACAGATGGCGGGCAAGCTACGTTTTGGCTGTCAATCGGTTCACCGCATTTGACTTTGTCATCATGGCCGCGAGCATCTCATCCTGCGCTGCAAGACGATCTTCGCTCATGCTGTGCGCGTAAATTCCGAGTGTGGTGCTAACGTCGCTATGGCGAAGCATCGCTTGAACGGTTTTCCAGCCGCATCAGCCACTGGAATCCTGAATGAAGCGCAACCCGCCTTTATTAGGCGGGGTCTGGGACGTCGTCTTCTTCGTAGCCCAACGCCCAGCGTATATTGGCGTGAAACAAAACCGGGTCGTCCAATATCTCGGGGTAAAGCTCAATCATGTCCTCAAGGCGCTCTGCGGCTACTTTTGCGGGCAGTAGTTTTTTCATCGTGGCCCCCTCCTAGGGGTCACTTAAAACTACGAAGCCACGGTGAAAAACAGGTAAGAAGCCGCACAATCAGAGATTTACCAGCGGAGAATGCCTTTTTTGCGGGTGTAGATGTAGAAGCACCAATGATTGAGAGCGCGGCTCAGGGTCGAAGCCGCTGACCAGCTTCCTCTTGCCGACGGATCTTATGTTCCTTCCGAAATCTCGTCGAACGCCATTTTCACCTGTTGCCAAGTCGAACTCTTGCGCCAAGAAGTTACGGGACACCTCTTACCATCCACAAGTTCCGCTACCGCAGCGCGCGCGGCAGGCTCCCAATTCGGATTGTTCAACAGGCGAATAACGATGGGATGGGACAATAAACGTTGCTTGATGCCTTCTTTGGCCATAAAGAGATTATAGAGGCCACGGTCATAATGTCAATAAATAATAGCGAAGGCAATAATAAGCCTTGACACTGTGTGTGAAAGAGACTACCGTTATTTTAGGAGGTACAAGATGAACGTCATCACTACATCGAGCCGGGGAAGGAAAAGACAGATGGTGCTCGTGCCCGAAATCAATCCGCGATCATTTCTCTTTTTCTTTGAGAAGGGCGCGAGCGGCTTCTCCTATTCTTTACGGGATTACTCAATTCCAAATCACGTGACGGAGCGGCGCGCGCGCGATTTTGGCTGGAGCGCCGATGAGCTTCGGCGAAAAGCGACTCACATCCTGGATGCGCCTTATATGGACGTAAACCTACTGACAGAGTGACACTCCTACACCTGCGCGCTGAATGCCTCCCTAGGTATTGGATCTACAAACGGGGCAATCCTTCCGGCGTCTGAGCTCGTCACCCAGGCCAGCGCCGCTGCATCCCCGAAGACTTTTCCGTTGTTAAATCCAGATGGTTTTGCCGCACTGCCAAAATCGGCGAAGAGCGGGGACGTTCGAAGGATGCTGGAATCGCCCCACAGCGAAGACTGGGTTACCTGGAATGCAATGAATTTGCTCCTAAGCAGCGGACCGGACACGTGGTGGGCACAGCTATCGGCACACTCGAAGCGAGCAAATCCAAACCTGCAATTCCCGGCTTCAATGATGCTCCCGCAGGTTCGATTCTGGCAGAGAGCGGCAAGTCCAAAGGAGTACGAAGCATCTAGCCGTGAACGTATGCGGCGGTCTTCTGATCCGATGATCTCGGCACGCAGCCGCGCCTCAGAACCAGTCGAGGGTGATTCAGAGATCGACCTCATCATTGAGTCTCCCTTGTTCCTGATATACGTCGAGGCGAAACTGGATTCGGATATCAGCATGCGCACGACGTATGATCCGGCTCGGAACCAGATTATTCGCAACATCGACTGTTTGTTGGACTCGGTGCACAAGCGAACCCCATTCTTCTGGATGTTTGTACGCGACGCTTCGCAAGGCCGCGCTTACACGCAATTAATGCGGAAATACCAGGAAGACACCACAACCCTGTCCCATGATCTGCCGCACCATGACCCTCTGCTTCTAGAGAAAGTCGCGAAAGGCCTGACGATAGTGACATGGCGCGAAATCGCTCAAGGAATCTGCACCCCATGTGCGACCGATGACGAGCAACTCCTGTCCATCAAGCGTGAACTCTGGCGCAGGGTTCAGTAACTGGGAGTCAGTTAAAAGGAGGATTGGATTATGTTCGTGGCAACCAAACACGCCGAAATCCGGCTTCGACAACGAGGTATCCCGGTGCCGGTTGTTGAATGGCTGTTCTCCTATGGGTCTTCACATTTCGATCATCATCGTGGTTTGGTCTTTTATTTCGATTCCCGATCGCGCGCCGTGCTTCGAACTGCCATCGACAGAGCAGTGTTGGCGCGCTACTCAGAACACTTGGACTGCTACGTAATCGCGAGCACAAACGGGGAGGTCATAACTGTAGGGCACAGGACACGAAGGTTTAGGCATGACTCTGTCAACAGACCTAGAAGTCGCCGAAGGAGGCGCTGAAATGCATCTAAAAAAGTCTACCGACGATGCCAAAAAGCTGGTGCTGTCGATTCCGCACAAAACGTGCGAGCGAGCTATTGCGGAAAACTGGAAGGTGGGGTCAGATGAAAGGGTTCGGGCCCAGAGTGTGCTCTGGTTGTTCTGTTGGGCCAAAACTGGTATGAACAGCGAGCACGCGCGCCGTGTTGCAGTTCGTGTATTTGATGAGATCATGCCGATCAGTTTCGCGGAATTTGATGCCGCCGTGGATCACGCGTACGCTCGCGAGTCAAGGTATGCATCTCACAATATAGAGCACGAGCTGGAGGAAATTCTATCTGGCCTGAGTGGGACGACACCTGGAAACCACGACCGATCTTTTTGACAGCCGCAGCACGAGAACGGAGTAGCTCGTGGCCGCTGCGGTGCAGCGGATCATTGGGAATTATGATGGTGTGGTTTCCAGAATAGACTCGAGGCAGACCTCTCGGGTAAATGCGCGGAGAACCCCACCGCTCTGCCGCTGAGATGCCGAGAGAGGCACGATCACCATTTGTGGAACCTAACCCCGGTGTCGGCCGCTTCGTTACAGATACGCTAGCGCTTCCATTCGGTAACTTGGTGCAGCTGCCACGAAGATTCTGGCCATCCTTTCCAGCCAGCATATTTCTGAGGAGCCTTGTTGATCTCGCCCATGTACGCCAACACTTCCTCCGAGGTGAGGCCTAAGCTGCGAAGACAGCAGGCAATAACCGTCCCCGTTCTACCAGTGCCGCCAACGCAATGAACAACTACGCCCCTGTCCTCTTCCAATTCTTTCACGACGGCATCAACAACTTCTTTAAGATGGCGAGCCTCGCGAGCCGGGTCATCAGGAAAACGTCCGCCATAAAGATCCTTGAACTTGAACGACCGCAAAACCTGCAACGGCGCAGGGTCATAGCTTGGGCTATCGTCTGTTAGGCAGACCACTGATCGGAATCCTGCAGAGGCGAGGGTTCGCCACGGGCGACCGTCCGGGAACGACATGCCGGCCAGCAGCGCGGGTTTCTGTAGGACGCAGTAAAAGTTTCTCGGTGCTTGCAAAACTCCTAGAGAATGCATGGCTTCGGGAGCGTTGGGGATGACTCTCATATGTAGTTCGCTATGGACCGCCCAGAGTCTCGCCTGGCGGCGTCGCCCATCTCTTAAATTCACGATATTTCAAACCCACCGGAAGCTAAGCAAAACTCGGCGAAATCTCTTAGGTTCTTCACAGTGAATTTGGGTTTATTTGGCTTTCCCCCCAGCGCCTGTAAACATCCATTCCCATGGTGACTCCCGATCAATGTGATAGGGCATTTAGACCATACGAGCGCGGAGCGCGCACCACCCTGAAGTTTTCCGCAATAGGCGATCTGGGAGTCCTACTTAATCTTGAATACCATAGATTTCCCCAGCCTTTGCTTCAGCTTCTTTGCTCGACCAAGGGCGACCATCGTATACAGCGCATTAAGTCGGGAGAAGCTGTCGCCGAAGAGATCTGGTCTGCGCCCTTTCTGAGCCAACATCGTACCCGTAACGCGCTGTCCACTGAATCGACGAGATATCACTTCGGGCGTCTCCCGATCGACGACGTTCATGTTCAGCCCTCCACGGTTGTTCGGTGATACCACAAGGTACGTGCCGTTTCCCTCGAATACGTAGTACGTCAGCCGCTCGCCTTCGGCTTGTCCTACGAACGGAAGCCCCTGCAACAAGCTTCGTATTTTCACCTTCGCTCCTTCCGGCTGCTCTGCACCTACTCCTCAGGAACTGGAAGCACTTGAGCAACCCTTTTTCCATAATTCGTAACCAGAACACACTTCTTCCCGTACTGGACACGATTCAATGTCTCGCTGAGCTTAGAACGCAACTTGCTTAAGCTGATCTCGGTATAAGCGTCAGAAGGGCTAACCAGCACGCCTTCCTCTGCCTGCTTGCGCGGGATTCGCATCACCTTCGATTCCTTTGGCATGCCTGAGTTCCTCATTTCACATTGTATACAAATATCAAGAGTTAGACAATGTATATAATGTTTTAAATGTATAAGGTCCTGCGATTAACAGAAACCGACAATGCGCAAGAACACATCTCTCGCCAAGGTCCTGACGACCCCCTTGTGGGCATCTTTGTACAAACGCAACAATCGCTTCTGTGCTTGCACTTCCTACTCAAGGGGCGTTCTTGCCTCAACCTGCACCGACACGAACACCCGCCCAGACAAATTGGCGGGTATTCGCGGCCACCACCCGCGCACGGCACCATGTGAATGTCCGTTTGCGGTCGTACAGGCGGCTGTCTCCGTTGTTACCGGAACTCTTTGGAAAGCAGGGACATGACATGCGCCGCTGCCCTCGGCATTGCTTCGGAGGTGGTTTGCCGAGAATTGCCCTTAATTCGGCAATGTCCTCTCGAAGACGGCGCATCATCTCGCACCTGTCAGGACATTCACACTGAGCTAAATGCAGTTCCTCGACCTCAAGCAACGTTGGCAAGACTCTGTATTTTTGACGCTCCGATAAAGTCAGCGTGTGCATGGTCCCCTCCGCTTTGAATCTACGGAGGCTCTCCGCAAAACAGCTAATTGAGCCTTATCAGTGATCGACGGATGAAAAGGTAGCCCCCAAATCAGGAATAACGCGTGCGGACTTGTTGGCTGGCTTACGGATCCGCACTCGCACGGTTCGCACCCACAGGAAATCCCGCTGTGCTGCGATTAAAGTGGCGCAGGCGAGCACTTTCTGGGCTAACGCAGGTGATTGATTTGATCGTCGTAAGCGGAGGTGAACGGCTGACCCTATCCTCTTTTCAAACCATGAGGCGTTGAACGCCTTGCAATCAAAGCGTTGAGAGGTAAACTGGGCAATGCTATGAATAACCTGAGAGGCGATCATACTCCATGAAGACTCCAAAGCACTCCCTTCGGAAAATCGTCACTTTTCTTAACAATCCTGACGAAGACGGGGGCTTCTGGCTGCCCAATATTCAGCGGGCTTTTGTATGGGGTGAGGACCAGATATGCCGGCTATACGATTCAATCCTCCGCGAATACCCTATCAGCACGCTCCTCATTTGGAAGACGAAGAGCGAGATTCGTCGACGCAAGTTCATCGACAACTTTCGGCCCGAGCACCGCACGCGGCTCGCAGATTTCTATGTGCCCTGCGACGACAAAAAGAAGTGTTTGGTGCTCGATGGTCAGCAGCGACTGCAGAGCTTGTTCATCGGACTAATGGGCAGCTACGAAGGACGTGAGTTGTTCCTCGACATCCTCAGTGGCGATCTCGCTGCGCCCGATGACGTGAAATACAAGTTTAGGTTCTTGGATCCCGCGAACGCTGCCTTCCCCTGGATAAAGTTTAAGGATCTCGTTTTCAGCAAGAAGGACATGCTGACGCTAGCTCAGGATCTGGTCAAACACGCAGGCCGGGCACTAAGTGACGTCGAGAAGCAGAAGGTCAGCAAGCATGTCTCGTTAATATTCAAGGCATTTCACAGTGACGATGGTGTCGGATACCAAGAACTGGACAGCATCGAAAATGAAGACCTGTACACCGAAGATGATGTCGTCGAAGTCTTTATTCGCGCTAATTCCGGCGGCACGAAACTCGGTAAATCGGATCTACTCTTCTCTCTCCTCGCTGCCTCCTGGGACGTGGCGGATGAACGGATGAACGAATTGCTGAACTCCCTCAACAAACACGGCTTCGCTTTCGACCGAGATTTCATTCTGAAAACCTGCCTCGTACTCGTCGATCAAGGAGCGCGTTACGAAGTTGAGAAATTCCGGAAGAAGGGCGTCCGCGAGTCCATTGAAGAACACTGGGACAAGATCGCAGGCGCCATTCAGGAGGTCTTGGATTTTGTTCGCAACAAGACTTTCATTCAGTGCGACAAGGCCCTACCGACCTATTTAGTCCTGACCCCGCTTATATACCTTCGCTATCACTTCTTGGAGGAGTGGAAGAGGGCGAAGGACGTGGACACCTACCTGCTCCGCGCGTCGCTGGCTGGAGCTTTTAGTGGCCAGCCCGATAACCTCATCGACGCAATGGTGAGGAAGATCGAAGAGCTAAAGGAGTTCAACCTCGATGAACTGTTTGGGGTTATCCGAGGTCAGGGCCGCAGTCTGGAGCTGACTGAGGAACGGTTCTGGCAGATGGGCTACGGTTCTGACACGGTCCACCTTCTCTTCAATTTGTGGTATCGCGATTACAACTATACCCCAGCCTATGACAACAACTTGCCTCAGGTGGATCACGTTTTTCCCCAATCTGCGCTGAAGAAAGTGAAAGTCGAGAACCCACGAACGGGACGAAGGGACCTAATCAAGTACCACGAATCTGAACGAAATCAACTCGCAAACTGTATGCTCCTGAGCAGAGAGGAAAATGGTGCAGGAGGCAAGTGGGATACGCCGCCGGAACAGTGGTTCAAGGATAAGGACAACGAGTACTTCAAGCGACATTTGATTCCGACGGACCCTGACCTGTGGAAGATGGACAGGTTTGAGGATTTTATTGCAGAGCGCAAGAAGCTCATTCGCGAGCGCTTTAAAGCGCTGCTTGTAATAGCCCAACCTTCTGCGGACCTCACATCGGAGAAGATTTTGGTGTGAACTACCCGCCTTACGAGCACTCTTTCGCAGGACCACATACGAAGGCAACAAGTCGGGATCTCGGTGCTAAGCAGAATCTGACGGTCAGCAACACGCCAAGCCCACGAGTTCGCCGCGAATGGTGGGTTGTCCGTCCGAGGCAGCACGTAATTCCGCTAGTACCCCCTGAAACTCGGCCTCGGCAAACGCCTGGAGCTTCGTAGTGTCAATATTAACGGCCTGCTGCAGGTTCGCCAGACCGGCAAAGTATAACTCAGTTTCGGTGCGGGCCACATGAAAAAACTTGTCCGAGCTGGCGCTACTGAACGGCTGGACAGATGGTTTATTCGGATTCCGCTTGGGCCGGTCTTGAGCGGCCCGCGATTGTCTTCACCTGAGGTGTTCCCGTTTTACCGGACTTATGACGTACAAAGCTACTACCGAAATCCGGCTGAGCGAGTGCCAACTGTTGCGTTGCGGAAGCATGTTCCGGGCACACTGACACGCGTTTTGTGGAGCATCTAGGCGGGGCAGACCTCCCGGTTTCGGGGTTTCCTTCCACCCACATAAACACTGCACGAAAATTCCCCCACCAGGAGAAACTCAAAAGTCGGTACCTTTTCTTGGGATTGGTTGTTACGGTCTGAATCGGCTCGATTATGCCTTTTTTCCGGAATGGCAGGCAACGCTACAACCGGCAACGGCAGCGGAAAAAACCATTCCACGAACCAGCCCTAAGTTTTCCTGGAAAATTCGCCTAAGACATTTCCTGGAATAATCACTTTCTGCTCGTCACAATTCCCCCATCGCCCCTTTGGACGGTATACGATGCGTGCGGGTACGGCGATTCCGATTCACGAGCGTTTGTTTGACAAGCTGGAGCTGCTGACCGTAACCGAGGTGTGCGATATTTTGCGGTGTCATCCGAAAACCTTGTGCCGGTGGGTGCAGAAGGGATCGGTCACCGCCATCCGCATCGGGTCGAAACTCAAGTTTGATCCCGCAGATGTGGCAGCGTTCATTGTGTCCCGCCGTACTGGGTAACATCCTATTCGTTCGTAAGCAATTCCTAGCGCCCGGTCTCTCGACCGGGCCTTTCACTTTTCACTATGAGTATATCTCGCTGCAAAATCGGTGGGCTCACACGGAATCGCCGGAGAGCAAACTCCTGTACTGAAGGTGACCTCGTACTCCCAGCTTCTGAATTATGTTGCGGGCAACCTTGGAGGCATCAGTCCCGGACTTAAGGACGGTCTCGAGGATTGTATTAAGATCGTCGACCCAAAGGATGACATCTACCAGCTCAGCTTCTATGATGAGTTCCGTGCACCTTATTACCATATCCGGATATCGCTCCGCCAACTTCGCCAGTCTTTGTAATGTGCCCAGTTTGGGTTCCATGTTTCCGTTCGAAAGTTGCAGGCTCTTAAGAAGATGTTCGAGCGCCCAGTTGTCCTCAAAATAGGCACTGTTGAACCACCATCCGAATGCGGCCATCTCACGCACGTGACCCGAATCGGCGGCTCGGGAGAGATGATAATCCCAGAGCTGTTGTAATCTACTCAGTATTTCGTCAGGAATTTCTTTCGTGTCACTGATTGACCTGCCCACATACGTGACAGTATGACCGAGTAGTGCGTCGTCTGCCTTTCCGTAAAAGCTTTCCAAGATCCCGCCACTTTCAAGCCCAATTCGTCCGCGCCAATACAGTTGCATAAGATGCTGTGCCAATTTCTCATCAGGTTGATCGAGCATATGCCCCCGCCCGAGTTCCCTGTCAGAGCCGAGTTCATCAATTGCGACGACATACTCAGAGCGGAGAATTTCGAACGCTTGGTCATATGCAGAGTTCGCCGTGAGATAAGCGACCCAGGCGACATCTTTCAAAAACCGGAGAGCTGGGTCACGGGGGAAAATCCTCTCAACATTCTCCTTCACCCAAGACAAATCGACAGTCATTAGGAATGGCAGAAATTCACCATAGATCAGGCGCACGTCGAGTGAGGCATCAACGGAAATATCTAAGTGCTTCTGTAGCAATGTTTCGACTTCAGGAACGGCATTAAAAGAAAATGTCTCGGCGCGCAAGTTATCTCGGCACCATTCCAGATACATAATCACGTTGCGAATCGCTCGCGGACGAATCCGATTGATAGAAGCGCTCCAGACGTCTCGGTCCTTAGAGTCTTGATTCCGGTAGTCGAGACGATCGTCAGGATCCTCGTCGCCAGCTAAGCCCTCAAGGACCTTCCAGAGGACTTCCCGGACTTCGAATGGGATCTCCTTCTGCCTGAAACCCGCGTCGATCAGACTTACGATGGCCTGTCGTGTCCAACTCCAATCGGGGTCTCTCGTCCCGATACCGCCTCGAGTTCGATCGGGGATTTGCACCGGTCGTGAAACTATCCATATGCAAAAGTCGAGGACCGCTTTCCAATCGAAAGGCTCGTGAGCTCGTAAAGCGCTCTCAAAACCGTGTAACGTGCCACGGACATAAGTCGGGTCAAGCTGTTTCAGCTCTTGCATGTGCTCAGCGAAACGAGCGGCTTTCTTACCTACAATGCTGGTGAGAACTGAGGCGAGTCCGTCTTCAGACGCGCCAAAAGGCCCTTGTTGGTCCTCCGGCGATGGTCGCCAAGACTTGAGGTAGGCTATTACTTCGTCAACAGATAATGCTTCCAGCTCGTCAGCAGGCCTGGGGCTCTTCCCACTGATCGCATACGCCCCTCCCGAATAGACCGGATATTGCGGGTGGCGTGGTTTGCCGAACTTTTCCTCTAATGCTTGATAGCGTTGCTTCCATTCAGGGGGCAGGTGCTCCGCGATCGGGGCAAGGCGTTCCAGTTGCCAGTGCTCGATCTGGGCCTCTGCCGCTTCAGCGGACAATCCGTTGGCCACAAGCTTCTGTCGATCTAGTCCTTGATCGATCCATTGAAGAATTTCGGCTTCTTGAGCCGGGTCGAGCAGACCAAATGCCTTCCCCGAAAGTGAATAATACTCAGGGCGCACGCCTAGATCATTGAAAAGCTGCTTGTCGGTGAGCTTTGCGACAGCAGCTTCTCTCCCAATATCGAGATGGCGAGAGATTATTTCGAGGTCGAGTCGTTCGAAAACCTTGAACTTTTGAGCGCTCAGAATAGCTCGTACCTGCCCGAAGTGCTCCGCTCCTTGCGAAGACACGTAGTCAGAGGCTGCCAAAACTGCCGAGATGAGGAGTCTCTTTGGAGATTCACGATGGTCGCCGCTGGACAAATTGGGAAACCAAATGTATGAGTAGTCCTCCTTCTTTCCAGCGGAGCCTTTGTCGCGAACGTGCTCCAGTTCGAGTGCTCGTACCAGCAATTTCGCAAGCATCCTCACAAATTCGACACCCAAAAGCGTGGCCAGATCGGGCGTGTTCCGCTGAAGAATTAGTTCGTATTCGTAGGCCCGTATTCGCGTGCGTGCCTCGTGTCGATACTCCCGGTCGAAGCTCTTTAGTTCCTCGGCTACCGGACGTGGATCAGGAACTATTTCCAGAGCGGCTTTCAAAACAGCAAAGGCCTGCTCACGCTTTCCAGCTCGCGCCAAGTTGACGCCTAACTGCCCCGCCATCTCTGCACCTATCAGGAACGGTGTTCGAATGAGTGCTCCGATTTTCGCAGCGATTTTCGCAGCGATCTCGCCCGGCATGGAGAGCGCTGCCTTCAAGAAGTCGCGCACTACAAATGGGTTCTCTGTTTCAGGAACGGAGAGAATAATTGAGCTGACCGCGTCTGGAGCAAGAGGCGCCATCCTTAATAGGTAGCGCGCGGCGGGCCAGACTTGAAACTCAATCGTGCCTCGCTCTTCATCACGCTTCGGAGTTGGCGGGGTTGAGAAGAAGCCTTTTTTCTGCAGAGGTTCGAGCCAATTTGGGTTTTCCAAGCGGTCAAAAAAGTAGCGCTGCTGTTCGAGCCGAACCATGCTCGCCACAGCCTGATCGACGGTCTCAGGAGTTGGTGTCTTGTAAGATCTCATCTAAAGTCGCTACTGGCTCATAAAATTCGCCGATCAAAGCATTGATCTGGCTCTCGAGCGTGGCGAACCGGGTTTGAAGCTCATCCTCATTGACAGTACCCTGTTCGAGTCCCGCATGCGCATGGCCCTGGAACCATCGATGCAACTCAAGCCACTGATTCGCGATGGGCAACAGCGCTTCCCGTTTACCGACGTTTTCAGGTGCTACGGCTTCTACCATCTTGATAGCGCGATCACGGTGATTTAGAGAAGCTTGCTTGTGATGGTCGATCAACGCACTTACACGGTGCACCACTATGAGGGGCATGCCTATGGTTGGCTGCGTGCCCTGGGGCAAATCTGCTTTCTGTGCTGATATCAATGCCATCTCTGTTTCGCCGACGCGATGTTCCATCCATAACGAGGAAAGTTCGTTGAGGTCAGCTGTTAAATCAACCCTGCCCACGCTCTCGGCGAAGAGCTCCGGAATCCTGTTGGTGAGATCTCTTCCTGCATGGCAGATAAAACGTACCCTACCTGGAATGGCGCCGTCTCCAAGCAGATGGATTGCACCACTGTACACGTCGGCAAGCTGCGGTGCGTGCTCCGTAAGCCAGTCCGCAATTTTTTGCTGATTTGGCCGCAACATTTTGGAAACCAGGTTCCCGCCAATTGTAAGGCAGACTCGGAGCACGCGATCTGCTGACGTTTACGATCCTCTTCGGCCGTCGCGTTAGGCGGCTCGGTCGAGGCAGACGCTCAGCCGTCGTGTGGCAAAATAGGGCAAACAGCGGTGCAATTGCGTTGCAAGTGCTGGCAGGGCTTCGAGATATTTTACTGTTTTTACTAAATTGTGGCGTTTTGCTCGCACCCAACGGCTACCGGCCGATACCGGCCGATACCGAGGGTAACACGGCGTACACCGTGTATTTATTGGCGAAGGTGATGGTTTTACCAGTATCGTTGGCGAAACACAAAATGGCAGGGTTAAAATCCCTCCCTCTCCGCCAGACCTTTTGTTATCAATTAGTTGTATGCTGGTGATACCTCCACTGATTCCGAGTTGAATCGGAGGTACCGCCAGATGCCCAATACCTGCAGCAGATCGCGGCCACTGGTGAGATAGGTAAGCTCGAACCGCTAAGTGAGGTATTGCCCTTTCTCGTCGACTAACGCCGCGAACGGGAGCAAGTTCAACGTTCCGCCCGGCGAGGGTAATAGCGGTTTACTATTCGCCAAGTGTAGGTGGAGGAGCTCGTTGTAGAGTTCCTCGGCCACTCCTCTGAAATAGATGCAGGCCGGAATCGTTGGCCGCAGATCGATCGCCGCTGGTTCTCCGCTACGCCCAGACTGCCCTCTCGTCTCTCATAAATCCAACTGAAATCGCCTTCACGTTCCATAGAGTCTACAGTGAACGCCCGATTTGTTTTATTTTTTTCTGCGCTATAAGCATCCTGTAGTTAAGCAAAGGCGGATCTTATGAAGGCCTTTGATCTGGCCATGCACAATGGTGTCATGGGCTGCGCTATCTGTGGCAAGCCTCTCCGTCTGGCAGCAGCCAAGAACGACGATGCTGGATTGCCCGTCCATGAGGAGTGTTGCTTGCGTCGGCTAAACCAGAAGCAGGCCCCAATGCCTCCCGCACAAAAAAGCACAACGTTGGCTCCCGTTAGGTGACAAGTTCCTGTTGGGAGGCGGGCCTTCCTGGAAGCCAACCCTTTCTGGACCGAAGCGAATGATCTACCTTCTCCGAGCTGCCTGGGCGGTTTGGCTTTATCGAGGCACCTTCCGAGTCAATCGAATAAACCGTTGAACGATTGTGCATTCAGGTTCTCGCCCGCCATTTGTGGAACGAACTCACGCCGGGTCTGGCAATAGATCGTTTCGCGAAAGCGCTTTACAGAGCCGGTATATGGAAAGTTCATGCCATCGCGTTTCGTTTTGAGGTGGAGGCTGATCATGCAAATGTCTTGTGCGCAAATCGGATCAACCGAGCGTCGACTGCAAAGAAAAATAACGTTGAGCAAGCCTAAACTCGTCTATGACGTGGGAATGAATAATGGCGACGATTGTGCGTACTACTTGTCCCAGGGATACGCCGTTGTTGCCATCGAAGCCAATCCCATTCTCGTGCAGAGAGCGTGCGAGCGGTTTCGAAGAGAAATTGCTGTAGGTCAGCTGGTGATCGAACAAGTAGGAATTGTTGATCACGCCTTTAATATCCCTTTCTGGATTTGCGACGAAAGAGACGTATTTAGCTCTTTTGATGCTGCCAGGGCCGGCAGGAATGGAATGAGGTGCCATTCAGTCAAAGTGAAGTGCGTAACTTTTGACGCAATCATTAACAAATACGGCGTCCCTTACTATCTTAAGATTGACATTGAGGGCGCCGAACATTCCTGCCTGAAACATTTACATTCAAGGCAATTGCCACAATACATCTCAGTAGAAGCCGAAGACCTCGAAAGCCTGGTTCTTCTCCAGGAACTCGGGTACAGGAAATTTAAGATTGTGGACCAGATGCGCCACAATTCGAACTTCCCCGATTTCGATAACTCGAGTGTATTCTCGCGCTCGGCAAAGCAACTTTGCTGGTATGCAGACCGGGTTAAAAATAGGTTAGGTCGCATTCCGTTTCCTCGCGGCTCTTCCGGCCCCTTCGGAGAAGCAACGCGGGGACAATGGCAGAGTTTTGAAGACGTTGCAAGTAATTGGCTGCACATGCGGCTAGGACATTACAAGAGTGGCACGCTGAATCGATACTCGTGGTACGACTTTCACGCCACAACGTCGTCGGTAGAGAACTGTTAGTCCGGAGGCACCAGAAGCGTCCCCAATATGGGCAATTTCGAGTCCGCCTGATTTGTACGTTAGGTAGGTTTATGAATCCCCTCGCCGTCAATACTCCAGCTGGAGATTTCAGATGTCAGATGCCCCGACAAAAGGCGAGCAGTCAACTGCCTCGAAGACAACGAATTGTCGCCCTTTTTCTATCCGGAACGATAGCACTGTTGGCTCACCTTTCGTTCCTGCTGCTGTTGCCGGAGTCCTCACGTAGGAGCCAGAGTTCTGATTACACCGCGTATTACGAGCCCGTGGCGGAGAACTTGATAAGCGGACACGGACTGACTCTGCATTCCAAGCCTGCGCTCAGGTACCCGCCAGGAATTCCAATTCTTTACGCAGCAGTATTCTGGGCTGGTCGACATCTCAAAATGAGCGAGGCGACCGCACTGCAGATAACTGAAGCGTTCTTCCTGATCCTTTCTGCAGTCACCCTTTGCCTACTTACCATGAGGTTTTTTAGTTGGAGAGTGGCACTTTTGGCTTCTGGGCTCTGGGCTACCTATCCGTTTCACTTGTGGTTGACGAAGCAGCCCGAAGCTGCAAGCTTGCTTTCGGTACTTTTGTTGGTCAGCGCCCTTCTGTTCTTCATGTGGTCCTCGAAGCCTCAGACTCTCTCGTATGGCATGCTGTTGGGAGTCGTCCTCGGCATCACCGCTTTAATCAAACCGTTTAGTCTAGGGCTTCCCGTAGTATTCATAGCGCTCGCCAGCGTCTCGCCGATTGCTGGCCAGAGACGAAGTCGTATTGTGTTTTCAGTGTCCATCCTCATCGCCTACATTGTAACGATCTCGCCTTGGGAAATTTTGGCATGGCACCTTGGAGGACAGTGGATCTTGCTCTGTACCAATGGTGCTAACGTGCTCATTGACGGCATAACCTTTGGCACAGAGAGGGGCCTTGCGCAGGTGGCAATGCCCCATGCCGCGAGAGTTCTCGTGGCCGATGCGGTCGCGCAATATCCACATCTTAAAACTACGGGTAGCATTGTTCATTTTCTGCTGGCGAAAATCCACCAAACACCTAGCGCGGTTCTAGAACTGTTTTTGGTAAAGGCGGGACGAAGCTGGTTTGCCAGCGAATCGCACACCGCCGAACGTTTAATCATCATCGTGCAATTGTGTTACTTACCATTCGTAATTTTGGGTGCTCATGCCGTATGGAAACGCGGAGATACTCAGCAAAAGAACTTTGTTCTTTTTGCACTTGCCATGTTGGCGTACTTCTGGGGTATGACCACTGTCATCTCATTGTCCATACTCCGCTATATGGTCCCAATGATTTGCCTGATGATGGTTCTGGTCGCGGTTTCTCTTGAGGCCCTTACCAATTGGTTGTGTTCCAGCAGACCGGTCAAAGTTCTTGTGATCGGCAATTATCCACCTCCGATGTGCGGGTGGGCGATCCAGACTTTTTGGGTCACTGCCGAACTGCGGCGCCGCGGTCAAGTGTGCGACGTTCTTAATCTCAATGAGAACCGCATGGTGAAGAGTCCTGACTACATTGACGTCACGGGCGCATGGGACTATCTCACGAAGGTCGTGGGTTGTGTAGTCCGCGGCTATCGTCTGAATGTGCACGTCAATGGCACATCCAGGAAAGGGTACATATTAGCGCTGATCGCCACGATCACTGGCTGGCTTGCGTTGCGACCGGTCGCTCTCACCTTCCACGGCGGGCTTTCGCAAGGTTATTTCCCCCGCTACGATTCGCCGCCGTTATACCTCGCATTCCGCTTGTTATTCAGCGCTGCAGGTAAGATTGCCTGCGACAGTCGTGAGATCAAGCGAGCGATCGAAAGCTACGGCATCAGTCCCAACAAAGTTGCCGATATCGCCACCTTCTCACCTCAATATCTAACGTACACACAGACACCTTTGCCGACAGAAGTTGGGGCATTTCTATTCGAGCATTGGCCGGTATTCTGTTCTTACCTATGTTTTCGCCCAGAGTATCGATTGGAGACCATCCGAGAGGCAATGAACCTATTCCGGAGGGCATATTCGAATGCTGGCTTCATCTGGGTAGGATTTCCAGCTCGCGAGTTGCCATCGGCACATGCATTCTTAAAGACGTGGTCCGAAGAAGAACGTCGTTCTTTGCTTCTAATCGGGAATATTGGCCACGATGAATTCCTAACACTGTTGACGCGGTGCTCTGCCTATTTGCGTTCGCCGGCGTGCGATGGCGTAGCGGCGTCCGTACTGGAATCATTAGCCTTGGGCGTGCCAGTCGTTGCCAGCGAAAACGGACGAAGACCAGCAGGAGTAGTGACTTATCGCGATCAAGATGCTGCCGATCTATGCGCGAAGATGAGTTATGTGACGGCAAACGACAGCGTGATTAGGGCACGGATAACGCATCGGAGTGTCGGCAATGAAGACTTCCAAGACAATGTCGCCCGAACAGCGGACTGGTTGACCGGGTGACCTCTGTTCCGTTTACGCTCGCACGATAATTTGTGCTTCTATGAGGCACACCGGCAGTGATCGCGGTTCGACGAGCTGCGCCCAACTTGATACAAAGTTACCGCTTATCAACTGCAGCTTTGTGATCACTCTGGCACGACATGGCTAGTGCAGTTACGTTCATTGAGCCGCAACAGGCTTTTTGAACGCCTCCTGAGGTCTCAAGTGTTGCCCTGGACCAAACTGATACCATTTTGCGCGGAACTACAGCGAACTAGAAAAACTAAAGAAACCGTAGCTAAAGAAATCGAATTCGCTTGTAAGCCCATAAAACACAGAGCCCAACCAGGAAAGACGCTAAGCGAAAGATGCCTCGCCACACGTCCAGCCAAAGTTTGTCGTGCTACATTTACGGCAATGCGTTCTGAGATTGAACAAGCCGTGAAACTTCTGCAGCGGGGGGGCGACGCGGCGCTGGAACAAGCTCTCATTCTGCTCCAAAATACGGTGTTCTCCTTCAGCATGCGCGTCTGCGGCCAGCGCGAGGACGCGGAAGATACGATGCAAGAAGTGCTGCTGAAATCGGTTCCCCACCTGCCCAGATTCGACAGCCCCAAAGCGCTCGTGGTGTGGCTCTATAAAGTGGCGAAGAATCGCTGCCTGATGAGCCGGCGGCGGAGCAAGTTCGCTCCCCAGCAGGATCTTTCCCTCGAAGATCTCATGCCCGATCGGAAAGAACTGGAACAGATGGGGAGCGAGGGGAGCATCAATCCCGAAGCGTTCGCGATTCGCAGCGAAGAAGCCGGCCGTTTGCGAGACGCCATTCAGAAACTTCCCCCCCAGTACCGCATTGTTTTGGTGCTGCGCGATATGGAGGGGCTAACCGACGACGAAGTGGCCGAGATCACAGGACTACGCTCCGGAACCGTGAGGGTTCGTCTACATCGTGCGAGGTTGTTTGTCCGGAAGGAATTGGTGAAAGGGTTGAAACCACGCTCGCGGAAGGGCGCCGTTGCCTTGCGGGCGCCTTCCCAAGAACAGCCAAGCAATCAACAGCCCAGACCTGCCCGCTGCAAGGCCATGTTTGCTGAACTCTCGAACTATCTCGACGAACAGCTGGATGATTCGCTTTGCGAGGAACTGGAGCGGCACCTCGCCGGCTGCGAACCGTGCCAGGTCTTCCTTTCCAGTCTGGAAGCGACGATTGAGCAGTGCCGCATGGCCCCGAAGGAAGGCCCCGAGACTAAGAAAGCCGTCCAGCTCCGCAAGCAAGTGCGAAGGGATTACGAACAGGCCCTCGCGGTGGTGAGACCGAAGTTGTCGCCCTCCTTCTAGCCCGTAAACGCCACACCAATTCTCTCTGTAACAAATCCAACTTCCTGCATTTATTCGTGTGCTTAGTCGACCCGGAGAGTCGGAGGCGATCATGATCACCGCCAAAGTTGAATTGACTCAACCGCTTAAGCAGCAGCGCCAATTTGTGACCCAGAGCGGAAGGGGCCACAACTTCTTGTTAGACGACACCGCCGGAGGCACCGGGCCAAAGCCGATTGAACTGGTCGCCGCGGCCCGGGTGCACGGCGTTCGACGTGATCACCATCCTCCGCCAGAGGTATCACCAAAAGGTCTCCGGTTACGAGATGCGGGTCGAAGCCGATCAAGGGGAACGCCCTCCCCAGGTATTCACGACAGTGCGAATTCACCATGTGGTAACCGGCTTTGAACTTGACCCAGCGGCGCTGGAGGAGGCGATCCGTCTCTCCGAGGAAAAGTATTGCTCGGTGGGAGCCATGGTGCAGAAGACGGCAAGTTTTCACGCCACCGCTTTATTCTGTTGTCCTTGGCACTCGGGCACTACGTCAGCTCCTACTGGTACCTATTCACGGCTTTTGTCGGCCTGAATCTGCTTCAGTCGGGGTTTATGAACTGGTGCCCTAGGATGACCATCCTGCGGAAACTGGGAGTTGGCGCATAGCGGAAAGTAAACATTCCCAATAGGGTTTGGGAGGGCGTTTTTCTTCCCGTATGGCCCGAAGTCCGGTTCGCCCGTCAATCCTGGGTGCATTGGACAAAAAAACGGCTGCCGGCAGGTTTATCTGCCGTCAGCCTCGAGATTACGAGCCCCAAACCTGAGCCCAAACGTAGCAAGCTGCTTGGCGAAGTGGTCGCCTCTGGCCCAGTGACTAGCTGTTCATCGGGGGCAGCGTGCTCTGGCAGTTGGTTGTGCCGGGTTTGCACAGGATGAGTGGCCCTCCGTCTGAGGCGCTAGCAAATGGCTGAACGCCGGCTGCCAGGAACGCTCCTACCATTCCAAGGGTGAGTACCGCGATTCTGATTGCCAGCTTCGCATTCATCTTTGCCTTCATTGTGGTGCTCCTTTGGGACCTGGGAAGTTCTTGCTCCGACTACTGTCGCAAGTGACCTTGGTAATGCACGGTGCATGCCAAAGTGGGCACATCGGCCAGCGGAGTGCATCCGGAAGCGTTCCCGATGTAAACAAAGGAGAAAGCCTGTGTTTGTAGGGGATCACGGGGTTCATTCCACTCCTCCGCACCGGCCGGGGCCTAACAATAACGCTCAGTCCTAACATTTCTGTTAGGTGCCGCTTCGCGGTTGACCTGCGGGTATACTCATTGCGTTATGGGCGATCTGACTGGGCAAGCTGGCGCATCCGTGAATGGCGCACGGCTGGAGGCGGTAAGCGGTCCTCTCAAGGGGAAATTGTTCTCGCTGACAAAGGAAGAGGTCTCGATCGGCCGCGACCCGTCAAACGAGATCTCGTTGCTGGACTCCCTGGTCTCCCGGCGCCACTGCGTGATCCGTATGGAAGACGCTGGTTTTCGGCTCCTTGACCTGGACAGCCGCAACAATACTTTCGTCAGCGGCGTGCCGGTAAAAGAACGAGTTCTGGTCCAAGGCGACCAAATCCGGGTGGGGAACTCGGTCCTAGTGTTCCAGGGGCCGAATAGCGAGAGCAGTCCTGCGATCGCCTTGCAACTCGATGCCACCCCAGCGCCAGGGGCTGCGACTGTCATCTTGCGCAAAGAAGATGCTCTTTATTTGCAGCCTCCCCGTGCAGAGGCTCTGCCCGCTACCCCGAAAACTGTTCGCGACCTGAATGTGCTGCTCGACTTCAGCCGAACGCTGAATTCGGTGCGGGGGCTGGCCACCCTGCAGGAGAAGATTCTGGAGGCTGTGCTCGCCATTGTGCCGGCGGATCAGGCAGCCATCCTGTTGATGGAGGACGGAACAACGGGATTCTCCTCGGTAGTCGGACGACACCGCCGTCTCGGGCCCAATCAGCCCATTCATGCCAGCCAAACCATCCTGAACAGGGTCATCGACGAAAACCTCGCGGTGCTCTCCAATGACGTTCAGAGTGACGATGCGTACCGCGCGGCTGAGAGCCTGCTCGAACGGCGGGTCCATTCGGTGCTAGCCGTCCCGCTTTCGGTGGCGGAACAGAAATTGGGAGTGCTGTACCTGGACGCCAGTTCTCCGGGAGCGCGGTTCGACTCGGACCTGCTGCAACTCGTCACAACGATCGGAAACATCTCGGCCCTCGCGATTGAAAATGCGCGGCACCTGGAAAGGCTAGGTGGAGAAAATCGGCGGCTGAACGAGGAACTCAACCTCCACCACAGTATGGTCGGCGAGAGCAAAGCCATGCGCGACGTGTATGCATTTGTTTCGCGGGTAGCCGGGCGCGATTCGACCGTGCTGATTTCGGGCGAGAGCGGGACCGGGAAAGAGTTAGTGGCGCGCGCGGTTCACATGAATAGCCCACGAGCCGCCAAGCCTTTTGTGGCCATCAACTGTGCTGCCATTACCGAGACTTTGCTGGAGAGCGAATTATTCGGGCACGAACGCGGCGCCTTTACCGGAGCGGTCTCGCAAAAGAAAGGCAAGCTGGAGATCGGCGAAGGAGGGACGGTTTTCCTGGACGAGATCGGCGAGCTGGCAGTCCCCATGCAAGCCAAGCTCCTGCGCGTCCTGCAGGAGCGGGAGTTCGAACGTGTCGGCGGCACCCGTCCCATCAAACTCGACGTGCGGCTCATTGCCGCAACCAACCGCGATCTCAAGGAAGCGTCGCGTTCGGGAGCCTTTCGCCCGGACCTCTACTATCGGTTGAATGTCGTTTCGCTCCATATGCCGGCATTGCGCGAGCGACGCGAGGACATTCCGATGCTGGCCGCATTTTTCGCGGCTCATTATGGAGAGAAGGTGAAGCGTCGCGTCGCGGGGATCTCGCCGGAAGCTCGTGCCTGCCTCATACGGTATGACTGGCCGGGCAATGTGCGCGAGCTGGAGAACGCGATCGAACGCGCAGTCGTGCTCGGTTCTACGGAGTTACTGCTTCCAGAGGATTTGCCAGATTCGATTCTGGAAGAGACGGCGGCGTCGGGAGAGCCGGTAAGCGCCCTGCACGAAGGAATCCGCGAAGCTAAGAGATCGCTGATCGAACGTGCCATCGAGCAGGCCAATGGCAATTACACCGAGGCAGCGAAGATTCTTGGAGTGCACCCGAACCACCTGTTCCGGCTAATCCGCACCTTGAATCTTAAGCCCAAGCGGCAGAGGCAAGCATGAACGGCTTCACCGGGCACGATGTCTGGGCACTCGACTTCCCTTGGTTTTGATTTGAAGCGCTTCCATGTGGGTTTGTGGAGAGACCGCTGGGCAACTTTTGGGTAGCTGATCAAATCCAATATCAGGTGGAATCGTTTCAACTGATAGATTTCACAATCACCCTTAGCATTTTTATTCTCGTTAGTCAGAAAGGAGAGGACTGGACTCTGTATGACAAAGCGCAACCGTGAAGCCTCGTCATCCACGATTGAGCTGTTGAACTTGGCGCGCCAACGAATGCAGGAATCGAAGGAGGCATTGGAGGATTTTCTCCGTCGAAAAGAGGAAGTGGAGGACTCCTATGCCAGGCGCACATTGAACCTCGATGGGCCGATACGGGTGGACGATGCGGTCAATTCCGTGGCTTGGATTGAACGGGTTTGCCGGCTGCCACTTGGCAATCTGCCCTGTGACCTTCTGGAAACCATCGTGCGCCACGACGCGCATGACGGCGCCAAAAGGCGTGATCCAGGTGCGATTGGCTGAAATCAGAATCTAACCGATTTATGGCAATCCCTGAGTCAACCACCATCACATTACTTCAGCCCCCGCACCAGAAATAAGTTGGCCAGATCGCGTTGGAAGCTGATCGCAGATGCCTTTCCATCGGCGGAGAGTGCCAAGGGACCAAGAAATTCTGCTCCCGGTTCCGTCACCTTTACCATCCCCCAAGGTTCCCGGCGATGAGTACTTATGTCGAATCGACTGATGTTCAGGCTGCTGGGCCCGCGCTGCTGTAGAAATAGATATCGTCCATTGCCGCTCCAACGCGCCACGCTTTCTCCGGGTTGCAGGTCGACAATGCTCTTCGAACTCCCTCCCGCGATAGGCGACAGCAATAGCTTGTGCGGGTCCACTGTGACGAACCACTGACCATCGGGCGAAACGCGAGTTCCGCGAGTCCCTTCCGCCGTCAGCGGAGTCCACTTGTTGGCAGCAATGTCGTACATCCACGTGCGTGTGGGGTGGCCTGTTTCATTGCCGGTGAACAGAATACGTTTGCCATCAGGAAACCACTCGACGCCATCGAAGTGCATTCCCTCCATCTTGGGAAACTGCGATTCACCTGGGCCAGTCGGCAGTAACATCAGCGAGGAGCGCTCACCTTCATGATGGATGCAGGCCACCCACTTGCCATCCGGCGAAAGCGATGGCCGGTTTCCATAGCCAAGCTGAATGGCGGGAGAACCGTCGGTCTTCCTCAAATAGATGGCAGAGTTACGTCCTTGTCCATTGGAAAGTTCTACAAAGACAAGCGACTGTGCGTCATTCGAAAGCTCATAGATCAACGAGGCATCGAGCCAGGCTAAATCGCGAGGCGCGCCGTTCGGCGGAGTAAAGAGGATTCCTAGCCGGGAGTTGACGGTGCTCAGAAGAACGCGCCCGTCGCGAGCGACGTCTTGCATCACGATCATTCCACCAGCCTGCGTGACGAGCCGCTGCGAGCCGGAGAGAGTGACAGCGTAGAGCGCCGGGTCGGCACCCGGCTGCCCGCCCGAGAACCACACTTCACGATTATCTGGAGACCAATTCAAGGCGCCGATTGCCCGCCACCCACGCGAGAGAACCTGCCTGGGATGATTTGCCCCGATCACGCACAAGGCATAATCACCGACTTCCACATCAAAGTCGAAGAACGCAACCAGTTTTCCATCTGCTGAAACCCGCGGCATCATCGCGGGACGCTTCTCGGTTTCGTACAAAACGTTGCCGATCGGATATTCCAGCCGAAACTTACCTCCCAGCGCGCGCACGACGGCGAGAGATTCTCCATCCGGTCCCCAATCCGCCCCGCTGACCCCCTCCAGCACCTGGCGAGGGGCGCCTCCCCCGAATGGCACGCGGGCGAGCGTTCCGACGTCTTCCCCTCCCAGCAAGATCGCCATTTCACCGCTTTGCGAAACCGCCAGTACCCTGGCGCTGGGGAGGGCCAGGGGGCGAGCTTCACGATTGCCCGGCTGAGCGGAAAACAAGGTGGAAGGCGCGCCGTCCCACTCGGCGCTGTAGACTACCGTTCCGCCGGGAGCGAATTTCGCGGAGGTCACATCGCCGCGACGAAACGTGAGACGCTGGAACGACGGCGGCTCGCTGGGCCGCATGAACTTCTGCTGATTCTCGTAAGTGATGCGGAGCGCGAGGCCAAGCAGGACTCCGGCCAGCACCCCCAACCCGGCCCAAAGCTTCGTGCGCGCTTTAGTTCGTGGAAATGTCGCGGGTTTTGCAACCGCGACCTGGCTCGAATCCAATTCGTCGCGCAACTCCTGCAGCGCGACCTTCACGTCGGACATCGTTTGCCAGCGACGCTCGGGATCTTTCTTCAGGCAGCGTGCAATAATTCGATCCAGTTCTGGCGGCACATCTGCACCCGCCTGCGACGCGGGTTGCGGATCTTTGTAGAGCACCGCCGAAAGCGACGACCACTTGGAACCGCCCGTGAACGCGCGCTGCCCGGTCGCCATCTCGTAAAGCACCGATCCAAAGGAAAAAACGTCGGACCGGGCATCCACGGGTTTGCCGTCGGCCTGCTCAGGGGACATGTAAGCAACAGTCCCAAGGATGGTGCCTTCTTCGGTGAGGGGCGAGCCTTGGCCGTGCATGGTTTCTGCGTAGGCATCGGCTTGTTCTGGTTCTGACAGCTTCGCGAGCCCGAAATCGAGGATCTTTACTACGCCCTGCGGACTCACGATTACATTCGAAGGCTTAAGGTCACGATGCACAATTCCCACAGCGTGAGCCGCCGCGAGTGCATCGGCAATCTGGACCGCATACTTCAACACATCTCGAATCCGCAGCCCCTTGCGCCCAATCAGGTGATCGAGCGTGTCTCCCGCCACGTACTCCATGGCGATGTACTGCACGGGCTTGCCGTCGACCTCCTGCGTGTCGATGTCGTAGATGGTGACGATGTTGGGATGATTTAGCGAGGAGGCAGCCTTGGCTTCCTGAACGAATCGGCGCTCGCGTTCTGCATTAAGGGCGCCCGTGGAGAGAATCTTGATTGCAGCAGTGCGGCCGAGCCGGGAATCCACCGCCTTATAAACCACACCCATTCCGCCGGCTCCAAGCTTGCTCTCGATGCGGTACGAGCGGAGAGATTTGCCGATCATGTGCTCAGCCCTGGACTTCTGTTCCGATCTGCGGCACGAAATCTGAGAGTCTGCGGCCCTGCATGCGAAGTCAGCACCGCGGAAAATGGCGGCGTAAGAATGCAGGGAAACAAATTCAGCATTATCGGCTGGACGATTTCGGGTCCTGGAAGGTACGAGTCCTGAGTCCCGCGCGGCCGGCCGAGTTGATTGTCCGTGCTCGCGGAAATTATGTGGGGGCAATTCTAAACTAGAGAGTCAATATGCGCCGGCAAATTGAATCCTGTTTCAAAATCCGGACTTAAGTGCAGGGAGGTCCACCCATCCCCGCTTGCCATTGCTCTCCAGCACGGAATTCAGGATGACCATTTGCCGCAATCCATCGGCAAATTGCGGATATTCTGCGGTGCCAGAATCGCGGATGGAGGCGTAGAAGCGCCGGAAAACCTGCTTGAACGTGTCGTCGTAGCCCTCGCTGTGCCCTCCTGGGAGATCGGCATAGCCACGCGCTGCCGGTTTCAGCAGCGACGGGTCTTTAATGTAAATGCCATTCGCGACATCGCGGTGGCCTTGCCAGAGTTCGTCCGGACGCTCCTGATTCCAGGCAACGGAAGATTTGGTTCCATAGATTTCGAGGCAGAACCCGTTCTTTCGCCCGGCTGAGACCTGGCTGGCCGTCATGGAGCCGCGGGTGCGCGTGCCCATCCTGAAGACAACCGCACCAAAATCCTCCGTATCCACTAGAGTTTCGATGTAATCTTCCGGCCCCATCAGCTTATTTGCAAAGGTCTCGACCGAATGTTTTGGCTGCTTGCGCGTTTTATGAAAGGTCTGCAGATCGGCGCATAGGGACGTCACCTGCAATCCAGTGACGTGTTCGGCCATATCGAAAAAGTGCGAACCAATATCGCCCATGCATCTGGAAGCCCCGGCAGCTTTCGTCTCGACACGCCAGTTCCAGTCGGTATCGTAAAGCAGCCAGTCCTGCGAGTACGTGCCTTGCACCACGAGGATGTCGCCGAGGTCGCCGGCTTCGCGCATGCGGCGCATCTGCTGCACCATTGGGTAGTAGCGCAGATTGTGGCAGGTGCAATTGCGGAGTCCCCGCTTGGCTGCCAACGCCGCTAGTTCTTCGGCCTCGGCGACGGTCGTGGTCAGAGGTTTCTCGCAGAGCACATGCTTGCCGGCGTCGAGCGCTTCTTTAGCCATGGTGAAGTGCTGCGCATTCGGCGTCGTGATGTGGACCGCATCGATCGCTTTATCGCGAAACACGTCGCGATAATCACCGGTTGATACGGGAACGGAGAACGCTGCGGCCAGGCGTTCCACCGCCTCTTTATTTCTGCCTGCGATGGCCGCGGCTTCGACTGACTCCACCCGTCGTACTGCTTCAAGGTGTACGCGACCCATAAATCCGGTGCCAATAATGGCTGTTCTGATTGGTTTCATTGTGAGTTCCCGTCCTTAGGACCACCACGCAGCAGCCGGCTGCTCACGAATTACGATGCTGTTAAGCAAATTGGCCGCCTTGGTCAAACCTTCGCCGGGGGAGAGCAGGCTGTCTTCGTGCTCAATCGAAATCACGTAATCGTATCCAAACATGCGCAGCGTGGAAATCAGCTCGCTCCAAAATTCGATTCCGTGACCATAGCCACAGGTACGGAAGATCCAGCTTCGGTCGCGCTCATCCGTATACGGCTTGGTGTCGAGCACTCCGGTGCGCACCAAGTTTGCCGGATACAGTTGCGTGTCCTTGGCATGCACATGAAAAACCGCATCCTCAAGCACGCGCACCGCTCCAACCGGATCAATGTTCTGCCAGAACAGATGGCTTGGATCATAGTTGCAGCCGACGTTCTTGCCAGCGATGGATCGCAGCCGAAGCAATGTCTCCGGGTTATAGACAACGAAGCCGGGATGCATTTCAACCGCGATCTTGACTCCATGGTCGGCCGCAAACTTGGCATGTTCGATCCAATAAGGTGCGACCACCTCGTTCCATTGCCAGTCGAGTACTGTTCGGAAATCCGGTGGCCACGGGCAGGTGATCCAGTTCGGAGCGGTAGCATTCGCTGAGTCACCGGGGCAGCCCGAGAAATCGACCATGACCGGCACTCCCAGCTTCTCAGCCAGCAGGATGGTCTTGCGGCTTACATCGCGGTGGTGCCTTGCCTGCTCCTTGTTGGGATGCAGCGCATTGCCATGACAACTCAAGGCGCTGATGCTGACGCCGTGATCGTGGATGACTTTTTTGAACTCCGCCAGCGCTGAAGGATTCTCGAGCATCGACAGCTTGCAGTGAGCATCGCCCACATAATTCCCCGTGGCCAGTTCTACGGTGTGGATGTCGAGATCCGCCAGTTTTTTGAGAACCGCATCCAGCGGAATCTTCGATAACAATGGAGTAAAGACGCCAACGCGCATAACGATTCGAGCTCCTCGGAAGGACCGGGGTATTTTATCGCAGCCATCAGGTGAATTTTGGTTTCGCGTGTCGGCCGGCCTCCGGGGACTTGCGCTACGGCTCTCAAGCCACGTGGCCCGCGCAACAGTGTGGTAATTTACTTCCTTACAGTTTTCCTGATCCTAAGACGTTATGGGGGAGATCACTTGCGCCAAATTGGGATGCTTATCTTCCTGTTTCTGTTTCCATCGTTGGCTATTGTCGCAGCCCAGAACGCTCCAGCGGTTGCTCCCATGCCACCGCCGCCACACGAGCAGAAGATTCACATCAAGCGCGTCCTTGTAGTCAGCCAGACCAAGGGTTTCGAGCACGACTCAATTTCCGCCGGAATGGCCGCAATCTACCACATGGGGCATGACAGCGGTCTCTGGGAGACTATTCTGCGCACCGACACTGAACTGATCACCAAAAAGAATCTGGAGCGGAATACCAAAAATCTCGACTATTTCGATGCCCTGGTCTTCGTGAGCACGACTGGCGAGCTCGATCTCGACGACAGCCAGAAGAAGGACATGATGTCCTTCATCAAGGACGACGGCAAGGGCTTCGTCGGGGTGCACGCTGCGCTCGACACCAACTATAAATGGCCTGAGTACGGGGAGATGATCGGCGGATGGTTCGATCAACATCCCTGGATGACCTTCAACGCTCCCATCATCAATGAAGACCCCAATTTTCCCGCAGTGCGGCACTTCCCGCACGCTTTCGTGAAATACGACGAGATCTACCAGCCTAAAGAGTGGTCCCGCGACAAAGTCAACGTGCTGCTCAGCCTGGACCCCACGAAGTTGAATTATGAAAACAACCCGCGAGTTCACCGCACGGACCATGACTTTGCTGTGGCGTGGGCGAAAATGTACGGCAAAGGGCGCGTGTTCTATTCCACGCTGGGCCATACCGAAGAATCGTGGAGCGATCCAGACGTCCGTAAGATGTATTTTGAGGCGATCCGCTGGGTTCTGGGCATGACGGAGGGTAGCACGGCTTCTCATCCGCGGCCGCAAGGTTCCGGAGAAACGCACTGAGCGCCGATATGAGATTTCTTCAAACAAGTTTTTGGCTGGTGGCCATGTGTGTGTTTTTGCTCGCGGTCGCTGCCGCGCAAAATCCTGTTCCCAGTCCACAGCCGGGAAATCAGGTCCAGCCGGCCCCTGCAGTTGCAGACAAGACCTATCCTCCTGAACTTGTGCAGAGTGGCGCCACTCTCTTCCGGCAAGACTGCTCATTTTGCCATGGTCGCGATGCTACTGGCGGCGAGACTGGTCCCGACCTGACGCGTTCACGATTGGTGAGAGCTGATGTCGAGGGCGACAAGATCGGCCCGGTAATTCGCAACGGTCGGCCCGATAAAGGCATGCCGCTCTTCGACCGCTCCGATCAGCAGATCGCAAGCCTCGTCGCTTTCATCCACGCTCAACAGAACGCGCAGCATAACCGCGGCGGCGGACGCAAGGGCGTGGATCCTTCCGATCTGCAGACTGGAAACGCCGAGGCAGGCAAGAAATATTTCGACGGTGCAGGAGGATGCGCTCACTGCCATTCTGCCACCGGCGACCTGGCGGGAATAGCCTCGCGCTATAAGGGACTCGAACTCGAACAGCAGATGCTCTATCCCCGGCATGCGAAATCTAAGGTCACGGTGACGCTGCCTTCTGGCGAGACAGTCAGTGGCACGCTGGCATATCGCGATGAATTCACGGTCGCCCTAACGGATTCGTCCGATACGTATCGGTCGTGGCGTGCTCGAGATGTGCAGTACAAGGTCGATTCGCCCCAGGACGCGCATGTCGAGCAGTTCAGCAAATATACCGATGCTGATATTCATAATCTGATGGCGTATTTGCAGACGTTGCAATAGCCGATGACTTCGGCCGGGATTTTGAGAAAGTCGCGATCCATGATGAATAGTTCCAGGCACGCATTTCTTCTGGCAATGAGCGCCCTCCTCGTCGCGTTATCCAGTGGCTCATTGCTAGCCCAGGCGCCCGATGATCCGATGCTGCTTCGTCCCCCTGTCGACAGTTGGCCGGGATATCACGGCGATTATTCTGGCCGCCGCCACAGTTCGCTCACCCAAATCACCCCGCAAAACGTGAAGAGTCTAACCCTGGCCTGGTCGTTCCAGACCAATCAGACGATCCCCCTGAAGTCGTCTCCGCTTTTGGTGGATGGCATTCTTTATTTCACTGCTCCCGACAATGTCTGGGCCGTGGATGCGAGGTCCGGGCACCAGGTCTGGCATTTCAGTTATCCTCGCGGGGAAGGCGAGCACATCGGACAACGCGGCGTCGGAATGTACAAAGGCTCTGTATTTTTCTTAACGCCCGACGCGCACCTGATCTGCCTCAGCGCGAAAGATGGAATGGTGCGCTGGAAGGTGGAAATCGCCGACGTCAGCAAAGGTTACTGGACCAGCATGGCGCCCTTGGTGGTCGGCAACCATGTCCTGGTCGGGGTTTCGGGAGATTTCGACAACCTCAGCGGCTTCCTTCGCGCCGTCGATCCGGAGACTGGCGCAACGGAGTGGCAGTGGAATTCCACGCCTCCCGCTGGCTCTCCCAATCAAACCACGGGCGGCATGACGTGGATGACCGGGACCTACGATCCCGATCTCAATCTCGTTTATTGGGGGACAGGCAATCCAACTCCGGTCCTGAACGGTTCTACGCGTCCGGGCGACGATCTCTACACGTGCTCGATCGTGGCGCTGAATCCGGACACGGGCAAGCTGGTGTGGTCATTCCAACCGTCTCCCCACGACACTCACGACTGGGATGCGGTTGAGACCCCGGTGCTGGTGGACGGAGATTTCCACGGCAAGCCGCAGAAAATGCTGATGCAGAGCTCGCGTAACGGCTACTTCTTCGTTCTCGATCGCAGCAACGGGAAGAGCCTGCTCACGGTACCGTTTGGTCCGGTGAACTGGTCATTAGGAGTAGACAAGAAAGGGCAACCAATTCCGAATCCCGCCAAGGAACCGGCTCCGGATGGACGCCTCATTGCGCCCGACGAAGGCGGCATGACGAACTATCGTTCTCCCAGTTTCGATACGAAAAGAGGTTTGTTCATCGTCAGCGCGCATCCGAGCTGGAGTGTTTATTTTTCCAAGCCAGCCGACGGCACCTACGGTTGGTCGGGAGCGGACTACGACGTCTGGGGCACGGGAGTCATTGAAGCCATCGACTACCAGACCGGCAAGATTCGGTGGACGCACGACCTTGGGAGCGAATCGGGCGCCGGGATCCTGACCACCGACTCGGGCCTGACCTTCAGCGGCGACGCGCACGGCAACTTTCTGGCGCTGGATTCAACTGATGGCAAGACGCTCTGGCACGCCGGTTCCGGCTCGCACATCACAAGTTCGCCGATCACTTACCAGCTCGATGGACGCCAGTATTTGGTGACCAGCAGCGGCGGCGTGCTATTCGCGTGGGCGCTCCCGGAATCTTAGCGGGAATGAGAGCGGAAGGGTGCTTCGGGGATTACGAGTTAGCCCGCATCTCACTCGACGTTCCACCCGCAGCCGGTACGTAGCACTGCTGGGTATAGTCCATCACCATGCGGTCGGCATTGAAGCGCCAACCGAGCGTGCGGATCGTCCGCTTCATGCGTTTGATCCAGCCTCGGGGCAGACCGTCGCGATCGCGCTGGTAGTACAGCGGGATCACCTCATCGCGCAGCGTCCGCAATAGATCTTCGCCGTCGCGCGCATCATGAATGCTCATATTCGAATGCGTTTTGCCGGTTCCAATGGCGAAGCCATTCACGCCGTCATAAGCCTCTGCCCACCATCCATCGAGAACTGAGAGATTCAGCCCGCCGTTGAGTACCACCTTCTGGCCGCTCGTACCGGACGCTTCCTGAGGACGGCGGGGATTGTTTAGCCACACATCGACTCCCTGGACAAAATGGCGGCCGACATTGATGTCATAGTCCTCAACGAACACGAATTTCTCGCGGAACTTGGGATCGCGCATCATCTCCGCGATCTGCTGCAGCACGCGCTTGCCGGGTTCGTCCAGAGGATGCGCTTTACCTGCAAATACGAATTGAACAGGGCGGTTGGGATCATTCACCATCGATGCCAACTTCTCGATATCGCTGAGAATGAGATTCGCACGCTTGTAGGTTGCAAACCTTCGCGCGAAGCCAATCGTCAGCGCGTCCCGGCTAAGCACGCCGTCCAAACGCTGCAATACCTCGCGGGACTCGCCGCGCCGCTTGGCCTGAGAGACCGCGCGTTTGCGTACGAACTCGATCAGCTGCGACTTGAGATTGAGGTGGGTCTCCCAAAGCTCGCCGTCATCCACGCTTTCGATGCCAAGCCAGATCTTCGCCTCGCTGCCGCGCTGGACCCAGTCAGTGCCCAGATGGCGATCGTAGAGGCGGAACATCTGCGGAGCGAGCCACGAGGGAACATGCACGCCGTTAGTGATATGTCCGATGGGAACCTCGTCCTCGGGCTTTCCGCGGAACAAGCCGGTCCACATGGCTCGCGAAACTTCGCCGTGCAACGCGGACACCGCATTGGCGCGGCGCGAAAGCCGCAAGGCAAGCACGGTCATGCAAAACAGTTCGTCGGAGTTGCTGGTATGTTCGCGGCCGAGCCCAAGCAAACTTTCCTGGGAAAGACCCAACGCCTCGCGCAGAGGTCCAATATGTTCCTCGACCAGCCTGGCGTCGAATCGGTCGTGCCCGGCCGGAACTGGCGTGTGGGTGGTGAAAACCACTTCGCGCGAAACCCGCGGTACCGCAGCATCGAAGGCGATGCCTTCATCCTCCATCCGCATGCGAATGGCTTCCAGAACCGCAAATCCACTGTGGCCCTCGTTCAAATGAAGCACGCCCGGAGTAATTCCCAGGGCTTTCAGGGCGCGCAGGCCCCCAACACCCAGCAAAAGTTCCTGGCGAATGCGGATGCGCAAATCTCCGCCGTACAAGCGGGACGTCAGCTCACGATCTTCGGGCGCGTTGCCCTCCACGTCCGAATCCAGCAGCAGCAGGTCGCGGCGACCGACTTTCACGCGCCACACTTTGGCAAAAATGCGTCCACTCCGGGTTTCAATCTCGACCACCACCGGCCTGCCATCTTTGCCAATGGCGACCTCCATCGGAAGCTGATTGACGTCGGTCTCGAGGTACTCTTCCCGCTGCCATCCCCCCAGGTCGAGATGTTGGCGGAAGTACCCCTGCCCGTAAAACAGCCCGATTCCGACCAGGGGAATGTCAAGATCCGACGCGCTTTTGATGTGATCGCCGGCGAGAACTCCCAGGCCGCCGGAGTACACCGGCAGGGATTCATGAAGTCCGAACTCTGCCGAGAAATACGCCACTGGATGCGGCCGCAACACGCCGGCGTGCCGGGTTCCCCAGGTACGGTCGTCTTCCAGATACTCCAGCATGCGCCGATACGCGTAGTTCACGCGGCTGTGAAGCATCAGTTCGGTCGCTCGAGTTTCCAGCTTCGCCAGGGGAATTTCGCTCAGCAGAGCCACAGGATTATGGTTCAGGTCACTCCACCGCGCAGGATCCAAGTCCAGAAAAAGGCTCTGCGCGTTATGGTCCCAACTCCACCACAAATTGCGCGCCAACGCCCACAAGCGCTCCTGCAATGGCGCAATGAAGCGATCCAGGGTGCGCGCTTCGCTCACCACTGGCGCGACCTGCATCGCAGCCTCGCTCAGCATGCGTATTTCTTCTGTACTGAACACGCGAGCTTCCACAGTTTGGACGACAAGGACACCTTGCAGAATGCCGCGATCCACCAGAGGAACGCCCAGAAACGACTGATAAGCGTCCTCGCCGGCGTCGCGGAAATATTTGAAACGGGGGTGATTCTTCACGTGACTGACGGAAACCGGCTGCACCTGTTCCGCCACGAGTCCGGTCAATCCCTCATGCACAGCCATTCTCAGATTGCCTACGCATTCGCGACGCAACCCAACAGTGGCCGCCAGCACGAGATTGGCGCGGTCTGGTTCCAGCAAATATGCCGAACAGACGTCCGTATGAAATCTTTTGGCAATCAGAGCGACGACGTTCATCAGCGTTTCCGCTGACTGCCCCCCTTCCGCCGCGAGGTTCGCGATCTCCTCTCGGGTTAGGACATCTCTCTCTTCGCTCGAACGAACACCCTGATCCATATCCCCAGCTACCTCATACGCGTCCAAATCGTTTTACTAAGCCTCCCTGGGACTCGATCCCATTCTGCAATTTCCTGATGACGTCACGGTCAGAAGGGTTCCACTATTGTACGGTGTAGGACTGAATTCGCGAATGGCTGTTTAATTTTTTCGCAGTCACAGAGGTAACCCGCAGATTCTTCTGCTGCCATCGTGCGCATTCTTACTCACAAGGCCACCACAGCGAAAAGCGTTTGCACGCTCCCCAGAGAAAGGGTAGAATTCCGGGCAATCCAGCCAATCGATGGAACCTGGCGAGCTTCCATCGGCCACATTCGTTCGAAATGACTTTTAAAAACGCGGTAAGGACTTTGGAGTGCTGCAGACTTAGTTGGCAGACCCGGGAGTTGAGAAGAATGAATAGTACCGGCGCGCGATTCGCGAGGGTAGGCGGAGCACTATTGCTCCTGGTGACCGTGGGCTGGTTCTTCACACTTCACGCGGCAAGGCCCTATGAGCATGGCCTGCCTACCGACTGGAGCCATCGGCACATTATCTTTTCTCAGCCGCGAACAGCAGAGCAGGTTGCCCGCGTGGCTCATGATACGCGCTATTGGCAGCAATTCGTGCGACGGAAAATGGTTCGACTTCTTTCTGTCGAGGATGGCATTTCCAACCCCGACCAGCCTACAAGCTTTGCCACTGCCGAAAATTCGGCTGGTCCCTCCAGTAAAGGCCTTTGGGCTATAAACATGGGCACCGGGGCCACAGTCGGAGCAGGAAATTATCCGACCAAATACGGTTTCAGTGTCACAACGGCAACGTGCAGCAATTCTGCTACTCCGGATTTCGTAATCTTCAACACAGGACTCCAAGCATCCACGTCGCAAGCCAGTATCATCGCTTACGATAATCTCTATTCCGGATGCTCCGCGTTTGGCACGGTCCCCTCAGTTTATTGGGCTTATAACACCACCATTCCACCTTCCACGCATGGAACGGTGAAGACGTCCCCCATCACCTCGCTCGACGGCTCGCAAGTCGCCTTTGTGCAGACAGACGGCACGAACGGCTACGTGATCTTGCTGAAGTGGAAGGCCGGCAATGGCACGTTGACATCTCCCATCCCGCCCGCAATTAAAACTGCGGCTAACTATCCAGGCTGTACTGCGCCCTGCATGACAGCCTTTCAATTGCGCACCACTGCTACCGGTGGCACCCAGACCAATGACATTACGTCATCGATCTTTTACGACTACAGCGGTGACACCGCCTACATCGGTGACAGCACCGGTTTGCTTCACAAATATCATCCTTTTTTCACCACCGGTGCTCCAGCGGAGGTCGGTTCCCCATGGCCAATTAAGGCCAATGTTGCTAATCCGAAGGCCCTTACCAGCGCCGTCTACGACCATGTGACCGGTAATGTTTTTGTAGGGGATTCCGGTGGATACTTTGCAAGGGTCAATGCCGGGACGGGTGCGGCCACCGTCTCAGCGCGCGTGGACTATGGCGTCGGGATCAGCACAGACGGCCCAATCCTGGATCAAACCGCGCAAAAGCTCTACGTTTTTTCCTCCAGCGACGGTACCACTAACTGTGCTGGCGCCCCATGCTCCGCAGTCTTTCAGTTCAGTACCACTTTCTTAGCCGGAACTTCTGGAACGGAAACTCAGGTTGGTACCAGCAGTGCGACTCCGAACTTTCTATATGCTGGCGATTTTGATGATGCCTATTACAGTTCGAGCAATCAGACCGGCAATCTATATGTTTGCGGCAATACGGGTTCGAATCCAATCATGTATCACGTTCCCATCTCAGCTGGGGTCATGCCCGCAGTGGGTACAAGCCTGAATACCGTAACCACAACTGGCACCTCCGTTCCCTGTTCGTCGGTGACCGATGTCTCCAATCCCAATGCTGCCGGAGGTTTGGAGGAACGCATTTATTTCAGCCCACAGAATCATGGCCGGGCGACGCTTTGTGCTTCGAAAGGGTGCGTCGAGAGCTTCATAGTTACACCCTGGCAAGCCAGCACCGCTTATAGCTTGGGGCATGAGCTCCTGAGTCCCAACGATCACACCGAAGTCGCGATCGTAGCCGGCACCTCGGCGGCCACCGAACCGGCGTGGGGCACCACGACTGGAGCGATCCTCGTAGACGGCGGCGTAACCTGGATTGACCAAGGACACCTTACGGCAATCCCGCTTGCCGGATGGACAGCCAATACGGCGTATGCCTTCGGTGCCCGCATTATTGACTCGAACGGCAAAGTTGAAGTGGTAAACACGGCTGGAACATCCGGTGGCGCGACACCAGGATGGTCGACAACGGTGGGCGCTAAAACCACGGATGGAACGGTAAAGTGGATCAACGCGAGTATGCTCCCAGTCAGTGCGCTGCAAACCGCAGGGGGGGCGAGCGGTATCATCATGGATAACGTGGTCAGCTCGGGCACTATGGCAGGTGCTTCGCAGGTATACTTCAGCACTCTGACAGGTCAGGCTTGTACCAGCGGCGGATCGGGCGGTTGCGCCGTACAGGCCTCGCAAGCGGGTCTACAATAAGGTTCACTTATGGCTACTGACAATAATGTCTCCGATGCTCCCAAGAATCCGGCTCCCAAAAAGCCCTACGAAAAGCCCACGTTCCGTTACGAGCAGGTTTTTGTGACGACGGCGCTTTCCTGCGGCAAGATTTCGGGCGGATCGGGCCGATGCCATCACGCTCCGAGTGCCTCATGACCTCCGCTTTGCATGCTCCGGACCATGCCCATGCTCTGAAGTGCGAACTCGCGGGCGAGGTTCTACGCTCGTGTGGGAAGGTGCGCTTGCAGGTCACTGGTTGGAGCATGCTTCCCGCTGTCTGGCCCGGCGATATCCTTTTCGTCGAACGGACGAGCGCCAGCGCCGTAAGCGAAGGCGATGTCGTTTTGTTTGGCCGTGAGCAGCGGCTCTGTGCTCATCGCATTGTGGAGAAACTTGGGGGCTCGACTTTTTTGGCGCGCGGTGATGCCAATCCCCAACCGGATCCTCCAGTTCATTCCCAGGAACTGCTGGGTAAAGTCTGTTCCATCGTGCGGAACGGAAAATGTACCGGGCTTCGGCGTAGGCGGAGCATTCCCCAGCGTGTGATCGCTGCTTTGGTTCGAAATTCGCGAATTGCCGCCCGCATACTTGTGCAGGTAAGCCGCAGCCATCACAGTTAACAGGTTTCAACATCAAGAAGCAGGTGTACCGTTGCTCGAGCTAGCGTCTGAAGTCGATCGCCTAAGCGTCACGATTGAAATCGGTCAGATGCCAGTGCGACTGCATACGACGGACCCATTCTTTCTCAATCTCCTGACGGAACGCTATGCGGGATTTGTCAGCTCGTCGGAGCGCGCCGAAATAGAGTTCGAGGTTGAGATCGTGCCCTCCCGTTCTGCGGTCAAAGATGTTCCGGTGCGTGTCAGCTGCGAGCAAGGCCGCTGGATTTTCGAGCGGGGCGATTTTTTCGCCGAGTGGGAGCCTCTGAAGCGCCGCGGCTCCATCCGCCAGACTGCGAATCCGTATTCTGTGGATGCAGTGCTGCGTATCGTACACACCCTTGTGCTCGCCAGGGAGGGAGGTTTCCTTCTCCACTCGGCCAGTGCCATCCGCAATGGCAGGGCCTTTCTGTTTGCCGGTGTGTCCGAAGCGGGGAAGACCACGATCTCCCGCCTCGCTCCGTCCGACGTCACTCTTCTTACGGATGAGATCTCTTATGTGCGGCGGCAGGGAAGCGCTTACGCGGCGTTCGGCACGCCCTTCACCGGAGAGTTAGCCAAGCTGGGAGAGAATGTGTCCGCGCCAGTGGCCGCCTTCTATCTTCTTGCCAAAGGGATGCAGAACCGCATTGATCCTGTTGCCCCTGGCGATGCTGCGCGTTCGTTTCTTGCGAATGTTCTTTTTTTTGCCAAAGAAGAGGAACTTGTGCAGGCTACCTTTCATTCTGCGTTCGAATTCGTCAGCCGCGTGCCCGTATTCCGGTTGACTTTCGTCCCCGATGCCCGGGTTTGGGAGTTGATCCAATGAGCAAACTTTATGTGGCCCGCAGCCCGCGTGTTGCTGCGCGAAGCCTTGGCGGCGAAATGATGATCATGTCCGGCCGCGACTCCACTCTGTTCACCCTTAACAAAACCGCCACTATTCTATGGCAGGCCGCTGATGGAGCCACTCCGCTCGACGAAATTGTGCAGCAAAGAATTTGTGGCGAGTTCGAGGTCGAACCGGGCGAGGCCCTGCAGGACGCCGAAACTCTGGCCCGCGAGCTAGCCAGTCACCACATCCTGCAAATATCCGAGCAGCCGATCGCTACCCAGAGTGCGGTCTCCAGAGAATCGAGATGAGCAGGCTCCTCGAAGAGATGACCGAGAAAGCGTTGAGGCTGAACATTCCCCTCAGCGTCCAACTCGATCTCACTTACCGCTGTAACGAGCGTTGTGTTCACTGCTACCTCGATCATCACGATCACGGCGAGATGTCCACCGCGGAGATCAAGCATCTTCTCGAGGAAATGGCGGAAGCCGGAGTCTTCATTCTCACACTGAGCGGCGGCGAGATCATGCTCCGCAAAGATTTCTTCGAAATTCTTGAATATGCGCGTCGGCAGCTGAGTTTTTGCGTCAAACTCAAAACCAATGCCATTCTCATTCGAGATGCGGAAGCTGCGCGCATTCGAGATCTCGGCGTCGAGTCCATACAGATCAGTATTTACTCCCATCGTCCGGAAGTTCACGACGCCATCACTCTGGTGCCGGGCTCGCTGAATCGTTCGCTGGATGCGGCGTCCTTTCTGAAATCTCAGGGCCTGAGAGTCATCTTCGCAAATGTTCTGATGGTCCAAAATCTTCAGGATTATCAGGGCGTGCGCGCGTTGGCCGCGGAAATGGGCATTGAAAGCACCATGGATCCGACGATCACTCCGATGATGGATGGGGATCGCTCGGTGCTCAGTCTTAATATCGATCGCGGCTCATTGCATCAACTTTTCCGCGATGAATCTCTGGTCATGGACGCCGAAGAAGCATGCGGCGTCGAAGATAGCGCGCAGGATACCTTGCAACATCTGCCCTGCAGCGCCGGTCACACTACTTGCTATGTTTCACCGTACGGCGACGTTTATCCGTGCGTCCAATTTCCTTTTGCGACGGGAAATGTACGTAAGCAGCGGTTCATCGATATCTGGCGGCATTCCGATCGGATGAACGAGGTCCGGTCCATCCGACTGAAGGATCTGAACACTTGCACCTCCTGCACCCACATGTCATCGTGCTCGCGCTGTCCTGGGCTCGCCTACATGGAAGGGAACATGCGGGGCCCTTCATCGGCGGATTGCGAAAAGTCTTTTGCAAAAACCGGAGTCCCTTCGGCGAACATGTTGGCGAAGAAACGCGCCGCAGCGAATCTGGTGCAGATCGGCAGCATTCCGGCGGTGGCTAACATGCCGGGCGCTATGGCTTGACCGCCTCTGCCTTTGTAACCGAAGAATGGCCCACACGACTACCGCGCTCGAGACGGAGTGGTCTTTGCTGCGGGCCGCCTGTTCAGAAATTATCCGGCCATTAGCCCTCGCTTCGCAGCAGCAAGCATCCATTCGCTGGAAGAGTGTTTTCGACCTTGGCGAATACCACGGCGTTCTACCAATTCTTTACCGGCGACTCTCGAGCGTCGAGGGATTACTTTCCACAGATGAGATGGCCACGCTAAAGCAGCGTTATGAAGCCAACCTGCACAAAGCAATGCTGCTCTCGCTGGAGTTGATCCGCATCTATGATCGCTTGTCCGAGAGCGGGATTGAGGTGCTGCCCTATAAGGGCTTGGCGTTAGCGGAGGCTGTCTACGGCGACATCGCGCTGCGCCGGGCCGGTGATATTGACCTCTTGATTCACCCTGCCGACTTTCCGAAAATCCGCGAAGCACTTCATGAGTTCGGATATACGGCGCACGCTGAAATTCCGGCAGCGCGGGAGTCCGCTTATCTGAAATCTGGATATGAATGCGCCTTCGATGGAAGGCGAGGCCCCAATCTTCTTGAAGTGCAGTGGGCACTCCAGCCGCGATTCTATGCAGTTGACTTCGATATGGGCGGACTCTTCCGCCGAGCGGTGACGATCTCAGTCGCGGGCCGCGCGATGCAGACGCCCTCGATGGAGGATCTCTTCATCATTCTTTCACTGCACGCCGCCAAGCACGTCTGGGGACGCCTGATCTGGCTGTGCGATCTCGCGCGCATCATGAATCTGCCCACGTTGAATTGGACATTGATTGCAGATCAAGCCACACACTTGGGGATCGTGCGCATCGTACGAGTCGGCATGCTCCTGGCGAATCGGATCCTCGCTGCCCCCATTCCTTCTGCAGCTGAAACGAAGCTGCCGCAGGATGCCGCTGCCGAAGCGCTAGCCGACGATATTCAGCCTCACGTCACTGCTGAATCGCTCTTCGACGTCGAATCGCTCGATTATTTCCGCTTCATGCTGCGTCTGCGTGAGCGGAATTCCGACCGCCTGCGTTTCTTGAGTCGCCTGATCTTCACTCCCGGCCCCGGAGAATGGGAAGCAGTTCGCCTTCCTGCCACGTTATCTCCGATTTACCGTCTGGTCCGGCTCTCGCGACTGACCGCTCGCATGCTGCGAGCCTAAGAGGCCACGCCGCCTACGTCTTCAACCGCCGCCATGCTCCATTCCCTCCGATAAAGCGCGTACATCGCCACGCATCCCAACAAGGGAACAAACAGCCCCGCTTTCAGCGTGCCGAACCGGTTCGACGAGAGCCCCACAATCCACGGTAGCAGGCCTCCTCCGACGTTCGAGAGCACAAACATCACCGATCCGATCCGGGAGGAGGCTGTTCCGAATTCGCGCGACAGTAGCGAGATCGTAATAGGGTACGCCGCCGCGAGTCCCAGCCCGGTCGCACAAGAACTGACCACTACACCGGCCAATTCACGCGAGAACAACAGTCCAGTGGTTCCCGCGCACGCCAGCAGCAACCCAGCCTGTACCAATTGCACTTCGTCGATTGTGCGCAGCAACCAGGGCGCAAGCCATCTCCCGATCATCAGCGCCGCATAAAAGACGGAAGGAGTCATGACGGCAATTGCCAGCGTCATGCTGCCCAGACTTTTCGCATACGACGCTATCCACTGGCCAAATCCATTTTCGGTGCCCACATATACGCAAAACAAAACGCCGAGAGCAAGAAACGCACTCATTTTTCGTCGAATCAGCGGCAGGATCTTTGTCCCTGCGGACTGTCTTGCGGGGGGCTCCACAATCCGCGACGGCATAGCTGCAATGCCAATCGTCACGACCAGGCAGAACACGGAAACCACTCCCAGAACAAAGGGAATTTGATGGCTCTTTTCCGCCGCGGCCACCAGGAATGGGCATCCTACTGCGCCGGCGCTCCAGAAAAAATTCAGCAGGTTCAGGATTGCGCTTCGCCGTGCCGGATTCGCCGCCGCCACCAGCAGATTCGCCGCCGGAACGGCCAACCCCAGCCCCGTTCCGTAAGCTGCTATGCTTGCGATTCCCAGCCACTTCGGTCCGGCCAGCAGCAATCCCAGTCCGAGGGCGACCAGCAACAACCCTGCCTTCATGGGAAGACGAAATCCCCAACGCGCCGCCAGCACACCCGAGAGCGCTACCGCGATGGTCGACGCTAGATATTGTGCCGTAAACAGCGCCCCAGCCTGCGCATAGTTCAGTGACCATCTTGCTGAGAGCGTAGGTAGCATCGGACCGAGCAGAACGGTCGCAATCCCGATGGGCACGAACGATGTGTACGCGGCGAGAGTCAGGGCGCCGGCTGAGACGGGAGTCTTCGTGTCTGAGGAAACGGGCATGAAGCAGACTCGCGCGCCGCAATCCATCCGGAGGGAACAGCGCTTCTTGCGATGCTAGCAGGAACCCGGGGCCTGCGTCGTCGATTCGCGCACCACGAGTTCAGGCTCGATTGCGATTTCGGCGGGATATTCTTTGTTGCCTTCAATTCGGTCGAGCAAGCACTGCGCCGCGACCTCGCCCATGCGGTTCAGGGGCTGGCGCACCGTCGTCAGACTCGGAGAGTGAAAAGCCGCGCCGGGAATGTCATCGAAACCCATAACCGACACATCCTGGGGCACCCGCAATCCCTGCTCCTGCAGTGCGCGAATGGCGCCGATCGCCGATATATCGTTATACGTGAACAGTGCCGTAAACGGTTTGTGCCGCGCCAGCAGTTGCTGGGTAAACGGATATCCTAATCTCGGCGTCGGATCATCGGTGTCAATCTGCACCGTCAGATCCGGGTCAATCTCAATTCCAAGCTGCTGAGCCACCCGGCAGATCGCTTCCCATCGGTCGTTCGCATCCGAACTGATGGGATTCCCTTTCATAAACGCGATACGCTCGTGCCGCAAATCCTTCAGGTGATTTAACGCCAAAATCGCCGCCCGCTCGTGGTCAAGCACGATATTGGTGACGCCCTTCATCTTCTTGTGGCCGGCAATCGCCACGGTCGGCAGCATTGGGGTTTCGTGCACGGTCGTATCCACCGTAATGATGCCTTCCACTCCGCGTTCCGACAGCATCTGGGAATAGCGATTCAGAAGCACGGGATCGTGCCGATGCACCACGGTCAAGAAAAAGTAATCGCGCTGGCGCAAGTATTGTTCCAGGCCGCTGATGATGGGCGAACTATACGAATCGCCAATTTCTTCCGCAATCACCCCTATGGTGTACGTGCGCTTATTTCTCAGCGTGCGCGCAAAAAAATTGGGGCGATAATTCAGTTCTTTAGCTGCCGCGCGAATTCGATTCTTCGTTTCCTGGGGAATCGAACGCGCGGAGGGCGAATCGTTGAGTACGGCGGAGACCGTGCCAGGAGTGAGCCCCAAATATTGCGCTACCGCTTTCAGGGTTACGACATGAGGCCTTTGGCCGGCTTTCTTAACTTGGACCATGATCTTTTATCAGTTTATTGAAAGTCCCGCGAAGTTAGCATTCACCCGCAGCTAGTATTTGTCAGTGATTCCACACACGCGTGTCTGCATTCGGATTTCATGAACTCTCTGCAAATCCTAACTTCACGCCTTTGCGTAGCGCTCGCTGTTTGGTTTTGATCCGCTCAACGCAAAAAATAGTATGTACAAATAACAGATGACCGGCAGGAAGAACGCATGATGAATGCCGATATGATCGGCAATCCATCCTTGCGCCACGGGAATAATCGCGCCGCCCACAATTGCCATGATCATGATGCCGGATCCGTCTCCGGTCAGCGGCCCCAGTTCCGCGACGCCGAGAGTGAAGATGCTGGGGAACATGATCGAATTGAAGAATCCCACCAGAATGATGCTGTACATGGCGACATGGCCGTTTGTGAGCATCGAAATCGCCACCAGTCCCGCTGCGCAAATGGCGCAGATCCCTAGCAATCCTCCGGTCTTTACTTTTTGTAACAAGGCCGACCCGATGAACCTTCCCACCATGGCGCCGCCCCAATAAAACGCCACGAAGCTGGCGGCGACTTTCTCCGTTAACCCCCCGATTTCGGGTTGTCCAAAATAATTTACGAGGAAGCTGCCGATCGAAACCTCCGCGCCCACATAAACGAAGATCGCGATGGCTCCGAAAATCAAATTCGGGTGTCTCCAGATCGAGTCGGCGACCTTCTCCCCGATCTGATGTTGTGCATGCGGGATCTTGGGCAATTTGAAACTACCAATGGCGATGGCCAGCAACACGAGCGCGATTCCCAAGCCCACATACGGCATCTTCACCGTGGCCGCTTCATGCAAGCGATATGCCTGCAGCACATCGGGCGCCATGGCTCGGACTTCCTCAATTTTTCGCGCCTGAGTCAAAATGAACAGGCCTCCGAAAAATGGCGCCAGAAAGGTTCCCAAAGAATTGAATGCTTGCGTGAGATTCAACCGGCTAGAGGCCGTCTCGGGCTTCCCGAGCACCGTCACATAGGGATTGGCAGCCACCTGCAGGCACGTAATGCCGGCCGCCAGGACGATAAGGGCGCATAAGAATAGCGGATACGAAGGAACGCTCGCCGCCGGCACGAAGAGAAATGCACCTGCGCCCATGGTCAGCAATCCCAATACCATCGAACGCTGGTATCCCAGCCAATCAATAATTTTCGCTGAAGGAATGGAAAAGATGAAATACGCCCCGAAAAATGCAAACTGAATAAGCATGATTTCGGTGTAATTCAGGTCAAAAATGGGCTTCAGGTGGGGAACCAGGATGTCATTCAAACAAGTGAGAAATCCCCACATAAAAAACAGCGTCGTCACAGTGGCTAGGGCCGCGCCGTAGCTTTGTCCGGTGCTGCTGGCGGTGGCGGATGTGCCGGTATTGGGGGTTGCGATCGCCATAATTTGATGTCCACCCTCTAAATAGATACAAACCTGAGGAACGCCGCCATCATAGCATCGCCAGCGCGCACTGTTCGGCTATTTTTCTTGCTCCCAGCTTCGTCTTAGGCTCTAGAAAATCGTTTCTCTAAGCCTTGACATCCTTGTCGCCTTGCCGGAGACTGCACTGTTTCCCGCAAGCACCCGTGGCTGCCATTCTCATGCGTAAAACCATTGTTCTTGCTGTCTTACTCGTTTGCCTTCTGATCGAACCTGCAATGCTTTTGGGCCAGGATATGTCTGGCCTCGTCGTCTTCAGTGAATCGAACTTCCCAGCTGCCGATTCTGCGGCGCCTACCGGTACGCAATTGGCTAGCCTTTTTCCGTCGGCCAATATGAAGATGGCCGACCAGTTGCCCACCGCCCTTTCCTTATCTTCCACTCGACTTCTCGTGCTCCCCTACGGTTCAGCTTTTCCCGAACAGGCGTGGCCCGCTATTAACCACTTCCTCGAGGGCGGAGGAAACCTCCTGGTCCTCGGAGGCAGGCCATTCGCTCGTGCCGCTTACCGGGACTCCAACGGATGGCATCTTCGCGATTACAGCGTGCGCTGCACTCGCCCGCTCATGATTGATCAGTACCAGGAAACTCCCGGTTCCGAAGGTCTGGAATTCCAGACCAATCCCGATCTGACTTTGCAACTATCCGCGTTTTCGTGGAAGCGTGCCTTTAGTCCCGTGATCCGCCTCAGCGCGGTTGACCTGTACAAACGAGGCGGCTCGGCCGGTTCCATCGACGCTCGTTTGGACACTCTCGCTTGGGGTGTACAGAATGGGCGCAAGCTCTCGGCCCCGGCCATCCAGATCGATCATTACCGCAACGGCTTCGATGGCGGCCGGTGGATCTTCGTGAATGCAGAGCTCTCGCGCGACTTCTTCGAGAACTCAAGGCTCATCCGGTCTCTAGCTCAACGCGCGTTGCGGGGCGAGGAGGAATTTACCGTTCGCCCCGTTCTGCCGCTGTACCTTCCCGGCGAGCCGGTGGAGTTGCAGGTAAACTGGCATGCAGCCACTCAGGCGAGCGTTCCGTCGCTAAAAATTATTTCGTACCCGGAAGCGCAGCCAGCGAATCGGTCCACCATCCTGAAGCCTCTGCAGCCCAACCAGCCGATCCAGTTGCCGGCACCGGCCGGGAAGGGCCTTTACATCGTCGAAGCACAGTTACTCGAGGGCGACAACGTACGTGCGATCTACCATTCCGCTTTTTGGATTCGCGACGACTCTTATCTTCGCTCCGGCCCTCATCTCACGGTAAATCGCGACTACTTCGAAGTAGACGGGCATCCTTTAGCCGTGATCGGTACCACGTACATGTCGAGCGAGGTGCAGCGGCTTTATTTCGATCGTCCCAATGTCTACGTCTGGAATCAGGATCTCGCGCAGATTCATGATGCCGGCCTCAATATGATCCGCACCGGCTGGTGGACAGGCTGGGACAAGTTCTGCGACGAGAACGGCCAGCCCTACGATCGTACACTGCGCACGCTCGAGGCATACCTGATGACCGCTCGCAAATACGGGCTGCCGGTGCAATTCAATTTCTTCGCGTTCTTGCCCGACGTCCTCGGAGGTGAAAACGCGTTCCTCGATCCGGAAGCCGTGCGCCGCCAGCAAACGTTGATCACTGCAGTAGTTTCCCGCTTCCATGACGTCCCATTCCTCGCCTGGGATCTCATTAACGAGCCGAGTTTCTCTAAGCATCTCTGGCAGACTCGCCCCAACGGAGATGCCATCGAACTCGCCGCCTGGAATGCTTGGCTGAGCGCGCGCTATCCGGATCGCGAGAAACTGGCTGCTCTGTGGAACGTGCCGCCCGATTCGATTTCTGGAACCATCTCCCTTCCCAGTGAAGAGGAGTTCTCACCCCGCGGCATGTACGTTGGCGCCAACTCTCTTCGCGTCTACGATTATTTCCTGTTCACTCAGGAAACTTTCGCCAAATGGGCACGCACCATGCACGACGCAATCCGGGCCACGGGCTCGCAGCAATTGGTCACAATCGGGCAGGACGAAGGTGGCATTCAAGACCGCCTTTCGCCCGCATTCTGGGGCGCGTCGGTGGATTTCACTACCAATCACTCGTGGTGGCAGAACGATTACATCTTGTGGGATTCTCTCGCCGCCAAGCAGCCTGGGCAACCCATGCTCATTCAAGAGACCGGATTACAGCGGGAGTTGAATCTCGATGAGACTGCGCGACGTACTCCTGAAAACGAAAGCTGGCTGCTCGAGCGTAAGATCGCCAGCTCCTTCATCCAGGGATCGGGCGCGATTGAGTGGCTCTGGAATACGAATGCTTACATGACCGAGAGCAACGAAACACCGATTGGCGCCGTCCGCACGGACTACACCGAAAAGCCCGAAGCGTCGCTTATGCGCGCCTTTGCGCAGTTCGCGCCTTCGCTGTCGGAGCACCTCCGGAGTGCGCAACAGCCCCCCATTGCGATCATCACTTCGCAGGCCGCGCAGTACTCGGTCATGGCCGACTTTCAGTTGGAAGCGCAGCGGCGCGCAGTACGTGCTCTCACGTATTCCGCCCAACTATCGGCATACATCATTGCCGAAAATCAAATCGGGAAGCTGGGCTCCCCGAGGCTGGCGATTTTGCCCTCTCCCCAGGCCTTGGGCGAAGCCGCGTGGAACACCCTTCTGAAATACGTAGAAGGGGGAGGAAATCTTCTCATTACCGGACCGGTGGACCGTGATGAGCACTGGCAAATCGTGACTCGTGCCTCAAGGCTTGGAATCGCCGCTCATGCCGAGCCCCTCGTTTATCACAATGCGACGCTCAGTGTGGGTACGCATTCCATACCCCTCGATTTTGCCCAGCCGCAACAAAACTCGCTCGATTCGTTGCGCTTCGAAGATCGGTCTACCTTCAAAGAGATTACTCATGGGAGAGGCCGTATCTTCTGGGCTGCGTATCCGACTGAACTCGCCGAAAATCTCCAATCCACCGCCGATCTCTACAGCTACGTCGCAAAACGCCTGAGCATCTCCCCAATGTTCACCGCGCGCGCTCCGCTGCCTCCGGGTGTCCTCGTCTTTCCTACGATGCTCGAAGATTCGATCCTTTACGTACTAATATCCGACTCCGCCGATGACTTAAGTATTCAGATCCGGGACAATGCGACAGGCGTGGAACTCGCATTCACGCTGCCTTCCCAACGCGCAGCGATCGCCGTGACCGGCAAGAAAGAAAGGAAAATCCTCGCCCGATACGGGTTTCAGCCGTAAAACGGGTTTTGGCCACAAGGATGACCGCTACGGGTTCTTTTCTGAAGCCGCTGCCGGGAAGACCCGATTCCGTTTCGCGGGTGGTAGGGCTAAACGTTAGGCTTGGCCGAACAGAACCAAGCTGTCGCCGCGTCCTCCGAGGTGCCGAAGACGCGCAAGCCGCGCTCCCGCCGTTCTCGTCGCTTGCGGTGGATTTTTGGCATTGTCCTCGCTGTTTTCGCCGTACTCGCTGTGTGCGTCCAAATCGCTGTCTTGCGCGCCGAACCCATTCTGCGCACCCGGCTCATCGAAACACTTTCCACTCGTTTCAAGAGCCGTGTCGAACTCGCGGAGCTTCACGTATGGATCGCCAACGGAATCCACGTGGGCGGGAAGGGGTTGAAAATCTATGGCGCCACCGATCCGAATCCCTGGCAAGCCGGGGTGCAGCCCCTGCTTGAGATCGATGAGTTCCGGTTTCAGACTGCCCTGCGCAATCTTTTTCGGGAACCTATGCATGTGGACACGATCTTTATCGACGGTCTGACCGTGAACGTCCCGCCCGCGAAGCACCGGCAGGAAATCAAAGCAATGCGGCGGCGTTCAGGAAAAATGAGTATCGCCGTAGAACATTTTGTGTGCGCCGGCACAAAACTCATTATCAATACAGACCGGCCCGGTAAGCCGCCTCTCGAGTTCGATATCAGCGCGCTCCAGATGATCGACATGGGGCCCGCGCAACCGCTCCGCTTCGTTGCCACTCTTGTGAATCCCAAGCCCGTCGGCGACATTCAGTCGAACGGCCTATTCGGCCCCTTTAATGAACTGAGCCCTCGGGAAACAGCCTTGGCTGGCGTGTATTCGTTCACCCACGCCGATCTTGGAACTATTCGCGGCATTGGCGGCATTCTATCTTCCACCGGCCAATATGGCGGAACGCTGGGCCGCCTCGAAGTCAATGGCCAAACCGAAACTCCCGACTTCCGCCTTGCGGTCAGCGGACATCCCGTTCCACTCCACACTGAGTTCCACGCCATCGTCGATGGGACTGACGGGGACACCTATCTGGACCCAGTGCACGCCCGCATACTGAGCTCCTCATTTACGGCGCAAGGTAAGATCGTGCGGGTCACCGCGCCGCGTGGGCACGATATCGTGCTCCAGGTGAACATGGCCAACGCCAGAATTGAGGACCTGCTGCAACTGGGGGTCAAAACCGAGCCACCAATCATGAGTGGAACTGTTCAAATGCACACGAAATTCAGGCTTCCGCCCGGCACCGGCGACATCGCCGATCGCCTCAAATTGTCCGGAAGGTTTCGCGTCGCCGACGGCTATTTCAGCAATGAAAAAGTGCAGGCTCGAGTGGATGGCCTGAGTCTCAGAGGTCTGGGCCAGCCCAAGCTTTTGCACGATGCCGCCGAATTCAAAGTCCCCTCGGAACTGGCGGGGACATTCAGCTTGGATCGGGGAATGCTTTCGTTTTCCTCGCTACACTTCGAGGTGCCCGGCACCAACGCAGACATGAAGGGCCGCTATAGCCTCGACGGCAACACCTTCGATTTTCGGGGCCATTTGAAGATGGAGGCGAAGCTGTCTCACATGACGACTGGCTGGAAGTCGATCCTGTTGAAACCTGTCGACCCATTCTTCGCGAAACATGGAGCCGGAACAGAGATTCCATTCAAAATCACCGGAACGCGCGAAGAGCCGCATTTTGGTACCGATTTCGGCCACAAAAATGAGAGTTCTCTCGCCGGCCGATAGGCGCCGCGATTTACGGTGCATTCTGCCTACGTTCGCGGTTTTCCATACAGCATCCGGCGTATTGTTTCCGACTATCGTAGAAAATACTTTGGAAAAAATGTATCAGCGAGCTTCGGCCGCTGGATTTCAGTATAGGAGGAACATAATGCGGAAGGACTCATTGCGGCAGCTCTACGTCGATGAATTGAGGGATCTCTACAATGCCGAGACCCAGCTGGTAAAAGCCCTGCCTAAAATGGCCAAGGCCTCATCCAATGCCGAGCTGCGCCAGGCTTTTGAAGAACACCTGCGCCAAACTTCCGAACAGGTGTCGCGTTTAGAGCAGATTTTTGAAATGCTCGACGAGAAGCCCAGTGGTAAGAAGTGCTTAGGTATGGACGGCCTTATTAAGGAAGGCTCCGAGACTATGCAGGAGGACTATGAGGACGCTGTGATGGACGCCGCGATCATCGGCGCCGCGCAACGTGTGGAGCACTACGAAATCGCCGGCTACGGCACCGTCCGCACGTTTGCCGAATTGCTAGGCGAAAACGAACACGTCTCGCTGCTCGAAGAAACGTTAGAGGAAGAAAAGCAAGCTGACGAGAAACTGACGCAGTTGGCAGAACAGGTTAACTCTGAGGCAGTTGAAAGCGAATCCGAAGATGAAGAAGTGCAATCCGAGGCCACCCGGTCCGGTTCGCGCAAATCTCGCCGCGCTGCTTAACTGAATGCTGGAGGGGCGCCCTTCCGGGCCCTTCCATCTCCTTTCTTTTCTTTCTTCGCGGCTCACTTCGACTGTGGAAAATACGGCGTTTACCGTATACCGTCTTGTCCTATCTACAGGTAATTTCCTCGATGAGCCAATACATCACCCGTCACGAAGCATTGGTCATCAGGATCCGGTATGAAAAAGAACTCAGTTCACAAAGCACTTCCCTCCCACCTCGCCTGGCACTCGCTGTATCAGGCCGCCTTATTTGAAACAGACCGAAACAAAATTCCGGACCGCATCGCGGAAGCCGAGGAAGCAATTCTTGAGCGCGTGAAGGAACTATTCGTCGCCAACACCGACCACATCGAAGAAGACCAGGTCCTCGATGACGCACTTTATGCTCTGCGCGCATTGCGCAACTGTGTCACGCCCGAGGCCAGCGCGGCATAACCTTACAGTGCCACACTCGGTTGTGCTCCATCCCCTTAGGAAACTCCGCGACAGACTTTTGCATGCAAGTCCGTATTGTGGCTCCTTTATCCCCGTCATAGAGTGCTCATACAAACTAACGCGACAGCGGAGTTTTCCTCTCTATGACGAACAAGGGTCAACGACAACCTGCTCCCCTAACCGACCACCTGCAGCGCTCATTTGAAAGTGCCGTGCACGACGTGTATAAAGCCGGTTTCGGCAAGGTCTCTCGGTATCGAACGCCAATCGTACAACGAGCCGGACATGCCGTACCAACCTCCGGCCCTATGGCAGAAAAGCGCGCCCTTTCCGATGCGGCAAAGGCGCTTGCTCAGCTGTGGAAGGTCTCTCATAATCCGGGCCGCTGAAACATTTGTCGCAGCGGCGGTAAGACCCCGTCCTGTTAGAACTGCGAACTGACTATCCAAGTGGAGGGATGGAGCGGCGGCGTCTGCGCAGGAGCTTGCTTTTTTCTGCTGATCACAACCAGAGTGATCACGCACATGGCGAGCAACACTGCAATGGCCACCCCTGCTACCGTTCGCCCAGCTTTTGGATTTCCAACAATCACGTCATCACCTCCTAAAGCCGAAGACCTCCGGGGTGCCCCGGAGGTCTCATCTACTGCCTGGCTCGTTCTCATACAGCCTTCCGGAGAGTGTCCGTGCTCTCGGACCCGCGCTTGGACGCCGACTCTCCTGCGCAGGTCTGGCACGTCGCCACCGCTTGCTTACGGCGTTCCCTAAGCCGGCTTTGGAAAGTGTCCCATCGGCCGCCGATACCCGCCGCGCTGTTGCTGATCACCACCGAATCCATTCCGGCTGGTACTGCTCTCTCGGTCGGAGTCGCCGCGGCATCCACGTCGGCCTTGGTCAGCCCCGTCGAAACCGGTCCGCGCCTCGGCCCTGTGTTCAGTCCGTGCGTCCCCGCCTCAGCCTGTTCCGAAGAGGGATTCCCGGTCGCTTGATACGCGGTGGGCGTGACGTTACGATCGGTCTCCGCGCGGTGCATCACTGGATTGCTTACCCACTTGGAGCGGTACCGTCCTTCATAATCATTCCATTTTTTTTCGGACTCAAGATCCGATTCGTTGTATGAAGGAAAGCTCTCCACCTGTTCTTTGGTGAGATTCGCCTCAAAATCATCCTTGTGTTTGGCTGATGCCCGAATTCGCTCCGAGGGAACAAGGAATTTCTTGCTCTTCAGCCATCCGCCCGTGTCCACTACGATGTAGCGAATGTCGCCGCTCGAGTGATCGAAGACCACATCGTCGATTTTTCCCAGCTTTTCGTCATCCAAACCGTACAAATGCGCTCCGCGAATGTCCTCCCCCGATTCGCCGATCGCCGTGTCTCTCAGGATGCCATAATGTGCCATTTGCTCCTCCTGTTTTTCTGTCTTTATGAACGTGCTTCAACTCAAACTCCTGCATATACACGTATCCAGACGAGTATCAAATCGCTACTCACTGGAAACAATCGGCGGTTCCCTGTACGAATGAAAGGGGATGGACAAAGGGTTGGCCGAATCAAATCTGCCCGGGGACATCCGGTTCAGGTTCGCGCACCGGCACGTCCGGGTTCTCCGGTGGATTCGGGGGGTCCTGGATCGGAGGAGGAAAAGGTTCCGAGGGCGGAATCCTCATCTGGTACGTGATCCCGAGATTCTTTTCCGTTCGCATCGCACCCTGAGATGCCGAAATCTGACGAATGGAAGCCCTGCAGATTGTTTGAGCCGCAGCCGTTGAAAATGTGAATAGCGGACCCGCAGGCCCGCTACTCATGTAAAACCACCTGTCCCGCGTCACTTCAGTGAGGCGAGGTGGTGCTGCCGGCGGTCGGAGGGCACGGAGTTCCGGAAGGACTCATGTTTCCAGCCGTGCCGCTGTTAGCAGTCGAGTTTCCCGAAGCCGTCGAGCCTGCAGTGCTCGCCGACGAAGGTGTAGATCCGGCGTTGCCCGGCAAGGTTCCGCAGTTGTTCGCGGTACCGCTGGGCGGATTCGTTCCGCCAGGCGTGGACGTGGTGCTTCCCGGCGCACCAGGCGTCACCGTGTTCGGCGAGCCTGGACTCGCGCTATTAGGACTAGTCGTACCGGGGGTCGTCGTGCTCGGCGTTGTTGTGCTTGGGGTTGTGCTCTGCGGAGTCGTTGTGCCGGCTGGGGGTGTTGCCGTTTCGGCAGGCGGCGTGGCAGTTCCGGGGGTCGGCGAGGTCGTCGTACCCGGTGTTCCTGCCGGAGCAGTCGTGGAACCGGGGGTCGAACTCTGTCCCGCTGTGCCCGTTCCGCCTGCCGGAGCCGTTCCGCCGCCAGCAGACGAACTCTGTGCAACCACCCAACTGCCACAACACAAAATTACAGAGAGCAATGTAAGTCTTGTAATCGACATTTCTACCTCCAAAGGATTTGTTCGCTCGCTTGGATCTTCCAGTTGGAGTCCAGTATCGGAATCTAACTGACCCCATGCTATCCAGCTAATACTTTAGTTTTTGAGCGGATTTCACTTCGATCAATCAGGGTTTGCCCACAAAGCTCTCGATCAGGCAGAATGCTGCCGCGGGTCAAACCGCTCAGGACGCTGGCTCGATACGGTCAATATGGATTGTGTTCTTCTTCATGCCAAGTTTGCCGACGATCTTCACTTGCTTTCCGAGGTAGGCAGTTGCCTTGCTCGGATCGTCCAACTGATAGTCAACCTTCGTAACCGGATCCCTTAACAGTAGCTGGCCATTCTGCTGCACAATTCGACCAGTAAACGTCAGCGCATCTTGCGTCTGATCCTCGTCGCCTGATTTGGTGGGCGTCGTCGCATTCGGCTGATCGGGTTTCGAATTTCCCTGTTGCGCACCCGATTGAGAAACATCCGGGGCTTGCTGCGACTGGGGCGCAACCGGTCTTTGATCTTCATCTACTTGAGGTAACTGATTGGTTTGCTGCGCGTCAGCCCAAGATGCCGGCGCGATCGCAACTAGGGTGATCGCAAACGCTAAAAGAAGGCGATTCAAAATTTCTTTCATCTCGTGCCTTGCCTCTTTTCGCTCAGCTTTGCGCGCTGACCGATTTCACGATTATTGTGTTCCCCTTAAGATCGCCGATTACTCGAACGCGTTCGCCAGCCACTTTCTTCAATGCAGGCAGATCCCCCTCCAGCATGTACACAGTTTCGGCATTTACCAGGGCGAAATGTGCTCCCCCATGCACGCATACTCGCACACAAATTTCGGCTGTTTGCCCCATCTTGGGCGAGTGCTTTGCCTTGCAACGGGAACACGTCAGCATTCCCACATACGCGTGGTCTGTCGTATTCCCGGTCTGCATTGACTGGTCTGTTGCGGAGGGATGTTCTTGCTGCGCTAGTCCATCCACTGCGGCGCCGGCCGCTGCGCCCAGCGTCGCGATTAGGAGTGCCAGGGCACACGCGATCGCTGCTCCCAGAAGCACGATCTCGATCCACACGCGATGCGCTTTTAGCAAAACACCCTCCAAGATGGTCGAACAGGCGATGGATGCTCCACGCCCACAAAATGTTGGTTCCATAGAGTGCAACTCGCATGCCATGTGCGCGACAGTTGGGTACGCGCTCGTAAGCCCGTGAATCGTAAGAGTTCTACAGCATCAGGGGAAAGTGTGAAGCGATTTCCGTCCGTGCAGAATTTTCCGTTTGCAGGAGAGTACGGAGGGTAATCAGGTCACCGGTAGTTAAATGCAGATATAGATCAGCGATTAAAGCTCGGAAAGCAGCCCTGTCGACATCAAGGCTAGTAGATCGGGCACTCAAGCTGCAGCAGCGGCGGCCGCACTCTGCGACCCTAGGCTGGACGCTTCTCGCGCCCCAGTACGCCGCAACAATTCAATGGCCCCTCTAGCTTTCATGCCCTCTGGGCAAGATACGTACACAAGAGCACCAATGTCGGTCAATTGGCGGCTTAACCGCTTCGCCTCATCCGAAGAGAAGCCCAAGCCCATCAATGTTCCGGACCAACGCGAAAACGCCGGAAAATTCTGTTCTGCAGTAAGTGCGTGCAAGAATTCTGGAGATCGAACGAAGAACCCGACCGTCGGGATCACCACGGCACCCAATTGCGAATACCACGCCAGCATGCGCGCACATCCTCCGTCTCTTTCGTCCATCTGGGACAAGAGGCTGGCGTCGCCGAATCTTGCCGCATCGGGGTGAGCCGGCGAAAGCACCATGCAAATGTCTTGCTTTTCAAATCCAGCCTGCCTGAGGGCAGACACCACGTCGGGCATTGCGACGTGCCGAGGATACATTCCGTACGCTGCGGTTCCAGTGGCGCTCATGATGGATTCTCCTGACTGGCGTCGCAGGAAGGAATGAACAATTCCTACTACGGCATGTGATTTCTAAAAAATACAGGCTCTCCGTTTGTGCGACACTAGGGTGAATCCGGTAGGCGCCCGCGTCTTTCCCACAACTTCCCTGAGGACACAAGGCGCCAGTGCACGAAATCGAATAGTTTGAGCGAATGTGCCGCGTGCATATCAAGGAATAGCCTTAGAGAATCCACCCATTGCCATTAGGACAAAAATGCAAGGCCATCGGAAGGCGTTGCACTGTCGACGCAGTAACCATTGAATGTCAGTTACTGAAAATCTTGCAGTTACTCGGTAGCCGGAATGGCACGCTGTTTGCATTGTTGTGTGGTGTGCGAATCACACAATTCACACACTCAAAATAAAAATGTTTTCGGAGGAAGGTAACCAATGAAACGGATTCTATCCATCGTTGCACTGCTCGGAATGTCGTTCTTCGCGATCAATCTCGTGGCACAGCAGACTCCGTCGACCTCGCAGCAAACTCCGTCCAGTTCTGCTCAATCCAGCTCCACGCCGCAGCAGAGCCAGACTAACGCGACCACTCCGGGCGAATCCGCCCGCAGTTTTGAGGGCAAGATCTCGAAATCGGGGGATCAGTACGTTCTGCAGGACAACGCGACTTCGACCAGCTACAAGCTGGATGACCAAAGCAAGGCCAAGGAGTATGAGGGCAAGAACGTGAAAGTAATGGCGACCATGGACTCCAGCACGAACACGCTGCACGTCGTCGATATCACGCCTTCTGAGAGCCACTAGCCTCCAAGGTAGGTAGGACCGCTCAAACCAAGAGCCCGCCGCAACAGTGCGGCGGGCTCTAATCTTGTGGGCACATTCCGTTCGACGCTTTGCAGTTCACAAAAGCTAAGGACAGTAACCTATACGGATTACCTATGACGCGCCACGCTCTAAAGCGGTGGCCTCCCGATCCGATGTTCGAGGTATAGGAGACCATTATGATCACCCCTGTTGCGAGCGTGCATCCGACGCATGTCGAGCAAGTCCAGCATCCCTCAGCCCCTAAGAGCGTGCCTGCGGCGCAAACTTCCAAAAGTGGCGCCCTCTCCCACGACCATGTCACCCTCAAAAGTGCTGGCGAACCCGATGAACATTCCACTTACGAATGACTTTGCCGCAGCGCGATTTCGGATCCCGATTTTTCCGGTCTTTATGTGTGGCGAAGGACTCTCTGCGCTCTCGGGCGTTGTCCCACTGCATCTCTGAATCCATGTGGACCTGGATGTTGTGCGATGGGATGCCCACTTCTTGCATCCGTTGCGCGAACTATCCAACTCGAACGATCACCTGGGATAGCTCGCTCGTCTTCTGTCGCAATCGCATCTCACCCGCCATTCGTTCCCTCATTCCCGTTTCGGCACAGTAGCTCTAGATCCTCTTATTCTTTGGGTTCGTGTTGCTCGGGGCTTGTTATGATGCAGTGTTTGCTTCTTTGCTTGAGGTCGCAAAATGCGACCTCAAGTTTGGTGATCCCTTATGAACAAGACTGCAATCATTCTTGCCAAAAGAGTCGGTTCGAAGATTCTCATTCTGCGGAATCAGAAAGTCATTCTCGATAGCGATTTAGCCGAGCTTTACGGCGTCCCAGTCAAGCGCTTGAACGAGCAGTTGAAGCGTAATCCACGGCGCTTCCCGCCCGATTTCATCTTCACCATTACGCGTGCGGAATACCGAAACTTGAGGTCGCAAAATGCGACCTCAAGTGCTGCTCATGGTGGTCGGCGCTATCTGCCGAATGCGTTCACCGAGCATGGCGCGATCATGGCAGCAACTGTTTTAAACTCGAAGAGAGCGATAGAAATGAGCATCTTCGTTGTCCGCGCATTCGTACAGATGCGGCAAGCGCTGGTTGTAAATCAGCACGTTGTGTCGAAATTGTCAGAGCTCGAAGCAAGAATCGAGAGCCACGATGCTGAGATTGGAGAAGTCATCGAGGCCATTCGCGAACTCATGGAGCCGTTACCCGCAAACCATCGCCGAATCGGATTCGAACTCCCATCAGTTTCAGAAAAGCCTCAGCGCAAAGCCTTGAAAGCTAAGCGAGCCTAGCTTAGGTAACAACGCAAGCAAGTCGAGCGATCGCTTCAGACATTGTCGTCACGGCAGATTTTGTAGCTGCACAAGCAATATGGTGCTGTAGATTCCCCCTTCGACGGAATCCCATAGCCGCTCGCTGCTGTGCGATACTTGTGCTATGCAGTCCCCCCTTCAAATCCCAAGCACCTCTACCGATCCCAAGTCGGTTCAAGTGAATCTGTCGACGGGGACGGGCATGGATATTCAGTGGAACGACGGACACGTCTCACACTATAGCTTCGTCTATCTGCGCGATGCATGTCCTTGCGCCATGTGCGAAGACGAGCGTGAGAAAGCGGGACGCCGGCCGGGAGAGCCAGCGAAGCTGGCTACTGGAGCGTTACCCATGTTCAAGCCCGCGGCTAGGCCGGTCTCCGCCGAACCCGTCGGCAAATACGCCATCAAGTTTTCATGGAACGACAATCATGACTTAGGGATCTACTCGTGGAAGCTTTTGCGCGAAGTTTGTCCGTGTGAAACTTGCAAAACATTGCGGGCCGCGGGATAACGACGTCTCAGCGCATGATGATGTCATCGAAACCAACCGCTCACATTCAGGCAGTCGTAAATGAGCTTCTGGCTGAACTGCATGCCAAGAGCGGCTGTGAAACGTTCGGACTCACTCGCGAAGCGCTGGGAATGATTTTGTTTGAGGTGGGAGCGAAGTACTGCGGCGAGCTCGAATCCGAAGCGGCGGTGCGTACGTTTTTCCTGAGTTTGCGCATCGACGAACTGGCCTTGGCCCGCGCCTGTGCCGCCGGCGCCGATCGGGCATGGGAACTATTTCTGACGCGTTATCGAGAGAAACTCTACCTATCAGCTTTGAGGATCGCACGGGAAGATTCCGCCGCGCGGGAGTTGGCCGACACCCTCTATGCCGACCTCTATGGGACATCGACGCGGGAGGGGCAACGAGTTTCGAAATTGGCTTCGTACAGCGGCAGGGGATCGCTCGAAGGCTGGTTGCGGACCGTTCTGGCGCAGGAATATGTGAACCGCTATCGCCGCAACAAGCGTCTGGTGAGCCTGGAAGAGGAATCGGAGGAAGGCACGCAATTGCGAGCTCCCCAACCAGAGCCCGTTCGAAGTTCAGACGACCGCCTGGCGCAGGCGACGGACGTGGCGCTTGCTGCGCTGCCGGCCGAAGATCGAATGATTCTAAGCGCGTATTACCTCGACGAGCGCACTCTTGCAGAGATTGCACGAATACTGCACGTACACGAATCCACGATCAGCCGCAAGCTGGATAAACTGGCGAAGACGCTGCGCAAGCAGATCGTGTCGGGCCTGGCAAAGCGGGGGATGTCGCGACTGCAGGCCGAAGAGGCGCTCGACGTGGATGTCCGCGACTTGCAGATAGATATTCGACGCAGTTTAGCGCAAGAATCGCCTTCGCCTTCGTTCTCAGAGAAGAGAGTGGAAGCTAGGGTTCGGGAAGGGGAAGGATAGCGCGGCTGCGCGTGTAAGTACTTCTAGTTCATGTAGATAGCTTTGGCCGCTGGATTGTATGCAAAACATTCCAAAAATCGCTCACGAGAGGCTGAAGGTGGTCGGTGTTGCAGCCGATCACCCTGATGCCAACCTGCTGACCGCTTTCGCGGAGCAAACGCTGCGTGAGGCTGAGCGAGCGACAGTGGTCGAGCATTTGGCACGTTGTGCAGAATGCCGCTATGTTGTGGCGCTGGCTCTGCCGGCGATGGAATCGCCAGCCATGCTTGTTGCGCCTGGCAAGACTTGGTTTTCGTGGCCGGTTCTGCGGTGGGGATTTGCTGTGGCAGGAATCGTGGTCATCGCGACTTTCGGCGTTGTGCATTACCGCGGTCGCAATTCGTCGACGATGACCGAAAAAAGTGCCGTGGCCGCAGCTCTCGAGGCGAGTAATGGGAGTCCGTCAGCCGTGTCTGCGCCCCAAATGGCTCTCGATCAGAACAAGAAAGGAGCGCCCTCAGCTCCCACTTCAGGTAAGGCTGCGGATGAAGGGAGATCGTCTTCGCGATCCCGTGCCGCAGAGTTCGTGACTGGACCGTCACTAGCAAGTGGGGCAATCGGACCCGGATCCCTTTCACCGGGTCCAGGGCAGGCGACTCAGGAGAACCAATCACAGCAGCAAAATGCCAACGCATTTACGAGAGGCAACCTTACAGCGCCGGCTGCTCCCCCGCCAATGGCGAAGCAGCAACCGAGCAGTCGACTCGTGGCGGACGCACCAATTTTGTCAGAGTCGGAAATGCCAGGAATGCAGCCGTCATCGGCTCCCGCCAACACGCAATCGCAAGACCTGCAGCTTGCTGAATCGCAAAATCAGGATTTGCGGGTTGAGGGCGCGGTGGCGCAGCCCTCTACTTATGGGCACGGAGAAGAAAAAGTTGGCCGAGCGAAGGAGCCGACCGATACAACAGTGGTGCACATTGAGCCGGAGAAAACGTTAGCGGCGACAGCACGGCAAGCGAATCGTCCACTAAAATATTCCGAGTCGAATGCCCGCTGGGCGATTACATCTGCCGGAGGCTTGCAGAGATCTTTGGATCACGGAAATAGTTGGCAGGACGTGAATGTAAAAGCGAGCCCTGCCCCGTCTGCAGCCACCACTTTCGACGTACTCGCCTCAGTTTCAAAGGCAAAAGCGAGGGATACGGCCAAGACTGACAAAGATAAGAGCGAGCCCATCGTGTTTCGCGTAGTTACCGCGAATGGATCGGAAGTTTGGGCGGGCGGATCGGCCGGCCAACTTTATCACTCGATCGACGGGGGAAATCACTGGAGCAAAGTAGTGCCCTCCGCGCAGGGATCACTTTTGACCGGGGATGTGGTTAGCCTCGATTTCTCCGATACACAGCATGGCAGAGTTTCGACTTCCACGTCAGAGGTTTGGATCACAGGGGATGACGGGTTGACTTGGCAGAAGCAATAATCGTCTGCCCCATACGCGTAGAAAAAAATACTTCTCTTAAAACCGTGTCAACGGCACGCTAGAACCTCTTTCCTTCATATTCCACCCTTCTGTTCGATTACCATGGTAAGCATCTGTGACGCAGGCGATTGCTGAATTACCAAAGTGACGTTTACAGGAAGTGAAGGGGATCTTAATATCCGAATCGTGGTTTGGCAGTTCTGGGGGAGGGCTGCCGAGGCGTCCTGGACTGAAAAGTCGAGGGCGCTTTTTCTTTGTGGCACGCTGCTAATTTCGCGGCTGTGCGCGCTTTTTACCTCCACCCGACACGCAATCTTCGTGGATTTACGGGACCATTCCAGTGCGGAGTCTTATCCGACTGCTCATCTCAGCGACATTGCCCCCAACCAGCAGTCGATAAATCAATGACTTTGGATCGTGCTAAGGCCTTTTTTGACGGGCAGCGTCGATTGGCAGTTTGCGACTTTCTGTCTCCCTTGGCATCTAACCCCAGTGTTACCATAGAAGGTTGTACTCCCTTATGGGGAAGCACTTATATCGATCGCTATGACCGGAGTTCGGTAAGAGCACCGGTCGATGCGCGTACACAACAGGAGACCGAAAAATGGCAGGCAACGGAATTGTCGAAGTCACCGATGCGAACTTCGACCAGGATGTGTTGAAATCGGATAAGCCCGTGCTGGTGGACTTTTGGGCAACCTGGTGCGGCCCGTGCCGCGCCATTGCGCCTATCGTCGAAGAGGTTGCAGCGGAGTATCAGGGCAAGGTAAAGGTCGGCAAGATGGACGTGGACTCCAACAGCGCGACACCGATACGCTACAAGGTCACCGGCATCCCGACGCTTCTCGTGTTCAAGGGCGGACAGGTGGTCGAGCAACTCGTCGGCTACAAGCCCAAGGAAACGATCACCCAGGTCCTGAACAAACACATTGGGTGAGTTGTTACGTGCCGGATTGAATGACGCCCGGGATGTTGCCCGGGCGTTTTTGCGTGAATCGCAATGATGTGTGGGCTAATACTTCCTTAGTACACCGATGACCCGCCCCTGCACGTCGACGGACGCCGCGGGAACAACGATGGGCCTCATGTTCACATTCGAAGGCTGGAGACGGATGTTGTCGCCCTCGCGGTAAAAGCGTTTGAGAGTGGCATCGTTGGAATCCACGAGCGCTACGACGATGTCTCCGTTATGGGCGGTTCGCGCTTTTTCGACCAGCACGTAATCGCCGTCCAGGATGGCTTCATCCTGCATCGAATCGCCGCGCACCTCGAGCACGAAGACTTCCTTTGAGCGTACGAAATCAGCCAGCGAAATGGTCTCAGGATTTTCTACAGCCTCGATGGGTTGGCCGGCAGCGATGCGCCCCATTAGCGGCAAGACCACCCCGGTGTTCACGCCCATCGACTGTTTGAGCTTACCTTTCGGCGGCAGCAGATCAATAGAGCGGCTGCGATTGTAATCGCGCGTTAAAAGGCCTTTTTTTTCCAGATTTGAGATGTGCTTGTGCACAGTGGCCAGCGAGTTCAACTGCAGGCCGTTTCCAATCTCTTCAAAAGACGGAGAATAGCCGTGCTCGGTGACGAAGCGGGAGATGAAATCATACACTTCGCGCTGCCTGCGGGTAATGGCCATGCGGACATTATTGGCGAAGATAAAGCGAAAAAGCAAGAAGAAAATGTAACCGTCGGCACCGGCTGCGTCCTCCGCTCCAAAATCCTGCGTGAAACTTTTCGGCTCGATACCACTCCAATTCGGCAGATCACATTCATTCAATGAGGAGACCGAAATGCCATCCACGAGCCGTCTTGCTTTGATTCTAGGATCGCTGCTCAGCGCAACGGCATGCACTGCCAAAGCCAGCCCAAGGGTCCCGGTGCCTCCGCCCGCCATGGACCAGCCTCGTACTTCGAACCCAAGCCAGCAGACTGTAGTGCTCTCCGGCGGATGCTTCTGGGGCGTGCAGGCGGTCTTTCAGCATGTAAAGGGAGTGATCAAGGCAACATCCGGCTACGCTGGCGGCTCGGCGAAAACTGCGGAGTACGAAACTGTCAGCACGGGTGAGACTGGGCACGCGGAGTCGGTGCAGATTGTCTACGATCCGTCGCAGATCACGTATGGCGAATTGCTGCGCGTGTTTTTCTCGGTGGCGCACGATCCTACTCAGCTGAATCGTCAGGGTCCTGATGAAGGCACTCAGTATCGGTCGGCTATTTTCTACGCCAATGACGAGCAGAAGAACATTGCGGAAGCCTACATCGCACAACTCGACAAGGCAGGGGTATTTTCCCGAAAGATCGTCACGCAAGTTGCACCGCTGCAAGGTTTCTATGCGGCCGAGGCTTATCACCAGAACTACGCAGCACTGCATCCGTATCAGCCGTATATCGTCTACAACGATGCGCCGAAGGTAAAGCATCTGCGACAGGAATTCCCTGAACTTTACACGGGAAAGTGAGGAGCATGTTCGATTCTGACCTCGGCCACGAGCAGCATCAAGGCCTTAGGACGCGACGCCGGGCATTCCTCGCGAGTGCGGTAGCAGCGTTGGGAGGATTGGCTGTTTGGCAGTGGCGGAAGCCTCGAAGGCTGCAGGTTGCGGCTTCGACCGAGCCCGCAGAGGTCACGGTTATCCTGTTTTCTAACACAGGGCAGCGGCTGAAGGCGGTTCAGATTGCCAAGGTCATCAAGAGTCCGGCAGAGTGGCGCAAGCAATTGTCGGCCAATGCCTACGACATAACACGAAATGCGGACACTGAGTTGGCATTCTCCGGACAGTATTGGAACTTGCACGAGAATGGACTCTATCGCTGCATCTGCTGCGACAATGCGCTATTCGATTCGGCGACCAAGTTCGATTCAGGGACAGGCTGGCCCAGTTTCTGGGCGCCGATCGCTGCCGAAAATGTGACGGAGAAGAGCGATACGACTTTCGGCATGGTTCGTACGGCGGTGTCGTGCACAGAGTGCGACGCGCACCTGGGACATTTGTTCGACGACGGGCCTGAACCTACGCATCTCCGGTACTGCATGAATTCCGCCTCACTGCGGTTTGTGAAGCGCGGTTGATCCCGCGAATTTGCCGAATACGGGCAACCTCCTGTAAAATCTAGGTTTGCCCTACAAGATCTGATCATTCAGGGAGTAGTTCATGGCACAACAATGCGATATCTGCGGCAAGAAGCCGCAAGCGGGAAACCGCATCAGCCACGCGCACAATGTCACCAAGCGGCGCTGGAACATCAACCTGCGTCCGGTGCACGCCAAGGTGGGCGGGCAAGGGAAGCGGATCCGCGTCTGCACGTCCTGCCTGCGCAGCGGCAAAGTCGTTAAAGCTTAACAATCTTTTCACCACAGAACCCAGAGGTTCACAGGTAAGCTGCGGAACCGCTGTGCCTACTTGGCAGCTTTCGGTGCGATGGAGACCAGGCGGACGTCGAAAATCAGCGTGGCCTTTTGCGGAATCTGCGGCGGATGACCCGCTTCGCCATACGCTAGTTCCGGCGGGATGCGTAGCTGGCGCTTGCCGCCTACTTTCATCCCCGAGACTCCCTCGTCCCAACCCTTGATTACTTCACCGGCCCCAATCGTGAACTCGAAAGGCGCGGCTCCCACGGAACTGTCGAACTTTTTGCCGGTGGTCAGCCATCCAGTGTAGTGAACCTTGACCTTATCGCCTTCCTTAGCAGTTTGGCCGGTACCTAGCCGGATGTCCCAGTACTGCAGGCCAGAGGGAGTCTTCACACCATCGCCAGTTACCTTTGTCGGGCCGGTGGTGGCAGGATGAGCTGTGGTCGTGCGTTTGTGCGCGGGGGTCTGCGCGTATACGAAGACTGCAGTCGAGAGAAGAATTGCGATTACCGCAAGTCGAGTCATAGTGCTCCTTTGAAACGGGGAAACGCAGCAAACGACAACAACGAAGTCCTGCCCTCGCCTCCCCGCCGTCCACGGCGAATGATGTTTACTCCAGCGCGATCACATCGATTTCTACCAGCACATCTTTGGGTAGCCGCGCGACCTCGACGGTGGAACGGGCGGGTGGGGCACTGCTGAAGTACTTCCCGTAAACCTCATTCATCGCGCCGAAATCGGACATGTTCTTGAGGAACACGGTCGAGCGCACCACTTTGCCCAGACCGCTACCGGCGGCTTCCAGAATTTCCGAGAGATTGCGCAGAACCCGGTCAGTTTGCGCCGCCACGTCTCCCGCGATTACCTGCTGAGTTGTGGGATCGATGGCGACCTGGCCGGAGCAGAACACGAATCCGTTCGCTTTGATGGCTTGCGAGTAGGGGCCGATGGCTTTAGGGGCATCCTTGGTGGAGATGATTTCGCGCATAACCGAGTCTTAGCTTAAAACATAAACCACAGAGGGCACAGAGTAACACAGAGACTCTGGCTAGGGTTTGGGTCTTTCCCCAAAGATCGCGGTCCCGAGACGGACACAGGTTGAGCCTTCTTGGATGGCGACTTCGAAGTCGTGCGACATGCCCATAGAGAGCACATCCATGCCGATGGATGGAAGTTGGCGGGCGGCGATCGCATCGCGTAGTTCGAGCAATTTGCGGAAGTAGGGACGGGGGCCTTCGGGATCTTCCGTGAATGGGGGCACGGTCATCAGGCCGCGAAAGGCCAGAGCTTCGAAACCAGGCGCCGCCAGCAGCAGATCTTCCAGTTCGCGCGAGTCGGGAGCTACGCCGCTCTTGGCCGCTTCGCCTCCCACATTGATTTCGATCAGCACGTGCAGCTTTCTGCCCAGATTGTTCGCGGCGGCATTGAGTCGTTCGGCGAGTTTGACTGAATCCAGCGAGTCGACGCCGCTGAACAGTTCTGCTGCCCTGTTGGCCTTGTTGGTCTGCAAGTGTCCGATCATGCGAAATTCGGCGTCCGCCAGATCGGCGAGGGCGCTCGCTTTTGCGGCGAATTCCTGCACTCGATTCTCGCCGAACAGGCGCAGCCCTGCGGCATAGGCCTCACGAATGCGCTCAGGGGGATGAGTTTTCGTCACCGCCATCAGCTCGACGTCGGCAGCTGACCGTCCCGCGCGGCGTGCCGCTTCGGCAATGCGTTCTTGAATCGCCGCGATATGTTCAGAAATTCCCATCGGAATCCAGAACCACACAAGACACGAAGTTTCACAAAGGAAGATCCTTCGTGTTTCTTCGTGTCCTTCGAGGTTTACGAACTTACATGATTGCTGTTGGGGGAGCCGGCTCATCAGGGCTGCCGGCATTCGCCAGAGGAACACGGATCATTACAAGCACGAGCACTACCAGAGCCCCGAGTGCCGCCCAGATCGAAGGGGTCCAGTGGACCAGTGTGACGTCTTTGCCGGAACCGACGAGGCCTGCAATGACCAAACCGCACAACGCTTCGCCGGCAATCAAGCCTGAGGCAGTGAGCACGCCGGCATTGTCGACGCGCGCTTTTTGCGCATCGTTCAGGCCTCGACGGTCGCGCAGTTTGTCGGTGATCCAACGGATTATGCCGCCGACGAAGATCGCAAATGTCGTTCCAAGCGGCAAATACATTCCGACCGAAAACAGCATGACGCTTTTCACTTCGATCATGATCATGGACAAGCCAAGCAAAATCCCGACCACAACCAGAGGCCATGCCATTTCCCCGCTGACGATGCCTTTGGAGAGCATCGCCATCAGCCCGGCTTGCGGGGCCGGCAGGGCATTGCTTCCGAAGTGATAGGCCTTATCCAGTACCGACAATGGCACGAACAGGACTAGGGAGGCGACCACGATTCCGAACAGATCGCCGATTTGCATTTTCGACGGAGTGCCGCCGAGGATGTGACCAACTTTTAAATCCTGGAGCATCTCACCGGCGACTGCCGAGGAGACGCAGACCACCGCAGCTACGCCTAGCACGGCGGCAACTCCCCCCGTACCGGAAACCCCGAGCGCAACCATCAGGAGCGCTGCGATTAACAAGGTGCATAGTGTGAGTCCGGAGACTGGATTGTTCGAGGATCCAATCATGCCAACGAGATTGCCGGAAACAGCTGCGAAAAAGAATCCGATGATAACCATGACGCCCGCGGCGACCAGCGATCCTGAAAGAATCTTGGAGACCGTGAGATTCCCTGCGCCGCTGATGAAGTAGTAATAAAGGACAACCATGGCGATAAAAACGATGCCAATGCCGGCGAAAACCGCTTTCGCAGGGAGATCGCGTTCAATTCGGCTCGTCGTATCGTGCGCTGCCGCCGATTTTTTCAAATCGGAAATAGCGCGCCCCATGCCCACGGCCAACTGCTTGCGCATTTTGAACAAGGTGTAGGTTGCTCCCACAAGCATGCCTCCTACCGCGATCGGGCGGACCACGGAATAGTAGATGGCACCGGCAAGAAGATCCCAGGCGAGAGGCTGTCCCGCGGGTTGGGCAGCCTGAATGTAAGGTCCGACGATGAACGTGAGGAGTGGGACCAGCAGTCCCCAGGCGAGCACGCCGCCGGCGAAGTTCAGAGCCCCCAGCCGCGGCCCGATTATGTATCCAACTCCCAGGTAGGCAGGGCTGACGTCAGGCAGGCTGAAGAATGTAGCGCCGCCGGTTACTGTGGTGGCGACATTGGGATTCGTCCCGGTGCGCAACAATAGTTTCTTGCCAATTTCGCTGATTCTCGCGTGCAATGTGTTGCTGGCAGCGAAGAAGTTGACCGCCCCCAGCAGGTACATGAATCCGCCAAAACCCATGTTGGCAAAGAGAATCTTGGCAGCCCTGGCACCCTGCTGTCCCGCCTTGTGAATCTCCGAAGCGGCTACCGATTCTGGATAAGGAAGTTCCGGATCTTCCACCATTACGCGCCGCAACAGCGTCACAAAGAGAATCCCTAGAGTCCCCCCGATCAGCATCAGCGCTACTGACTTCCAGTACACCGCGCCTGTGAGTCCGCTCCAAAGTCCTGCCATCACGAATGCGGGAATGGTGAACACCGCCCCCGCCGCCACCGACTCCCCAATCGAGCCGACAGTTCTCGCGATGTTTTCTTCCAGCAGAGAACCTTTCATCAACCGGAGCAAAGCCATGCCAATGACCGCCGCCGGGTAAGTTGCTGCAATAGTCATTCCCGCTTTCAATCCGAGATAGGCATTGGCGGAACCAAGAATCGCAGTCATGACGAGCCCGATGAGCAAGGCGCGGAAGGTGAATTCCTTCATCTCCATCGTCTCGGGGACATAAGGCACGTGTTTTTTCTTTGCGGGAAGTTCTGTGACGGGGGTGCTCATGGACGGGGTCCTTTTAAGGCGTGGGATGGAAGCTATTAAGTTTGTGCTGCTTTCGATTGAAAAGGTACGAACGGCGCACGTTAGCACGCGGGAAGGGCGCATGACAAGTGCGGCATGGTCGCTGGAGAGGGTATGCCTGTACAACTTCCAAATCTGGCGAGAAACGAAAGGCGCCGTCGTTTGCAGTTCCCGAGCATCGCCGCTCGCACGTATGATGGTAAATTCACTTTGATCGAGAGCGAACCTTGCCCAACACGACTACAAACAACGCGACGCAAACGACGGACGACAGGAGCGGATCATTGTGTCGCGTGGGTCTGATTGGCTTTGGCACGGTGGGGCGGGCGGTCGCCAAGATATTGTGCGATCGCGGGCAGCAATCTATTCGCCTGACGCACATTTGCAACCGAAACATCGAGCGAAAGAAACAGCCGTGGGTTCCGAGCGAGGTGATCTGGACCGCCGATCTAGAGTCGGTGCTGAAGTCGGATGTGGACATCGTGATCGAACTGATCGGGGGGCTCACTCCGGCAGAGCAGATCGTGCGTGCGGCGCTGAGTTCAGGCAAGTCTGTGGTCACGGCGAACAAGCAGCTGATTGCGCGGCACGGGCCGGAACTGCTCGAACTTGCGGAGAAGAAAGGCGTGCAACTTGAATTTGGGGCCTCAGTTGCAGGTGGAGTTCCCGTGCTGCCGTCGCTGCGGACGGGCCTCTGTGGAGACCGGCTGCATGGCATCGCCGGCATTCTGAACGGAACCTGCAACTATATTTTGAGCCGGATCGAGGCTGCCAGGATTCCTTTCAGCGAGGCGCTGGAAGAGGCGCAAGCACGAGGATATGCCGAGGCAGATGCTTCCGAGGATCTCGATGGCGGCGATGCCCGGGCCAAACTGGCGATTCTGGCGCTGGCGGGATTACACACCCGGGTTGTTCCGGAGTCCGTGCGGGCAAGGACGATTCGCGCGGTCGAAGCCGTGGACTTCGACTATGCGGCGGAACTGGAGTGCACCATTCGGCAGATTTCACGGGCCGATTTGAAGGGCGACGTGTTGTATGCGGAAGTCGGCCCGTGCCTGGTTCCGATCGACTCTCCATTTGGTCGGGTGCAGCGGAACCTGAACTTGGTGCTGACTTCCGGGCAGTATGGCGGTGACATGGCATTCCTGGGTGCCGGAGCCGGGGGCGATCCGACGGCGGTTGCGGTCGTTTCCGATGTCATATTCGTGGCGCAGGGAATGGCAGGGGCAAAAAGAGAGGTTGCCGGCAACGTCTCGACTCCGAATGTGAGTCATGATTTCGAGACGCCCTGGTATCTGCGATTTTTTGTGCGCGATCAGCCCGGGATTGTGGCGAGGCTGGCGCAGATCATGGCGGCGCACCGGCTGAACATTGATTCCCTGCTGCAGAAGCCGGGATTCGAAAAATCGTCGCTGCCTTTTGTGATTACGCTCGAGCCCTGCCGGGATTCGGCGCTGCACCCGGCGCTGGAGGAGATGGCGACGCTGGACTTCGCAATCCGGCCTTGCCTCTGCCTGCCCATCCTTCCTTAGTTGTGTAGGGAAAAACGCAGCGCCGGAGAATCTATGCGGACGAGGGTGCCCGCTGCACACCGGCGCTGGTCGAACTAATTCCAGAAAGGATTCTTGAGACCGGCGGGCGCTAGTGCGCTGTCGGTCTTGGTTTCCGTGCCCGACTCATCGGAGATCTTTTCATCAATGAAGCGGGACGGTGGTGGCGGCGGTGGTCCGATCAGTTCGTCTTTGTTACCGGGAGTAGGAATAAAAGGATGTTCAGATTTCATGGCCGAAACTCCTCGATCTTTATGATCTAGCTTCATTAAACACCTCCCTGGGGCATCTGCGGTCGCAATAATTTTGATGACCGCGATCAAAAAAACTGCAGCAGCCTTTATGTGGGAGATCGGCGAAAGGAGCCGAGTTCAGCGAATATCCCGGCTTCGATATATCCTGTTCAGTTCCGTTTTGAGCATGGTCTCAGAACGGGGTACATGAGGACGCAATTATGAGATACCGCAAACTTGGCCGTACAGGCTTCGATGTTAGCGAAATAGGAGACGGGCTCTGGGGGATGAGCGGGTGGACGGGGTCGAGCGATGAGGAATCGCGAAAGTCCATGCAAATGGCAGTGGATCTGGGATGCAATTTCTTCGATACGGCATGGGCCTATGGAGAAGGGAAAAGCGACGGACTCCTGGGCGAAATCATGTCGCGCAACCGGGGGAGGCGGCTGTACGCGGCATCGAAGATTCCTCCGGCGAACGACCGCTGGCCGGCTACGCCCGAATATAAGTACAAGGATGTGTTTTCGGCCAAGCACGTTTTCAAATACGCCGACCTGATTCGCAAGCAATTGAAAGTGGATACGATCGATTTGCTGCAATTCCATGTCTGGGACGATAGCTGGACCGATGAACCGGAGTTCCGTTCCACGGTGGAGAAGCTGAAGAAAGACAAATGGATCCACTTTTTCGGGCTGAGCATTAATCGGTGGGAGCCGGAGAACGCGATCAAGGCGCTGCGTACGGGGTTGGTGGACGGGGTCCAGGTGATCTACAACATCTTTGACCAGGCGCCCGAGGACGAACTGTTTCCGCTTTGCCAGGAATTGAACATCGGGGTGATTGCGCGGGTTCCTTTCGACGAAGGCAGCCTGGGCGGGAATATGACTCTCGAAACGCGTTTCCCGAAGGGCGATTGGCGGGCAGGATATTTTGGCCCCGAGAACCTGCCGAAGACGATCGAACGGGTGGAAAAGCTGAAGAAAGTGGCGCCGGCAGGGATGACGTTGCCGGAAATGGCGCTGCGGTTCATCCTGTCGCATCCAGCGGTGAGCACGACCATCCCTGGAATGCGCAAGCCAGAGCACGTCCGACAGAACATTGCTGCGAGCGATGCTGGCCCGCTTGACAAGAGCTTGCTGGCGGAATTGAAAAAACATCGGTGGGATCGAAAGCCGACGCCGTGGTCGGACTAAGGCAGCATTCAGAACTCGGTACTCAGTACTCAGTACTCGGTGTACTCGGTACTCAGCATCGATTCAGCGGTGAGTTTCCGGTCTGGCATTTTGATAAGGAGTCATCATTTGCTTTCCAAGTCGATTGCTGCACTGTTTGTGATGTGCATGCTTTGGGGGCAATTGCTGGCGCAGAGTCCGCGGGGGTCGCTGCGGGGGGCGGTACAAGACACGACCGGCGCACGCATTCCGGCGGCGAAAATCGTGGTGCAGGCGGCCGACTCGTCTCTGCAGCGCAAGGCTTCGAGCGAGGACCGCGGTGAATTTCGCGTGGACGACCTGCCACCCGGAAACTATCGCATCACGGTAAGCGCGGCGGGTTTTGCCGAGGCAGAGGCCGAAGTCTCGATTGCGGTGAGTTCGGTGCCGGAAGTGACCGTCACGTTGAAGGCAGAAGCGCCGCACGAGACGATCAGCGTACACAGCCAGAATTCATCGATCACAACCCAGTCGGTGGATCTGGCCAGTGTGGTACATCAGGGAGTGGTTAGCAGCCGGGATCTGGAGACGCTGCCACTCGCTGAGCGCAGCTTTGCCAACATCGCGTATCTCGCCCCGGGGACGGTGCCGGTGGAACCTTCGGATCCGACCAAGGCGCGGATTACGGCGGTTTCAACGGGCGGAAGTTCGGGACTGAATAACGACCTGTCGGTGGATGGCGGCGATAATTCCGACGATTGGATTGGCGGATTCCTGCAGAACTTCTCGCCGGATGCGATTCAGGAGTTTGCCGTGCGCACGGCAAATGAAGATGCTGACACGGGCGGGACCACCGCTGGCTCTGTGGTGATTACCACCAAGCGCGGGACCAACGATTGGCATGGGGGAGGCGCATTCTACGAGCGGGCCGCGGACTTGAATGCGCGGTTTCCCATCGAAAATCCCGCGCCCAATCCCAAGCAGCCCTTCTCACGACAAAATTATGTGGCAACGCTGGGCGGACCGGTCCAGCGCGACAAGGTGTGGTTTTTTTCGTCGTTCGAATATGTGCGCGAGAATGCTAGCGTTGCTTACAGTCCGGCGAGTGCGGCCCAGTTTGAAGCGCTGGCTCAATTGGCTTCTGCTGGCATGATTCCGGGCGTGCCGTCGCTTGCCGTGCCGGCGAACGTTGCGACTCCGTTTCGCGACTATATTGGCTCGCTGCGTTTTGACTGGGCGCAGTCCACCAAGTCGCAGTGGTTTTTGAGGATTTCGGAAGACAGCTATTTGACGCACAACAATCTGGTGCAGCAGGCCACGCTGCCGTCGACTGGGCTGACCACGCATAACAACTACTGGAATGGGGTAATTAGCAACACGTATGCGTTTAGTCCGACATGGTTGGGAACATTTGTGCTTGGTGCGAGCACGTTGCACCTGACGCAGGTTCGCAACTCGATGCTCGGATTCGCATTGGCTTTTCCCTTCAGCGCGACTTCGCTGACGGTTTCGGGATTCGAGACGTTCGGCGATAACCAATTTGCGACGCCAATCACGTTTTTCCCATCGTTGCGCAATCAGGAGAAATATCAGTTGCGCTACGACGTGAGCCATGCGACGGGAGATCATTCCTTCAAATTCGGAGTGAACTTCATCCATGAGCCTGTGCTGAGTGGAGCGTTTCCCGGGAATCAGGAGACGCTCTATACATTTCCCCAGGATCCAACGTACTACGTGGCGAATCCGGGACAGTTCGCGGCGGATTACGCGGCCGGTGCATCGACTGCGCCGGCGAGCGACGGCAGCTTCTCGCAAAATGTGCAGCGGCTCGGGCTCTATGTGCAGGATTCATGGCGGGCATCGCGGCACTTCACCGTCAACTACGGACTGCGCTGGCAAACTACGTTTGGATTGTTCACCGGCTCCGGCCACAGCCAGAATCTGAATCCGGCGTTCGTGACCTTGCAGACTCTCGCGATTCCATTGGCCTCGCGGGCTCCGCACGATTATCGCAAGCAGTGGGGGCCTCGGCTGGGGATCGCGTATTCCCCTGGGGAAAGCGGGAATACCGTGTTCCGCGCGGGATTCGGGATGTACTACAACGATCTGGCACAGAGCGGATGGGCGGCGGCATTTCAGAGCGTCAATTCGGCAAATGCGGCACACGGTAGTTGCGCGCTGATGGGTTCAAACGGCGCGTATTCGCTCACGGGTGCGGGGTGTTTGTTGGGCGGAGCGAGTGCGACTGGCAATCTGATTGATTCGAATTACAAAACGCCGTATGCGATCCACGCCACGGGAGGCGTGCAGCACGCGTTCCACCGCAATTGGACGTTGAGCGCTGATTTCACGCACGAGGAAGGCAATCACGGCTACCGCGGGTACAACTTCACCAGCAATATGAACGTGTTCACACCGTTGATTCCGGCGTCCGACCCCAACTTCGATGCAGATCAGCAGAGCGTGGTGCCGAATGTAAACCTGTTCAAGTCGGACAACCGGTCGAGCTACAACGCGCTGATGGTTGTGGCGCAGGGGAACGTGAGTGGGCGGTTTAATTTGATTGCGCACTATACGCTGGCGAGCGCCAAGACCTGGGGCTGTCTGTTAGGCGAACTGTTCGATTACGTAAATGGCGTGTGTGATCCGCTGCATGCGTTTGGGCCGGGAGATTATGGGCCATCGGGCGAAGATGTGCGGCATCGATTCGTCATCGCGGGGACATTTCATTTGCCGGGAGGCGTGGAGTTCGCCACGCTGACGCAGGCCGAGACGGCGCGGCCCATCACTCTCACGACGCCGGTCGGAGATCGGGCAGTGGTCAATGGAATCAAGACGAGCCTCGATCAGTTTCGCGGGAGGGCGTTCATCCAGGCGGATGTGCGCGTGAGCCGTCCGGTCCGCTGGGGAGAACGGGTGGAGGTACGGCCATTCGCGGAGATCTTCAATCTGTTCAACCGGAACAATCCGGGAGCGAATTATGTGACGGATATTGCGGCGCTGCCCAATCCAGTGAACAGCTTGAGCAACGCGACCGCAATCTGCACGGACCCGGCGTGCACGGCGATTGTGCCGATTACAAATCCGCAGAAGCAATTGCTCTTTCCCGCAGGGGCGCTGGGCGATTTTTTTGGGCCGGGAACGACGGTGGGGATTCCACTTGCGGCGCAGCTGGGAGTAAGGGTGAGCTTCTGATTGCGTGAGGCTGTGAGTGGCGACCCCGGAGGGGCTCGAACCCCATTTCCGGTAGTGCATTGAAAACAGTAAACTTACTAGAGCGTAAGAATCGAAAAACGCCAAAACCTGCGTCCCAGGGGGCGGTTTTTCAAGTGAGAGTAGGCAGAAGGGGAACTCAAAAACTCGGAGTACAATTTTTTCAATGAAATGTCCCAAATGTGGCCATGAAATGGAGCGACGTAAGCACGCTTTAGATGAAACAGCGTACTTAACACGACCATATTATTTTTCCGAATGGGATTATTGCCCATATTGCCATCACGTTCAGCACTATGAAAAATTTAAGGTGACAAATCTGCACCAGAAGAGAGTGATGAAACAAAATCGCAGGGTTTATTCTCGCTATCACCTCAATCGTGGGAATGTGGCTCTCTGGAAAGGATCATCGACCGAGCGAGGTTCAACGTTCCGCCAAGTTGTCCTCACCTCTGATGCCTGGAACTCAACGGATGCGATATTTCAAATTTTCGCGTTGGAAGGAACCAGTAACGGCCTCAAGAACGGCGTCCTCGACATCGACGACGCTCAGATTAAAGTTCTTTTTGATGAAGATCGGCAGGGCCTAAAGGCGGCTGCTGACAAAGCACAGGAGCTAGTGCAGCAAGCACAACGCGACGGCTTCAAAGAACTTTCAATATTTGATCAGGCGCGATACGAAGAAAAAGTCCGTCAATCGACCCCGCACAAATCACCACACTAACTTCACTGATAGCTGGCTTCCCACGAAGTCACATCAAGCGAATATCGAACTGACCGGCCATTCAGAATGCGCCAGGACCCAAACGCGACAAAAACAAGCGATATTTCCTCGAAGATGTTTGCAGGAGAATGGTGCCGACGATAGCTGAAAAGCATAGGACACTCCAGGTACACGAATGTACCGCCATCGCTAACTTGTTTGGAGAGGAATTGGCGGCCCCGGAGGGGCTCGAACCCCCAACCCTCAGTTCCGAAGACTGATGCTCTATCCAGTTGAGCTACGGGGCCGCAATCGAGGGCTGTCGAGCTGCGCTCGACGGACAGCCGACGGCGGCTGTCCCCACATGTGCTTCGCCTAAAGAAAATTGGGGTGGGAAACGGGAATCGAACCCGCAACCGTCGGAGCCACAGTCCGGTGCTCTGCCAGTTGAGCTATTCCCACCGCAACCTAATGATTATAGCAATTTGGGGTTCGAGGCGATGAAGAAGATCTCAACCACAGAGCTGACGATTGCAGATTGTAGATTTCAGATTGCAGACTCAAGACGGATCCGGTTTCCAATCTGCAATCTGAAATCTACAATCTGCAATTCTTTTGCTGGTTTAGATCCGGCCGATGCCGACGTATTCGAAGCCAAGGGCGCGCAGACGGGTGGAGTCGAGCAGGTTCTTGGTGTCAACAATCACCGGAGTTTTCAGCAGGTGCTTGATGCGATCGAAGTCGAGCGCGCGGAATTCGGGCCATCCGGTGCCTACGACCAGCGCGTCGGAACCTTCGGCCACCGCGTAGGCTGAATCGCAATAACGGACCGTGCTGTTGAGGCGGACTTTGGCTTCGGGAATGGCGACAGGGTCGTACGCACGAACGTGGGCGCCTTTCGAGACCAGTGTTTCGGCGAGGCGTATGGAAGAGGATCCGGCAACGGAATTCGTGTTGGGCTTGAACGCCAGGCCAAGAATTCCAACCTCTTTGTTTTCGACAGAGTTCAGCGCACTCGCAATCTTTGCCACCAGCCGATCCGTCAGGTCAGTGTTGACATCGCGCGCGGCGCTCAAAACTTTCAACGAGACGCCGTGAGACTGAGCCAGCTGGCTGAGGGAATCCATGTCGGACTCGGCGAAGACGCCTCCCATTCCGGCTCCGGGCTGCAGGCAGCGCGGTGCGATCTTTTTGTCGAGGCCGAGGGCAAGCGCGAGGTTCACGGCGTCGGCATTGACGCGCTCGCAGAGGGCTGCGACTTCATTGATAAACGAAATCTTAGTAGCCACGAAAGCCGTGGCGGCTTCGCGCACCAGTTCCGCGGTCGATTGGTTGGTCACGATCACCGGAACGCCGCGCATGACTAGCGGGTGAAAAATCTGCTTCAGCATCTGCACCGCTTCGGTGGAGGTCGATCCCAGAATCAGGCGGTCGGGCCAGTTGAAATCTTCGACGGCGCAGCCGTCAGTGAAGAACATAGGCTGAGAGACAATGGTGGCCTGCAGGCCGGCCGCTTTGATGCTGGTTTCGAGAGCGACTGCTGTCCCTACCGCTACCGGAGTGACAATGGTCAGGATGGGGGGCTTGGGGGCAAGGCGCGTTATGCGCAGGGCAATGTCGGTCAAATTCTCGGCTTTATCTTCGGCGAGGAAAATAACCCCGGTCCGGCGGGCGAACGATTCGATATCGGTGGAGTAGGCAAGGCGTCCCGCGCGCACATTACGGCGAATGATCTCTTTCAGATTCTTTTCGAAAAAGGGGATATTGCCCTGCGCCATTTCGACCATGCGGGTACGGTCAGGGTGGCAACAGGAAACGGGAGTTCCAAAATCCGCCAGGCAGGCCGAAATCACCGTGCCCAGGTACCCTGAACCGTAGACGCCGATCTGCATGTGGTCGCTCCCGAAGGTGCCGGAAACCCGCGTCTAGCGTGGCATTCAACGGGGATCGCCGGAAAGGCTCCACTCTTTATCTACAGGGACAGCACCACGATTTCAACGCACGGGAGGATGATGTACCTGAGGCCATGTGCCGCGGGCGAGAGTAACTGAGAAAAGTAATGCGAGGACGATTACGAAGCGCTAGCGGGAAACCAGGCTGCGGCCAAGCACAACCGAGGCCAGGTCGAGCCAGTAATTGGGCGAGTCTTCGCGCACGAACGTCAATCTTTCTAGTAGGATCCGGCGGCTCCCGGAATACTCATTCCAGCGCTCGCGGGCGATCTCAAAGGCAGCATGGGCAGGCTGTTCGGCGGCCATTTTGACGATCGTCAGGTGGGGGATGTACGGCCATTCTTCTTGGAACTGAAGGACTTCGGTATTAAGCTTGCGGTGGAGTTCGCTCATGCGCGGGGCGGCATCCTCCACCCGAATGAACACAGTCGGCGTTACAGGGATAAACGTCTCGACAGCGCCCAAAGTGACTTGGAACGGTTCTTCGCCGCCGCAGATACGCTCCAGAGTCTGCAAGGCGGAACTCTCGCTGCCCTGCAAGGGACGCGGAGGCAGGATGGTCAAATGCGCGGCCAGGTGTGGAAGATCGGGATGAAGCTCCCGCCGCAGGTTCTCGACGAACTCTCCTGCGGGACTTCTCACGTACGCCACTAAGGCATAGCGCCGATTCTCCATACCCGGTTAGAGATTATACAGCCCGGGGCGGCGTTGCTATGGAAACTACGGTTTCATATAGCGAGAACCTAGGTTTCGTTGACAACGATCGTTTGGGGACCAAGGGCAGGGCTGGAGACCGCGCTCTTTGCAGGACGGCGTAGGATGCGATTGATCGGTTCCGAGTAACACGACGCAACCAGGGCACCAAGACCCGCTGCAACGAGGATGGTAACCAAAAATAAGAATGGTACGAGTCGCATCGGCTTATCGAGGTAAAGAAATAGACCGAAGAACGTGAACACGACGAACATGTGCGTGAGGTAGACCTCGTAGCTGTATTGACCCAGCCTGAGCAGTGGCGTAAGCAGGCGCGGGGCTTTCCATTGCATCTGCGTGGTGCCGGCGATGAACATGCAAGTACCCAGCCCGAGGAGAGTCATATTCAGGCCGGTCCGTCCGAGCCAACCTCGATAGGCCTGCCAGGAGAAGATCAGGCTGGCACCGACAATCGTCGTACCGATGCTTCCCACAAACCAAAGCACCCGGCGGGAAAAGCGAGTCTCCGAAAGCAGGAGAGCGGTCAGGCATCCCAGAGCGATGCCTTCCATACCTCCAAGGTAGGAATAATCCTCCCAAATTTCGTTCCCATGGGCAAAGACTGTGCGGCCGAAGGGACCGAGAGCGACGAAACCTAGAAGAATGGCAATGAACAACTTGCCTCGACCGAACAACCGGCACACGATGGGGAAGAACAGATAAAACATCTCCTCCACGGAAAGGGACCAGAGGATGTCCCAATTGCCGGGAAGATATCCGTGGCGAGCCTCTAGAACATTGATATGAAAGGTAAGCGCGGCGAGAAGAGCCCGCGGTAGGCCACCGGTTTTAGCGGTCACAACAAAACGATGCACGTGCGCAAAATGCAGCCCGCTGAGAACTGCCAACAGAAGCAGTAAGAGCGGAGCGATCCGGGCGGCACGCAGTCGATAGAAACCGCGCAGCGAAACTTGGGCGAGCGAAAGGTGCCAAAGACAGAACTGTCCCGTTCTCTTTCGAACTTCGCCGCTATCTCTGGAAATGGAAGCAGCAAACCAAATGGGAAACGGTGTTTCCGGGTCGTGATGGTCAGAAGCTAGGACGCAGGGACGTACTCAGGGATGTTAAGAACTTGTGCAAAGCTCTGGGCATTGCAGTTCCCGAGCGAACATTACACGCATTTCGTCACACGTTCGCACTTCATTACCTACGGAACGGCGGTTCGGTATTCCATCTGCAAAAGATTCTGGGGCATTCATCTTTGGAGATGTCTCGGCGCTACTCGAACCTGCAAACGTCTGATCTACAGCAAATTCACCAGCGTGTTAGCTTGCTGAGCAGTACGTTAGCGCCAAGGAGAACCGCTTATTGATTCGAATCTCCTTAGCCAGGCACAGGGACACCCGGTTGTAGGAACGACAAAAAAGTCTCTCTTTTATCTGAACCGGGCAAGGCACAGAGAGGGGTTTTCCCCGTCCTCTTTCGAGGCAAGGGTGCCCACATCCGGTCCTGCTGGGGCAAGAGTTGAGTGGCGGATGTGCGCCTGGTGTGAAACGTCAGTCGGAATATACACAGCGGTTTGCTGACTGGAAAACTGGCAGTTCTTGCGGGTACTGAAACACTGCTCTTTTGATGTGCCGGGTTGCTATTGTCAGTTGTCGTCCTCAGTCTGAAATCTCCAGTCCCTTGAGCCAAATCAAATCCTCATCGCCAAATGTTGTTCGCTTGCACTCTCTGCAGGTCCACGTCGTTTTGGTGTGACCCTTGAACTGTGTGAACGCACCGCAGGTACCCAATTCGGATTCGACCATGAAGACATGTGCACTCAGGACGGGACATACCGATGCTCGACCTGTTTTCACCTCGGCAACGGAGTCAGCCTCAAGAACAAAGTCGCTGGTCAGCCGTTCGGAACGTGCGAGGGTTGTGGCGAGGAAGCAGCATGGGTCAAGATGCCAACGTAGCTTACAAGAAGTTTCTCAGAGCAGCCTAACGAGTTCCGTAATTGCCTCCGCCAAGGTTGACATCAAAACAGCTTCACAGGGCTAAGGGCCTTCAAGTCGGACAAGCGACTTGGCTGTAGTACCTCGAATGCTTTCTGCGGGATTTTCAAATACTGCCACTGGACTTTCGTAAGCTGAGTCGCATTCTCGCACCACTGTGTTGCCGCTGCGTCCTTGTGAGAAACGTCCTCCGTTTCAGCACCCTTCGTTTCCAGCAGCCAACGAACACCGTGGTCATCCGCGGCGACGAAGTCAGGGTAATAAGAACGGAGATTCATTGCTCCATCTGTGTACTCGATGGAGAATCCGAATGGTTGAGGTAGCTTGGCATACGCCTCAACGTCCTGAGCGTTGTCGAGGAATTTGGCGAAGTCACGCTCGAATCCGTTGTCGCACGGCACGAGATTAAATACCGTTTTCACACCTTCCCAGACCTGTCTTGACCACGGGAATGGCTGGCATGTAGAGAGCGTCCGTTCCGGTTCCAATAGCGTCGGCTCTTGCTCTGCGATGGTCAGCTTCTTCAACGCCTTCGAGAAAACATCGACACAGACATAGTGGGCTACCGGAGTGCTCATTGCCTTCACAATTTCGTGGTCACTCAGGTCTCGACTGAACCTGTCCAAAGCCCAGAACAAGACGACATCAAACTCCCGGCGAGAGGCGGCAGCGAACATCTC
>Ga0070730_10000179_pt1 | contig 81222 bp, 67 predicted proteins | sample Coa_R1_3_FD_66447 | JGI IMG/M metagenome (GOLD analysis project Ga0070730, IMG submission 66447) | Surface soil microbial communities from Centralia Pennsylvania, which are recovering from an underground coalmine fire - Coalmine... | ecosystem: Environmental > Terrestrial > Soil > Unclassified ... | reverse complement strand
AGCGGCCCGATTCACTTGCAGGAAAAGTTGACGCGGACTCGCCTCGAACAATTGATGGGCGATTTGCTGGACCGCTCGATGAAGCCGGTGCAGCAGGCGCTCGAAGACGCAAAGCTTTCGCCGAGCGACATTCAGGAAGTCGTACTCGTCGGCGGATCGATCCGCATTCCGAAGGTGCAGCAACTCGTCCGCAGTTTCTTCGGCGGGAAAGAGCCCCACAAGGGCGTCAACCCGGATGAAGTAGTCGCGGTGGGAGCTGCGGTACAGGGCGCGGTGCTTGCGGGCGAAGTGAAGGACATCCTGCTGCTCGACGTGACGCCGCTTTCGCTCGGCGTCGAAACGCTCGGCGGCGTGATGACCACGCAGATCGCGCGCAACACGACGATCCCCACGCGCAAAGTGGAAACGTATTCCACCGCTTCCGACAATCAACCGGGCGTGGAAATTCATGTTTTGCAAGGCGAACGCAAATTCGCAAAGGACAATCGTTCGCTCGGCACCTTCAAGCTGGACGGCATTCCGCCCGCTCCACGCGGGATTCCGCAAATCGAAGTCACGTTTGACATCGATGCGAACGGCATCCTGAACGTTTCCGCGAAAGACAAGGCCAGCGGTAAGGAACAGAAGATCACAATTCAATCCTCGACCGGCTTGACCAAGGAAGAAGCGGAAAAGATGCGCGTCGAAGCCGAATCCCACGCCGAAGAAGATCGCCGGCGGATGGAAGAAGTCGAATCGCGCAATCGTTTGGACGGCTTGGTCTACCAGGCGGAAAAAACGATCAAGGAAAGCCGCGAGAAGCTGCCCGAAGCGGACGTGAAGGCCGCCGAGGAAGCGCTCGACGACGCAAAGAAAGCGATCAACGAAGGCGGTACCGCGCGGTTGCGTACGGCCACGGAAAACGTGGAGCGCGCGTTGCACAAACTGGCGGAAACACTTTACAAAGCCAATGAAGCAACGCCGGGACAGCAAGCCGATGCGGCGAGTGCCGGCGCGAGTGGGGCTGGCGCGGGAAGTTCGCAAGCCAACGCGAACAAACCCGGCGATGTGATCGACGCCGAGTATGTGGACGTGGACGAAGCGAAGCGCCCGAACTGAAGAAGTTTTCAGTTTTAAGTTGTAAGTGATCGGTGGGAAGAGAGCCTTAAAAGGCTCTCTTCCACGCGAAGCGATTTGCGTTTGACGGAAGCAGAAGTCTTTGGACCGAAATGCCAACGACGAGCAAAACGGATTATTACGAACTGCTAGGCGTGCCGCGAAAGGCCACCGCAAAAGATATTCGCACCGCTTTTCGAAAGCTCGCGCGGAAATATCACCCCGATCTGAATCCCGGCGACAAGGCTTCGGAAGAAAAATTCAAGCAACTCCAGGAAGCCTACGACGTCCTTTCTGACACCAAAAAGCGGCAGATGTACGACCAGTACGGCTTTTACAGCGACGGCGCCCCGCCGGGCGGGTACGCCGGATCACCGGGCGCGGCCGGCCGAGACGTGAATTTCAATTTCGAAGGCTTCGATTTTGGCGGCGGGAGCGGCGCCGGCGCGGGCGGCGGAAGTTTTCGCGACCTCTTCAGCTCGTTTTTCGGCGGACGCGGCGGCGCGAGCGTGGAAGAAGAAGCCGAAACCGGCGCGGACCTGGAATACCGGTTCGAGATCGATTTTTGGGACGCCGTGCGCGGCGCCGTAAAGAAAATTCAAATTACGCGCCTCGATTCCTGCCAGACGTGCCACGGCACGGGCGCGGTCGGCGCGCCGCAAGTCTGTCTGACGTGCAACGGCAGCGGCACGATTCAGCAAGCCGCCGGCAAAATGAAATTCAACGTTCCCTGCAATCGCTGCGGCGGCACCGGCAAACTGCGCACCGTGTGCAAAACGTGCGGCGGCGAAGGCCGCGTGCGGCACAACGAATCGATCGACGTGCGAATCCCGGCCGGCGTGGCAAACGGCGGCCGCGTGCGCGTTCCCGGCAAGGGAAATGCCGGAACGATGGGCGCTCCCGCCGGCGACCTTTATCTTGCCGTTGCGGTTAAACCGCATGAATTTTTCGAACGGCGCGGCAACGATCTCTACACCGAGATTCCGGTGACGGTGACGGAAGCGACGCTCGGCGCAAAAATCGAAGTGCCCACGATCGATGGCCGGTCGCTGGTGCGCATTCCGCCGGGAACAAACAGCGGAAAAACGCTGCGCTTGAAGGAAAAGGGCGTGCCGAGCGCGCGCAGCGGCGAACGCGGCGATCAATACGTGGAAATACAGGTCGTTGTTCCGCCGCCGACGGACGAACGCGTGCGGAATTTGATGAAAGAACTCGAGACGGTCGCGCCGGACGATCCCCGCAAAGATTTGTTCGGCAAAGCGGGAGTTTGAGGGAAAGGACAGGCGGTAGTACTGAGTTTTCGGTTTTCCGCAAAAACAAAAACGGCTTTGCGGATGGTTTTACGGAAAACTGACGACTGAAAACTGAGAACTTTTAACATGTGCCCACGCAGAAAAACTCGTGCGAAGGCCGGCTACATGATCAGCGCCGTGGCGGAGCTGTATAAACTGCATCCGCAGACGCTGCGTCTTTACGAACGCGTCGGCTTGTTAAAACCCTCGCGCTCGGACGGCAACACACGGCTTTACACTGATTCCGATTTGGAGCGGCTCGAAGTAATCATCACGCTCGCGCGAGACATGGGTGTGAACCTTGCCGGCATCGAAATCATCTTGAACATGCGCGAAAAAATGGTCGAAATGGAAAAGCAGATGACCGAGTTTGCGACCGTTGTCCAGCAGGAGCTTTCGCGCGTGTCTTCCCTGCATGGTTCCGAAAAACCGCCTCGCCATGCGATTGTGCCGACGCGTGTGCGCTTCGTTCGTTAAGCCGTTTCTTCTCGCGAAATTTCATCCACACTAATTCACACCCGCCGCGGCTTGCCGTTCGCGCCGCGCGCCCTTATGCTTTCTTCCGATGCCTCTCGATAACTGCCAACTCTGCCGCGGCACCGGATGGAAGATGGTCCCGCGCCCGGACGCCGCGGGCACAATGGCCGCGCCTTGCGATTGCGGCATGGAAGAGCGCGCCTCGCGCGTGATGGACCGCGCGCGCATTCCCAGGCGCTACGAACATTGCGACTTCGAAAGCTACAGCACGGACGTGAGCGAAATTCCGCAGCACTCGTCGTCCTTAAAAGCCGCGAAGTTATTGGCGGAAAAATTCGTCGCGGAATTCCCCGGAAGCGGCGAAAAAGGTTTGATGCTGATGGGCCCTTCCGGCGTCGGAAAGACTCATCTTGCCGTCGCTTGCCTCAAAGAATTAATCCGCCGCGGCCATCAAGGACTTTTCTGCGATTACCGCGAACTGCTCAAAGACATTCAAGCAAGCTACAACCCGGGAAGCGAGTCCACGGAGTTGCGCATCCTCGAGCCGATTCGAACCGTGGGAGTTCTGGTGCTAGACGATCTTGGCGCCAGCAAACCATCGGCGTGGGTGCTCGATACGATTGGCCTCGTGCTCAATGCGCGCTATAACGCGCGATTGACCACGCTCGTCACAACGAATTATCTCGACGCAGGAAAACCCGAAAGCAAACCGGCCCGCACGCCGCAAGGCGAGGCATTGCGCGCGGTTCGAGAAGATTCCCTTGCCGATCGGATCGGCGAGCGCATGCGCTCCCGCCTTTTCGAAATGTGCCGCACCATCGAAGTCCATTCCACCGACTTCCGCCGCGAAGTCGGCCACTCCTCCCGCGCGCGCGCATGAAGTATGGACTCGAAAACGGTGTGATGGTTGAACCGGCTGAAGTGATATTTCATCTTCCCGAAGGCTTGACGAAGATTCTTTTTGTAAGAACTTACGGATTGGGACTGGCGGATGGAGGAGCTTATTGGGACGTACCTACAGAACTGATTCCCACACAACTACGAGCTATTGGAAGCCGTTTTGTCATTAGGGTATGCACACAGGAGCAACGTGGTCGCTTCGGACGATACGCATTGCACGACAATCTTGAAGTCTTGGAATTACCCAGAGAGGATAGAAATCTCTGGCCGACCAATAAGAACGGCTAGGAATTCTCCCGAACGAGGGAATCTGTCTTAGCGCGCGCCTAGTTCCAGAACTTCCGTTTATTGACACGCCCTCATTTCGGCCTGTATCCTTACACTGTTGCAGCGTTTTCCACGCCGGCAGCATCTTTCTGTCCCATGAGCTGCTTCGCAGTCTGGTCAGGGGTGGCCGGATTGTGAACATCCCAGCGGTACTGCGAAACAGCAACCTTGCATTACCCCACCAGGGGCTTTACCCCCAGCAGGGATTCCGCAAGGAATTAATTCATCGAACTAGGGATACGTATCCCGGAGGCCATCAACCATGTCGTTTGACAATGATCATCCCGTATCAGCCACAGCAGCAGCCCCAGCAACAGAATCGCACCCCGAAGAAGCTACGCCCGAAGTGACCACCGCTCATTCTGAACCCGAAGCAAGCGCCGCTCCTGCGCCCGCCGAGCCTCTCGCCGCCGCACACGCGCCCGACGCCGAGGCCGAAGCTGCCGCCGAGGAAGCCGCGGGTTCGGAAGAGATGAGCAAGATCATGGCTGAGTACGATGAGCAGCAGGAAGCTCACGCGCAAAATGAAATTCTGGAAGTAAAGGTCGTCGCGTACACCGAACACGGCGTGGTCGTGGACCTCGGCATGAAGACCGAAGGCCTCATCCCCGCGGCGGAATTTGCGGAGACGGAAATTCCGCGTCCGGATCCGAACGCGACGATCGAAGTCCAGCGCACCGGCGAGAAAAAAGACGGCTACACGATCGTCAGCTATCAAAAAGTGCTGCGCCGCCGGACCTGGGAAAAGCTCGAAGCCGCCTTCAAAGCGAAAGAAACCCTCACCGGCAAAGTCGTCGACCGCATCAAGGGCGGCGTCGTGGTCGATGTCGGCGTCCGCGCATTCCTGCCCGGATCGCAATACGATTTGCGCCCGACGCAGAATCTTGACGGTCTGATCGGCCAGGAAGTGCCGGTTCGCATCACGAAGTTGAACCGCCGCCGCGGCAATATCGTCGTCAGCCGCCGCGCCCTGCTCGAAGAAGACCTTCATGCCAAGCGCGCCGAACTGCTCCAAAATCTGAGCGAAGGCCAGACCGTGCACGGCACCGTGAAAAACGTCACGGAATACGGCGCGTTCGTTGACATCGGCGGGCTCGACGGCTTGCTGCACCTCACCGACCTCAGCTGGGGCCGCATCAAGCACCCTTCCGACGTGGTGAAGCCGGAGCAGGAACTCGACGTCATCATTTTGAAGTTCGATAAGGACAAGCAGCGCGTTTCGCTCGGCCTCAAGCAATTGTCGAAAGATCCCTGGATCGACGCGGCCGATCGTTATCCGGCCGGCGGCAAATTCAAGGGCAAAGTCGTCGGCGTCGTCGACTACGGCGCATTCGTCGAACTCGAGCAGGGCGTCGAAGGCCTCGTGCACGCCACCGAAATGAGCTGGACAAAAAAATCCGTGCAGCCTTCGAAGGTCGTCAAGGCCGGCGACGAAGTCGACGTCGTTGTGCTGGACATCAAGGCCAGCGACCGCCGCGTTTCGCTCGGTATGAAGCAAGCGCAGCCCGATCCATGGCTGCTCACGGCGGACAAGTACCCGGTCGGCACCGTCGTCACCGGAAAAGTCCGCAACATCGTGGAGTTCGGTGCTTTCATCGAAATCGAAGACGGCTTCGATGGACTCGTTCACGTCGGCGACGTCAGCTGGACCGGCCGCGTCACCAATCCGCACGAAGTTTTCAAAAAGGGCGAACCCGTCACGGCGCGCGTTCTGCGCGTAGACGCCGAAGCGCGGCGCGTTTCCCTCGGCATCAAGCAGGTGGACGACAAGTTCGACGCCTGGGTCAAACAACATCGCGTCGGCGACCTCGTCAAGGGCAAAGTCTCCCGCATCGCCATGTTCGGCGCATTCGTGGACTTCGGCGACAACATCGAAGGCCTTTGCCACAACACGGAAATCACCGAACGCCGCGGCCGCGACGAAGGACCCGTGGCGCGCACAACCACCGGACCGCTCAAGAGCGCGGGCCCTCTCGAGCCCGGCAAAGAGTACGATTTCAAAATCATCAAAATCAGCCGGGACACCCGCCGCATCGGCCTCAGCTACAAGGCCGCTGTAAAACAGGTGGAACGCCGCGAAATCGAGCAGTACCGCACGAGCAAGACTTCCGCAACGGCCACCATCGGCGATGCGCTGAAGCAAAAGCTCGCTTCGCGCGGGTAATTCGGCCGAGTCTTCTCCATCGGGGCTTCGCAACTTGCGGGGCCCCGTAAATTTTGTTTTACCTTCAGGGCGATTTAATGATAGGAAGGGGTGCAATCGCTGGGTTTGGTTCCCCAGCTAAGCCCTTCCGCATCATGCATCTGCGGCGTATTATGTTCTGGCAAATTTGCGAGGCCTCATCACGATGAGCAAGCAACCGACGCTGACAAAAGCGGACCTGATCGAAGAAGTGCTGCGGGTGACGGAATTGCCTCGCAAAGAATCCGAATCCATTGTCGAAACGATCTTTGACAGCATCATTGAATCGCTGCAAAAAGGCGACAAAATCGAGATTCGCGGCTTCGGCAGTTTCCGCACGCGCCAGCGCCGCGGGCGCACCGGTCGCAACCCAAAGACCGGCGAAAAAGTCGACGTGCCCGCCAAGCGAATTCCCTTCTTCAAGCCGAGCAAAGAATTGAAAGATTTTGTAAACAGCGAAGAAGCCGCTTCCATGACCGCCGCGGCCGAAGCCGCCGCCGCCGGCAACCCGCCGCGCGGTTGAAGCGTTTTCAACAAAATTAAGAATTGCGACGCCGGCAACCGCCGGCGTTTTGTTTTGCGCTATCCTCTGTAGCGCAGGCACTCTTGTTTATCACGAAGGGGCCTGCGCGGCCTCGCGTTAGGTCTGCACGTTCGATTTCAGCGCCTCGATTTCGAGGTTGCTGAACTCCTTTCGCGAGTTCGCTGTCAAACCATGTGAGGCGCACTCTCGATGGACTACATCTGGACTCCCTGGCGCTACCAATACATCACGTCTGCGATTTCCGGCGAGAAGCCGGAATGTATTTTTTGCGACGCGGCCAAGCGCACCGACGACGCCACAACGCTCGTCGTTTACCGCGGCGTCAGCTCGTTTGCGATCCTGAACCGTTTTCCGTACACCTCCGGCCATTTGATGATCGTTCCTTACCAACACACGGCGGAGATTTCCGGCGTGGATGCTGCAACCCTCACGGAAATGATGCATCTGGCGCAGCGCACCGAGTCGGCTTTCAAATCTCTTTACAAACCCGACGGCATGAATTTCGGCATGAACCTCGGCCGCGCCGCCGGCGCCGGCATCGCCGGCCACTTGCATCTCCACGCGCTGCCGCGCTGGGTTGGCGATGCAAGCTTCATGTCCGTCACCGGCGAAACTCGCGTCTTGCCGGAAGATCTTGCCACGACTTTCGAACGAGTCCGCGCCGCGCTCGCGTGAGCGATTTTATTTGGCCGCGGTTCTTGCGATACACTGTGTGGTAACCTGGGTGAACCGCACTTGAATCTCGAACTGACTGAAGAGCAACTCCTGCTGCAAAAAACCGTCCGCGAATTCGCCGAGTCGGAAGTAAAACCGCTCGCGCGCGAAAACGACGAAAAAGGCCATTTCCCCCGCGCTCTATTCGCCAAAGCCGCCGAACTCGGCCTCACCGGTGTTGCCTTGCCCGAAAACGAAGGCGGCGCCGGCTTCGACCACGTTTCATACACCATCGTCATCGAAGAAATTTCCCGCTGCTGTGCCTCCACCGGCGTAATCCTCTCCGTGCAAAATTCGCTCTATTGCGACCCGATCCATCGCTTCGGCACCGAAGAACAAAAAAAGAAATTTCTGCAGCCCTTCGCACGCGGCGAAAAAATCGGTTGCTACGCGCTCACCGAACCGCAAGCTGGTTCGAACGCCGCGGCGCTCCAAACCAAAGCGGTAAAAAAAGGCGAAGTCTACGTCGTCAACGGCACAAAAGCCTGGATCACCAACGGCGGCGCCGCCGACGCCGCGATCGTCTACGTGAACACCGATCCCGCAAAGGGCGAAAAAGGCATCACCGCGCTCGTCGTCGAAAAAGGCACGCCAGGATTCAAGGCCGGCAAGGAAGAAAAAAAACTCGGCATCAATGCCACCGCGTGCAGCGAACTCGTCTTCACCGATTGTCAGGTTCCCACCGCGAATCGCATCGGCAACGAAGGCGAAGGCTACAAAGTCGCGCTTTCCACGCTTGATGGCGGCAGAATCGGAATTGCCGCGCAAGCCACCGGCATCGCGCAAGGCGCGTTCGAAGCGGCTTTGAACTATTCCAAAGAACGCCTCGCCTTCGGCCACCCCATTTCGCAATTCCAGGCAATTCAATTCATGCTCGCCGATATGGCCACCGAACTCGACGCCGCGCGCTTGCTGATCCGCAAAGCCGCATGGAAACAGGACACTGGCGCGCGCTTCACCATGGACGCCGCCACCGCGAAACTCTTCTCGAGCGAAATGGCCACTCGCGTCACGCACAAGGCCATTCAAATTCACGGCGGCAACGGCTACAGCCGCGAATATCCAGTTGAACGCAACTATCGCGACGCCCGCATCACCGAAATCTACGAAGGCACCAGCGAAATCCAGCGCCTCGTCATCGCCTCCTGGCTTCTACGTTCATGACTGCGCCGCGTGGTAACGCCTGCTTCTCGCTCGCACCCATAGTATTCTGACCACGTGCTGGACTTCGAGTGCGGTCTCGAATTTACGCCTGGAGACGACGCGGAATTTTTCTCCGCGCTGCCTCCCTCCCCTGCAATTTGCCTGATTGAGCCACATGAGGAAAGTGCCGAACCATACGTAATTCGTACCCAGGATTTGCGCCGCCGCCTCCAGCGCCTCCTCGGTCCTCTCGATCCCGCGAGCAAACGCCTCAATTTGCGCGACTTCGCCAAAATCGTCCGCTACCGCGTTACCGCTTCTTCCTTCGAACAGTCTCTCGCGTATTACGAACACGCAAAGCAACTCTTCCCCAAAAAATACCGCGCCATGATGCGCCTTCGCCCGCCCGCCGTCCTCAAGGTAAATCTTCGCAACGCCTATCCGCGTTGTTACGCAACGCGCCGGATTCCCGTCGACACCACCGGCTCGCCTTCCGGCGGTTTGTACTACGGCCCCTTCGCCTCGCGCAAATCCGCCGACGCCTTCGCCGAGCGCGTCCTCGATCTCTTCAAAGTTCGCCGCTGCCAGATCAAAATTCGCCGCGATCCATCGTTTCCCGGTTGTATCTACTCCGAAATGAAAATGTGTCTCGCGCCCTGCTTCGGCGGTTGCAGCAAGGATGAGTACGACCTCGAAGTCGGCCGCCTCGTGCAGTTCCTTGAAACCGGCGGCGCTTCCCTGCGCGCGTCGTACGAAACCGACCGCGAAAAAGCGAGCGAGGGTCTGGATTTCGAACGGGCCAGCGCAATTCACAAAAAGCTCGAAAAGATTGACGAAGCCCTGCGCGGTCAGCCCGAACTTCCTCGGAAAATCCAGGATTTGAACGCCGTGATCTTTCAACGAGCCGCCGCCGAACAAACCATCGCCGTCTTTCCGATTTTTACCGGGCGCATCGCGGAACCTTTCACTCTTTCTTTTTCGCAATTCGCCGGCGAACCGCGTTCCGCCGAACACTTGCTCCGCTCGCGACTCGAAGATCCAAACGCCGAACCTCTTACCGGCGACCTGGGCGAAAATCTTTGGCTCGTGGCGCGCTGGTTTTACAGCAATCCTCGCGAAGGCGAAATTTTCTTTCGAGAAAAAACGTGGCCGTATCGGAGAATGATGCGCGCCTGTGCGAGACTACTTGCGCCACCCGAGCCTTCGGATGCATCTGCAACCGCGCCGGCGACGGAAACCAAGGGAGAAGAGCCACCACAATGAGCGACCGAGCGACACTCGAAGGAACGCGGCGATTCGCGGAAAAATGGCGCGGCCGTGCGTCCGACGAGCATTTTCGCGAAGCAGCCGATTTGGTGGTCTCCTCCATCGGCATCGGCACCTATCTCGGCCAGCCCGATCCCCGCACCGATGCGGCCTACACCGAAGCCATCGTCGCCGCCGTCGACAGCGGCATCAACTTTATCGACTCCGCCATCAATTACCGCTTCCAACGCAGCGAACGCTCCATCGGCGCCGCCATCGAGCAACTTGCAACCAAAGGAATTTCGCGCGACGAACTCGTCCTCTGCACCAAGGGCGGCTACCTGACGCCCGACGCCGCCATGCCGCCCGACCCCAATCAATATTTCTTTCACGAATACATTCAACCCGGCATTTTCTCCGCAAAAGACATCGCCGCCGGAAGCCACTGCATGACGCCGCGCTTCCTTGAAAATCAACTCGGCCGCAGCCTGAAAAATCTCGGCGTCGCCTGCGTCGACGTCTACTATCTTCACAATCCCGAAACGCAGCTCGCAGAAATTTCGCAGCCGGAATTTGCCAAACGAGTCCGCAACGCCTTCACTTACCTCGAATCCGCCGCGCAAGACGGAAAGATCCAGTTTTACGGCATGGCCACCTGGAACGGTTTCCGCCAGGATGCGCGCGCCCGCGATTCCATCCAGCTGGCGGAAATGGACGCGATTGCCAAAGAAATCGCCGGCGAAAAGCACCGCTTTCGCTTCGTCCAACTTCCCTTCAATTTGGGCATGACCGAAGCCTTAACGCTCGGCAATCAAACCGTTGCCGGAAAACAGATGACCATCATGGAAGCGGCAAGCGAACTCGGCATCACGCTCGTTGCCAGCGGTTCTCTCTTGCAAGGTCAATTGGTGCGAAATTTGCCTCACTTCGTGGCGCACGCATTGGGTTTGGAAAGCGACGCCGAGCGCGCCTTGCAATTCGTACGCTCCGCGCCGGGAATCACCACGGCGCTCGTCGGAATGTCTCGCGCGGAGCACGCGAGAGCAAATGCGAAGTTGGTCCCCGTGTCACCTGCAACGCTCGATCAATTCAGCCAGCTTTTTTCCCGCGGCGAAGCGTCGTAGCGTTCCGCGCCGCCCAATAAGTTCAGTCCGGCCAGCCGCCCATCCATTCGCTGATTGCTTTTCCCAGTTCTTCAATCTTTCCTTGGAAGAAATGGTCCACGCCGTCCACTACAACCAATTGCTTCTCGCCCGGCAGCCCCGTGACCAGTTTTTCGAGCTTCCGCACTTCGCCAAATTCATCGTTCGATCCATGCACGAAAAGCTTCGGCTTTTCGCACGAATCAAGATAAGAAAAATCCGAACCGTTCACCGGCGCGCCGATGCCAACGAGCCGCCTGACACGCGCGTCCTCGCAGCCAACGCGCAGCCCCACCCAGCAACCAAAGCTGAAACCGGCCACCACCAGCGGCAAACCCGGGAATTCTGTCGCAAGAAAATCCACCGCCGCGGCCGCATCTCCCCGCTCGCCTTGCCCGCGGTCATGTGCGCCTTCGCTAAGTCCCGCTCCGCGAAAATTAAATCGCAGCACCGCGCCGCCGCACGAATCCAAAGCCTTCGCCGCCTGGTACACCACTTTGTTGTGCAGCGTTCCGCCAAAAAGCGGATGCGGGTGGCACACGACCGCGGCAAATCGCGGCCGCGCTCCCTCCGCCGGCGTCCACAAAACCGTCTCAAGTTTTCCCGCCGGCCCGTCCAGAAAAAAATTCTTCGAATCGTGATGTGTGCTCATACGCGAGCAAATAGTTTAGCCGAACTCGGGTCTTGGCCAGCGCCGCCTCGCTAATCGACGACGCGCTTCAGCGTAACAATCAGCGAAGCCGAGTGCGGCACCTTCTCCACTTTCACAATCTTTCCCGCCGCCTCGCCCGCTCCCGGCCACGGACGCGTTTCCGTCGACACAAACGAAACAAGCAGTGTTTCGCCCGCCGCGTATTCGCGGTTGCTCACAAATCGCAGCGTGTCGGCGGACACCGCCAGCGTCATCGCCTCTTCCGGCCAGTGAATGTTTCGCGGTCGAACCCGAATCGGCAGCGATACGCTCGCCGCGGAACCATTTTGCGGCGCCACCTGTTCCGTCACTTCTCGCCCGTTGCTTGCACCAAGTGGAAACCGTTCGAAGTGCAGCGCAATTTCTTCACGGTCCATTTGCCCTGCGGATGGAACTTGTCGCCGCATCACCCGCGCCAAAACCTCCGGTTGATTGTCCGGCGCCGAAACATCGAACGGAAATGTCACCCACAGCGGAAACCCGTCCGGATGCTGCCCTTTGCACGCCACAAGCAGCCCGCCCTTTGACACATTTCGTGTTTCACAAACTTCGGATTGTTGGCCAAGCGGCGCAACCCACCGCAGCCTTACGGGAAGGCGCAATCGTACCCGGGCATGCTGTCGATTCTGCATGGATGCCATGTGAGGAACGAGCCGGGTAAGCTGGACTATACACCGCTGCACCCAAAGCCGATACCAAAACTGCTAGAACTCGTACTAGGACGTAATTCATGGTTTTTCACATTGCAGTTTGATTTCGCGGGTGTTAGCGTTTTTTCAGTTTTTGTAGTCCCCACTGAGAGGGCAAATGGGAGACGGTTCAGAACGCCGCGAGGCTCGGCGCTTCACAATGACCCTTCCTCTTCGCGTGTTTCCCCACGAATCCCGCGGCCTTGAATTAACGGCGCAAACCCGCGACGTCAGTTATCGCGGCCTCTATTTTTTGGTCGACGCAAAATTTGACGTCGGCAGCAGCATCGAATTCGTCATCACTTTGCCCGAGCAAGTGACCCAATCTCTCGACGTAAATATCCGCTGCCAGGGCCAGGTCGTGCGCGTCGAACCGGCCGATAGCGGCCGCATCGGCATCGCCGCAAAAATCGACCGCTACGAATTTGTGCAAGCCGCCGCCTGATCTCCGCAACCGGCCGCAAATCCATTCCCCCTTCGCAAAGCAAATTTTCTGTACAGCAAACCCGGGCGATCGCGCCGCATCGCCAATTGTTTCCTCGCGTCCATTTCACGCGTACACTCTTCCAGTATCCCGATCGCACCAGGGGGAAGTTATGTACCACTACAACGCTGCCACCGCGCTCGAAGAGCTTCAGGAAGACGCGCTGCTCCCGCATCCGGTCAAATTGCGCGATATGATCCTCCGCACCGAACACGGTCCGGAAGAAGCGCAGCGCCTCAATCAGCAATTTCAGGAATATCTCGCGCGCTTCGGCGAAATTCAAAAATTGGCGCGCGCCATCCTTGAAAAAGTCGCCGCCGCGAAACACAAGCATGCTTAACCGCTGCCCAACGCAGGCCTTTTTTCCGCTATGAGCGAAAAACCGCGCGTCCTCTTGCTCTCCGCATCCTCCGGCGCCGGACACGTCCGCGCCGCCGAGGCTCTCGAAAAAGCTTTCTCCGCCCGCGGCGATTGCCTCGTCGAACACGTCGATGTCATTCAACTCGTCAGCCGCGTCTTCCAGCGCCTCTACGACAAGTCTTACATCGCCATGGTTCGCCGCGCTCCCGAACTCATGGGCGTTCTTTACAACCGCACCGATCACCCGTGGGAAAAAATGCGCCGCCGTCTCATCGTCGATCGCCTCAACGCCCAGCCCATGATCCGCATGCTCAAGCGCGTCCAGCCCGACCTCTGCGTCGCCACGCACTTCTTGCCCGGGGAAATCATCGCCTGGCTCATCGCCAAAAAGAAATTGCGCACACGCAACGCCATCGTCGTCACCGATTACGACGTCCACGCCATGTGGCTCTGCCGCACCGTAAATCGGTACTACGTCGCGATCCCCGAAGCGGCCGAGTATTTGTCCGGCATTGGCGTTCCCCGCGAAATCATTCGCGTCACCGGAATTCCCATCGACCCGCTCTTTTCCATTGCCGTCGAAAAAGCAGCGGCGCGAAAGCATTTGCGCCTCGATCCCTCCGCAACGATTGTTCTGATCGCCGCCGGCGGTTACGGCATCGGCCCCGTCGAACAGCTCGTGCGAGATTTGCTCGCCCTAAAACGTCCGTGGCAAATCGTCGCCATCGCTGGCAAATCCGAAGACGTCAAGAAGAAGCTGGATGCCGTTGCCGCCGCCGCGGGAAAATTGCAGAGCGGTTTGCCGCGTCTTGTTCCTATAGGCTTCACCAAAGAAATGGACCAGTTCATGGCCGCCGCCGACCTTCTCGTCGGCAAGGCCGGCGGCCTCACCACTTCCGAGTCTCTTGCCCGCTCGCTTCCGATGGCGCTCATCGAACCCATTCCCGGCCAGGAAGAGCGCAACGCCGATCATTTGCTCGAGGCAGGCGCCGCCATTCGTTGCAACAATTTGCCCGCCGCCGCTTGGAAAATCTCCGCACTTCTCGGCGACTCCGCCCGCTTCGCGCGCATGAAAGACGCCGCGCACAAATTGGGCCGCCCCAACGCCGCCGCCGACATCGCAACCGACGCTCTCAAACTGTTAGACTAAATTGGCATAAACAAAGAAAGGCTTTCCTTTTCCACCGCGGACCATGCGACGCAATACTCTCCTGATCGACGCCGACGACACCCTCTGGGAAAATAATGTCTTCTTCGAAAAACTGATCGAAGATTTCATCACCCTCGTCGAACCCTCCGGCTTCACGCGCGCCTACATCCGCCACATCCTCAACGAAACCGAACGCAAAAACATTCGCCAATACGGTTACGGTGTCCGCAGCTTCGGCCGCTCGCTCGAAGAAACCTACATGAAGCTCGCCGAACATCAAGCCAAGCGCGAAACCCTCGCCGAAATTCACAATCGCGTCGTCGACCTCGAACGCACCCCGCCAAAAATTCTCGACGGCGTTCCCGAAACCCTCGCCTACCTCACCGAGCGCCATCGCCTCATTCTTTTCACCAAAGGCGAACCGGCCGAGCAATCCGCAAAAGTCCAGCGCTCCGGCCTCCAGGGCTTTTTCGAAGCCATCGAAATCGTTCACGAAAAAGACACCGTCACCTACACCGGTCTCGTCGCAAAACACAAAATCGTCAAAGCCCACGGCTGGATGATCGGCAATTCCCCGCGCAGCGACATCAATCCCGCCCTCCGCGTCGGCCTCAACGCCGTCTACATCCCTCACCAGCACACCTGGCACATGGAGCACGAACCCGTCACCGCCGGCTCCGGCAAACTCGTCATCCTCCCCGGCTTCCGCGAACTTCGCTCTCACTTTTAGCCCCCTCCCCAATTTGGCTCTTGTGCGCAGAGGCCGCTTTCCGCGACGATAGTTTTTTGCTTTCTCTTCGAAGGAGGCCACATGGCTACGGCCACTCCACCACAAATTCCGCAAATAGCCGACTGGCGCCAGGAATGGTTCGAGTTCGAAAACGCCACTTATCTCAACCTCGCCAGCCAGTCGCCCATGCCGAAATCCGTCATTAAAGCCGTGCAAGCTTCCATCGAAGCCAATAAATTCCCTCATCAAATAACCGATTCCGCTTTCTTCGAAATTCCCAATCGCCTTCGCTCCAATCTCGCGCGCCTCATCGCCGCAGAGCCCGAAGAAATCGCCCTCACCACCGGCGCCAGCTCCGGCGCCATCGCCGTCGCCCAAGCCCTCCATTGGAAGCCCGGCGACGAAGTCATCACCTCGCGCGCCGAATTTCCGCTTCAATACACCACTTGGAAACCGATGGAAGAGCGCGAAGGCATTCAATTGAAAGTCGTCGCCCCCAGCGAACAATTTGGAGGGGGAAAATTTCTCACCGCCGACGACGTCATCGCCGCGCTCTCGCCGCGCACCCGCCTCGTCTCCCTCAGCCACGTCCGCTTTGACGATGGCTCCATGCTCGACGTTCCTCGCCTCGCCAATGCCTGCCACCAACAAGGCGCCTTGCTTCTTCTCGACGTCAGCCAAAGTTGCGGCGCCGTACCCATGGACGTCACAACTCTCGGCGCCGATTTCCTCATCGGCGCCGGTTACAAATGGCTCCTCGGCCCGTTTGGAACCGGTTTTTTCTGGATCAAAAAAGAACTCCTCGCCTCCGTCCGCCCCGCCCCTTATTACTGGATGGCCGTCGAAGGTTCCGGCAATTTTTCCAAACTCGATTTCTCGAATCCCAAGCCCGCCGCCAGCGCCAAACGGTGGGACGCGCCCGAATGGGCCAGCCATTTCAATTTCAATCTTGCTGCCCTCGACGCTTCCGTCGAATTCGTTCTCCGCGCAAAACCGGAAACCGTCCTCGCCCACAATCACGCTCTCATCGATTTCCTGTTCTCCCGTTTGCCGGTCGACCGCTGCGTCCCCGCCAGTCCTCTCGATCGCAATCTCCGCGGCCCATACGGCTGCTTCGTCGCGCGCTCGCCGGAAAAAACCGCCGACCTTTACAACAAGCTTCGCGAGCAAAACGTCTTCGTCAGCCTTCGCGAATCCAAAATTCGCGTCGCGCCCTACCTCTACAATACAATTCAAGATGTCGACCGCTTGATCTCCGTGATCACCACATGAGCCCCAAATGACTTCAGACCAAACCTGGCCCAGAATCGCAATCGTCGGTGCCGGCGCCGTCGGCGGCTATTTCGGCGGCATGCTCGCTCGCGCCGGCGCGCCCGTCACCTTTATCGGCCGTCCCGCCTTCGTCGAAGCCGTTCGCCCGCACGGCTTGCATCTCGACACCATCCATTTCAACGAACGCGTTCCCGCCAATGCGTCTTCCGATCTTTCCGCCGCGCGCGACGCCGAAATCGTCCTCTTCTGCGTCAAAACCACCGACACCGCCGCAACCGCCAAAGAACTCGCCGCCGTGGTCGCACAGAGCGCCATCGTCGTCAGCATGCAAAACGGCGTCGACAACGCCGAACAGATTCACGCCGCTTCCGGCCTCAGCGCCCTTGCCGCCGTCGTTTACGTCGCCGCCTCCGTCCCCGCTCCGGGCAGCGTCAAACACGTCGGCCGCGGCGATCTCGTCCTCGGACCGGAAAATCCCTCCACCCGCCGCGTCGCAAATATTTTCACGCGTGCCAATGTTCCCTGCCGCATTTCCGAAAACTTCGCCGGCGAACTCTGGACCAAGCTCGTCTGGAACTGCGCGCTCAATGCTCTCTCCGCCCTCGGCAAAGTCACGTACGGCGAAATCATCTCGAGTCCCGACGCCAAACAACTCCTCGAAGGCACCGTCTTCGAAGTCCTCGCCGTCGCCAAAGCCGCCGGCATCCAGACGCCCGGCCTCGAAGATCCTCGAGTCGCCTTCGCCGGCGCCTACAAAATCGCCGAACAAATGTCCGCCACGCGCAGTTCCACTTCGCAAGACATGATGCGCGGCAAACGCACCGAAATCGATTCGCTCAATGGCTTCATCGCCCGCAAAGGCCGCGAACTCGGCGTCCCCACTCCCCTCAATCACGCCCTCGCCACCCTCGTCAAACTCGCCGAATCCTACGTTGCCGCTCCGTAGCGCATCGTGTCCCTCACTTCCTCTCCGTAAAGTTTTGTAAAGCACGCTTCAAGCCGCGAATTTTTCCTCTTCGTTTCTCCCGCAACTTTCCAGCAGTAATCTCATAAATCGTTCGTTAGGCGATGTGGTTTTAAGAAGTGCAGGGATTAAGAGGTGCAGGCTTTAAGAAGTGCAGGCTTTAAAAAGTGGGTTCTTTAGGACGTGGCGGCTTCAGGAGGTTTAGCTTTTATGACGTAGGTTCTTTAGGAGGTGGCGGCTTTACGAGGTTGCGGCTTTACGAGGTTGCGGCTTTACGAGGTTGCGGCTTTACGAGGTTTAGCCTTTATGACGTGGGTTCTTTAGGAGGTGGGGGCTTTAGCCCCCACGGTGAGGCGAGGAAAAGCAGGGCTTTAGCCCCTGAAGAAACAACTTCCGCATTGCCCGGCGATTTATGAGATTGCTGCCAATCCATTTTTTCCTCTCGATTCTTCCTCCGCCTTTTTCCTCCGCTTTCTTCCTCCGCTTTTTTCCGCCGTCGCAATTTCCCAATTTCTATTGCCCGCCCTTCGAACCTCACCTCTCGCGCCGCCTGCCCCATTCTCCTCCCTCGTCTATATCTGCTTTTGCAAGTTCTTCTTTCGAAACGCCCTTCGCCGTAACCCTTGACGCTTCTCCGCGCCGCACCGTACGCTCACTTCAGGGTCAGTCCAGGTCCTATAACCCAGCGAGGCTCGCTTGTTTCCGACGCGTAGTTGTCCGTTTTGTGGAAAACCGGTTGGCGTAACGCAAACGCGTTGCCCCTATTGCCGCGAATCCATTCCCGCCGCCGCTGTCGCACCGCGCGTCAATCGCGTGCAAACCTTCGCGGGCCGCAACTACATGCGCCGCGGCTTCCTTTACGCCCTTCTCGCCGGCATCATCTATTTCTTCGCCGCCGGCTACAGTGGCATGACTCTTCCCGTCGCCGTCCCTCCCTTCGTCAATCAGATCCTCACCCCCCTCCTCTTCCTCGCCGGCCTCGGCATGATCCTCTACGGCGCCTTCCTCTACCTCCGCGCCTAACGCCCCATCTCCTCGCCCAAATTATCGTCAACCCCCATCCGCCTTGAACCGATCGCCGTCATCCCTCATCGCACGTCGTTCGCGCAAGAAGTGACCCGCTTTTTCCGTGCTCTTTTGTAGTGGCGGGTCTTTAGACCCGTTCTTTTCTCCGCTCTTCTTTCTTCTTTCTTCTTTCTTTCTTTCTTTCTTTCTTCTCTCTTCTTTCTTCTCCGCTCTTATCCATCGTGGCCAACCTCGTAGACCACACCGCGCCACGCCACACGACCCTCCCCCGGCACTCTGATCGCAAATCACTCGTGCCCTAATACATGGCCCTCCTAATCGCTCCGCGATACTATTTCCAAATGCTTCCTTCCCTCACAAACAAAAACCACATCGCAAACGATGACCCACCAATTCGAGCTTGGCCCGCGTGTGGAAGAAATGGTTTGGCTCTTCGCAAATGGACTGTCCGCCGTATCTGGGCAGCAAGCGTGTTCACATTGTGCCTCTTTTTGTTTCTTGCGCAGGATTTGGCGCACGCGACGCCGTTGCGTCACGCAGCGCGCGAAGGCGCAGCTCAACAGGAAAGCATTCCATCGCCATCCTCTTCTTATCTATTTGCGACGCAACCGCTCCGCGATGTACGGCGGTCTCCGGACGATTTAACCGAGGCCGAACGATGGGCTTTGACGGTTGCCGAAAAGCGCGCCGCGGGTGAATGCAATCGTTATCTTGAGAGTTTCGACAAAGTTCAGGGCGAAGAACTCTTTTTTCTGGGTCAGCTGTGCATGCTTGGCAACAATCCTCTGGCGACTCGCGAATCGATTCGTCCCTATCTTGAATACTCGAATGGCCAGCACAGGAAACAAGCAATCGAATTGATCGCAAAAGCAAGCGTGAAGCTTGGTGCGATTACCTCGGCCGTCCAGTTCACTGAACAACTTTTGCACGAATTCGGGTTCGACAATGACGCCGATGAATTGATCTCCTATGTAATTGACGGGGCGGAGGCGCGAGACGTGACTCTTTCGCTCGGAGTAAGCCTCTCTGAGCGCAGGATGGCTCTTATCGACGCGACGATCGCAACAAAAGTTTCGGGAGACAAAAGTCCGGCCGACAGCGGTATTTCCGTCTCAAGATTCTTGGCCGATGGTTTGACAATGTGTGACCTGTACCGGCAAAGCGCAGAGGATCAGAAAGCCCAGCAATGCCTCGAAAAGAGCGCCAAGCTTGCCGAAGGCAGCATCCAAGCGAACCAGGAAGAGCTTCGAGCCATGCAGAGAAGTCTGGCCCGATCCGCAATGATAGGCATCCCTTCCCCCATACCAACCCTCGATGGCGTGGCCCTGCTCGGCGGCGATCAAACCGTCCGAACAAGCGTGTCGCTCAAGACCGGACACATTTTCTTGTTTGTTTTTTCGCTTGCGAATCCCTGTATAAATTCATGCCTCGAGGATCTCCATTCAATCCTTCAAGCCGCGAATCGAGGGACCATAAAGCTCTACGCACTGACCACGGACGAATTGAATGGCGTGTCTGATTCTGCGAGTAAACAGCAGATGATGGCAGCGCTGCGGCAATTGCACAGGAGCCTTTCCATTCCTTCTCGGATATTGGTCGTTCCCCAGAAGGAACTGGAGAGCTTTCGTTTGGACAGCTTTCCCAGTGTTATCGGCATTTCCGGCAACAAGGTCATTCTTTGCGAGCCCTTCGAGCGGTCAGCCGGAACGTCCGCGCGGCTGAAGCGCATCATCAAGTCCGCAACCACCACTTCAATCGAGCAAAAGTGACGGCGGGTCTTCAGGCCCGTTCCGTTCTCCGTTCTGTTCTCCGTTCTCTTCTTCGCTCCCTCTGTTCTCTTTTCTGCTCTTTTGTAGTGGCGGGTCTTCAGACCCGTTCCTTTCTCCGTTCCTTTCTCCGTTCCTTTCTCCGTTCCTTTCTCCGTTCCTTTCTCCGTTCTTTTCTCCGCTCTTTTCCGACATTTGATCCCAAGACCACTTCTTCAGTGCCGTCTTTAAGATAAATATTGTTGTATGGACGGGTAACAAGCGCGTTTACTTCTACAATAGCTCTGGTGTAACACGCGAACTGGCTTAAAAGATTTTTTGAAGGAGAAGTAATGAATATTCGAAACGCACAGTCCCACAGTATGCTTGCTGGAATATGCGGGACGCTCATGTTTATCGCATTATTTGCGGGAGCAGTTGCGTCCATCGCTGGTCCGTCAAAGGAGCCACTACCCATAGTAGTTACCGCTGGCGTCCCATTCTATCCATCTGTCGCACGTGTAGCGCGAATAGAAGGAGTTGTACGCCTTCGCCTTTCGACTGACGGGAAGCGGGTTTCCACTATCTCCGTCCATGCAGGTGCACCGGCGCTTATACCGGCAGCAGAAGAAAACGTTAGGACGTGGGAGTTCAAGGAGCATAGCCCGACAACGTTCGATGTAACGTTCGTCTACAAGATGCTACCTGAATCCGAGTGCAGCATGGACAACGGGACTGTGTTGCTGCGGTTACCAACAAAGGTAGAAGTAAGCGCAAAGGGCGTACAAACGTGTGATCCTGCGACGGGTGCCACGGGTTCCGGTGTTAGGAACCTGGCGGACGGCAGGTAAGATTCGCGCGTTTTCCACGGCCACACCGATAAGTCGACGTTTTCCGATCCGTAGAGTCTTCTACCGCAAAATAAACTCGATAAGTCGTTTCCTGTCATTACATCCCTACTTCGTTTCCGGCCACTCCTGACCGCCGCCGACGGATGACTGAACACTTACTCCCTGCTAGACTCCCAGCTGCCATGTGCGCCTATTCTCGCCGTTCCATCCTCAAATCCGCCATTTCCGGCGCCGCCGTCGCTTCCGTCCCCTCTCTCGCCGCGGCCATGAATCCATCTTCCCTCCGTTCTTCTGGGGACGACCGTAAAGCCACGCCGCGCAAAGGCCGCATCAAGCAATCCGTCTCGCGCTGGTGCTACCAAAAAATCGCGCTCGATGAACTCTGCAAGCGCGGCGCGGAAATGGGCCTCCAAGCCATCGACTTGCTCGAAGCCGCCGAATGGGAAGTCCCTCGTCGCTACGGTTTGATCTGCAGCATGGGTTACGCCGGCGGCGGCGACATTCCGCACGCCATGAACCGTCCGGAAAATCACGCCAAAATCGAAGAAGCCTTTCGCAAAAATATTCCCATCGCCGCAAAAATGGGCGTGCCCAACGTCATCACTTTTTCCGGAAACCGCATGGGCATGTCCGACGAAGAAGGCGCCCGGAACACCGTCATCGGCCTCAATCGCGTGAAAAAAATCGCCGAAGACAACGGCGTCACCATCTGCCTCGAACTTCTCAACAGCAAAATCGACCACCATGATTACATGTGCGACCACACCTCGTGGGGCGTCCGCGTCATGCAGGAAGTCGATTCGCCGCGCGTCAAACTTCTGTACGACATCTATCACATGCAAATCATGGAAGGCGATCTGATCCGCACGATCCAAGACAACAGCAAGTGGCTCGGCCACTTTCACACCGGCGGCGTTCCCGGCCGCCACGAACTCGACAACACACAGGAAGTCCATTGGGACGCGGTCATGCGCGGCATCGCCGCCACGAATTATTCCGGGTACGTCGCGCACGAATTCGTTCCCGCGCGCGATCCGCTCACCTCGCTCCGCGAAGCCGTCGATCTGTGTGATGTATAGACTGGTAAACTAACTGGACGTTATTGCCGCGCCGGCGCGCGAAACGGAATGTGCACGATCGCTTCGAGATCGATCGCCTCGCCGTGTTTTTCCGCCGGCTGAAATTTCCACTGCGCAAACGCGTGCATCGCGTTCGCATCCAGCTGTTCGTCGATTCCCTTCACCAGTTGTATGCTGTCCACCGATCCGTCTTTCCGGATCACCGCGTACAAAACAACTTCTCCTTCCACGTGTTCCGCGATCAGCGTCGGCGGATATTTCGGATCCACTTTTCTCAGCGGCTGCGGCGAAGTAACATCGTCCGCGATCGCAACGCGCCGTCCGCCCGCATCGCCCGACAATTCCGAAAAACTCAAAATCCAGCTTCCCGTCGCGCTGTTCAGATTCGGCATGTTCACGTGCAGCGTATAAACTTTTTTCGAGGCAAAAATCGCTTCCGGTTTTGCGCCCGGCGCGAGGTCGGCGAAATTCGGCGGCGCGGTTCGAACCGGCGGCGCTTCCGCCGGCGCGTTGCGAGCCGCGCGCGCGGCATTCGAATTGGCCGCGGACAAATCGAGTTTCGGTTTCGCTCCGCCCGATCCAGAAACGGTTGCGCTCGGATGTCCGCCGCTGATGCTTACGCCGACATCATTTTTTCCGGGTCCGCCGCCGGCGCCGCCGTTCGAAGCGGCGCTCGGATTTGCCGTGCCGCCGGGCGCGCCGCGTTGTTTTCCTTCCGGACTGATGGCGATGCGCGCGGCCAAATTTCCTTCGGGCGGCGCAACGGGAACGGGCGGACCGGGCGTTGCGGAAAGGGCGATGAGCGTCGACGCGGCGCCGTTCGAAGCGGCGGCGACCATTTCGGGAGCGGGCGCGAATTCTCCGTCCTGTTTTTGCGTTGCAAGGCGCGGCGCCGCGCCGGCATTGATTTCAAGTTTTGGGCGCGCCGGCGCATTTTGCGTCGCAGCGATCGTCAAGTCCGCCGGATGAACTTCGTTGTTCAGCACGTCGGGCGCGGGCGCATTCGTATCGATTGTTCTTGCCTTGCGTTCGCGCGGCCGCAAACTTTTCAAGATTCGCTCGTTGATTTCGATGCGCGGGCGCACTGGCGCCGCAACCGGCGCGAGTTGCACGATGTTCGGCATTGCCGGCAAAAGCTTCGGCGCATCGGGCGGCACTTGCGGATTGATCAAGGTCTGCCGCGGATGCGTCGCGCGGGCCGGGTCGGTAAAAATTCGCTGGCGTGGATGAAATGCATCCGCGCCGGTTTGCGGCGCGGGCTTGTCCGGCTCGCCGCGCGGCGTTGGTTTTGGTTTCTTGCCGCGCACTTCAAGCAGCGGCAAATCCTCGGCTGGCCCGGACCAGGTGAGGATCGTATTGTCGAACGCCGAATTGTGAACCGGGGCGGAAATATCGGGCTTCGGCATGACCAGAAAGACCAGATGCCACAGCGCAGCGGCGGCAACGGCGCGGCGCGGAAAGCGCTTTTCGACCCACGCGTCTTTGAAAAAACTTTTCGAAAGAAATTTTCGCGATTCGGCGGAGCGTTCGAACGCGCCGGAAAGACTGCTCGAAAGACTTTGCCGGAACGCACCCCAGCTTATTTCCAATTGCGGCTCGAGGCGGCCCGGCAAATGCACGGGCGGCGGGGCCGTGTTGGCCTGCCCCAAGAGGTCGAACGGATTGCTGGCCTGAATGGCGGACATGAATCCTTGAGTATATCGCGGCTCCACGAATCGGCTACCGGCGCAACGTCATATAGATGACCGCCGCTGACTGGGGGTTATCCGCGAATGCGCGAATTATTTTTCCGCGACAATTGCGCGGAATAAACTGAGGGCCGCGTCGCCTTGCTTCAATACGCGGTATCGGCGCAACGCGCCATACGATTCGGCGAGTTCGAACGACTTGCGATGCTCCGCGATTACGATCGAATCGGCGGAAATCAGGGACGACGCGCCCAGAAAATCCAAACTGAGCGCATATTCCCGCTCGGCGGCGTAAGGCGGATCGAGAAAGACAAATTCGAACGGCGGCCGGCTGCGACTTGAAAGCTTGGCGAGCGATTGTGCCGCGGGCGCCGGCATCACCCGCACGCCTGATTCAATTTTGAGCAGCGCGAGATTTTCTCGAATTAATTTCGCGGCGGCGGCGTGGTTTTCAACGAACACCGCCTCGATCGCGCCGCGGCTGAGCGCTTCAATGCCTACGGCGCCAGTGCCCGCATAGAGATCGAGAAAATGAGCATCGGCGACGGCCGGACCCAGCACATTGAAAAGCGTTTCGCGCAGCTGATCGCTCGTGGGGCGCAGCGCCTGCCCTTTCAGGCTTTTGAGAATGCGGCTGCGAAATGTTCCGGCGATGATGCGCATGGGTCAGGCGATTCGCGCCAGATGATAGCGGCGCTGCCACTGCGGCGGAAGGGCCAGTAAAATTTGCCTTAATTCCGCGTTGCTTGTGGCATTTTCCGCCAGCGCAAAGGCCTCGCGCCGCGCCATTTCCAGAATTTCGCGGTCACGCAAGGGATTCGCGATGTGAAAACCCAAATCGCCGGATTGCCGCGTGCCGAAGAATTCTCCCGGCCCGCGCAAGAGCAGATCCGTTTCGGCGATTTCGAATCCGTTTGAGGTGCGGACCATCGTTTCAAGCCGCGCGCGGGCGTTTTCATTCATGCGCGGCGGCGCCACAAGAATGCAGTGCGATTTTTCCGCGCCGCGTCCGATTCTTCCGCGCAATTGGTGCAATTGCGACAAGCCAAACCGTTCCGCATGTTCGATCACCATGACGGTGGCGTTCGGAACATCGACGCCCACTTCGACGACGGTGGTGGCAACAAGAATTTGCGTTTCGTTTTTGCGAAAGCTTTGCATGACGGTTTCTTTTTCTTCGCTGGAAAGGCGGCCATGCAAAAGGCCCAATTTCAATTTCGGAAAAACTTGTTTTGAAAGCCGCGCAAATTCCTCCATCGCCGCTTTCAGCTCCAATTTCGATTCTTCGATAACCGGATAGACGATATAAGCTTGATGGCCGGCGGCAACTTCGCGCCGCAACGATTCCCACACTCCCGGCAGATGTTGCTCGCTGGTCATGCGGGTGACGATCGGCGTGCGGCCCGGCGGAAGTTCATCAATTACGGAAATGTCGAGGTCGCCGTAAAGCGTCAGCGAAAGCGTGCGCGGAATCGGCGTTGCGGTGAGGACGAGCACGTGCGGCGCGTGTCCGTGCGAAGCCGCTTTGTCCATCAAGCGTTTGCGCTGCAAGACGCCGAAACGATGTTGCTCGTCAATGGCCACGAATCCCAGCTGCTTGAACAAAACGTTGTCTTCAATCAGCGCGTGCGTGCCGATCACAAGCTGCGCTTCGCCGCCGCCGATTCGCTCAAGCGCGGCGGACTTATCGGCAAATTTCATGCCGCTCACGAGCAATTCCACTTTGTAACCGGCTTTTTCCAGAATGCGCCGCGCGGACAGAAAGTGCTGCACCGCCAGAATTTCCGTGGGAGCCATGAGCGCGGCCTGGCACCCGTTTTCCATGGCGATAACGGACGCCTGCAACGCGACAATGGTTTTGCCGCTGCCGACGTCGCCTTGCAACAAACGATTCATCGGCGTGGACTTTTCCAGATCGGCCGCAATTTCCGCGAGCACGCGCTTCTGCGCCGCGGTTGGCTTGAACGGCAAAATGCGTTTCAACGCTTCGCGCACACCATCTTCCCGCACGCGAAAGGCAATGGCATTTTCCTTGCGCGTCGCGCGGCGATCGAGCGCGAGGCTCAGCTGATACAAAAAAAGTTCCTCGAATATAAGCCGCCGCTGCGCCACGGAGCGAAACTCGTTCAATGCGTCGAGCGATTCTTCGGCGGGAGGAAAATGCGTTTGAATCACCGCATCGCGGTGCGTCGGAAATTGCAGTTTCGCGCGAAGCGCCGCCGGCAAAACATCCGGCACGCGCGGATCGAGCTGTTGCAGCCCGCCGTAAATCGCGCGGCGAATTGCGCGCGTGCCAAAGGTTCCAATCGCTTCGTAAATGGGGACGATGCGCCCGACTTCGGTGGAATCGAGCCCTTCGCCGCTGATGACTTCCATCTGCGGATTGACCATTTCGATGCGCGCGGGCCGTTGCTTATCCACTTCCGCTTTGCCGTGAAGAATCAATTGCTGGCCCGGCTTCAAACGGCCTTCGAGGTAGCCGCCGTGAAAAAATTTGCAGGGCAGCGAGCCGGTTTCGTCTTGCACCAGCAGGTGATAGATCGCATCGCGGCCGCGCATGGTGCGTACGGCCTGTCCGCTGGCGACGGTGACGCGCAAGGTGTACACGGCATTCGGCCGGACGTCTTTAACATGCGAAAACTTGATGCGGTCTTCATACCGAAACGGCAAATACCCGAGCAGATCCTCCAAAGTGTGAATGCCGCGCTTGGCGAGCAGTTCCGCTCGTTGCGGGCCCACGCCCTTGATCATCTGCACCGGGGAGTCCAGTCCCATTGCCATAAGCATCTTTTATATCATTACCGAACACGATGAGCCGGGTGGGAGATAACTTGCGCGAGCGGCCCGCGTATTACTACAGTGAAGACTCCGCAGGTCGGCACTCCAGGAGGAGTCTCTTGTCCAGCCTCAAATTGACGGGTTCGGAAAAACGCGCGCTGGCACTTTGGCTGCTCGCGGGAATCGTGGGCGTTTTCTTCGCGCATCGCTATTTTCTCCAGGCGTTTCCGGAAGCTTCGGTGGACTTCAAAGTGAATCGCCCGCAAGCGCTCGCGCGCGCAAAAGCGTTCGCGGCTGGCCTGGGGGAAAACCTCGACAGTTATCGCTCGGCGATTGAGTTCAGCGTGGAAGAGAATGAAAAAGTTTACGTCGAGCGCGAAGTGGGGCTGCAGCAGGCGAATCAGCTCGCTTCATCCAAAATAAATTTGTGGTATTGGAACGTCCGCTTTTACAAACCGCAGCAGGAGGAAGAGTTTGAAGTCCGCGTGAGCCCGTCCGGGCAAATCGTGGGCTACAAACACGTGGTGCCCGAGGCGCGCGCCGGGGCCACGCTGGAACGCGGCGCGGCGCAAACGCTGGCGCAAAACTTTCTGACCGCGCAACTCGGCAAACCGGCCGTCGATTGGACATTTTTGCCGGAAGAAGCAAATTCGCAGAAAAAGCCGAGCCGGCTCGATTGGGATTTCACGTGGGAAAACAAAGCGCTGAAGGTGAAGGATGCGCCGTACCGCGAAAAAATTCACGTTACGGGAGACAAACCCGGCGGCGCATCGGAAGGATTGCTCGTTCCGGAGACCTGGCAACGCAGCTACGAGCGATTGCGATCGGGCAACAACACGCTGGCATTCGTTTTCACCGTGCCGTATTTCGGCATTCTAGCCGTCGCGGTTTGGGTCGCCATCACCTTCACGAAAAATGGACAAACAAAATGGGCGCTGGCCGTCAAGCTGGGTGCGATTGCGGCCGCGGCGCTTTTTCTGCAAGGCCTGAACGATTGGCCGTTGTGGGGCTCGAGCTACGACACGAAAGACGCGTATGCGGGATTTCTGGTGATGCAGGTGCTGCGGGCGCTGGGAATCGCCGTTGTGACGGCATTGACGATTTCGCTCGTGCTGCCGGCGGCCGAGCCGCTGTACCGGCAATCGCAACCGAATAACCTGCGATTCGCGAAACTGCTGACGTGGCGCGGAATCCGCTCGAAGGAATTTTTCTCGTCGGCGGTCGTGGGGATTTCGCTGGCCGCGGCGCACATCGGATTCGTCGTGCTGTTTTATGCGATCGTGACGCGGTTTGGCGCCTGGGCGCCGCAAGAGGTGAACTATTCCGACGCGGTGAATACCGGATTCCCGTGGATCTCCGGCGTGGCGATCGGTCTGCTGGCGTCGATGAATGAAGAGTTCACGTTCCGCTTGTTCGCGATTCCGTTTTTCACGCGGTTCACGCGTTCGCAGTGGATTGCCATCATCGTTCCGGCATTTCTTTGGGGCTTTCTGCATAGCAACTATCCGCAAGAACCGGCGTATATCCGCGGCGTGGAAGTCGGGCTGATCGGCATCGTCGCGGGCATCGTGATGCTGCGCTACGGCATTCTTTCCACACTGATCTGGCATTACACGGTGGACGCTTCGCTGGTCGGGCTGTTCCTCGTTCGCTCGGACAATTTTTATTTCAAAGTTTCCGGCGTGGTGGTGGGCCTGGCCGCGGCGGCGCCGCTGCTTTTTTCGCTGGCGTCTTATTTGAAGCGCGGGCAATTCGAGGCGGTGGACGATTTGCAGAACGCGGCGGAACCGGTTCCCGAACTGAAATTCGAAAGCGCGGAGAAAGAAAAGCCTCGGGCGCTTTCGACGTCGCGCTATCACCCGCTTGGTTCGGCGGCGATTGGCGTGCTTGCGATTTGCGCGATCTTCGGCGCGGTGGCTGCCGTGAAGCTGAAACAGGAGCGCATCGGCGATTATCTGAAGCTGAGCGTGAGTGCGCGGCAAGCCGTGGCGCTGAGCGACGTGGCGCTTCAAAAACGCGGCGTGGACTTATCGGCCTTCCATCGCGCCACGTTGTTCCTCGACAACAGCGATCCCGCGGCCAATGAGTTTCTGCGCGAGCGAATCGGCGTTGCCGCCGTCAACAAACTCTACGCGAGCGAGATCCCGATTGGACTTTGGGGAACGCGCTACTTCAAGGACGGCGATCCGGAGGAATATTTTGTCGTGTTGAGGCCGGATGGAGCGTTGCACTCCTTGCATCACACGATTGCGGAAAACACAGCGGGCGCTGCGCTCACGAAAGAGGCGGCGGTGGCGCTGGCGGAAAAATATTTGAAGGAAGAGAAGAACTTGGACCTGACGGGCTGGTCGCTGGCCGATTCCGAATCCAAGAAGCGTCCGCATCGAATCGATCACACGCTCACGTGGCAGCAATCCGCGCCGCTGGACGCACGCACGGGCGCGAGCGGCAGCGCTTTTGCGCGGATCGAAGTCAAGGTGATGGGCGACGAGGTGACGGGGTACCGATCGTACGTGAAAATTCCGGAAGAATGGTCGCGCAAGCAGGAAGAGCAGGGGCTTTCGCGCACGCTCTATTTTGTCGGATCGATTCTCGCGCTGGTTGCGCTCGGCGCCGTCATGCTCGTTATTTATTTCCAGCATTTCCGCGGCGACGACGCGCGTTCGATTCCGTGGAAACGCATCTCGATTTGGGCGGCGTGGTCGCTCGGGGGATTTGTGCTGACGATCGCGTTTGGAGATCGCATCGCGGCCGTTTTTCAGCAGTATCAGACGGCGGTTCCTTTGAAAATGTGGTATTTGATCACGGCGATCAGTTTTCTGCTAGGCGGAGCATTTTCCGTGGGCGCGTTGATTCTTGTTTTTGGGTTGGCGTGGTTTTATTGCCGGAAAGCGTTTGGTGAAGAACGCTTGCCCAATTGGTTCTCGATGCCAGGCGTTTATTATCGCGACGCGCTGCTGATTGGAATAGGTGGCGTGTTCGCGCTGGCCGGATTGCAGAGCGTGCTGGGTCGGGTTGGCGCGCACTATCCGGTGGCGCACCGATTCGCGTCAATCGCGTTCTCGCCAGATTTCAGCGCAAAATTTCCGGCGGCGGCAATTGTGGGCGCGGCGATTTCCCACGCGCTGCTTTATTCGGCACTGGTTGCGGCAATTGGCGGCTTTGTTGTGGCGTATGTAAAACCGTGGGCGCTGCGTCTGCCCATTTTTCTGGTTGGCGCGGCAACGCTGGTTCGCGATTGGGGAAGCGCGGGCGATTTTGCCGAGCAGTATCTCTTCAAATGCATCTTCCTGGCGGTGGTGGCGTTTGGCGTGGGGTGGATTGCGCGGCTCAACCTGCTGGGAATTTTTCTGGCGATTTTTAGTTCGGCGGTGGCCTCTTCCGCGCTGGCGCTGCTCGAGCAGGCAAATCCGTTCTATCGCGGGAGCGCGTATGCGGTGCTGGCGCTGCTCGCGGTCGTGCTGGCTTGGCCCCTTATCAAATGGCGAACGGCGGCGGCGGCGGACCCGGCCTGAACGTGATAATGCGGGGCAACCCTATTCGTTTTTCCACAATCCGAAACAAAAACACCTTTCCATTCGTTGTATAGAAGGAAGGTGGCTGCTCACCGCTTGGTTCGATGTGCGTCCAAAATGGGTGAGGTCGCGGTGGTCTGCTTGTGGCCGCAAGCGTGGAATTGCGGTAAATTGTTCCTGTTCAACGCGCAGGAGCGGCCGACGCGAATAAAAAGCGAATATGCCACTTTCCCCATGTGTCTTTGCTTTGGCCGATAGCTCAGGTCGGACGGGCGGCTCCAGCGCCGCTCTCGCAACGGTGACCTCTTTGCCCAACCTCGACGAGAGGGCCCTTGTATCCGAGGCCCAGGCGGGCTGTCGCACCGCTTTTGAGGAATTGGTGCGCAAGTACGACCGGGACGTGCTGCGGCTGGCGCTGAACCTGATGAAGCGGCCGGAAGACGCGCGCGACGTTTATCAGGAAGCTTTCCTCAAGGTTTATCGAAATCTGCACCGCTTCCGCTTCGAATGCAGCTTTTATACCTGGCTGTACCGCATCGTGACGAATGTATGCCTCGATCATCTGCGGCGGCGGCAGGCGCGGCCGGAAGATCAAGCGCCGGAAATCCATTCGAACCGCATGGAAGAGGGTCCGCGCGACTTTTTTGATTTTCAGAAGGAGCACCGGCCGGCGCTTGATCCGGAGCGGACGCTGATGGGCAAGGAAATTCAATCGCGCATTGCGCGCGCGATGGAGCGGCTTTCTCCGCGCGAACGCGTCGTATTCGAAATGAAGCACTATCAGGGATTGAAGCTGCGCGCGATTGGCGACGCGCTGGGCACGACGGAAGAGACCGTGAAAAATTCGCTTTTCCGCGCGACGCGCAAATTGCGCAGCGAACTGGCGGGGCTGCGATGAGCGACGTACGCAAGGTTTTGCGCTGTGACGACGTGGCGCCGCTTTTGGTGTTCTACGCGTGCGATGAACTCGGCGCCGAAGAGCGCGAGCAAATCGTGGCGCATCTGGCGCTTTGCGGCGAATGCAGCGCGCAGCTGGCGCAGGAAAACGCGTTGCACGAAGCGATTGAGCGCACACCGCAGGCCGCCGACCAGTTCGATGCCGCCGGCGCCTTGCTTTCGCAGTGCCGCAGTGAACTTTCCGAATCGCTTGACGAACTTTCCGCTCCCAGGGTTGACGAAGGCTGGCAGCCGTTTTCCCTGGTGCGCCGATGGATGGCGTTGCGGCCGGGCTGGAGCGCTGCCGCGCTGATGCTGGTGGGCGCGATCGTCGGCACGCAGGCGTTTCAGTGGTTGCCGTTCAGCGCGAGTGTCGCGCCCGGCGCTCCCGTCAATGTTCTCGCCGCTTCGAAGATTCCCGACGACAAACTGGAAAAGATGGAAGTATCGGTGGTGAATTTTTCGCGGTCCACGGGGAAAATTCAGCTGCAGCTTCAGGCCGAGCAGCCGATGACGCTCTCGAGCGACGAAGACGACGCCGATGTGCGCCGCGTGCTGACGTTTGTGATCGCGAACGGCGATCGCTTTGACGCGGGCGTGCGGCTCGATTGCGTGGAAGCGTTGCGCGCGGCCGCGTCCGATGAGCCAACGCGTGCGGCGCTGATTGCCGCGGCGCGCAAGGATCAGAATCCGGCGGTGCGGCTGAAGGCGCTCGATGCGTTGCGCGAAATGGTTGCGCTGCCCGCCGTGCGCGATACGCTGCTCGAAACGCTGCAGCGCGATCCGAATCCCGGCGTGCGGGTTGAAGCCGTGAATCTTCTGGTGCGCGCGCTGGAATCCACCGACGAAGCGATGGAAACCGCACCGGAAGCGCCGCCAAGCGATTTTCCCGCGCCGGGCGTTGCCCCGCCGGCCTTGCCGTCGAATAATCGGGAATCCGAGCGGCGCATTCTTCGCGCGTTGGACGAATTGAGTCAGCATGACTCCAATCGTTACGTCCGGTTGCGCAGCGCCGCGGCGCTGCGCCAGATCGCCCTGCAGGAAGTGCAGTAGCCGAAAGATCGCTTGTTGCGCGTCGCGGAAAGTTTAGAAAGCAAAATGATTCAAAAGAATAATTTTGGCAAGCGGTCGCGTTTCGCCGTGCGGCTCGGCCGATTCGCCCGGTACGCCGCATTTCTAATTGCGAGCGTTTCGCTTGTTCCGCCGCGGGCCGCCGATCCCGCCACGCAGCGCGCGACGTTTGACCGCAGCGGCGTGCTCAACACGCGCGACGGCCTCACGCTGAAATTGACCGCCGATGAAGGTTCGATTCGAATCGTTCCGCTCGATCGCGGCGCATCTCCGGTCATCCGTTATTCCGTCCACGTCGAAACCGATCTGCGCGGCAACCAGGCGCAACAACTGCTCGAACGTTATTCCGTGACGGCGCAATCTTCCGCGTCCGGCGTGGAAATTTCGGGCGCGCTGCCGCCGCAACGCCCCGCCGGCGTGCAGTTCTCCGTCCATTTTGAAATCGCCGTTCCCATGAACTACAACCTCGACATCAACACGGAAGTCGGCGACATCGAAGCGTTGGACATCGGCGGCACGGCTTCGCTCATCACGCAGGGCGGAAATATTCACACGTTGCGCATCGGCCGCGCGGGCCTGCAAAACGCATCGCTCGGCCATCCCGTGGCAAAACTTGCCACCGAGGGCGGCCACATTCAGATTGGCGACGTTCTCGGAGACGTTTCCGCATTCACCGCCGGCGGTCACATCGTCGCCGGTTTTATTTCCGGCGAAGCCAATCTGCACACCGGCGGCGGCCACATCCGCGCCGAGGGCATCGGTGGCCGCGCGGAACTCGTCACCGAAGGCGGAAACATTTCCGTCGGCAAAGCTTCAAAATTCGTCTCCGTAAAAACCGGCGGCGGCCAGATCGATTTCGGCGAAGTGGATGGCTCGGTTCGCGCACAAACCGGCGGCGGCGGAATTCGCGTCATGTACGTCGCCGGCCCGATGGAAGTCGAATCCACCGGCGGCAGCATCTGTCTCACGCGCGTGGCCAGTTCGGTCCACGCCGCGACGGGCGACGGAACGATCACGGCATGGATCACGCCGGATGGCCAATCTTCTGGCGCCGTGCATCTCGCCGGCGCCTCGCAACTCTCTTCCGGCTCCGGCGACATTGTCGTTTATCTGCCGCGCAATCTCGCCGCAAACATCGAAGCGATCGTCGAATCCGGCGGTGAAAAGCAGATCGAAGCCGATCCCGCTCTCGCACTTCGCTTCAACAGCTCGGGCCCCGGCGCGGTAAAAGGCTGGCTCGCCCTCAATGGCGGCGGCGCACCGCTGAAACTTAAAACGGCCGCCGGCAAAATCAAATTGCAGTTCATCGATTCAGAAACCGGCCTTCGCGATTCAATGATTCGCGAGCAGCGCGAACGCCTGGAAAATCCATCCATCCTCGCTCCCGTCGCTCCGCCCGCTCCTCCCGCAGCTCCCGCCGCGCCGGAAGTGGAATCCACGTGGATTAAAGAACTCGAACTGCGGCTCCTCGGCGGGGTTCGGCAAGACGCGGAACTTTTCCAGAAGCAGCTCACCTATTCTCCGCGCCCCACGTATCCCATGTCCGCGCGCAAAGGTGGCGTCGAAGGCCGCGTCCGCTTGCAGGTTCGTCTCACGCAGGATGGCCACGTGCAAGTTGAAAAAGTTGTCGAGGGTTCGGAGCCCATGCTCGTCGACGCAGCCATCGCCGGCATCAAGTCCTGGCGCGGCCGGCCGGCGTACATGAACGGGAAGCGCGTGGACGTCATCTCGACGGTAACCGTCGAGTTTCATTTGCACTGAGCCAGCGCGGTCGTTGCGATTTTTTTGTTCGGTTCGGGTCCGGGGTCCTGATTCGCAGTTTCGTTCTCGAAGGGGGTACTTGCTATGCTTCGAAAGATCCAGTCCATCGCCGTTCTTTTTGCATTCCTTCTCTCGCTCGCCGCGCTTCCCGCTTCCGCCGCCATCAGTCAAGAGTTCGACAAGATTTACACGCTGCAGCCGGGCGGCTCATTCGAACTCCAAAACGTCAACGGTCCCGTCGAAGTACAAGGCTGGGATCGCGACGCGGTGGAAGTTCGCGCCGTCAAGACGGCCAAGCACCACGAAGCCGATCTCGATCGCGTCACCATCGAAGTCTCCGCTCAATCGGACTCGGTTTCGGTCTCGACTCGTTACCCGCAAGACGAAGGCGTGGAAGTCGCCGTCGAATACCTCGTTCGCGTTCCGCGCGGCGCGCACGTCGAACACGTCGGCACGATTAACGGCACGCTCTCCGTCGTCGGCGTGGATTCCGTCGACGACCTTCACACCGTCAACGGAAACATTGAAGTCTACGACGGCGGCGGCAACGTCCACGCGCACACCACAAACGGAAACATCCATCTCGAGCTGGCGCATTTTGCCGGCGCTTCCGGCGCTTCCGCGGAAACGACGAACGGCTCTCTCCTCGTTGCGCTTCCCGCCGGCGCGCAGGCCGACATCGAAACGCGCTGCCTCAATGGCAATTTCCTGTCGGAAATGCCCGTCGCGATGCAAAGCACGCTCAAACCGCGCGAAATGCACGGCAAACTCGGCAACGGCGGCGCGCCGATCAAGCTTCGCACCATCAACGGCGGAATCCGCATCGTCACTTTGCGCGCGACGGTTTAGCAATCGCCGCGTCTAAGACGGGAAGAAAGGAAGGTACCGTTCATGTTGAAACGCAATCTTCTCCTTGCAGTTGGCACCGTCGCTCTCGGAATTTCTCTTCTTGCTTTGCCGTCTCACACCATCCAGGCGCAAACGCCGCGGCAAGATTCCGTCGCGTCGCTCAAGCGTGAAATCGCGGAACTCAAGGCGAAGCTCGCCGCCGCGCAAGACGAACAGGAATTGCCCGGACCGCTGGTGGCCGAAGCGCCCGAAGTTGGTCCCGATGCGGAAATCGAGCGTCAGCTGATCGATTTGCAGGAGCCCGAAGGCCCGGTCGCGCCGCCTGCTCCTTCCCTGCAGCGCTTCGTCATGTCGCTCGGTGGCGATGGAGGCAGTTGGCTCGGCGTCGAAACGCAGGAAGTGAGTTCCGAAAAAGCGAAGTCGCTCAAGCTTTCTCCCGACCACGGCGCATTCATCGGCAAAGTTCTGCCGGACAGCCCCGCCAGCAAAGCGGGCCTCAAGGAAAATGACGTCGTCACGGAAATCAACGGCCAGCGCGTCGAAGGCACCGCGCAATTTCGCCGCATGATTCGCGAAATTCCCGGCGGACGCACCGTGCAGCTTTCCGTGTGGCGCGACGGCAAGCAGCAGACCATCGCGGCAACGCTCGGCAAATCCGAAGAGCGCCACAATGCCATGGTGAAAGTTTCGCCGCAGGGCTATTCGTTCCGCATGCCGGAAATGCCCAACATGCCGGAAATTCCCGAGATTCACAATTTCGCGTGGGACAACGGCACGCTTCTTTCCGGCAAACCCCGGCTCGGCATCGATGCCGAAGACCTGCGAGGCCAGCTCGGCGCGTTTTTCGGCGTTCCCGAAGGTGAAGGCATTCTTGTCCGCAACGTAAACGCCGATTCCCCCGCAGAAAAAGCGGGCGTCAAAGCCGGTGACGTCATCATCACGTTCAACGGCGAACGCATTCGCACCGCCGGTGAACTTCGTGAAAAGCTCGCGGGAATCGAAGGCGGGAAGTCCGTCACGCTGGGCGTCCTTCGCAACAAGAGCGAAGTCAAACTCACCGTCGAACTTCCGGCGCCCGCGACCCAGGAAAAGCGCAAGATCGCCTTCCGCACAAACATCTAAAAGTTTGCAGACCCAAGTCGTACCGGTGTGGCAAAAGCCCTCGCGTTTCGCGGGGGCTTTTGCTTTTCCAATATTTTTTCAGCGTTTCCCGTCTTGCCCGTATTTCTTCAGCAAACGCAATGGCCGCTGCATCGCGTCCCACACCCACGACCGCTTCGTCTCCGCTCCTTCCACCCAATCCTCTTCCGTCGGCGATAACGACAATCGCAACAAATACGCCGGACCGGCAATCCAGCCTCCTCGCATGTTCATCCGGAACACCGCCCGCCAGAAAAGGTTCGGCGGCAAGTCTCCCGCGTACGGCAGCCACGCTTTGATCCGCTCGCACACCCGCTTTGCGCCGCGATCGCGTTTCATTCGCTCCCGCGCGGCGGCGGGAATTTCGCTTCGCAGCAAATCCTCCACCAGTTGCAACGCCACGTTCACCATCCGCTCGGCTCCCACGTCCCGCGCCGATTTCCGCACCATTTCCCAATCGAGCCGCGTGCATCGCGCCACCATCGCCGCCACGTCCGCAACCCACAGCAATCGCTCCCAAAAATGTTTTGCGCCGTGGATGCAGATCAGAACGAATTCGTCTTCCTCCGAAAGCGCTGGAATCGCATTGCCATCCAGTTCCACCGCGGTTCGCCGCGCGAAATAATCTTCCATCGGCAAGGGGCGCGGAAAATAACGGAAAGTCTGTTCGGTGTGCAGCTCCATGAGCAATCGAGTTCCGGGCTTTGCGAACAAATACTCTCCGGGAATTTTTCCGGCTTGCATCGCCTCCATCGGCACATCCGATTCGTAGTGGCAATCCGTCAGCACGCGCGTCGCCACAAGCAAATCCCGCGCACGAATCAGGAAATCGAGGTCCGCATATTGCCTCACGCCCGGGTCGCCGTAGGCGCGCACCGAAAGCACCGGCCCTTTGACGATGATCGCTTCCACGCCGGCTGCCGCCAGATTGCCGAGCACCCGAAACATTTCCGCCGTCATGCCCAATGTGGACATCAGCTGTTCGCGATGCCGTTTCTGAAGCAGTGCGTCCACTTCTTCTGGCAGCGGCGCGCCGGTGGCCGCCGCCGCTCTCAGTTGCGAATCGAGTTGCGCAAGCACGCCGTGCTCTTCCGCAAGCGTAAGCAGCGCTTTCCAATTCGGTTTTTCGTGGAGCAGCGCACGGATCCGCTCCGGCCTCGCTTGCGGCGCGCAGCACTCCAGCAACAGCGGCCATTCCACCGCCAAAACCGTGTCGCCAAATGGACGCGCGTCTTCCAAAGTGTTCTCCGCATTTCTCGGCTCAGCGTCGAATGGCCGGGGCCGGGTTCCGCTCGCTCAGCGCGAATACCGGTCCGAAATCTCTCCCGCTTTGCGGAATGCGTCTTCCACCCGGGAAAAAGTATGCGGAAAATTTTCCGTGGCTTTGATCGCAATCTGTTCCAGCGGCGTCTTCCCGTCCATCGCCATCAATAACCATCGCTCCGCCAATCCGGCCTCGGAAAGCACCGGCACAAATTCAGCCGACCGTTTCCGCAACGACGCCGGCGACATGCCTCCGCCCTGAAACGTCGACTGCCGGTATTGCACGTTTTCCCGGCCCGCGCGCGCCGCCACTTCGAAATCCCACCGCCAGATATAATCCGATCCCACCAAATCCGCATGAAGTCCGGCGCGCACTTCTTCGTCCGCAAGCACTTCCACCGGCCTCCAAAGCGGCAGAAAAATCTGTCCGTAAACGCTTTCCTTGGTTCCCGGTTCGGTGCAGAATCCGACGTCGTCGTACAGCTTCGTCGCGAACCAAACCGTAAAGCCATGCACCGTTCCCGCTCGCTTCGTGCGGAATCGCAGCGTGGCCGACGCGCGCGGAGCCGCTTCGTTCGCATAATCCAGCACGTGCCACGCCTGCGGATCGGAAAGAAGTTGCCCCGGTTTGCATTGCCGCTTGTACATCGTGTTCAGCACGACCGGTATGGCGGCGTCCAGATCGAGCGCCGGCAAACTCTTCCAGGGCGCCACGATCCGCTCGTAATTGTCCGCCGCTTCCACCAGGGCCGCGAACAGCGTATCGCGTTCCGGAATCATCCGTCCGTTTTCGGCGAGGAATCTCTTTCGTGCATCGTTCAAGGTGTGAATCCCCTGCCCAAAAAGAGGCAGCGCTCCGCGAATGTCCGAAACGATCACGTTCACGCGTTCCGGCAAAAGGATCCGCCGCGAATCTCCGCGCAGGAATTCAATGCGGTCCGCCACGCCGTTGGCCTGGGCAAACTGCCTGCCAAATTCCACCACGCTGTCGGTATCGATCGCGTAGACTTTTTTCGCGCCGGCCTTGCACGCAAGCAGCGCGAACACTCCCGGCCCGCTGCCGATGTCCACCACGCTGTCGCCGGGTTTCACCGCCCGCGCAATCGCCTCGCAGTACGCGGGAAAGCGCACCGCGTCGCCCACCATTTCGCCAAATTCATCCAGGGAATACATTTTCGTTTTGCCGGCCGGTCATCGCGGATTGGAATTCCGAATGCCAAGTTCGCGCGTCCTTTTCGATCAATTCGCACAGTTCGCCGATCTTTGCGGCATCGCGATGCGGAATCGCGCGTTTGCAGGGAACGCGGCTCACAAACCGGCTGAGCAGCTCAAATTCCTCCGCCCGCTGCGCTTTCGTCAGCAGCGCATTCATATAGGTGTTTTGCACGAGAGCCAGCAGCGCTTCGCGCCCCGAAATCTCTTCGAGGCGCGGCGCGCGCGCATCCCCTGCCCGTTCGCCCAGCAGATAGACCGCACCGAGCCGCGCTTTTTTTTTCGCAAATCTCGCGCGCGCGCCATCGAGCGCCAGATATTTCTTGTTCCACGTCGGCGTCAGATTCGGCAACGCGTCCGCTGTTCCGAGCAGTTTCTCCACGGCATCCGGCCACAAGCACACGCGCGGATATCCCGGCTGCACGAAAAAATGGCCGCGATTCTCTTCAATCGCCGCAATATCCTCGCAAACCGCCGGCGCGCCGCGCAGCGCCAGTGCCGCCGCCGTGGTCGATTTTCCCGCGCCGGCGTCGCCGCAAATCGCCACCGCCACATCGCCCAGGCAGACCGCGCTCGCGTGCAGCGGCGTCACACCGCGCTTGCGCAGCACAAATCCCATCACCGGCCCCAATAGATAAGTCGCCAGATCCTCGATCGTCAGCGGTTCCGGACAATTTCCCCACACGCGTTCGCCGTTCGCGTCGACCACGAATTCCGTTCCGTCTCCGTACAGGAGCCGGTAAAAAGCTCCGCCTCCCAGCTCTTTCAAAAAAAAAGCCGGATCGGCGCATTCCGGCGCCGCGGGCAGTGAGTGCACCACTCGCGCCGGCAACTCGGCCGCTGCGATCATCCAATCAGGCTTCGATTTTGAGGTAAATACGACCGGCGTGAGCGCGGCTTTTCCGCGCGCTTCCCGCAATCCGGGAAGCTCTACGTCAGACCGCAAGGGCAAACCATAGGCGGTGTATTCGTGTTTCACAAGAGAGAAGGAGAGGTCTGGGATTCCCCGAAAGATTATGCTCCCGTACGCCGCATGTTCAATTTCGCGCCGCCATCAAGATGGCCGCGCGGGCCCTTGCTCTTCGTCATTTCCGTCAAGTCCCCATATACCTGCAACTTTGGGGCCTGATACACCTTTTTCGGCGGCACAGTTGCCGGCGATTCCATGCGAGGTCTCCCCTAACGACTGTACTGAATCCTTCTGGGCATTTCAACGCTTTTTAGCCATCTGTCTAAAGATACTGGCCTTAGCGCGGCGTACATCGATTCCCCGGTGCTTTGCAAAAGACACTCTTCCCAACGATTTTTGTCGATCAAATCGCCGAGCGGTGCGGCCAGTTCGCCAGCCGGCGCTGGATTCCACTGCCTTTCTTTGATGTGCAATTCCACCGGATCCGCCGCCAGCGGCGTCTTCGGTCGCTGCAAAGTTTCGTTTGGCAGTTCGCCGGCCATCGCCCGCCGGACCAACTGCTTGTCCATGCACCAGGGCATTGCCGGCAATCGAAGCAAGTATCGGACCATCCGCCGGTCGAGCAATGGCGCACGCACTTCCAGCGCCGCGCCGCTCCACTCTGCGTTTTCCCCATCCAAAATGTTCGGCCAGAATGGACCGGTAAGCATCGCGTAAGCGAAAGGATGCGTGGGATGCTCCGAAGTCGGCTTCTTCTGCAGTTCCGCAAATCGTTCCCGCAGATTCAGTCGAGTCACAAATTCATCCCGGCACCATTCAGGAAACGGAACCGGCGCGGAGCGCTCCCCAAATCGGTTGCGAATTCCCGAACGAATTCCCAATCCCAGAACCGGCAATCGTCGAGTCTTCCAAATGTGACTCGTCACCGCTCCAATCGCCGTGATCCATTTCCCTTTCTTCAAAAGGCGCCGCAGATACGGCCACGCCTGTCCGAGTAACACATCGTCGCCTCCATCGCCCGATAGCATCACGCGCGCCCGCTGTGCCGCCGCCCGATGGCACGCCACATGCACCGCCTGAAACGGTTCATGTCGAGGTTCGGGCATCGGAAATCCAGCCGCGTCCCAGCCCGAAAACGGCTCGCAATCGCCTCCATGCAGCAATTCGAACCGTATCTTCAAGTACTGCGCCACCTTGCGCGCTTCTTCTCCCTCCCGATCTTCGAACAAGGGCCGGTAATCGAGCGACAGCGCGGAAACGCTGCGCGTGCCGCCCGCCCTCGCGCAAATCCGTTTTGCTTCCGCCGCTACGGTCGTCGAATCGAGCCCTCCGCTCATGAACACAACGGTCTCTTCGCTCGCGAGCCGATCCTTCACCGCCTCGTGCAATATCTCTTTGTAGCGCTCTTCGTATTCTTCTTCGCGTTTGTAAAGGATCAACTCCTCGATTGGCAGTTGCGCCGCTCGCCGTACTTTCCTCTCCCCTTTGCAATATGCCAGCAGATGCCCGGGAGCCAGCTTCCGAATCTGCCGGTAAATCGTTCTCTCGCCATCGGGACACCATCCCTCCAGCAGATAATCCGCCAGAAAATGTTCGTCCAGCGATCCGTCGAAGCCGGCGGATTCTCGCAACGCATCCAGCGTATTGCTGAAGCAAAACGCTCCATTGCCCGCAAAATAAAAAAAAGGCTTGCTGCCGGTCAGATCGCGGAATCCCAGCAGCTTTTTATTCTTGCTGTCCCAGAGCGCGATCGAATAGTCGCCATCCAGCTCCGCCACGCCGCTTTCGCCGTACGCGTGAAAAACGTGAAGCACCAGTTCCTCGTCCGTCGTCGCACTTGGCAGTTTTTCGCCCCGTTGCGCAAACCGGCGGATCACTTCGTCGCGCCCGTCCAATCGCACATCTCCGAGCAGCCACACGCGGCCATCCAACGTACACGGCTGCGTGGACGCTTGTGGCGCCGGTCCCGTTTTCAGCAGGGAAAAACAGAAATGAACGTCGGGGTGATGCCAGACTTGGCGCGCATCCGGTCCGCGAAACGCGATCCTCGCCGCCATTTTTTCAATCTGGTGTGCATCCTCGGCCGCCGCTTCTCCGCCGCCTCCGGTGCGCACCATTCCAGCGTACCCGCTCATCGTTCCGCTCGTGGCGGCGCGGAAAACTCCGCTTCGAACGGCGCATAGTGATCGTGCAGCGCCTCCGTCTCATTCAGCGCCGCGCCGTTGCATTCCACCCATGCGTGCGCTTCGAATTGGGCCACATTTTTCTTCACGCCGATTCGAAGCTGCGCCGCAATTCCCTGCCGCGCCAGCAGATGCAGCAGCACCAGCGACTCTTCCAGGCAGGAAGGATTCCCGATTCCGTGCCGCGCCGCCGCGCGCACCATCCGCGCCGTCAGAGCCGCGCGCCGCGCCGATTCACCTTCACACAATGGTTTGGATTCTTTCCGAGGACCTTGCAACAACGCTCTTCGCGCCGCTTCAAATCCCTGCCGCTTCAATTTTCGCGCCACCCACGGCAGCAGCGCCGCCGCGCGAAAAAAAATCCCCCGCGCGGGCGCCTCCAACTCCCTAAACCGTCGAAGCCGTTCCCACATCGGCGGCTTGCAGCGACAACAGCCCGTTCTCCACGAGCCTTCCCAGCAGTTCCGTCAAATTGCTCCGCAACACTTCCGGCTGCGCGTCATATTCTTCCGTCAATTGCTGCAGCGCCGCGTCTATATTCGGCGCAGACGTCACCACTTGCCACATCCGCGTGCCCGTCTCATCCAGCCCAAAATACCGCTCCGTCTCCAGATTCAACAGCACGGACTCCCGGTCCATAAACCGCACCAGCACATGCTGCGGCACCACAACTCGATCTCCGAGTGTCACCATTTCCACTTCCGCCTCGCTTTCGGGGGCTGGCATACGCCAGCAGGCTGGGTCCCGCTCAACTCCCTCTTCGGACCCCTATTCTAATGCCTCTCCCCGCCTTCGGTCACCTCGCCACTTCCTTGCCACCTTGCACACTCTCTAACAACACACAATCTCCCAAGTTGTTTCTCTCACCCGGACGCGCTATAACTTCGCGGTGCCCGTTAGCGCCATCTCCCTGGAATCCCTCACCAAATTCTTCCCTCCCGCGCGCACCGGTTTTCGCGCCTTTCTCCAACCGTTCGAACGCCCCTCTCTTCCCGCCCTCCAGAATATCTCCTTCGAACTCCGCGACGCCGAATCCATCGCCCTTCTCGGCGCCAATGGCGCCGGCAAGTCCACCCTCCTCCGCATTCTCGCCACGCTTCTTCTCCCTACCTCCGGCCGCGCCACCATCGCCGGTCATGACGCGGTCTCGTCTCCCCGCGCCGTCCGCCGCTCGCTCGGCTACCACGCCGGCTCCGACCAGGGCTTCTACGCGCGCCTCACCGCACGCGAAAATCTTCTCTTCTTCGGCCGCCTCAATCGACTCTCCACATCCGCCGCCCGCGATCGCGTCTCCCAATTCGCCGCGCAATTCGAACTCGCCGAATCCCTCGATCGCCAGGTGCGCACTCTTTCTTCCGGCACCATCCAACGCCTCAGCCTCGCCCGCGCTCTCCTCCACTCCCCGCGCGTTCTACTTCTCGACGAACCCACTCGCAGCCTCGACGCCATCGCCGCCGCGTCTTTCCGACATTTCCTCAAATCCCACGTCCTTCGTCCCGGCAAAACCTCGCTTCTCTTCGCTTCTCACTCCCTCGCCGAAATCGAACTCCTCGCCGACCGGGTCGCCGTCCTCCAGCACGGCCGCCTCATCGCACTCGACACTCCCGCCGCTCTCCAGCGCCAGTCTTCCGCCTCCACTCTCGAAGAAGCCTTCTTCCGCCTCACCGGCCACCCGCACGAATCGCCCGCTCCCGAGCTTCGCTCATGATCTCCTTCCTTCGCGAACTCTGGCTCTTCTTCCTCCGCGACCTCTTCATCGCCAAATCCTATCGCAGTCCGTTCGTCATGGAAGTCGTGCAAGCCCTCTTCGGCACCGCCACCTTTTATTACGTCGCGCGCTTCGTCGAAAGCCCCCAGCTTCGCCAATCTCTTCCGCAAGCCGGCGGCTACTTCGCTTTCGCTCTCGTCGGTTTCGTTTTCCTCGATTACCTCAACGCCGCACTCGACACCTTCGATCGCAGCCTCGAAGAAGCGCGCGACTCCGGCACGCTCGAACACCTTCTCGTCACGCAAACCTCTCTCCCCGCCATCCTCGCCGGCTCCGCCCTCTATCCTTTCGTGGCCACCACGCTTCGCATCGCCGTTTACGTCGTCTGGGGCGCGCTCTTTTTCGGTTTCCCGCTCCATTCCGCCAACTGGTTCGCCGTCTTTCTCGTTCTCATCGTTTCGCTTCTCGCTTTTTCCGGTCTCGGCATTTTTTCCGCCAGCTACCTGCTTCTTTTCAAACGCGGCAATCCCGCCAAATGGTTCTTGCTCGGCATCTCCAGCATCGTCGGCGGAATGCTCTTCCCCGTTTCCATTCTTCCCGATTGGTTGCAGTTCATCGCTCGCCTCAATCCCATCACTTACGCGCTCGACGCCATGCGCGCTTCTCTTCTCGGTTCCATCCATCTTCGCGACATTCTCCATCCGCTCGCCATCCTGCTCCTCTTCGCCGCGATCCTCTTGCCGCTCAGCATGTTCGCCTTCGCCGCCGCTCTCCGCCGCACCAAATCCACCGGCACGCTCGCCCATCGCTAAGAAATTTCTCGCGCAAAAAAGAAGAACCGGCGCTTCGCCAAAGCGCCGGTTCTTCCCCATCAAGTTTTCTTTTCCTTACGGCTTCTTTTTCTTCTCGGTCACTCTCGTCGTGATGCCCGGCGCCATCTGTTGCAGCGCGTCCAAAGCGGCCTTCGATTCTTTCCCGTACGGTCCGTTCGGATCCAGCTCAATCGCGTGTTGGTACGCTTCCGCCGTCCCTGCCGGAATATCCGGCACGTCTTTGTCGCCCACCTTCTTGTACTTGATGTTCGCAACCAGCGCGCCACCCAGCAGGTACCAGCCAATCGCGCTCTTCGGGTCCAGTTCCGTCGACTTCTTCAGCGGCTCGACCGCTTCCGCATACTTGCCCGCGTTCGACAGAATGATTCCCGCGTTCCGCCACGCTTGCGCCGCATTCGCCGGATCGAGTTCCGCCGCTTTCTGGAACGACGCAATCGCGTCATCGCTCTTTCCCGCCCGGCCCTGAATGCCGCCCAAATTCAAATAAATCGGCGCCGTCGGCTTGATCTCCACTGCGGATTTGTACGCCGCAATCGCGTCGTCCGACCTGCCTGCCGCTTCATACGCATCGCCAAGCCGGCTCAAAATCAGCGGAAGATTCGAATCCTTCTCCGGCGCCGCCGCCTTCGAAGCTTCCAGTTCCGTCACCGCTTGCGTCGCCGTGTCCGTCAAGTCCTGCTTCAGCGCGTCCCTCTGCTCCGCGGGCGCTTTCGCCAGCGCCGCTTTCTTATCCTTCACCTGATCCAGCTTTGCCACGCCGGCATCGAAGTGCGCCTTCATTCCGCCCGCTTTTTTCAAATCTTCGGCTTGCTTCTTCACCGCCGCCGCGTATTCCGGATTCTTCTTCGCCACCAGCTCCAGCAAATTCAGCTCCGCTGTCACCGTGTCCGAGCCGGACACTTTCACCTGTCCCGCAACGTACGGAGTTTTCTGAAACGGCAGCATCACCGAAAGTTTGTAAATTCCCGCTTTCAATCCCGTGAACACATACTTGCCCGCATTGTCCGTCTTCGTATCCGTTTTGGCGCCCTGGTCGCCTTCAAGCGTTATCGTGGTGTCCGCCCACGGCTTTCCATCCAGGTCCAGCAACGTTCCCGCGATTCCTCCTTGTGCTTTCGCTCTCGGCGCCGCCACAAACAACAGGGCTGCGCCCACCATCGCCGCCAGCGCGCCTGTTCTCAGCCATGTCCTAGCCCATTGCTTCATGCTCGCTTCTCCTTTTTCCTGCACGCCGCCCTCGCGGCTTCTTTTTTTCACGGGGAGCCTCCTCCGGACATTTTGGAGGTGGCCTCAGGTTGCGCCCTATTATCATCTCATCCGCGCCGGATTCCAACCCCGCGCGTAGCGCCGCCTTGCATCTTGTAGAGGCCGCCTTCCAAGGCGGGCTCTTCCTCGCCTCCGCAAACGCCTTCAACGCCGTTGTAGGGGCCGGCTTCCGAGTCGGCCCTCGCTCCGCAACCCGATAACTCGTCCCGTCGCAACAATCGCCTCGCCGTCGCACGCCACGGCTTCCAATTCGGCCCTCTTCCTCGCGGATACCTACTCCGCAACCTTCCTCATCACATCCCGTTTATACGGAATCGGGTCCGCGCTTCCCGCTTCCGCAAACGCCTTCAATCGCAACAAACAACTGTCGCACACGCCGCACGCTTCCCGCTCGCTTTGATAGCACGACCAGGTCAGCTGCAGCGGCGCTCCCAGCTCAATGCCCTTCCGTATAATCTCCTTCTTCTTCATCGCGATCACCGGCGTCACAATTTCAATCTCCGTCTCCGGCCTCGTTCCCACTCGAATCAATTCCTGAAACACTTTGTAATATTCCGGCCGGCAATCCGGATAGCCCGAGCTGTCTTCCGCCACCGCGCCGATGTAAATATAATTCGCGCCAATCGCTTCCGCCCAGCTCACTCCCACCGAAAGAAAATGCGCGTTGCGAAACGGCACGTACGTCACCGGAATCGCGCTTCCCTCCGGTCCCGCTTTGTCCAATTCATTCTCCGGCACGGCAATCTTCGCGTCCGTCAGCGCCGATCCGCCAATCGCGCGAAAATGTTCCAGCCGCACCGTCAGCCGTTCGCGCACGCCATAAAAATCCGCGATTCCTTCAAACGCTTGCCGCTCTCTCGCTTCCGTCCTCTGTCCATACCCCGCGTGCAACAAAGCAATCTTGTCCGCCCCATGCCGCGCCCGCGCCATCGCCGTGCACACACACGAATCCATCCCCCCGCTCAACAACACCACCGCTTTTTCCGTCCGAACCATTCTCTTCTCTTCTTCTTCTCTTCTTCTCTTCTTCTTCTTTTCTTCTATTTTTTCTTTCTTCTCTTTTTTCTCTGTCTTCTCTTCCTTTTCTTCCTTCTCTGTGTCTTCCGTGTTCTATGTGGTTTATGTGTTTTCTTTATATTCTATGTTCTCAGTGCCCTCAATCCTCTCCGCGACCGCCGCGCAAATCCGTTCCCCCCGAACGGCCAAACGAGTCACCAGTCACCAATCACAAGTCACTAATCACCAGTCACCAGCCACTCCCTCACACGCCCTTCGTCGACGGATGCCACACAAACTTATGCAACTGCAATCCCAGTCTCACCGGCAATCCGTCCTCCAGCATCCATTCCACCAGTTGCCGCGGCTCCAGCCCCTTCCACTTCCCTTCCGGATCGTCAAACACCGGCGAAAACAAAACCTGTTTCACCTTTTCATTCAACTTGTGCTCCCGCGTAAACGCCCGCGCAAACTCATAATCCTTCCGCGACGAAATCACAAACTTGATTTCATCGTTCTCGCCCACCGCTTCCAGATTCTTCCTCTCAAACGTGTCCGCTTCTCCCGAATCCGGACATTTCACATCCACAATCTTGATCACCTCGCGCGGCAGCCGGCCCACAAACTTCTCTCCGCTCGTCTCGATCATCACCGTATATCCCGCCGCCACCAATCTTTCCGCCAGCGGATAAATCTCTTCCTGCAAAAGCGGCTCTCCCCCCGTCAACTCCACCAGCGGCACGACCTTCTTGCCCTTGTCGGGGCCGACTTCCGTGTCGCCCCGCTCCTCCCCGCGCGCCAACTCCTCCACCCGCGCCATCACCTCATCCACACTCATCTTCTTCCCGCCATGAAACGCGTACGCCGTGTCGCACCACGTACACCGCAAATTGCACCCCGTCAATCGCACAAACACACACGGCAAACCCGCCCGCGTCCCCTCGCCTTGAATGGATTTGAATATCTCCGTGATGAACATTTCGTCGCGTTTCCCGTTCGTTGTAGAGCCGTCCCTTTAGGGCGGCATCTTCGATCTCAATTTCCGCCCAACTCGCTCCGTTCTCCTCGGCTGTTGTAGGGGACACTTTCCGAAGCGGCCCTTCTTCGAACTTCCGGTCATCCTCCGAAGTATGCGCGGCGTCCCTTTAGGGCGGCATCTTCGATCGCTGCGCAAACGGGGCCGTATACGATTTAAGCAACCGCAGCCGCCCGGCAACTCGAAACCGCTTTCACGCCGTCGGCCTCACCACGCCGCTTCCTCCGGCCCCGACGGATTGGCGTGCGTTGTCATCCTGAGGGCCTACACAAAGATGCCTGAAGGACCTCAATCACAAGAGCTGCGCAACCACTCAGCTAAACTCTCTCGTTCTTCCGCCCGCTTCTCCCAATCCACCAAAATCCCACGACCAGCGCCGCTACCACCGCAACCAGCTTCCCGTACGGCGGCTCCAATCCCATCTCTCGCAAAACCAAAATATACCCAATCGCCACCAACGCCGTCGGTCCCAGCACAATCCAATACGCGCGATTCATCTTCTGGCGGCGATTTCAGATCGCCATCTCTTTCACGGCCGGTACACCGCACACGCCGTATCCGTCTCCCACACCACCGCTTCCACCAGCCGCGCCGCGGCCGGCATTTCCTTCAGTCGCGCCGCCATCTGCTCGTAAAAATACTTCGCCATGTTTTCCGCCGAAGGATTCACCGTCTTGAACGGCTCCAGATCGTTCAAAAACTGGTGATCGATCTCCGCGATGATTTCCCGCAGAGCGCGCTTCACGTGCGTAAAATCCACCAGCAATCCAATTCCATCGAGGTGCGGCCCTTCAATCGACACCTGCACGCGATAATTATGTCCATGCACGTTCTCGCACTTGCCCTTATACCCGCGCAGCGCGTGACCCGACGAAAACGTCTCTTCCACACTTACTCGAAACATTCTTTCTCTTTCTAGTCAAAAACTTGCGAGCCTGTGTTCTCCAACTCCACTACTCCGGCAGCCTGTCATTTCGAGCGGAACAAGCCGGCGATTTTTCCTTTCCGATTCCTTCCGAGGAATCGGCCGGCTTGCGCAATGAGAAATCTCACTTCGATATCAGCTTGTACCACGGACCGACGAGGCGTCGCCATCAACCGCCCATAAATCGCGCCACGTCGGACAATTCCTGCGTCTTCCGGTACGCCGGCAGCGACCCCAGGAAAATTTTACCATACGCCATCCGCTGTATCCGCGTATCGAGCAGCGCCAGAATTCCTCGGTCCGTCTTCGTCCGAATCAGCCGTCCAAACCCCTGTTTCAGCGCCAGCACCGCCTGCGGCACCTGATATTCCGCAAACGCGTTTCGTCCGTCCTCTTGCAGCGCCTTCACTCTCGCCGCCACAATCGGATCGCTCGGCACGGCGAACGGCAGTTTGTCCACGATCACGCACGAAAGCTGTTCGCCCGGCACGTCCACGCCCTGCCAGAAGCTCGCCGTCGCAAACAGCACCGCGCCATCCGTATTCTTGAATCGCTCGAGCAGCACCGACCGCGGCGCCGTTCCTTGCAGCAGCAGCGGAAACTCCACGCGCGTCCGGATTCGCTCGTACAAATCGTTCATTTGCGCGTAGCTCGTAAACAGACAAAACGCGCGCCCTTGGCTCAGCTCCAGCAACTCGGTAATTTCGTCCGCCGCTTTGCCCGCAAATCCCGCGTCGCGCACGTCCGGCATCTTCTTCGGCAAATACAGCAGCGCCTGCTCGCCGTAATCGAACTCTGGCGGCAAGGCTTTTTCTTTCGCGTGGTCGAGCCCCAGTCTTTGCCGGATGTAGTCGAATCGTCCCGCCACCGTCAGCGTCGCCGACGTCAAAATCGCCGTATCGAACTGTTCGAACAGCCGCTCGCGCAGAATTTGGCTCACGTCGATCGGCGTCGCCGCCAGAAACACCCCCTTGTTCCGCCGTTCGAACCAGTACACAAAATTCCCTTCATTCGATTCGAACAGGAACGTCATCTCTTGCCGCAATTCGAAACTCCGCCGCGACAATCGCAGCAGCTCTTCCGGCTTTTGCGCCGCCGCCGCGAATTCCGTCTCCAGCCCCTTCAGCGCCTGCGCCAGTTCGTCGTACGCTTCGCGATTCTGCTCCAGAAACGCCGCGCGCTCGCCTCGCGTAAACGGAAATCTTCCGTCTTTCAAAGGAAACGCTTCGAAAAACACGCGGCTCCGTTCGCGAATCCGCTGCGTCCTCCGCAATAGCGCCGGCGTGCCTAAATGCAGCAAACGCAGCGCGATGTCCGCGTCTCGCGCCAGTTCTTCAAAACGGAAATTCGAAATCTGCCTTCCAAAATAATCGCTCGCCACATCTTCGATCTCGTGCGCTTCGTCGAACACCACCGCCGAATATTCCGGCAAAATGCTGCCGAAATCGTCCTGCTTCAGCGCCAGGTCCGCGAAAAACAGGTGATGATTCACGATGATCAAATCCGCTTCCGCCGCCCGTTTGTGCATCTGCGTCAAAAAACATTCCGAGAAATTCGCGCACTTCTGCCCGGTGCAGGTTTCCCGCCGCGCGTCCAGCCGCGGCCACAATTCCGAATCGTCCGTCAAAAACGTCAGCTCCGCCCGGTCGCCCGTCTCCGTGAATTTGCTCCAGTCGCGAATCTGACGGAACGCATCCATCTCTTCCATCCCGCGCAGCATCGGCTGATCCGCCATCTGGTGCAGCTTGGCTTTGCATAAAAAATTCGAGCGCCCCTTCATCACCGCCACTTTCAGATTCGGCGCAAAATATTTCTGCAAAAATGGCACGTCCTTTTGGTACAGCTGCTCTTGCAGCGATTTCGTCGCCGTCGAAATCACCACGCGCCGCCCGCTCGAAATCGCCGGCAGAAGATACGCCAGCGTTTTCCCCGTTCCCGTTCCCGCTTCCACAATCGCGTGCCGGTGCGATTGAAACGCTTCGTGCACCATTTCCGCCATTTCAAGCTGCGCCGGCCGGTGTTCGTATCCCGCCGTCATGCACCGTTCGAGCAGTCCGCCCGGCCCAAACACCTCCTGCATGCTCGGCGTTTGCACCACCTCTTGCGGTTTTTCGCGGGCCTCTTCTCTCTCGTGCTCGGCAATCTCATCTTCGTGCACATCCCGCGCCGAGCGCACAATGTCCTCGTCCTCCAGCGGCACGTAGGCACGTTCGCTCGTGCCTTCGATTGCCGGCGCATTCTTCGCAACTTTTTTTGCGCTCTTTATACCCTTGGCCAAGTGCCCCTCTGCCCTTTCTCGCGGCAAACTATCCCGTCAACTTATCACAGCACCCTGCAGTCGCCCCAACCGACCGACCGTTAACACTTGGGCAAAGCCACGCTCTTTGCCCGCCGCACGCCATTCCGGGGCGGTAAAGTGGATTGGTACGACGATTTACATAGTTCGGTTGCGGATGCTCAAGCATGCCGCACCGCAATCCTCTTCCTACTGGCACGGGGTGTCACATGAAGCGATTCTCTCTCGGATTCACCATCTTGCTCGTTCTGGCCGTCTTTTCGTTGAATTCCTGCAGCGGGCTACCGCAGACAAACGGAACGACGCCTCCTGGCACGGCCAACTTGACTCTCACCGTCACCGACGCTCCCCCTGCCGGCGTCTCTTTCCTCAGTTTCAATGTGCCAGTCACTTCCGTCTCTCTCACTTCCAGCACCGGCGCCGTCGTTAATGTCGTCTCGCCTGCGACACCCATCGTGCTGGACATGGTTCGCCTTCAGAGCGACTCCGCGGCTTTGGGCACGTTCAAAATTCCGTCGGACACCTACACCAAACTCACCGTTTCGCTCGGCGTGGTTAACGCAACGTTTGCAAATACGACCGGCGCCACCATCGGTACTTGCGCCGCCGGCGCCGTATGCTCGCTCAATTCCGGCACGCCACCAGCGCAAATCGTTACCTTTGCTTCTCCTATTGTCGTCGCGGGCAACGCCAGCGAGGGCCTGAACCTCGATTTTAATCTCAACAATGCCGTCACCACCGCCAACGGAATCACGATCGACTTCACGCAGACCAACATTCTTACGATTCCCAATGCGCCCGTAACCACTGGCAATCTAAACGCCATCGAAGATTTCACCGGCGTCGTCACCGCCTTTACCAACAACAACGTCACGATTACTTCCGGCACGCGCGGCACTTTGACCGGCGCCGTGAATTCTTCCACCACTTACAACGGAATCGAGCAGGGCGCAAATCCGGCATGCACCGGAAATCCGAATGCCGCGTGCCTCGCCGTAAACAAGACGGTAAGCGTCGACGCCACGCTCTCCGCGGCTGGCGTCGTCACCATCACCGAAGTCGATTTTCTCGACACGCCGTTCATCGACGAAATCGAAGGCGTTATCTTCCCGACCTCGACCGCCGGTACTTATAACTTAATCGTTTCCGATAAAGTAAATGCAACTAACAATTCGCTGCTCAACGCCGTCAGCGCCGGCGCGAGAATCGCCGTCACCCTCGACACTTCCGTGGAATTCGATGTCGACACGCGAAATCTTCTCGCTTCCGTTCCGGCGGGTTTCACTTCCAACACCGACATTTTTCCGGGACAGGAAGTGATGGTCCACGTGAAAACGGCCACTTCGGGAACCCTGCTCAATGTCCTCACCGACCGAATTGTGCTGCGGTATACGCGCACGACCGGTACAGTGAACACCGTCAGCGCCACGACCTTCAGTGTGAATAATCTTCCGCCATTCCTCGGCAACAACTTTACCGTGGCGCCTTCCGTACAGACCTTTTCCGGTGTGACCACGTTCGACGGCTTTACCACCCTCAGCGATCTGGCCACTGGCAATCCAACCGTCTCATTCCGGGCCCTGTACCTAAATCCGAACACAGCGCCAAATGGCGTGCCGTTCGACGCGGCGAAAGTCCGCAAACACTAAAAGTTTTTTCCGCCTCCGCGAAAGGCGCGGGCTCCCCGAGAAATTGGGGAGCCCGCTTTTTTTTGAACTCGTAACTAGGCGGCGAAAGGCGGCGGTATCGGGATGCTTGGAGTCGTTGCCAGGCGCCGGTACAGGGTGAGTGCGATCGCGCCGAATCCCCAAGTCATCAGGACGAGCTTGAAGATCAACTCCACAATTCCGACGTAGTGAACGATGGGCACAATCACGCCGACAATCGCCATGCCGAGGGCCATTCTGCCGACGCGGCCCCATTTATCGTCCGTCGGCCCCAGAATCCAGCGGCCGAGCAGGCCGCCGATAACGATTTGCGCGGAAAACAACAGGGCCAGCCACAACATGAATCCCAGGATGCCGAGCGGAATTCCGACAAACGTTACGCACGCGATGGCGGCCGCAATCGGAGCGCTGATGCCGACGAGGAGGCCGAGGCCGAGCGAAGCGCCGACGTTTTCGGCGGATTTGACGCAATCCGAGGAAAAATGCGGCATGAGGACGAACAGCACGAGGCCGTACAAAATAAAAGCGGAACTCCAGAGCAGGCGCCACAAATAGTAGTGCCCTCCGCGGCTGTGGTCCTCGTTCTTCTCGATGTGTTCGTAAGCGACCGCGGACGCCAACCTGGCTTGCGCGGAAACTTCGGGTGGCTTCGCGCCATCGAAACGAATTGGCCCGCCGACCTGGGCGGTACTTTCGATCGTAAAAACCTCGGCGCGAAGACGAATGTCTCCCTGGACCTGGCCGCGCAAATCGAGGCGCTGATTCATCGCCAGAACGTCGTGGCCGATTTGACCGTCCAACAAAAACTGATCGGCGAAGCAGGTGACGCTGCGATTTACTTTTCCCGTTTTATCGAGCTTGAGTTCCTGGGAGAAGCTGGTGAGGCTGCGCCCGATCGTTCCACTCATCGTCAAATTGTTGGTGAACGAGCGAACGTTGCCGTCGACTTGGCCGGTCACGCGGACGTCGTGGGCGAAAACGATCACGTCGCCGAGCACGTGGCCGGTGACGTCGAGCGAGCGGCCGAAGGCATACACGTCGCCTTCGACCGTGCCATCGACGCTCAGCCGGTCGCCGCTCAGGAAAACGTCGCTTTTGATGACTTCGGCCGCGGTGACTTCCGCATTTTGGCCGTTGCGGAATTCCGTGGCGGAAGCGCCGGCCGGCAGCAACAGGACGGCGCAGATTCCCGTGAGCATCATGGCCAACATGGAGCCGCGCCGCAGCCTGCGGCGCAAAACCATTGCGGTAAAAGTTCCGAGCGTTACCAGCGCCAACACTTCCACCAATGAAATCATCGATTGCCATCCTTTCCAGAAGGCGCCCTGGAAAATTAAAAGCCCGAGCAAATTGGTACCGCCGAAGCCCGCGTCTTGCAGACGATTCTGCACGGGTTCGATATAACTTGTGTACAACGCATACACTCCGGTGGCGGCGAGGCCGAACGTCACCATCCAGATCCATTGCAAGGAGCGGCGGGCGGCTTGCTCGAATTTGGCGAGGCGCGCGGGGAGCGGCTCTTCTTCTTCGAGCATGGCGCGGGTGAGCAAACGCGATTCGCGATCGAGCGCGCGAAGGAGCAAACGGCAGGAACCGCACACCGCGGTGTGCGCGGACACTTCCGCCGCACGCGCTCGGTCGAGTTGCCGCTCGAGATAGAGCAGAATCGTCATTTCATCGAGATGCGGCGTTCCCGTGTTTTGCAAATTGGTTCCTGGCGGCGAGCTCATCCCGCACCCCCGACGGCCAGCGTACCCAAACCTTCGAGCGCTTGCCGAAGCTCATGCCGAGCGCGCAAGAGAACGACGCCCACAAAGGCGCGCCGTACGCCGAGCTCGTCGGCAATTTCGTCGTAACTCATATCCGAGTAATAGCGCATGACCAGCGCCATACGCGCGCGCGAAGGCAATTTGTCAAGGGCCTTGCGCACTTCCTCGCTCGTCCGCTGCTCGATCAATTGCTCGAGCTGATTCGCATCAGGGTGTTCGAGCGGCAACGAATCCACATCTTCGGTTTCTTTATCCTGCCGGATTTTGCGGCGACGAAGCAAATCCCAGCAATGGTTCGCCGCGACTTTGTACAGCCACGAGGTGAAGGGCCGCGTCGAATCGTATTGGTGGAGCTTGTCGTGTACTTTCATAAAAACTTCCGTGGTGGCGTCTTCCGCATCTTCGCGGGTGGGAAGCGCCCGGCGGCAAAAGCGGAAAATGGCCGGGGCAAATTCGCGATAGAGGTCACCCCAGGCCTCCTCGTCCCCTGCCCGGGCCCGGGCGATTGCCTCCGTCGACTGGGTTGTTCCCGGCGCGCTCATCCGGCCTGGTCTCGGTGCTTCCATAAACTAGTACGCAGCCAATCCCGCAAAAATTGCACCCTGCCGGGCGAAGGAGCCCTTGGCGGGGTGTGAATGGTTGCGGCGTGTGTCGAGCACTCTATCACTAGAGGGCGTGGATTGCGGCGCGGCGGAGACGCGCCCGCGGCCAAGGGCAAGATGGGCTTGGGCGAAAAAAAGATGGGTCGAGGGGTGGTTAACAGAACTAGGCCCCCTCGGGCACTTTTGCGTAAGTGCGGAATACAAAGGACTTAAAGGCATTTGTTTGCATACACTTCTGTAAGTGTTGATTACAGAGGACTTAAGGGAGCTTTTAATTTGAGGCGGAAAAGTGGGAAGTGCCGCGAGGCTAACCAGGAGGGGCCGACTAACCACAGGGTATAGTACCACGAGTATAAACAGAAAGCAAGCGAAAAATTGCCGTTTGGCAATGGTTTTACTGGCGGGGCAGTCCGCACCGTCAATGGAACAACGTCTTGACCATCAACAGCCACGCTGCGTGAGGCGCTTCTCGTTGCATTGCGAGAGCTTGCCGCAGGCTTACTCAGACGGCTGAGTGCAGTTGGATTGCATAACAATGCCGGCGCTGCGAGAAGAAATGAGCCGGTTAGATTGAGTTGGGCCGACTAGAAGCTAGCTCATAAATCGCCGAGCAATACGGAAGTTGTTTCTTCAGGGGCTAAAGCCCTGCTTTTCCTCGCTTCATCGTGGGGGCTATGAGCCCCCACCTCCTGAAGAACCCACGTCGTAAAGGCTAAACCTCCTAAAGCCACCACGTCCTAAAGTACCCACTTCTTAAAGCCTGCACCCCTTAAACCCCCACGTCCTAAAGAACCATTTATGAGACGACTTCTATACGGCGGTCCAACAAACGCTGACTGGCCTGCGGCGCTCGTGATCGGTTATTTGCCGAAGACCAGGACGTGGAAGCTGCCGGGAATGGGCGTTGGGTTGGGGTGTGGATGCTCGGTGGTGGGAGCGGGAGCGGGACCGAAGTCCACGGTGGAGAGGAAGAGATTGTGGGTCTTGGTGTCGAGGCCCATGGTTTTGGCGCCGAATTCGGTTTTGACGGTTTCGGCTTCGCTGAATTTGTCGGGCGAGTCTTCGTGGAAGATGTGGACCATGCCGTCGCGAGTGGAGACGAAGATGAGGCCGGTTTCGGGTTCGAAGGCGGCGGCGTCTGCGCCGGCGGAGATGGGAAAGGAGGAAAGGACTTTACCGCTGTCGGAATCGAGGACGACGAGCTTTTGCGGATTGCGGCCGGCGCTGAAGAGGCGGTGATGCTCGACGTCGATGGCGAGAGCGGTGGGCGTGCCGGCGGGGGCGAGGGGCCAGCGGGATTTGATTTTCAGGGTGTTCGAATCGATGGCGACGACTTCGGCTTTGTCTTCGATATTGACGAAGACGGTGCCTTTGCCGTCGGCGACGGCAAATTCGGGGCCGCCACCGAGATTGATGGTTCCGACGGCCGCGCCCGTCTTGGCGTCGATGACGGTCGCGCTTTTGGGATCGCCGTTCATGACGAAGATGCGCTTGGAGGCGGGATCGTAAAGGATGGAGTCGGCGTCCTGATCGGCTTTGGCTTCGCCGGTGATTTTGAGGGTTTGGAGATCGAAGATGATGACTTTGGCTTGCGCGCCGTCGGTGATGAAACCTTTGCCGAATTCGGGGGCGACGGCGACGCCGTGATCCTGCTTGAGGCCGGTGATGTTGCCGATGGTCTTGCCGGAATCCGCGTCGAGGACGATGATTTCGGTGCCGTGAGAGACGTACACGCGGCGGGCGGCGGAATCGATGGAGACGTAATCAAAGTATTCGCGCGTGGCGCCGGGAGCGGCGGGGAAAGGATATTTTTTGAGAAGGTGATAGCCGGGAGCGGCGGCGAGAGACAAAGTGATTGCGCCGAGCGCGATTGCGAGTGCGGTGGCGGCGGGACGTGCGAAACGATGAAGATTCATGCGATTCCTCCGATACGATTGAGACGTTACTGAAAGCGTTTTATTTGCGCCTGCTTGATCCGGTTCAGGCGGACGGGCTGCCTGGCGGGATTAAGCTATCGCATCGAATGTAAACCGGAGATAAATTGCGGTATTTGTTCTAGAGGCCTACCTTAGCGGTCATTGTGTTAATGTCCCACGTAGCGGAGGCCCGGTGGATGCATTCGAGCAAGTAGTTAGTGAAATTCTATTGTTTGAAGGCTATTGGGTCCGCACCTCTGTTAAGGTCGAGCTAACTCCGAGGGATAAACGGGCAATCGGTCGGCCGAATGCGCCTCGATGGGAACTCGATATCGTTGCCTATAACGTGCGAGACAATCTCTTGCGAGTGGTTGAGTGTAAGGGCTATCTCTATTCCCGTGGAGTGACGTTTGCTTCGCTCGATGGAACTAGTGAAGGTTCCGCCAAACGATTTAAGCTCTTCGTTGATTCACATTTGCGGAAAGTCGTTTTCGGAAGGCTGTGTAAACAGTTCACCAAATCAGGCGCGTGTCGCCCAAAACCTCGCGTAAAGCTATGCCTGGCTTGTGGTCATATCGCAACGGATCATGACCGCGAAAAGTTAAAGAATCACTTTACGAAGAGAGGCTGGGAATTGCTGGACGAGCGATGGCTCAAGGGTAAGCTCTACGAAATGGCTGAAAATTGCTACGAAAACAAAGTACCTATAGTTGTGACCAAACTAGTTGAGGATCAAGAAGTAGGAAACTTTTGCGGAAAGAAAAAGATGACGTTAAGCTCCCGTAGCTAGAAGGTGCGGTAAGGCTATAATTCTGTTCATGGCACAAGACCAAGAGACGATCGACAAGTGGAGCGGATCGGCACCTTATTGGGAGAAGCATCGGGAGAATATCCGGGAGATGTTTGCGCCGATCACCGAAGGGCTGGTGGCGGACGCGCACGTTGCGCGCGGGATGACGGTGCTGGACGTGGCGACAGGGCCGGGAGAACCGGCGCTGAGCGTTGCCGCGATGGTTGGGCAAAGCGGCAAGGTTTGCGGGATCGATCCGGTGGCGGGAATGGTGGAGGCGGCGCGACGGGCGGCGAGCCGGCTGGGGCTCGAAAATGCGAAGTTTGAAGTGGCGGCGGCGGACGAGCTGCCGTTTGCGGACGATGCGTTTGATGCGGTGATCAGCCGGTTTGGCGTGATGTTTTTTCCTTCGCCGGCGGATGGAGTGCGCGAGATGCTGCGCGTGCTGAAGCCGGGAAGAAAACTGGCGCTGGCAGTGTGGCATTTTGCGGAGAGGAATCCGTTTCACACTTCGATGGCGCGGGTGATGGACCAATTTGTTCCGTCGGCGCCGGTGGAGCCGGACGCACCGGACGCGTTTCGGTTTGCGGCGCGGGGAAAATTGCTGAAGATTTTTGGCGAGGCAGGCGTGGCCGAGCCGACGGAGAGATTGTTGCAATGCAGGATCGAATCGGCGGTGGCGCTGGAGGAATTTTTGACGCTGCGGCTGGAGATGTCCGAAGCGTTGCGTAAGAAGGTTTCGCAACTTTCCAGGGAACAAATTGCGGAAATGCGGCGGCTGGCGCTGGCGTCGATGGGAGAATATGCGACGGAGCGGGGGTTGAGTTTTCCGGCGGAGATTTTGATTGTGAGCGGGACGAAGGGCGCGTAGAGGTTTGCGGCGGCGCGGCAGGGCACGGCACGGCACGATTCGAAACGGCCCGCTTCGGAAAGCGGGCCCTACAACGGCGGGGCCGTACAACGACGGGGCTTAGCTTCGACAAGCGAAGTCCACGGCGGCCCGCTTCGGAAAGCGGGCCCTACAAGGGCAGGGCCGTACAACGTTAGGGCCCTTTAATAGCGGTGCTGCGCTTCGACAAGCGGACTCTAGACACGGTACACTGGAAGATTCCGATCGTGCCGCTGAGGCGATCTGTGTGCTCGCGGACAATTCTATGGCGCAAAAACTTCCATCGCTCGTGATTGTGGGAAGGCCGAATGTGGGCAAGTCCACGCTGTTTAACCGGCTGACGGGCACGCGGCGCTCGATTGTGACGAACGAGCCGGGGATTACGCGCGACCGGATTTATGGCCGGGCGGAATGGCGGGGGCGCGCGATTGAGATTGTGGATACGGGCGGAATACTGCCGGACGACAAGGCGCTGATTCCGACGGAGATTTTTCGGCAGGCGCACGTGGCGATTGAGAAAGCGGCGCTGCTGGTGCTGGTGGTGGATTCGCAAAGCGGGATTACGCCGCTCGATCAGGAGCTGGCGCGGCTGATGCGCAACACGGGGAAGCCGTTTGTGATTGCCGTGAACAAAGTGGACGTGCCATCGCAGGAATCGCTGGCGGGAGAATTTCATTCGTTTGGCGTGCCGGTGTTTCCGATTGCGGCGGAGCACGGCGCGGGAATTGACGATTTGCTGGATGCGGCGCTGGAGCGGATGAAATCGGGCGACGCAAATGAGGAAGTGGACACGAAACCAGAGGCGACGGAGCTGGCGATAATTGGGCGGCCGAACGTGGGAAAATCCACGCTGCTGAACCGGATGGCGGGGGAAGAACGATCGATTGTCTCGCCGATTCCGGGGACGACGATGGATTCGGTGGATACGGACGTGAAGCACGACGGGCGATTTTACCGGTTTGTGGACACGGCGGGAATCCGGCGCAAAGGCAAGACGAAGCTGGTGGCGGAAAAATTGAGCGTGGTGATGGCGAAGCGTGGCCTCGAGCGCGCGGACGTGGCGCTGCTGGTGGTGGACGGCGAGCAGGGCGTGACGCAGGGCGACGCGACGATTGCGATGTATGCGGAGCAGTCGGGGCGAAGCGTGATCATCGTTGTGAACAAATGGGATTTGGCGGTTGAGGCGGCGCAAAAGGCGGCGGACCGCGATTCGGCGTCGGCGCGGGGCAAGGCGAAGCGAGCGGCGAATTTGAATCCGCCGGTCGAGAAAGTGGATCGGGGGAAATTGCTTGGCGAGTATGAGGAACTCGTTCACAAGAAATTGAAGTTTGTCAGCTATGCGCCGGTTATTTTTTTATCGGCAAAGACGGGAGACCGGGCGCAGAAACTTTATCCGCTGATTGACGAAGTGGCGGCGGCGCGGAAGAAAAAAATTGCGACGCCGGAACTGAATCGCTGGCTGAAGTCGATTGATTTGCAGCGCGGGACGACGCCGAAATCGCGGCCGGTGCGGATTTATTACATTACGCAGGCGAAGACTTCGCCGCCGACGTTTGTGATTTTTACGAATCAGAAGACGCCGCTGCATTTCAGTTTTCAGAGATTTCTGGAAAATCAGCTGCGCGAGGAATTTGGATTTATTGGGACGCCGCTGCGGTTTGTCCAGAGGTTGCGGAAGGCGGAGCGGGATACGCGCGGGGTGCGGGAAGAAGACTAAAGGCGCTTGGTGTGGCGGTGTAAGTGCAACGGAAAAGTCCGCGTCGCGGATAAACCGCTAAGGCGGCCCGGGCCGCCGCACTCCAAAAGCGCCCGCCTCGGAAGGCGGCCGCTACAACAGCGCGACACGAACTGGTAGAATTTGCCTGTCCCCCTTTGCAGGAAACGGAAAAAATGGCTGGCAACGGCGCGGCGGCGCAAACCGAAAAAGAATTTTATCGCATCGGCGACGTGAGCAAGATCGCGGCGCTGAAACCGTTTGTGTTGCGGTATTGGGAAACGGAATTTCCGATGCTGCAACCGATCAAGAGTGCGAGCGGGCACCGGCTATATCGACAGGAAGATGTGGATATGGTCCTGAAGATCAAACGGTTGCTGTACGACGAGGGATTTACGATTGCGGGGGCGCGGCGGCATTTGCGCGATGGCGGCGGAGCGGATGCCGAGGCGGCCGCGGTGATTCCACCGGGGCACGGCGCGACGCAGTTGTTGAACAGAAAAATGCTTTTGGATTTGCGCGATTCGTTGCGCGCTTTCTTGACCCTGCTCGAACGCAGGTGATAGCCTTGGAGGAGTCGCGTCGCACTTCCCCTTTGCAAATTTCGCGCGGCTTGCTGGAATGTCGGGGCGTAGCGCAGCCTGGTAGCGCGCACGCTTGGGGTGCGTGAGGTCCCCGGTTCAAATCCGGGCGCCCCGACCAAATTCTTCCTGGTTAGAACCTGCCAGAAGTGATCCGAGTTTTCAGTTCACAGTAAAACCAACAGCGGGCGGCGTTTCGTTTTTGGCCGATTTTTTTGGTGACACGCATCGCTTTGGGATTTGGCGGAGGACATTGCGCTAAACTTGGAGCATGCCGCATATATTGCTGACGAATGACGATGGGTACGACGCGCCGGGATTGAAGGCGTTGGCGGAGGCGCTGGAAGATTTTGCGACGGTGAGTATTGTGGCGCCGAATGGAGAGAAGAGCGGGGCGGCGCAATCGTTGACGCTGCGGCAGCCGATTGTTTGCCATGCGAAAGGCGAACGGCACTGGGCGGTGGATGGAACGCCGGCGGATGCGGTGATCGTGGCGCTGCATAAATTGTTGGCGGAAAAACCGGATTTGGTGATTTCCGGAATCAATCATGGCGCGAACATGGGTGAAAACGTGTATTACTCCGGGACGGTGGGGGCGGCGCGGGAAGCGGCGCTGCACCATATTCCGTCGGTGGCGATGTCGCTTTGCGCGAGGAAAGACACGCAGAATTTTTTGAACGCGGCGCGGATTGCGCGAAGCGCGGCGGAAATTATTTTGAAAGAAGGATTGCCGGACCAGGTGCTGCTGAATATAAATGTGCCGGAGCCGTGGAAGGGCGGCGTGCGGTTCACGCGGCAATCGAAAAAGATTACGCGGAATCAACTTTCGGAGGGAAAAGATCCGAAGGGGCGGACGTACTACTGGATTTTCGAGCAGAAGATTGAAAAAGACGTGGAGCCGGATACGGATTACGCGGCGGTGTTTGCGGGCGAGGTGAGCGTGACGCCGCTGCACCTGGACCCGACGCATGATGAATCGTTGAATCATTTGTCGCACTGGGCGAAGACGCTGGCGGAGGCGTGGAAGAAGTGAACATGCTCGCGCTGGAAAGTTCAAAAGCGGATTCCTCGCTGCGCTCGGAATGACGGATTAGGTGGTGTGAAGATGCTCGGTGGCACGTTTTCCAAATCATGAAAACTTATGACGTGGCGGTGATTGGGGCGGGCGTGTTTGGCGCGTGGACGGCGCTCGAATTGGCGCGGCGCGGAAAGAGCGTTGTGTTGGTGGAAGCGTATGGCGCGGGACACTCGCGGTCGAGTTCGGGCGATGAATCGCGGATCATTCGAATGGGATACGGGAAGGATGAGATTTATACGCGATGGTCGCAGCGATCGCTGGCGAAGTGGAAAGAACTTTTTGCGGCGAACGGATTGTCACTGTTTCATGAGACGGGCGTATTGTGGCTGGCGGGGGAAGAGGAAACGCGGCTGAAGGAAACACGAGCGACGCTCTCGCGGTGCGAGGTGGCGTTTGAGGATTTGGATTTGGCGGCGCTGCGAGCGCGCTTTCCGCAGATTGGGCTGGATGGAATTGGGAGCGCGATTTTGGAGCCGAAGAGCGGTGTGTTGATCGCGCGGCGAGCGGTGGCGGCGACGGTGGCGGAGGCGGTGCGGCTGGGCGTGAGGTATCAGCATGCGCTTGTGGAGCAGCCGAAGGCGAAAGGACCGCTGCGCGCGATTAGGACGAAGAGTGGGGAAGAGATTTCGGCGGGACAATTTGTGTTTGCGTGCGGGGCGTGGCTCGGGAAACTTTTTCCGGAAATTGTGGGAACAAGACTTTTTGTGACGCGACAGGAAGTTTTTTATTTCGGATTGCCGGCGGGCGATGCGCGTTTTGCGGCGCCGGCGCTGCCGACGTTTCTTTTTCAGAATGACGAGAGCTATGGAATGCCGGACATCGAGAGCCGCGGATTGAAAATTGCGCTGGATGCGCATGGAGGTACGGTTGATCCGGACACGCAATCGCGCGTGGTGCCGGAAGAATCGGCGCGCGCGATGCGAGAATACGTTGCAAGGCGATTCCCTGCCCTTCGCGACGCGCCGATTGCGGAGACGAGGGTGTGCCAGTACGAAAATAGTTCGAATGGAGATTTTTTGATCGACCGTCATCCGGAGATGGAGAATGTGTGGTTTGCGGGCGGCGGGTCGGGACATGGGTTTAAACATGGGCCGGCGGTGGGGGAATACGTTGCGGGCCGGCTACTGAGAGAAAGTCCCGCAGAGCCGCGCTTCTCGCTTGCGACGAAGGGAACGGTGCAGCACCGCGCGGTTTTCTAGTTCCCCGAACCCTTGAACTTTTCGGACGCACTGGTGTCTAAACAAGGGTGACGACGGATAGTGGGAAGACCTTCGGGCTGCGCAAACTCTTTCGCTATACCTTGAAATTCGCCGCTGCAATCCTACTGGTGCTGGCATTATTCATTGTTTCGTATGACGTCGCTGTCTATTGGGAGGCCAGGCGCTTACTTACAGACGTGAGCAAGATAGAACCGGGGAAGACTTCAGTAGAAACCGTTATCTCGCTCGCGATGCGACGCGGCGGTATAGCGAACGTGAAATTCAGCGACGGACGGCCAATCATCGATCCGTCTGTGAATTATCAATATGTTTCCTTTGACCGCTGCAAGAGCGATGGTTGCATTATTTCGATTCCCGCGCCGAGTGCCTATCATCTTTCCCCATTGTGGCTTATTTATGAGCATCCAAAGCTATTCAGCTGGCTGCCCGTATGGAGGATTTACACTATGCGGATAGTCCGGCTAATTATCCCTTTAACAGCGATCGCGCCGCCAACGATAACAGTGCGAGACGGGCGCGTGCAGGAGGTAACAGTAACAATGGCCGGGAGTATGGTTGACCGGAGCACGTGTCCGGAAGTTGTGATTCATCACTATGGGACCCCTTCCAGTGGCACGCCATGGAATGTTCGACCGCGAATAAAGTTTCACACCGGAGGAGACTGCGGACCAAGAGCGCCGGAAATCAGGGTAGACATCGCGCCGGACGCGACCTACGAGCCGGAACGCTTTTCCTACGCGCTAGACCTTCGCTGTCAATGGCCGGGAACAAGTTGCACGGAGTGTGAAATGTTGCCTGGAATTTGTGAAGACATGAAAGGCGGGAATTGGTTTTTCTACGCGATGCCCGAAGAAGAACTTGCTGGGCTTAAAAGCGCCATTAACAATTTGCAGCTCGGGACCGGAAAAAGCTACTTCATGGAGCGAAACTTCGGGAATCCGCAAGATCCGGATGCGAGGGCGAAGTTTGAAGTGTCGGCTAGAATGCCGGTAATTGAATACGCGGCGGATTGGGACTTTCGAAAGGTATGGTCGGACGAAGACGACGAATACGAGAACCACAAGCTGACATACTACTTGAAGAGATGGCGAGCCAGATTTGAAGAAGACCCGCGCGATCGGCCCGCAGCGTCGCTGATTTTTGACAAAAACCAGCGACTCACCAGAATTGAATCTCATGTGGATGGGATCCGGTCCAGGCCGTGAGCAAAACCGCGCTTTTCACTTGCCTTCGACGAAAGCGAGCTATAGCGTTCCGCATCTTAGCGTGCTGATTTCTATTTGGAAGTTCTCAAGAAAGTGATGGGGCCGACGCTGCCGGCGAAAGCGTCGAAGGCGGCGATGCGGCCGGCGGAATCGCGACGGAAAACGAAATCGGTGCCGTACGGGCTCTGGAATTCGTCGCGAATAGTTGGTTCGAGGGCAAGCGGTTCCTGCCAATTTATGGCGAGCGTAAGCTTGCCTTCTTTCACGAAGAGGCGATAGGTAACTTCCAATTCGGCGCTGGTGTATTCGCCGGCAAATTGCGCCAAATCCTCGCCGGAGAGCTTGACGGCCTCGTACCGTTCGAAGATTTGCGGAAGAGCGTCCTTGGCAAGCAAGGTCAAGCGCACACCGCCGCTGGGCCGAGGTTCCACGGTCATTTCGTTTTCCTCTGGTCCGGTGAAATGGGTCGAATCGCGAGGATGGAAGAGGAGGCCGAAGGCTTCGATGCCGTCTTTGGAGGCGGTGACTTTGACAACGGAGTGGGATCTGGCGTCGCGATACGAACCTGCGAGCGAAGAAAGGTCCATGCCGCCGGACGTCGACGGCGGCGCAGGCGCGGGAGAAAGTTGAGGCGCGAGGTAAATATCGGTAATTCGTTCGGCCAGGTCCACGGGATTGCTAGAGCCCACGTTGCATAAACACAAGACGGAGAAGCGTTGCGCGGGAAAACGGAAAAAGGCGGTGCGATAGCCGAAAAGAGCGCCCGAATGGGCGAGGACGGGGAGCCCGCGATAGCGGGTTGTAAAAAGACCGAGAGCGTATTCGATACTTTTGCCGTTATTGAGTACGCCCGGCGTTTGCAGTTCGCGAGGAAGACCGCCTTTGCCGAGTTTGTTGTCGTAGAAATTGCGGTCCCAAAGGAAAAGGTCGTCGAGGGTAGACATTAGGCCGCCGTCGCCGACTTTTTCGAAGTTAGTGGACCAGTTCACGCGGAAACCACTGGCGGCGCCAGGGTCATAAGCGGGGACGCGGCCGGGAACAACGACGGTGCGGTCGTCATAAAAACGAGTGTGAGACATGCCCAAAGGCTTAAAAATGTTTTCGTCGGCAAATTGCGAAAGAGGTTTGCCGGTGGCGCGACGAATGACGATGCCCATCAGAAAAAAATTTGTGTTGCTGTACTGGTATTCGTCGCCGGGATCGAAGTCGAGCGCTTTCTGGTGGGAAACAAGATCGAGGAGCTCGGCGGTGGGATGAATGTCTTCAAAGTTGCGGCCGGCAAGGAACAAAAGCGTATAAATGTCGCGAAAGCCGCTGGTGTGATGAAGCATTTCGCGAAGGGTGACAGGCTTTGCGTACGAGGGGAGTTCTGGAATGTATTTGCGAACGTCGTCATCGAGAGAAAGGAAACCCTGCTCGGCGGCAAGGACAACACTGGCTGCCGTAAATTGCTTGGAGATGCTGCCCAGATAGAAAACAGAATCGGAAGCAATGGGGACGCCAAGCTCGAGGCTCGCAGTGCCATAACCGCGCTTATAGAGGAACTTGCCATCGCGGATGACGCCGAGAGCGCACCCGGGGGAGTCCGGTTTATCGAAGGCGGCGAAGACCTGGTCCGCCTTGCGGTTGAGAGAAGACAAGGAATCCTGGTCCTGCGCCGATGCAGGTACAACAAGAGCGGCGGTGAGGAATGCGGCGGCGGCGACAGAACGAAGAAGCGGAAACATCGGAAAGACTCCAGCACTTAGAATCTTAAGAGACTTTACACAAAACTCGGCAAGAGAAGAACGAGACCGCGGGTTCAAAGACGATACCAAAACAAGGCGGCGTTTATTCCCATTTCGCGAAAAAGAAATCCGCGTTCGGGGCGTGAAGATTATTGGCGGGTCATGCCGGCGAGGACGCGGAGTTCGCCGAGGATGACGATGTCGGCGTTGGCGACTTTACCGTTGTGGACAATTTGCGCGTCGCGGCCCGATTCGGTGGCGCAGCCTGCGATGTGGAGGACGACGTCGGTTTCGTGTTCGGCGCGAGCGGAGTTTTTGAGCGTGATGAGAAGCTTGGCCGGATCAAAGTGAATGCTGAGCTGGTGCGGACGGCCGGCGCAGCGAATGCGGAGATCGCCCATCAACGTTTCCTTGCAGACGAGCGATTCTTCGCCGGTAACCTCGTTCCATTTTTTGCAATTGTCTTGAACGACGGCGGCGAGGCGCGCCCAAACGACGCGGCAGAGGCGCACGGCCGCTTCGTGATTCAGCTTGGCTTCTTCTGCTTCGAAATCACGACTGAGTTTTTCGGCAAAGAATTCCTGAGCTGAGTCTTTTGTACGATCGGTCGACATGGTCCCCACGCGCTCCCTAAAATAGTTTATATGAGACCTGCCCGGCGGCGTAAATCAGAAGTTAGGTGACTGGTTACAAACCGCAAATCGGGGCGAAGCTAAACACCGATGCGGCGGGCGGCGGCGGAGATGGGGGCGTCGTTGATGCTGGCGATGCGGCGGCGCATGAGACCGTCGGGATCGAATTCCCAAAGTTCGTTGCCATACGAGCGGAACCACTGGCCGGAATCGTCGTGCCATTCGTATTCGAAAGTGACGGCGATGCGGTTTCCGTTGAAGGTCCAGAGAGTTTTCTTGAGGCGATAGCCGAGTTCGCGGTCCCATTTGCGGCGAAGGAAAGCCTTGATTTCGTCGCGGCCGTTGAGAAATTCAGCGCGGTTTCGCCAGATGGAGTCCGGCGTGTAGCCAAGAACCACTTTTTCGGGGTCGCGGGTGTTCCAGAGGTTTTCGGCGGCCTGGACTTTGGCGAGCGCGGTCTCTGCTGTGAAGGGCGGAACGATTTTTTGCGTCATGGTGGAAACGCCTCGGTTTGACTTTAAGCCGGAAAAAGATCGGCAAAAAGGGGAAGATTGCCATTGGATGCGAAACTTCTTGAGACGGTTTGCGTCTTTTATAGGGTGGCAGGGCAGGGTGTGCCCGAAAAGGCCTATCTACCCACGATCCGATGGAGGAAATATGAGTTTTACGGGGAAACGAGCGGCGCGGAGCCTGTTTGCCGTGGCGGCGTGCGCGGCGCTGGGCGTGTGCGCGGCGGCGCAAGAGAAGAAAACGACGGCGAAGATGGGTGGAGGAAAGACGGAGGCGGCGGCGTTCCAGGTGCCGGTGGAATATTACAAGCTGCCGAACGGATTGCGGGTGGTTCTGTCGCAAGACCATACGGCCCCGACGGTGTGCGTGGCGGTGTATTACCGGATTGGGTTTCGAATCGAGCCGAAGGACAGAACGGGATTTGCGCACCTGTTCGAACACATGATGTTCCAGGGATCGCAGAATTTGGGAAAGATGGAGTTCATCAAACTGGTGCAACAGAACGGCGGGACGCTGAACGGATCGACGCGGTTCGACTTTACGAACTACTTTGAAATTTTACCGTCGAACAAATTGGAGACGGCGCTGTGGGCCGAAGCGGACCGGATGAGCGGCCTCGCGGTGAACGAAGACAATTTGAAGAATCAGCAGGGCGTGGTGGGAAACGAAGTGAAAGTGAACGTGATCAACCGGCCGTACGGCGGGTTTCCGTGGCTGCAAATGCCGCAGTATGCGAACACGAACTGGTTCAACGCGCACAATTTTTACGGCGACTTGAAGGACATCGAGGCGGCGACGATTCCGGACGTGCAAAGCTTTTTCAAGACGTACTATGCGCCGAACAACGCGGCGCTGGCGATTGTGGGCGATTTTGAAACGGCGGAAGCGAAACAATGGGTGGAGAAATATTTTGGAAAGATCGCGGCGTCGCAACTGCCGCCTCCGCCGGATTTGACGGAACCGAAGCAGGAAAAAGAGAAACGCGTGACGGAAGGCGATGCGCTGGCAAAACGGCCGGCGATGGCGATCGCGTACCACATGCCGGAACGGAATACGCCGGAATATTACGCAATGGGGCTGATCAACCAGATATTGGTCGAAGGGGACGACAGCGCTTTGTATCAAGAGCTGGTGCAGAAGCGCGGGCTGACGGATGGAGTCGAGGGCGGCATCAACTACCTGGGAAACATGTTCAATTACAAGGGGCCGATGCTGTGGATGGCGGATTTGAAATACGACCCGACGACGAAGCCGGAAGCGATCGTGCAAGCGGCGGACAGTGTGATCGAGCCGCTGCGAACGAAGCCCGTGGACAAGGCGACGCTGGATCGCGCGCTGGTGAAACTGCGGTCGGGCTTGTACGACAGCATTGGAACGTTTTCCGGTTTTGGGCTGGCGGATTTGCTGGCGAGCTTTGCGCTGTTTGACGACGATCCGGCGCGCGTGAACGCGCTCGTCGGACAATTTGAAAAAGTGACACCGGAATTGATTCAAAAGACGGCGCAGGAATATCTGCGGCCGGAAAATCGCACGATCCTGATTCGCGAACCGAAACAAGCGGAAGCGGCTGCGGCCCCCGCGAAGAACCAGTAAAGGAGAGGACGATGAAAACGATGAGGAGCGGGAAAACTTTATTGGCGATCGGAACGATGTTGACGATGAGCTTCTGCGCGAGCGCGCAGAAACAGGCGCCGCCGCAAGGAAGCACGCCGAAACCGTTTACCGTGCCGGAGCATGAGACGTATTCGCTCCCGAACGGGATGAAAGTGACGCTGGTGCCGTACGGGAATTTGCCGAAGGTGACGGTGAGCGCGGTGGTGAACGCGGGAAACTTGAACGAACCGGCGGAACTGCCGGGGCTGGCGGACTTGATGGGACATTTGATGAAGGAAGGAACGAAGACGCGCACGTCGAAGCAAGTGGCGGAAGAGAGCGCGGACATGGGCGGGTCGCTGGCAGTGAACGTGGGTGTGGACGAGAGCGACGTTTCGACGGACGTGCTTTCGGAGTTTGGGCCGAAAGCGATTGCGCTGGTGGCGGACGTGACACGAAATCCGCTTTTCCCGGAAAGCGAACTGGCGCGGATCAAGAACGACATGCTGCGGCAACTGACGATTCAGAAATCGGTGCCACAGAGCATCGCGCTGATGCGCTTTCGGAAATTGCTGTACGGCGATCACCCGTACGGAACGGTGTTTGCGACCGAAGATGCGATTCAGAAAATGACGCTGGCCGACGTGAAAAAGTATTACGACGGAAATTTTGGCGCGCAGCGAACGCACCTGTACGTGGCGGGGCGGTTTAATACGGCGGCAGTGAAGAAGGCGATTGCGGCGAGCTTTGGGACGTGGTCCAAAGGCGCGGCGCCGACGCCGGATGTGCCGCAAGTGAAGCCGAATCACACGCTGGACTTGACGGACCGGCCGGGAGCGGCGCAATCGACGTTGTATGTGGGATTGCCGGTGGCGAACGCGGCGAGCGAAGACAACATTCCGCTGCTGGTGACGAATTCGCTGCTCGGCGGATCGTTCGGATCGCGCATCACGTCGAATATACGCGAACAAAAAGGCTACACGTATTCGCCATCGAGCCAGATTTCGCGGCGCTATCACGACGCGTACTGGGCGGAGGTGGCGGACGTGACAACGAAATTCACCGGCGCATCGCTGAAGGAGATATTTGGCGAAGTGGAACGACTGCAAAAAGAAGCGCCCTCGGCGGCGGAGCTGAAAGGCATTCAGAGCTTTCTTTCGGGAATTTTTGTGCTGCAAAATTCGTCGCGCGGCGCGCTGATTGGGCAGCTTCGCTTTGTGAATCTGCAAGGGCTGGGAGACGCGTATCTTTCCACGTACGTGCAGAAGGTGAATGCGGTGACGCCGGCCGACGTGCAAAAAATGACGGCGCAATACATCAAGCCGGAACAGATGACGATTGTGGTGGTCGGCGACAAGGCGCAGGTGAGCGAACAACTGGCGCCGTACATGAAGGGCAATTCGCAAACGCACTAAGAGCGAACGTACGGACGGGGTTTAGCCCGCGCGCGGAGTGCGGCGACGCGGCGGAGCAGCCGGGATCAGGCGACGATTGCGCTTGGCCTTTTCGGCATAAAGATGTTCGTCGGCTTCGGAGAGGAGCCGCTCGATGCGTTCGCCTTCGCCGCGATAGATGGAAATGCCGATGCTCGCCGAAAGCGGCGGCTGCTCCTTGTCTTGCGCCATGACGGTGTGAATGCGCTGCACGACGCGCTCGGCTTCTTCCTGTTCTGTTTCCGGCAGCACAAGAGCAAATTCATCGCCGCCGTACCGCGCGGCGGTATCAATGGCGCGGCAATTGACGCGAAGTGTGTCGGCAACGCGGCAAATTGCGCGGCTACCGACGAGGTGGCCGTGGCCATCGTTAATTTTTTTCAGGCCGTCGAGATCGAGCAAGAGAAGCGCGAAGGGGCGGCCGGTGCGGTTGGTGCGCTCGGTTTCGTTTTCGAGGACGTCAAGCAAGCGGCGATAGTTGGCGAGGCCGGTGAGCGGATCGCTGACGGCGAGATGGCGGACCTGTTCGAAGAGGCGCGCGTTGTCGAGAAGCGCGCCGCCGAGAGCAACGGCGTATCCCATGATGCTCAAACCCTGAGAAAGAACGAATGGCGCGTCCAGCAGGCGTGCGGACTGCGAGGCCGCGAGCTGACCGGCAAAATTGAGCCAACTGGCGGCGTAGACCGAGCGGTCGAAGGCGGAATCGTTGTACCGGAGGCGGCGACGGTACCAGACAAGCGCGACAAGATAGATCGCGGCGGGAAGCAACTGCTGCGGACTCGGAATGAAGGCGAGCTGGTGCGGCGACATTTCCGTGGGCAGCTTGCGGACGGCGGTGCTTATGATGTAGGTGAAAAGGACGACGGTGAAAAGTGCGCCGGCGATTTCGCCCTTGGGGTGGCGCGAACGCGGCAAGAATTTTTCAACGAGGAGCGCGACGACCAAGAGGAGCGCGAGGATCATGCGGCCGAGCCAAAGAGCTACGGGCGCCCAATGGACCTTGAGGACCGGCTGTGCCGGCAGGTCGAAAAAGAAGAGGCTGGAGGCTACGAGGACTGAACCGGACAAAAGAAAGCCGGAACCAAGGATTAAGGAGATGCGGTCTTGCGTGCCCTGGAAACGAACCAAGGCGACAGCCGAAAAAACGAAGGCGAGGAGGCCGGTGACGATCTGGAGGTAGCCTTGGAGGGCAGCGTCCGCGTCAACGGGTATAGGGCGGATCCAGAGGGCGAGCAGGAGAATGGACAGGAATGCGACGACATGCCAAAAGGCAGGGGTCGCGCCACCACGTCCGGGTTTGAGATAGGCTTCGCCCATATTGTTTTTCTGGCCGGGGCGGATCACCTATCTAATTAGACCCTGAAACCCCGCCTGGAGTTTCGCCGAAAAGCAGAGGCGTGTGAGAGAAAGGATACTGTCCGGATAGAACTTTCGCTGCTGTACGAAGGTACAGGTGTGGAAAACGGGAGAGCGCAACCGATTGCGGGCGAGAAAATTGGGCTTGCGGAGGCGGGAGGGCATCCGGCACAATCATCGCGCTTAAAACGATTCAATAAACGGATTTTTTGAGAAAGACACGGAAGAGGAGGAGAACCGTTTGAGCAACGAAAACGCCGGAACCAAGATTGGATTGCGCCGGTCTTTGACGCTTTGGGATTTGATTTTGTACGGAATGATCGTGCTGCAGCCGGTGGCACCGATGTCGGCATTTGGCGCGTTGAGCGACCGCGGGCGCGGGCACGTGGTGACGGCGGTGCTGATTGCGATGGTGGCGATGATGGCGACGGCAGTCAGCTACGGGCGCATGGCGCAAATCTATCCAAGCGCGGGGTCGGCGTTCACATACGTTGCGCGAGAGATTCATCCGGCGGCGGGATACGTCACCGGGTGGAGCATGGTGATGGATTACATTGTGAACCCGCTGATTTGCACGGTGTGGTGCGCGGGGCAGGCGCATGAGTTTGCGCCGGGAATTCCTGTTTGGGGATGGAAGATATTTTTTGCGGTGGTTTTCACGTTGTTGAATCTGCAGGGGATCAAGACTTCGGCGCGGGTGAATGCGGGTTTGACGGCGGCAATGAGCTGCGTGGTGGTGGTGGTCTTCGTTTCCGCGATTCGGTACATCATGGGCCAGCCGCACAATGACCCCGGATTTTTCACGCGGCCTTTTTACGACCCGGCGACATATACGACGGGCAATTTGTTCGGGTGCACGTCGCTGGCGGTGCTGACGTACATCGGGTTCGACGCGATTTCGACGCTTTCCGAAGAGGCGGAGAATCCAAAACGAAATATTTTGTATGCGACGGTGCTGACGTGCCTGGTGATTGGAATTTTGTCGGCGTCGGAAGTTTATATCGCGCAATTGATTTGGCCCGCTTCGCAATCGTTTCCGAATCAAGATTTAGCTTATGTGTACGCGGCGGCGCGAACGTGGGCTCCCCTATTTAAAATTGTGGGGTTTACGCTGCTTATCGCGAACTTCGGGTCCGGGATGGGGGCGCAGATTGGCGCGGCGCGGCTTTTGTATGGGATGGGGCGAAGCAACGCGTTGCCGAAATCGTTTTTTGGCGCGGTGGATCCGAAGCATCACGTTCCGCGAAACAACGTGATTTTCATTGGCGTCATCGTGGTGATCGGGGCGTTCTTTTTGACGTTTGAGCAAGGCATCGGCCTGCTGAATTTTGGCGCATTGATTGCATTTATGGGCGTGAATGCGTCGGCGTTCATGCGGTATTTTGTGCACGAAAAAAAACATACGCTGGGAAATTTCGTTCCGCCGATTGTCGGATTTGTTGTGTGCGGCATATTGTGGTGGACGCTGAGCAATCAGGCCAAGATTGTTGGCGCCATCTGGATGGCGGTGGGGATTGCGTTTGGCATCTGGAAGACGCGCTGGTTCCGCGAACCGCTGTCGTTTGAAATGCCTGCCGAGTAAAGGGCGGCGCGTTCCTTATGAAGCCACCATTGCAATCGGAGGCGAATGTGCCGGATGATGCTGGCCACAGAGACGGCGGCGTGAAACGAACGAGCGGCAAAGGCATAACGGTAACGATGCGAGACGTGGCGCAGACGAGCGGTTTTTCGCCGGCGACGGTTTCGATTGTGCTGAACAATGCGCCGCTGGCGCAATACATTGCGCCGGCGACCAAGAAAAAAATCGAAGAAGCGGCGCGCAAGCTGGGATACCGGCCGAATGCAATGGCTCGTTTTTTGCGCAGCAAGCGGACGCACAGCGTGGGCGTGATGCTCATCGACATTACCGACCCGTTTTGCACGCCGATTCTGCGCGGCATTGAAAATTCGCTGTATCAGGCGTCGTACGCGCCGATTCTGGCCGACGCGCACAACCAGAAAAACCGGTTCGAGCGCGCGCTGGAAATGCTGCTGGAGCGGCACGTTGAAGCGCTGATCGTGGTGGCGAATTGGACGTTCGTGGATATTCATGTGCTTGCGGACTTCAACAAGCGAAACATCCCGGTGGCGACGATCGGATGGGAATTGCCGGGGGACACGGTGAGTTCGGTCATGGTGGACAACGAAGCCGGCGGGCGGCTGGCGCTCGAACATCTGTACAAACTGGGCCACCGAAAGATCGCGTTCATTCGCGGACCGAAGATGCTGATCGATTCCGCGCCACGATGGAAAGGAATTCAGAAGTTCGCGAGTTCGGCGGGATATGAGATCGATCAAACTCTGGTGACGCAACTGCCGGACGGACTCGATCCGAGCTCGGGATTTGACGGCGGATTCCGTTTGACGGAAGAGCTTCTGCAAAAGCGAAGAAAGTTTACGGCGCTGGTGGCGTTCGACGATCTGACGGCCCTCGGCGCAATTCGCGCGCTGACGAAGGCGGGGATAAAGGTTCCGGACCAGTGTTCCGTGGCGGGCTTCGACGATGTGGCGCTTTCGGCGATGTCGTCGCCATCGCTTACGACGGTGCGGCAGCCGCTGGAGACGATGGGAAATCTTGCGGTGAACGTGATTCTTGAAGGAATTACGGCGTCGCAGGAAAAGCGCGACTGGACGATTTCTCACCAGCGCACGAGCCCGGAGCTGGTGATTCGCGAATCGACGCGCGCGGTTTCCCTTTCGTCCGCGGACGACTGAACGATTCTCCGACAAACGGATTGACCCGCGAGGGCACCTGCCCGGTTTTGGTCCGAGAGGCCAGTTCCCTGCCTCCATCCCTGCGCCTAGACTCAGCGCACCCAGACACTGAGGAGGAGCCCATGAACCCGAAACGGCTCTTGTGGATTGCGGCGGGTACGCTGGCGTTGATCCTGGCGGCAGCGGCCAATGCGGCGAAATCGAATTTACCGAATTCGATTTTCGCGGCGCAAACGATATTCGTGGATAACCAATCGGGGTTCCCTGAACTCTCCAACGTGGCGTATCTCGAGCTTTCGCGCTGGGCGCGATTCGAACCGGTGGAATCGCGGGCAAAGGCGGACCTATCGATTGTGCTGACCGGGAGCAGCTTCGTGCGCGTGGTGGCGAGCGGCGAGATGCCATCGTACGACGCGAAAAGGACAAGCGTGCGGCCGGCGGAGCTGCCGGAAGCGGCGCCGAACGGCTATACGCGCGTGACGCTGCAAGACGTGAAATCTGGCAAGACGCTTTGGTCCGGCCTGGTGAAAACGGATGGGCCGCGCGTGAAAGGGCGGCTGCTGGACGGATTTCGCGAGGCGTACGACCAGGCGGACAAGATTCGCTACAAAAGGTAGCGGCAGCTTCGCGATCGCCGCTTAGTGAGCGGCGTGGACGGTTTGCGGCGCGACGTTGAAACCATCGACGATGAGTTCGGGATGTGCTGCGCCCAAGTCGGATTTGCGCACGGCGACGCGTACTTCGCGCCGCTCGCCGGGAAGAAGTGAAATGTAATTGTCGTCCCAGAATGCAGGAAGGATTTCGGTTTTGTCCGCGGCCTTCACCAAACGCAGATGAATGAGGAATGCAAGACCCGTTCCGGCATTGTGCAGCGTCACCTGGAATTCATTGTCGTGGTCGTTGCCGGGCAGCGACTTCCACGTGGTTTTGACGGAGGCGGCGGGAAGCGTTTGAAGCGAAGTGAAATCGGCAAAGTCGGTCTGCGGCGTGTAATACCACTCGGATTTGTCAAAGTTCAAAACGTCAGGCTTTGTGGAAAGCCAATAAAAATTTCGGCTAAGCAATTGTCCGGCAGGCGACGACAGCTGCAGAGTCAGGAAGTAGGTTGAGGAAATTCCTTCCGGCTCGGGAATAGCGAACGAGCGGGCGACACCGTCGGCATCGACATCCAGAATCGCATCGCGCGAAAATTTCTCGGTCATCGTGAAGTCGTAGAGCTTCGCGACGACCTTTAGCCCCTTGTGGACAGCTTGCGTGCTGTTGACGACGGTAACCGTGCGGTCGTCGAGGGAAAATTGCACGTGCACCGGTTCGAGCGCCTTCTTCGAACCGAAATACCCGCCCGCGGCACGCAGATCGTAACTGTAAAGATGCCAGATGAGGCCAGGCCAGGCGTTGTTGAGCATCCACTGAATGACGCCGGTGGATTTGTATTTGTTGCGGCCATAGGCTTCGAACATGGCGCGCTGGCCTTCGTAGCTCATGGCTTGGGATTTCCAGGCAAAGTCGGCGGCGCTTTTCGGTTCTCCATAACGCTTTTCGAGAGCGGCGGAGTAAATGCCGAGCGTTTTGAACTGGCCGCCGCCGGAGTGAAAATTCCAAAAATCGTTAATCGGCCAAAGTTTATCTTCCGGAAGGAAGGTTTTTAATTCTTCGAGAGGAGGAACGGCCGGGCCGGGACTCGTCTCCGTATTGAAGCCATATGCGCCGCCGTTTTTTGTGTCGATCGTCCAATAGTTTGCGGGAACGTATTCATATGGCCCGCTCATTTTGACGCCGGTTTTGCCGGTGATGTCGGTGTCTTTGGCCGTGGCGGACGAGATGACCGGCTTATTCCAGTGAGTTTCCTTTTCGACGTCGAGATAGGCCAACTCGCGATCGTGTGGCGGCGGATTATCGCTGCCGTTGAGCCACATCAAAAGGCTCGGATGAGAGCGAAGGCGAAGCATTTGATCTCGCAATGAAAAAACGGAAACCTGTTTCGATTCCTCGCTCCACTTGCCCCATTTTTCCCAGGCGTCGCAGCAGCACCAGCCGGCCATGATGAGAATGCCGTCGCGGTCGGCGCGCTCCATGAAGGATTCATCCTCGAGTTTGCCTTCAAGGCGAATGGTGTTGAGGCCCATTTCTTTTACATAACGAAACTCGGCTTCACGGCGCGATTCGTCCACGCGCAGCATCATGTCCGGCGCCCAACCGCCGCCGCGAATGAGAACGGGCTTGCCGTTGATTTTGAGGAGGCGGTAGCCCTCGGGGGTGAGTTCGGAATCGGTCTGGACGAGCCCGACCGATTTTTCCTGGACGTCGGAGACGGCGGAATTGGACTCGACGAATTCGAGGCGAAGATGATGGAGATACGGCTGGCCCATTTGATAAGGCCACCAAAGTTTGGGCTTAGAGAGATTGAGGGATTTGGCGGTGTCCGGCGAAAAGACGATTTCTTTTTTTTCGGAGGCGGCAAGCTCGACGGGCTGCGAAAATTCCACCGGAACGGCGGCGCCGTGGAGCACTCCGCGGAGGGTTCCTTTGACCGGAGACGTGGTTGCGTTCGTGAGTTCGGCGCGAACGGTGAGATGAGCAGCATCGGTGCTTGGAAGATCGAGCTTGGTTTCGACCGTGGCGTGGCGAACGGTTACGGGACCGGTGGCCGACAAAACAACTTCCTGCCACAAGCCCATGTCTTTGTCGGGCGGAGTGGGATTCCAATCCACCCAGGTGATACCAAGTTCAGCGGCATGTGGCGGCGTGACGGCGACGGCCAGAGCGTTTTTCTCTCCAACGCGAACGAAATCGGTGACGTCAAACTCGTAACGCCGGAAGGCGCCGGCGACGATATCTGGTCCAGCAAGTTTTTTGCCGTTGATCCAGATGTCGGCCCGATAGTTGATTCCTCGAAACGCAAGCCAGATGCGCTTTCCTTTGTCCGAGGCGGGAACGGTGAACTCTTTGCGATACCACCAGGGCACAGCATACGGACTATCGTCCGGCACTTCTTCGTTGGCAAACTGGCCGCCAACTTTGTAATTGATGCCGGGGACGGAACGAAGATTCATGCCGAAGTACGGATCTTTGTACACACCATTTTCGACAAGCACGGCGAAGACCGTTTTTGGCGCGGACGTGGAATACCAGCCCTCGGTGGAGAAGCCCACGGCGGAAACTTGTTCGGGCGGCGCGGAGATTTTGGCGGAGGATTGCACTTTCCAACCGTCGCGCAAGACGGAGCCGGCGTCGGCGAACAAAAAAGGAGAGAGAGCAGCGCAAAAAATGAAACACGCGAACGAACGAAGAATGAAATGGGGAATGGAGTGCCGCCGAATCCGTTCGAAGAGTCGCATACGCCGCCCTCGATTACGATTTAAACCGATTGAATACAGCATAAAACGCTGGACCGGTGGACCAGCGCCGCGTAGTGTAGCCGCAAGGCGGGAGCAGCACAAGGGCAATGAAGGAAAAGAAGGCAGGACACTTCGCGCGCCTTCTTTCTCGGAATTGCGCTGGATTATTTTGTGGGCGGCAACCAGGCCGCGTTGGCGTGCATGAATTCCGTCTGGGCCAGCTCCGTACGCAACCGGATGCCGACCAGTTTTCCCTTGGGGCCGCCGTCACCGGCAAACGAAAGCAGATATTGGTTGTTGAGATGCATCAGCAACTCGTCGAGATACGGCTTGAAGGAGACCGGCGCCGACGTGCCGAGGTAATACGATTCACCGCCGGTTTCGATGGACAACTTACTCAAATTGTTTTGCGCCGTATTCACAAGAAAAAAGGAACGGCTGCGATGGCCGGAGTCCGGCGAATAGATGCTCCAAAGATTGATGTTGTTTTTTTCCGCGATGGAAATGGCCGTGTCGACGTCTGGATAAATTGGACTGAAGCCGCCTCGGAAATAGTCAATGCCGGAAGAAATCAGAAGGAGCGAACGGGCATCGCCGGTGGAGGGCCAGCGCTTCATCCAATCCATTACGGAAAGGTACGGACTGGAGAAGGCAGCCGGACCTCCCAGCGGTATGCGTAAAGCCTTGGCGGCGCGCGCGTGATCGGCAGTGAAATCCTGCGCCAGCCGAACCGTGCCGTTCGACGCGTACCCGACGGCAACAAGCGTCGTTGGCGGCAGCGCTTCGATGAATTGCTTCATGTCGTTCCATTGCGTGGCCACTTCGCTGTCGAGCGAATCGTCAATTAAAATAGCGAGCGAACCTCTTTCGGCTTTGACCCAGCGTGCGATCTGCTTGCGGTCTTTTCCCTGCGAAAGCTGCACGTCTCCTTGATTCACGGCCGGGGGCGCGCCCTTCTTGCTGGTTGCGGTCACGGTGATCGTTGCGCTGCCCGCGGGTGCGGGCCGCTGCGCGAGAGAAACGGCGGGGGTGAGAGACGCTAGCGCCATGGCGAACGCGAGTGCGACACGCGGGAATTTAGTGGACATTTTTTTGTCTCCTGGCTCGGTACAACGGAGCCTCTCATTCTTTAGATGCGGGCTGAGAGGAAATGAGATATACCATGTCCCCGGTAATTGGCCGTCCGACTCCCGCCGTGAAAGATCTTGGGCATGAATCCGCGGTTGCAAACGATCAAAGAAATTGAGGGTGTGCAGTTCGACCTGTGCGTTGTGGGCGGCGGAGCGACGGGCGCCGGGTGTGCCTTGGACGCGCAACTACGCGGCCTGCGCACGCTGCTCGTGGACGCGGGCGACTTTGCGTCCGGGACGTCCAGCGCCTCCACCAAACTGGTGCACGGAGGCGTGCGCTACCTCGAACAAGCGGTGAAAACGTTTGACCTTGCCGAGTACCGCATGGTGCAGGGCGCATTGCGCGAACGATCGTACATGCTGCGAAATGCGCCGCACCTGGCGCATGCAGCGGAATTTCTTGTGCCGGTGTATTCGTGGTTTCAGGCGACGTATTTTCGAATTGGATTGAAGATCTACGATTTGCTCGCGGGCAAGAAAAATCTTTTTCCGAGCAAGATTTTATCGAGAGAAGAAACACTCGCGCGATTGCCTGGTTTGAAGGCCACCGGCCTTTACGGCGCCGTCGCTTATGCGGACGGACAATTTGACGATGCGCGCTACGGGATGGCGCTCGTTCGGTCTTTTCAAGCGGCGGGCGGAACGGCGTTGAATTACTGTCGCGTCGAGCGCTTCCGGCGATCGAATAACGGAAATATTGATGGCGTCGAACTGCACGACGCCATCGGCCAAACGAACCTGTCTATTCCGGCGAAAATCGTCGTGAACGCCACCGGTCCGTTTTCCGATAAAATCCGCCAGCTTGCGAATCCGAGCGCCTCGGCGCGACTGCGACCGAGCAAAGGAGCACATCTTCTATTTCCCGCGGAATTATTTAAGGGGAATGACGCGCTGCTTGTTCCGGAAACGGAAGACAAGCGAGTGATTTTTGCCGTACCGTGGCAGGGGCGTTTGCTGGTCGGGACAACGGAAGAGGAAGCTACGGCGGAAACGAAGATGACCGTCGGCCGCGAGGAAGCGGAATATATTTTGCGGCAAATCAATCCATATCTGTCGCAACCATTGCGCGCCGAGCAAGCCGTGAGCGGATTTGCCGGCCTCCGGCCTCTGGTTGCGGCCGGAGGCGACAAACATTCGACGAAAGAGTTGATTCGCGACCACGAGGTGGAAGTCGATAAGAATAGCGAACTCATCAGCATTCTCGGTGGAAAATGGACGACACACCGGTTGATGGCGGAAGATACGGTCAACACCGTGCAGAGGAAGTTAGGAAGAGCCGTAGTGGAGAGTGCGACGAAGGATCATCCACTCGACGGGGCGAAAGGATTTGCCGCTAATCTGGCCGAAACATTGGCTAGAGAGAATGGATTGGCGGTCGCGACAGCGAAACATCTTGCGAGTAAGTTTGGCGGGAACGCGGCGCGCGTGCTGGAAGTGGCTCGCGACCGTGCGGAATTGAGATTGCCACTGATTGAGGGTTTTCCCGCGCTGCGAGCGGAAGTGGTTTACTGTGCGCGAGAAGAATCCGCGCAAACGATCGAAGACGTGCTTGCGCGAAGGCTGGGGCTGCAACTCTACGATTGGCGATTGTCCATTGTGGCTGCGCCGGTCGTCGGCGAATTGCTTGGCCGCGAGCTGAGCTGGGGCGAATCGGAGAGAGCGGAAATGATCGTAAAGTACGTGGAACGGATTCGTGGATATTTGCGGGAACTTGGACTGAGCGAGGCATGAGCACGTGAAAAACCATCTCGGAGCAATCGATCAAGGGACGACGAGCACGCGATTCATCGTATTCGACAAAGCCGGGCGCATCGTAAGCGTTGCGCAAAAAGAGCACGAGCAGATTTTTCCGCAACCGGGATGGGTGGAACACAACCCCGAAGAAATCTGGCGGCGAACGCAAGAAGTAATCTCTGAGGCCCTGGAAAAGGGAAAATTGACCGCCAACGATTTGGCGGCGATTGGGATCACGAACCAGCGGGAAACAACCGTCGTCTGGGAGAAAACAACGGGCAAGCCGGTGGCGAATGCCATCGTGTGGCAAGACACGCGGGTGAGCCCGGACGTCGCGCACTTCAGCGCGCAAGGCGGACAGGACCGTTTTCGCGCAAAAACGGGATTGCCGCTCAGCACATATTTTAGCGGTCTGAAGCTGCGGTGGATTTTGAAGAATATCCACGGCGCGGCGCAACGCGCAGAAGCGGGCGAACTTCTGTTTGGAAACATGGATACGTTCCTTCTGTGGAATCTGACCGGCGGCCCGCGCGGCGGCGTGCACGCGACAGACGTGACGAACGCGAGCCGAACGCAGCTTTTGAATTTGAAGACGATGGCCTGGGACGATGAACTGCTGCGGGCATTTGAAATTCCGCGCGGCGTACTGCCGCAAGTGATGTCGAGCAGCGAGGTGTACGGCACCGTGGCGGACGGGCCGGCCAAAGGCGTATCGATTGCCGGCATTCTGGGGGACCAACAAGCGGCGCTGGTGGGGCAGGCGTGCTTCCGCGCCGGCGAAGTGAAGAATACGTACGGAACCGGCTGCTTCCTCCTGATGAATACGGGCGAGCAGGCGGTCCCATCGCAATACGGATTATTGACAACGGTCGCGTACAAGTTTGGCAACGCTCCAGCCCGCTTTGCGCTCGAAGGAAGCGTTGCGATTACCGGCGCGCTTGTGCAGTGGCTGCGAGACAATCTTGGACTGATCGCAAAAAGCCAGGATGTGGAAACGCTGGCGCGAACGGTGAAAGACAATGGTGGAATTTATTTTGTGCCCGCGTTTTCCGGACTGTACGCACCGTACTGGAAAGAATCCGCACGCGGCATAATCGCGGGGCTGACGCGCTACGC
>Ga0070730_10000177_pt1 | contig 81902 bp, 79 predicted proteins | sample Coa_R1_3_FD_66447 | JGI IMG/M metagenome (GOLD analysis project Ga0070730, IMG submission 66447) | Surface soil microbial communities from Centralia Pennsylvania, which are recovering from an underground coalmine fire - Coalmine... | ecosystem: Environmental > Terrestrial > Soil > Unclassified ... | reverse complement strand
TTCAACGTCCACCGCATCCTGTGGCCGCGCCTGAAGCGCCTGCCGCCGGTCGTCGTCTACATGTATGTCTCGCACAAGCTGCTGCGCTGGCTGGCGGCGTTCAACCTCGGCCTGGCCACGCTCCTGGGCTCGGCCGGGCTCCTCGCCATGGGCGTGCCGGCGACCGCCCTCGCGCTGCTGATCGGCCTCACCACCGCCGCCCTCTGGGCCGCCCTCCGCTTCCAGCTCCGCCCGCTCTCCGCCATCGCCGAAATCCTCGTCGCCCTCGCCGGCGCCTCGCTCGGCGTCATCCACTCCCTGCGCGGCCAGCAGTTCCAGACCTGGACACCCGCTTCCTCCATCCGCCGGGTCGGCTGATGGCGGGGCGCTTGATCTGTCTCCTTCTGGAGACGCCGGAATTCCGGGGCGCGCAACGCCCCGGACCGCGCTATGATGCGGGCTTCCGCGACCAACGGACCGGGTAAAGCTTGACCTTCGGAACGCTCCCTCGCCGCGACCTGCTGATCGGCGCCGCGGCGCTTGCCGCCTGGCGGCCGACGCTCGGCTGGGCGGAGGCGCCGGCACCGCTGCTGTCGCTCGATTTCACCAAGGGCGTCCCGCAAGGCGTGCAGTTCGAACGCGCCGGTCCGGCCATGGCCGAAGCCCCGAATGGGGCGCTCGTGCCGGCGGCCGCCCATGCGCCGCGCCTGGCGCTCGATCCGGCGACCGGCCGGCCGCAGGGCCTGGTGATCGAGGGGGCTGCGACCAATTTCGCGCGGAACGCCATGGCGCTGTCGAGCCATAGCTGGCAGATCAAGGGCGCCGCCGTCTCGGCGCTGGATCCGGAGATCGCCGCCCCCGACGGTTCCCACACCGTCACGCGGCTGCGCACCCATTACCAGAAGGGCGATCTGGGCGTGGTCGGCGGCGGCGGCGCCGTCGGCGCGGGCGAGATCTTCACCCTCTCGATCTATCTGCGCCAGGTCGGCGACGAGACGCCCGAATGGGCGCTCAACCTGTTCGACTACGGCACCTATCACGGCCATTTCGAACGGGTCCAGCTGACGCCGCAATGGCAGCGGATCAGCATCAACATTCACTGGGATGCGCGCGACGTCAGCAACAAGGTCATGAACATCGCCGCCGGGCGGCCGGAGTGGGCGCCCGAATCGACGCACGAGGCCTTTGCCTGGGGCTGCCAGCTCGAAGCCGGCCGGGTCGCCACGTCGCTGATCGCGACCGACACGCTGCCGGTGCCCAGGGCCGCCGACGTGGTCAAGATCGATGCTGCGGCCCTGTCGCGCCCGACCGGCCTGCTGCGCGTCACCCTGCCGCGCGGCGGGGTGCGCGGCGGCACGATCCTCGACACCGAGGGCGGCGGCCTGCGCCTCGGCTACAACGACAGCGGCTGGCTCGAGGCGACGGTCGGCAGCCTGACCGTGACCGGCGCCAGCGACGCGACCGGCGACAAGCTGGTCGAGCTGGCCTGGGGACCCGCCGGCGCGACGCTGCGGAGCGGCGAGGGCGCCACTCCGGCCCTGCGCGGCAGCGCCGCCGGCAAGACCGGGCCGATCGCCTGCGGCGCGACCGCACGGCTCTTTGCCCGCATGGATGGTGCCGCACCCCTGAACGCGGTGCTGGGCGCGCTGGTGCTGGAGCAGGGCGGCGCCGTGCAGAAGATCGCGGCGACCGCAGCCGCGCCCGGCTTCGTGCCGGCCGGCTATCACCTGGCCTTCGGCGACGAGTTCGATGACAACGACCTTTCGCGCATCAACGAGAACGCGACCGGCGGCCGCCCGGGGGCGCCAGCCTGGCGCAGCCGCTATCATCAGGACCGGTTCACGGTCATCAACCAGGAAAAGCAGATCTACATGGACCCGGCCTTCGGCGGGAAGGCGGGCCATCCGCTGGGCGTGCAGCCCTTCTCAATCAAGAACGGCATCTTGACCATCACGGCCGACCGGGCCGATCCGGCGGTCAGCCCGCATATCCTGAATTTCAAATACACCTCGGGCTGCATCACCAGCGAACTTACGCACTGGCAGACCTACGGCTATTTCGAGATGCGCGCCCGGCTGCCGGTCGGCAAGGGTTTCTGGCCGGCGTTCTGGCTGTTGCCCAAGGCGGCCCACTGGCCGCCCGAGATCGATATTTTCGAAGGGGCGGGGACCCGTCCGGGCGCGGTCCATCTGGGCGTGCTGATCGGCAAGGGCCAGACCGCCGACAAATGGGTCGAGGACGTGATCAATGTCGGCGACGGGTTCCATGTCTACGGCTTGGAGTGGACCCGCGAGCAACTGACCTGGTTCCTCGACGGCAAGCCGGTCTGGCACCAACCGAACGGCATCAACGAGGATATGTATATCCTCGCGAACCTGGCGCTCGGCAGCCACGATCCGAAATTCATCCCGGATCCGGACGAGACGACGCCGTTCCCCGGCCGATTCGAGATCGACTACATCCGGGCCTATCGCAAGGCCTGATCCGGACAGCAGAACGGCCGCCGCGGCGCGCGAACGCCAGGGCGGCCGTTTCAGATCGTCGACGGCTCAGACGCTGATGCCGACGGAGCCCAGGATGCTGCTGAGCGTAGAGACGCTCGATTGGAGGTTCGCGGTGGCCGAGGCGGCCGTGCCGCCGTTGGTGTCGGCGCTGGTCAGCGCGGTGGGATCGCTGCCGTTGACGTTGCCGCCGCCGGTGCGCAGGTAGATCGCCTTGCCGACCGCGGTCAGCTCATAGACGCCGCCGCTTGGCTTGCCGTTGGTCACGACTTTCTTATCGAGCTTGAGCCAGCCGGCCTTGCGGATGTTGGCGACGGTCGTCGGCTCGCTGCCGTTGGTGTTCCAGAGAATGCTGAGCGGACCGTTGTTGTCCCCGACGGCCTGCAGCACGCGCTGCTGGCTGGTCGTCAGCTTGCCGGCGGACAGCGCCTGGGCGGTCGAGGGCGTCGCCGAAGAGGATTGGGTGAGGAGCGCGGTCAAGGCGCCGGCCGAACTCGTGCTGCTGCCGCCCAGGATATTGGCCGCACTGGCCGAGCTGGTCGCGGTGCCGAGCCAGCTCGCCAAAACGCCGCTGGTGGCGGAAACGCCGAAGGAACTCGGGACGGACATCGTTCAAACCCCTAGGTGTTTCCCTGGGAGGGATGCCAAGGGCGGGATACCCAGGGCGGACCCAATCTTGCGGATCGACTTGGTTCAACCATTCCGGAGTCGACGGGCCGGAGCCATCTGGCGGGCGCGTTTACACCCTAGCGTGCAGTGAAACATCAAAATCTTAACGAGTCGACAACGGAAAACGCGCGATGCCGCCATTGCGCGGCCGCCGCCGCGCGTTTCTGCCATGTAGCACCGGCAATTGTTGAACGCCGCCTTCAGGCGCAATTTTTACTTCGCAATCTTACGGACTGTGCCGGGCGGATCTGCCGGATCGGCGAGGTTTGGAAACGGCGAAGCATGACTGAGCGCGTCTCGAAGCCCATTCTCGTGGCGTTGATCATCGCCTGCGCGATGTTCATGGAGAACCTGGACGGTACGGTCATCACGACGGCGCTGCCGGCGATGGCCCGGTCGTTCGACACCAACCCGGTCCGCCTGTCGCTCGGCATCACCTCCTACATGCTCAGCCTTGCGGTCTTCATCCCGATCAGCGGCTGGATCGCCGACCGCTACGGCGCACGCACCATCTTCAGTGCCGCAATCGGCGTGTTCACGCTCGGCTCCATCCTGTGCGGCCTCAGCCAGAACGTGCCGGAGTTCGTCGGCGCCCGCGTGCTGCAGGGCATCGGCGGCGCCATGATGGTGCCGGTCGGCCGGCTCGTGCTGCTCAGGAGCTGCGAGAAGTCGGAGCTGGTCCGCGCCATGTCCTATCTGATGGTGCCGGCCATGATCGGCCCGGTCGTGGGCCCGCCCTTGGGCGGCTTCATCACGACCTTCGCGTCCTGGCACTGGATCTTCTTCCTCAACGTGCCCATCGGCGTGCTCGGCATCGTGCTGGTGCGGCGCTTCATCGAGAATTATCGCGAGCCGACCCTCTCGCCGCTCGACTGGCGCGGCTTCGTGCTGACCGGCCTGGCGCTCGCCTGTCTGATGTACGGGCTGGAACTGGTCGGCCGGGCCGAGGCGGCTCCGCTCGAGACCCTGGGTTTCCTGGGATCCGGCCTGGCGATCGGCGCGCTGGCGGTGCGCCATGCCCTGACCCATGAGAAGCCGCTGGTCGACCTGGCCCTGCTGCGCATCCCGACCTTCGGGGCGACCGTGCTGGGGGGCTCGCTCTTTCGCATCGGCGTCGGCGCCATCCCGTTCCTGGTGCCGCTGATGCTGCAGGTGGCGTTCGGCATGAGCGCCTTCAGCTCCGGCCTGCTGACCTTCGCGGCGGCGGCCGGCTCGATGACCATGAAGATGTCGGGCGGCCCGATCCTCAGGCGTTTCGGCTTCCGCACGGTGCTGGTGGTCAACGGGGCGATCAGCGCCGTCTTCATGATGATCTGCGCGCTGTTCACGCCGGCGACGCCAGCCGTGACCATCTTCGTGCTGCTGCTCGCGGGCGGCTTCTTCCGCTCGCTCGAATTCACCAGCCTGAACACGCTCGCCTTCGCCGACGTGGCGTCGCCCAAGATGAGTGCGGCGACCAGCCTGTCGAGCATGGTGCAGCAGGTCTCGCTCGGCGCCGGTGTGGCGCTCGGCGCCATCCTGCTGCACGCCTGCCTCGGCTGGCGCAACGCGCCGCACGGGCCGCTGGTGACCAGCGATTTCCAGGTCGCCTTCGTCGTGATCGGCCTGATCTCGCTGGCGGCGGTCGCGCGGTTCATGCGGCTTGCCCCCGATGCCGGCTGGGAAGTGAGCGGCCATCGGCCACGTGGCATGACCGCCGTGCGGGCGCCGGCCGCGGGCGACGACTAGGGCCCGATCAGTCCAGGAAGGTCCAGGTATCGGCGCCGTCGAATTTCCGGATCGGGATGCCGGCACGATCGGCGGGGTCGAACAGGCGGGCGTTCACCGCCATCCGGTCCGGGGCATCCTTGCTGATGCTGGTCCAGTGGGTCGTGCAGCCGCAGACGTTGCAATGGTGGATCTCCAGCGTCTTCTCGCCCTGGGCATAGCCGGTGGTGGCACCCGGTGCCATCAGGAAGGCGACCCGATCCTTCGTGTAGTAGGCCCAAAGCGTGCCCAGCCGCCGGCAGATCGAGCAGTTGCAGTCGGTCAGCCGCGTTGGGGTCTCGGCGATTTCCATGCGGACCGCGCCGCAGTGGCAGGATGCTGTGATCATGGGCGCCTCGTCGGGAAAGCTCAGCGCCGATGCTATGCCGTCACTCCCCGCCGGACCAGCCCCGGCAGCCGGTGAGGAACAGCCGGGTGGTGCGGCGCACCCACTCGGCCTGCTCGTCGGGCGTCATCGGCTCGCCCATGCCCAGTGCCCGGCGCTGAGGCCAGGAGATCACCATCTGGATGAATTGCCCGGCGGCGAACCGGGCGTCCTCAGGGGCGAGCGGTGTGGGCTCGAGCCGGGTCTGCAGCAGCGAGGCGATCAGTTGAACCGCCTCGGGCCGGCCGCGCTCGCCACCCAGGCCGGACATCAGCTCCGGAAAGCGGCCGGACTCGGCGATGATCAGCCGGCTGAGCGCAAGCGCGAGCGGCGAGAGTGCCGCGTGCAGCATGAGCCCGGCCAGACGTTCCAGGATTTCCGGTAGGCTTGTGCCGACGAGCAGCGGGACGTCGGAGGGGGGACGCAACTGTTCGATGATACGGGCGACGACCGCCGCGAACAGCTCCGGCTTGCCGGCGTAGCGGGCGTAGAGGGTGCGCTTGGCCATGCCGGCAGTCTGGGCGATCGCCTCGATGCTGGTGCTGCCGTAGCCGTCGCGCAGGAACAGCTCGGTCGCGATCTCCAGGATCCGCTCACCCAGCCGCTCGGCCTCCGCCCGCGACGGTCGCCCGCCGCGGCGCGGAACGGTTTGCTCGGCCGAACTCACCGGGGATAGTAGCCGCCGGGCGGGCCGTAATAGGCCGGCGGTGCATAATAGATCGGGCGGGGCGGCGGGGCGTAGTAGACCGGCGGGGCGGCGTAGTAGGACGGCTGCGGCGGCGCGTAATAGGACTGTTGCGGCGGGGCGTAATAGGCCGGCGCGGGCGGCGGCGCCGCATAGACCGGGGCGGCCGCGATGGCGCGGAACGGCGCGGTCGCGATCACGGCTGCTGCACCGATGACCGCGCCGACCGCGCCCAGCACCAAGCCGGGCCCGTAGAAATGCCCGTGGAAATGCTCATGCGCCGATGCTTGCGACAGAGGTGCCGCCGTCAGGGCGACGGTGGCGAGCACACCCAGCGAAACGAAACTGTACCGCATGATGCCGAACTCCCCCCTGGTCGACCGGCGGCGGAAAGCCGCTCGGGAACCATAAGGGGAATATGGGCTTCGATTTAATGAAACGCAACGGTGCCGTTTTATTTCTTCGACGTCAGGCGAGCACACCACTTCTGGCGATCTCGCCGACATCCGTCAGCTTCTCGACGCCCCAGCACAGATCCATGACCCGGCGGGCCTGGTCGGCCGGAATGATGCCGTCGGCCAGGTCGGTGAACTTCTTTTCCAGCGCATGGTCGGTCATCGGCACCTCCAGGCTGCCGACCGCGTGCTCGATATATTTGTGCAAGCTGCGCCCGTCCTTCAGCACGACGGTCATGTCGACCTGCTCGGGCTTGATGCCGGGGGTGACCGTCGGCACGACCCTGGCCCGGAGGCCCACGATGACCGGATCGCGCACCGCCCGGTCGCTGAACTGCTTCTCGCCGCCGGCGCCCTCGACCAGTGCCACCGCGACGGCGTGATAGATGCTGAACTTGCCCTCCAGCCCTTCGTTCGGCGTCTTCTTGCCGGTCAGTTCCAGCACCAGCGGATGGACCTTGAGCTCGACGCGCTCGATCTGGTCGGGCGTGAACTTGTTCTCGTTACGCAGCTGGATCGCGGCATCGATCGCCGGGTGCATGACAATGCCGCAGGCGAACGGCTTGTAGGTGTTGAGCGCGGCTTCGTAATGCTGGCCCAGGCCGCCGGTGATCTCGGTGTAGTCCTGCTTGGTGCTGATCGTGTTGGCCCAGCCGCGCTTGGCCTCGATCATCTGGTCGGAGCTCGTGTAGTTCTTGGACGCCAGGATGGCGGCGAACAGCCCGTTGCTGGCGGCGCGTCCGGGATTGAAGCTCTTGTTCATCGAGCCGAAAGATTCGCGCAGGCCCACCGGCTGGGACGCGGCGAGGCCGATCGCCCAGACCATCTGCTGTTCGCTCAAGCCCATCAGCTTGCCGACCGCCGCGGCCGAGCCGAACACGCCGGCGGTGCCGGTGATATGCCAGCCGACGTCGTAATGGTTCGGATAGACCGCGTTGCCGATCCGGCATTCGGTTTCGACGCCCAACACCAGCGCGTTGAGGAAATCCTTGCCGTTGACCGGGTGCATCTCGGCATAGGCGAGGATGGCCGAAGCGACCGGGCCGGCCGGATGGATGATCGTCTTCAGGTGGGTGTCGTCGTAGTCGAAGATGTGGCTGGCGACGCCGTTCAGGAAGGCGGCGTTCATGATGTCGAACCGCTCCCGCCGGCCGAGCAGGCTCGCCTGGGCCGGACCGGAGAACGGCGTCAGCGCCGAAACCGCTATGTCGACCGTCTGGTGGTGCGAGCCGCCGACGGCGACGCCGACCCAGTTCAGGAGCGTGCGCACGCCTTCCCGGCGAACCGGGGCCGGCAGGTCGTCGTATTTCGCCCGGCAGATGTATTGGGCGAGCGTCCGCGTTACGCCCTTGCCGGCGGCCTCGTCCGATCCGGCTGCCTTGGGCGGCACGGGTTCCGCCGCCTGCGCCGCACCGCCGGCCGATGTCGCGGCCATGACGAAGGGCGCACTCGCCGAGGCGAGCAGGAGCGAGCGGCGGTCGATCGTGGCCATGGGGTTCCTCCAATATCGTTTCTGGGTCGATTATGTCGGACCAATGCTACCCGGCTTTCGCCGGCAGCGAAACGGACATAGGGTCGCTGGCCACAGCCTCCGATTGCGGATAGGATTTTCTTCGCCAACGCATCTTCACTTCGGTCCAGGGCGAACCTTCCTGCCATCCGCCGGGCCGGCGCTGTCACGCCTCTGCCGGATCGGTTCGTTCGATCAACCTGGCCAAGAGGCTCGCGATGCAGCGCCCGATCCATTCTCTCGCCCTCGGCACAATTCTCCTCGTCCTTTCGATCCTCGCCAGCCTTGCTGCCGGCCGGTCGGCGCATGGCCAGACGGTGGCACCCTACGCGATCCGGAACCTCGGTCTCGCCGGGGCGGAAATGAGCACGGCCCAGGGCCTGAACAACAGCGACGTCGCCGTCGGCTACGTCAACCGCAGCGGCGCCTTCGCCTATGAGTTCTTCCGGGCGGCGGTCTATGCCAGCGGTGGGGTCAGCGGCGCCGGCGTGCTGGTCGGCTATATCGGCACCGATGCCTATGCCATCAACGATGCCGGCCAGTCGGTCGGCTGGGCGATCCGGGACCTCGGCGTGTTTCCGGGGCCGACCCAGACCCGGGCGGTGCTGTTCGTCCATGACACGGCCCATGACCTGGGTGCCTTGCCGGGTGGCAGCAACAGCACGGCCTACGGCATCAATGCCTTGGGCGTCGCGGTCGGCTTTTCCGACACCAATGCCTCGAATGTCGCCCTCAATCCGACCCATGCCGCGCTGTTCGCCAACGGCAAGGTCACGGATCTCGGCACGCTGCCGGGCGGCATGGCCAGCGCCGCCTACGGCATCAACAGCGCCGGCACGGCAGTCGGCTCGTCATTCGACCCGAGCGACACCGAGCGGGCCGTTCAGTTCGCCGGCGGCAAGGTGACGCCGCTCGGCCTCAGGCCCGGCGATCTCGCCAGCCACGCCAACGCGATCAACGAGCAGGGCCAGGCGGTCGGCTGGTCGGCGCCGCGCTCCGGCATCAGCCATGCGGTGATGTTCGAGGGCGGGCAGGTCGCCGATCTGGGCGTGTTGCCTCGTGGAACATACAGCATCGCGACCGCGATCAATAACTTCGGTCAGGTCGTCGGCTACGGCGACACGGGCGACGGCACGGTCCACGGGCTGCTGTTCCAGAACGGCCAGGTCCTCGACCTCGGCACCCTGTCGGGCGGTCGCAGCAGCGCCGTCTACGCGATCAACGACCGGGGAGACATGGCTGGCGTGGGCGACGACGGCGACGGCAACGAATACGCGGTGATGTGGACCCTGGCGCACCGGTTCATCGGGCCGATCAAGTGACGGTCGAACCGCTCTAGCCTTCGGCGGAAATTGCGGCGCCCGCCAGCCAGACCCGCAGTTCGGCCGCGACATAGTCCGCGGCGAACTCCCGTTCCACCGCCGCGGTGATGATCGCCTCCAGATAGCCGGGCTTCGGTACGCCCGCGTCCAGGTCGCTCGCGACATAGACCAGCGTGTCGCAGCCGTCGATCGGCAGCTCGCGCTTGGCATAGAGCCCGCGATGGACGCCTTCGTAGCGGTCGAGCGCCGCTTCGCACGCCGGGGTCAATTCCCAAAGCACGCCCAGCACATGGGCCGCCGGGTCGGGCAGGATGGTGGCGAAGCCGCGGGTCATGATGCGGAACCGCCAGCCGTCGAGCCGGGCCGGCCCGATCGCCCGCGCGGCCGGGCAGCGATGGGTCATCTGCCGGGCGACGATGTTCGAGCCATAGGCGAAATAGCGGCGGGGCAGGGTCATGGACGGGCTCATGGGCGGGACGGGCTCGGGTGCGACACGGCGACACAATTAGGGGCTCGCCGCGCGCTTGCCAATGGCCGCGGCTTGACAGGCATCGGCGCGCTCTCGATATGCTCGCGGTATCTCAGGGAGGATGACGCCGTCATGAACAAGGCCGGAGCGGGCGCGCGGGCACCGGAAAAGACGGCATCCTCGCGCCGGGCCGAATGGTTCGGCACGCTCAAGATGCTGATTGCGACGCTCGCCTTCGTGCTGACGATCCGGACCGTGGCGGCAGAGCCCTTCGTGGTGCCGTCGCCGTCGATGGTGCCGACCCTGCTGGTCGGCGACGAGCTGCTGGCGGCGAAATACGCCTACGGCATCGGCAAATATTCCTCGCCCATCGGCCTGATGCCTGATTTCTCCGGGCGCTTCGCCGGCCATCTGCCCGAGCGCGGCGACGTCATCGTGTTCCGCCTGCCGCGCGACACGTCCGAGACCTATGTGAAGCGGCTCATCGGCCTGCCGGGCGACCGGATCCAGATGAAGTCCGGGCGGCTCCTGATCAATGGCCAGGTGCTGCCGCGCCGGGCGGCGGGCATCTATGCGACCGTCCTCGACGGCCAGCCCCATCGCTTCCAGCGCTATGTCGAAACCCTGCCGGGCGGGCGCGAGCATCCGATCCTGAAAGAGAACGCCGGCTCGCCGCTCGACGACACGCCCGAATTCATCGTGCCGGCCCGGTATTACTTCATGATGGGCGACAATCGCGACATGTCGCTCGACAGCCGCGTTCCGGCCGCGGACGGCGGCGTCGGCTTCGTGCCCGAGGAAAACCTGGTCGGCCGGGCCGACCGGGTGCTCTATTCGCGCGATCCGCAGGTCGCCGCCTGGGATCTGGCCGACTGGCGCCAGATCTTCCGCGCCGACCGCTTCCTCGGCCGGATCGAGTAGCGGCGTCTTTGTAGCTTTCGCTGCACTCAACGAGGTGGAGGCAGGCAGACGATGCCCAGGCCGTTGGCAATGACGACCGAATCGCCAGCGGGCCAGGCGCCGGCGGAGGCGCAATAGCGAGCGGCCGTCTGTAGTTCGATCTCGGACGGGGGCGCAAACGTCGAACCGGTCGCCTGCGCCATCAAGCCTAGCTTCGATGGGAGGGGCGCGTTGAATGCCGAAATGTTCAGGTCGCCGACGACTGTCGGCAGCTGCGTGGTCCGTCCCCAGTCGCCGTTCACAAACGCCAGGGCACGCATGTCGTGGAAATGCGGATCGAGTTCGAGACGAGCAAGAACGCGGTTGGCCTGCTGCATGTCCCAAAGGTTCACGCGACGCTGGTCGTAAAGGATCCGGTTCGACGCGCCGACATAGGCGACCAGCAGTGCAGCCAGCGCTACCCCGACGGCACAGCGGGCCCATGACGGTCGCATGCACCGCCATCCGAGAACCGTGACGCCTGCGGCGAAGATTGAAAATGGCGACAGCACGCGCGGCACCAGCCATGTGACCTTGGACGCGGCGGGGATCCCGACCGAGCACAGCATTGCCGCCGCAATCAGAGCGCCCCCGGCAAGCATCATGGCCCAGCCGCGCCGGAATAGGATCGACACGAGGATGGCAACGGCGGAGAACGCCAATATGCCGATCAGAAGGGTCGACACAGCGGAAGGGATCAGGCCAGGGATCGGCCGGAACGCCAAGCGGACGGCGGTCGCCAGGGTGGCGATTTTCGCCCCGATGTCCGGCACCCCCGAAAGATCGGCGCGTTCGGACAGCGCGACGCCGAAGACGTAGGGGGTGATCAGCATGGTGAGAAGAAACACGATCGCGGCCGCGATGGCGATTGCGAGCGCCCGGGCCGGCGCCGTCACGAACAGCGGGCGAAGGCCGCGCTCGCGCTGCGCGGAATCCGGTCGTGTCATCCGCTCGACAATGGTGAGCAGGCTGACGACCACGACATGCGCGATTGCGAGCTGATAAATTGATAAGGCTACTAGAACCAGCAGCCCGCCGGTTGCCGCCCCAAGTCCCGATCGAGCGCTCGCTCCCGCGCAAGCCCGTCCAGCCGCCGCCAGGAAGGCCGACAGCGCGATGTCCAGGGTCGCGTCCGAGAAGGTGTAGAACTCGGTGTTGAATGGATGCAGGGTGAACAGCGCCGCGAAGATCAGGAACTCGGACGCGCTGAGCTTTCCCAGTAGAACCCGCGCGTAGAGGAAGCCGGCGCCGGCGAACAAGCCGATCGACAGGATGAGTGCGCTCGGTGTCACATCCATGCCTACGTAGCCGAGCTTCGCACGCAGCCACAGTAGGGCGACGAGCCCCCAGCGCCCATTCGCGAGGAAGAGACGATAACTCGCCGGATCGCCACCGATATAGCCGTCAATCGAATACATCGGCCCGGTGATGCTCTGGGCCCGCGCAGCGAGCGCCAGAAGCATCAGCGCGATCAGGACCCAACGAAAGCGGCGCGCATCCGACCAGGCCTCAGACAAGCCGTTCGACATCCACGATCTCATTGTTTCATTCGAAAGGTTGCCATTCTGGAAAGATGCATTCGCGTCATTACCGATTTCGATCGAGCCGCCGCCGCAAGCTACCGCTTCCATTCTGCGCTCATGATTAATTGGAGCGAACGACTGGTACTATATTGGCGGCTTTAGGCATAGCCGATTTGGCGGGCCGCAAACCTTGCGTGTGACCTCGTCGGGATGATAACTAGCCGATGCGGTATTGCTTCTATGCTCGACGAGGTCTGAATGGCTGACGAAAGCCGCGCTGCAAAAAAGAGCCTCGACATCATTTGCCCGGTATTCCGCGAAGAACAGGTAATCCAGGCCTTTCACGCGCGGCTGGGAAAGGTGGTGGACGAGATCGCCGATCGATATTTCGTACGGGTCGTTTATGTGGCCGACCCGTCGGCCGATCGGACCGAGGCGATCCTTTCGGAGATCTGCGCGAGTGATCCGCGGGTCGACCTGCTGGTGATGTCGCGCAGATTCGGCCATCAGGCCGCGATCGTCGCCGGTATTGACCACAGTTGCGCCGACGCGGTCGTCATGCTCGACTGCGACCTGCAACACCCGCCCGAGCTCATTCCCCAGTTGATTAGCTTTTGGGAGGATGGCGCCGACATCGTTCAGACGCTTCGCCAGGACGGGGCCGAGACTGATCTGGCCAAGCGCTTCACCTCGCGGCTGTTCTATCGCACGCTGCTCAAGATCAGCTCGGTCGAGCTGCGAACCGGTGCCGCCGACTATCGCCTGCTTTCGAACCGCGTCGCGAAGGTATTCCGGGAGCAGATCCGGGAGCACAACCCGTTTCTGCGCGGCCTCGTCACGTGGGTGGGCTTCAAGACCGTCTACCTACCGTTCCAGCCAAGCCGGCGCGAGCATGGTAAGTCGAAGTATCGCGCCTCGACCTTGCTCAATTTCGCGCTCAACGGTATCTGCTCATTTTCGAACTTCCCCCTTCGGCTCTGCATCGGCGCCGGATCGGCCATCGCTTTCCTCAGCCTGCTGAGCGTGTTCGTTCAACTGGTCATGTATCTGCTCGGCAGCCGGAGCGTGCCAGGATGGGCCTCGCTCTTCACGGTCTCAAATTTCATCGGCGGCGTTCAGCTGCTGTTCCTCGGGATCCTCGGGGAATATGTCAGCCTAATCTTCGATGAAGTGAAGAACCGGCCGCGCTATCTGATCGAACGGAAATATGGGCAGGGCCGCCTCACCGAGGAGCAGAGCGAGCGCTTCGCGCTGACAGAAACGGTGGCATCCGCGATCGCGGCGCGGCACTAAGAGATCCTGATCGACATGAACCATTCAGTCCCGGCCGACCGTTCGGCAACGGCGGGCAGCCCGGTCTCGCCCCGCACCGAAGCGCAAGTCACCTGCCTAGTCTGCAGCGGCCGCTTCGGCCCGTGCCAGTTGCCCGGCCTGCTGCGCTGCCAGCAATGCGGCTTCATCTCTGCGGACCTCGACATCTCCGAGGCCGCGCTCCTAAAGCTTTATGGCGAGGATTACTTCCATGGCCAGGAATACGCGGATTACATAGCCGAGGAGGAAAGCCTCCGGACCAACTTCCGGGACCGGATCGTAACGCTCCGGCGGTTCGTGCCCGACATCGCCGACGCCGATCTGTTCGAGATCGGTTGCGCCTATGGCTTCTTTCTCGATGAGGTGCAAAGGCTCGTGCGCTCGGCCGAAGGCGTCGACATTTCTGCCGATGCGGTGCGCTACGCCGTTACGAGGCGAGGCGTCAACGCTCGTCAGGGCGACTATCTTGCCATGACGCTCGATCGACCGGTCGACATCATTACGATGTGGGACACCATCGAGCATCTGAAGCGGCCGGATCTGTTCGTCGAGAAGGCGGCGCGCGACCTGCGCTCCGGCGGCGTGATCGCGATCACGACCGGCGACATCGGAAGCCTCAATGCACGGTTGCGGGGGCCCCGGTGGCGCATGATCCATCCCCCGACCCATCTCCATTATTTTTCCGTGACCACCCTCGGACGCATGCTCAATCGGTTCGGCTTCGATGTCGTGAGCGTCAGCCATCCCGGCAATTCACGTAATATCCGCGCGATCGCGTATTTCATTTTGGCTCTCCAAATGAAGAAGCCCGGCTTGTATGAGAAGCTGGCGCGGCTTCCGCTGATGAATTGCCGTTTGACCGCAAATCTCTATGACATCATGTACGTTATTGCGCGCCGCCGCTAAAGCGGGCCAGCCCGAAGGGAAACCACGCGCGCTATGCTCGACATAATTCTATTTGCCGGCTACACGATCGGCAGCGTCACGTCCCTGATACTTCTCAAGCACTGGCTGGCGCCGGCGCGGGCGGCATGGCAAGCGGGCGCCGGCATGGTGGAGCCCAGTTTGTGGGTGGCGCTGGGAGCCGGCCTCTATGGTCTCAGCTTCCTTACCTGGATGGTCATCCTGGCCCGGAACGAACTCACCGTGGCCTATCCGATCGCAATCGGCCTGACGCTCGCGTTCTCAAGTATCGCCGCCACGGTGCTGCTTGGCGAGGCCATCTCCGTAATCCGCGCTGCCGGCATGCTGCTGATCCTCTCGGGTATCGTATTCGTGATCCGGTCTTGACGACGGGGCTCCGCTCTTGTGCGGAGAATGGCGAGGCTTTCATCCAGTAAGCCCACCGATTATTGCAACGACAAGTTATTTTCTATGGGTCAACTTGGTTGAATTCCCGTTTGCGGCGAAGGATGATGGCGCCGTCTTCGCAGACCAGGGGACGGCAGAACATGCAAACGCAGGATATCGCCGCGGACGGCACAGGCTTCGTGCCGCGCGGCCCCGGCCGCTGGGGTCAATTGGCGCTGGGCATCGTCGCCATGATGATGATCGCGAACCTGCAGTACGGCTGGACCCTGTTCGTCGTGCCGATCGATCAGGCGCATCATTGGGGCGTCGCCAGCATCCAGGTCGCCTTCACGCTGTTCGTTCTGGGCGAGACCTGGCTGCTGCCGTTCCAGGGCTATCTGATCGACCGGGTCGGGCCGCGCCCGACGGTGGCGGCGGGCGGCGTGCTGGTCGCGGCGGCCTGGATGCTCAATTCCGTCGCCGACAACCTGACCGTGCTCTATGTCGCCGCGATCATTGGCGGCACCGGCGCCGGCATGATCTATGGCGCCGCGGTCGGCAATGCCTTGAAATGGTTTCCCGACCGGCGCGGGCTCGCCGCCGGCCTGACGGCGGCAGGGTTCGGCGCCGGTTCCGCCGCGACGATCATCCCGATCGCCGATTGGATCCGCGACCATGGCTATCCGTCCGCCTTCTTCTGGTGGGGTCTCGGCCAAGGCATGACGGTGCTGGTCGTCGCCTGGTTCCTGCGCACGGCACCGCTCGGCCCGGATGCCGGCGCGATCGGCCTGCCGATCGGCGCGCGGCCGCAGCGCCACGGCAAGCCCGTCGGCGACAAGACCCCGGGCGAGGTGCTGGCGGCGCCGATCTTCTGGCTGATGTACCTGATGTTCGTGCTGGTCTGCGCCGGCGGCCTGATGGCGACGGCGCAACTGGCGGTGATCGCGCGCGATTTCGGCATTGCCGAAACGCCGGTGATGCTCGTCGGCCTGACCCTGCCGGCGCTGACCTTCGCGCTCTCGCTCGACCGGATCATGAACGGCATCACCCGGCCGTTCTTCGGCTGGGTCTCCGACCAGATCGGACGCGAGACGACCATGTTCCTGGCGTTCATGCTCGAGGGGCTCGGCATCCTGGCGCTGCGCTATTGGGGCGACGATCCGGCGCGCTTCGTGCTGCTGTCGGGCCTGGTGTTCTTCGCCTGGGGCGAGATCTACAGCCTGTTCCCGGCCTTGAGCGGCGACATCTTCGGCCGGCGTTTCGCCACGGCGAATTACGGGCTGCTCTATACCGCCAAGGGCACGGCGGCGCTGCTCGTGCCGCTGGCGAGCGTCCTGAAGCAGGCGACCGGCGACTGGAGCAGCGTGTTCATGGTCGCGGCGCTGTGCAACATCCTGGCGGCATTGCTGGCGGTGCTGGTGCTGCGGCCGATGCGCCGCGCCCGCCAACTGGCCGAACGGCGCGTTGGTCTCGCTCTCCTGGAGACCGATCCGGTGTGATCGGACCGGCCGCTATTGCTGCCGGCTGTTGAGCCGGCCGATCACGATCACGGCCAGGATCAGGGCCGCGATCGCCAGCAGGGAGCCGCCGATGCTGCCGGCGCTGTCTTCCTCGGCCGTGACGAGCTGTCGCGAGGTCCGGTTGCCGGCGGCGACCGCCCGGCTGAGTGCCGCGGCATCGACCGTGTCGGGCCGCAGGACCGGGAGCGCGGACGAGTCCGTCGGCCGTGCCGTGCCCGTCCCCGAAAGGGCGCGCAGCTGGCTGTCGGAACTTGGCTGATTGCCGTCGGCGCGCGCCGGGCCGGAAGCGAGACAGGCGAGCCCGGCCAGTAGAAATAGGGTGCCGGCGCGGTATCCGGTTCGGTCGGCGTGGCGGAGGGGCCGGCTGGCCATGGTGAAGGTTCGTGTCCTGTCGGTCGTGGGCGCGCGATCATGCGGCACACCCTGTTAATAAATCGCGACTCATCCGTCCGGCCCGGTCAAGCCCGGCGATCAGACCCGCGCGCTTGCGGCGACATGGCGCTTGCACCTGTCACATGGCCATGCGGATCATAATCGCCGCACGCACGTTCGTCTGCTCGATGGAGGGGTCCGATGGGTGCTAGCTGGTTCGATCGTTTGCTGTCCTCGATCGCGGATCGCGGTCGGGCCTGGGTCAAGATCCCGACCGGCGTCCCGCCGCTCGAGCAGGCGCTGCAGCTGAGCCGCAGCCTGATCTCGGAACGGGGCGAGGCGTCGGGCGCCGCCCTGGCGCGGGCCCTGGTGGAGAGCCTGCGTGCGCTCGGCGAGGCCGACCGCCTCAGCTATTATCGCCATCTCGCCGACGAGTTTGCCCCGGACCCGGCCCGGCTGCGGATCGCCGCCGAAGCCTACCTGGCCGCCCCCTCGCCGGCGACGGCGCTGGTCCTGGGCGAGGTGGCCGAGCCGCCGCGCCAGGAGCTGCTGCGCCGGATCAACATGGCGCCGGGCGGCACCGGGATGCTGGTACGGATGCGCGAGGCGCTGCTGCCGCTGCTGCGCGAGCATCCGGACCTGACGCCGCTCGACGCGGACCTGCGCCATCTGCTCGGCTCCTGGTTCAACCGCGGCTTCCTCGAGCTCAGGCGCATCGACTGGCACCACACGCCGGCGGCGATCCTGGAAAAGCTGATCGCCTACGAGGCGGTCCACGAGATCAAGGGCTGGCCCGACCTGCGCCGGCGCCTGGCGCGCGACCGGCGCTGCTTCGCGTTCTTCCATCCGGCGCTCGCCGACGAGCCGTTGATCTTCGTCGAGGTGGCGCTCGTCAACGGCCTGTCGGAGGCGGTCCAGCCGCTCCTGGACCAGCCGGGCCAGATCGAGGAGCCGAAGGCGCCCGACACGGCGATCTTCTATTCGATCTCGAACTGCCAGAAAGGGCTGCGCGGCATCTCGTTCGGCAATTTCCTGATCAAGCAGGTGGTCGAGGACCTGAAGGCCGAGACGCCGAGCCTGGTGCAGTTCGCGACGCTCTCGCCGGTGCCGGGCTTCCGCCGCTGGCTCGACGCGCGCTTCGACGAAGGCGCCAAGCATATGCTGACCGCCGAGGAGCGGGTCGCGATCGCCGGACTTGCCGATATGAAGGGGGCCAAGGGCGCCTTCCGCCGCCTGCTGCAGACGACGGGCTGGCACGAGGACCCGGCGACCGCCGCGGCGATCAAGTCGCCGCTGCTGCGGCTCTGCGCCGAATATCTGACCGCCAGCAACGATGGCAAGGGACCGACCGATCCGGTGGCGCGCTTCCACCTGGGCAATGGCGCGCGGCTGGAACGGGTCGATTACCTGGCCAACACGGCGCCGCGCGGCTTCAAGGAAAGCTACGGCGTGATGGTCAATTACCTCTATGACCTCGACCGGATCGAGGCCAACCACGAGGCCTTCGTACGCCACGGCACCGTCGCCCATTCCGACGCGGTCGCGGCCCTCGTGGCCCAAAGTCACCGCGCCAGGGGCGGCGTCACCAGCCTGCTGGGCTTCACCAGCCGCCGGACGGCATCGTAGCGCCCGGCCGTGGTACGCCAGACCTACGATACGGTCGATCTGCACACGGCCGGCGAGCCGGTGCGGATCGTGACCGGCGGCTATCCGGCGCTGACCGGCCGGACGCTGCTCGACAAGCGGCGTGAGGCGCGGGATCGCTTCGACCATATCCGCACCGCGCTGATGCTGGAGCCGCGCGGCCATGCCGGCATGTATGGCGTGATCCCGACGGCGCCCAGCAGCGCCGATGCAGACCTGGCCGTGCTGTTCACCCATAACGAGGGCTACAGCACCATGTGCGGCCACGCGACCATCGCGATCGGCCGCTGGGCGGTCGACGCCGGCCGGGTCGCCGCCGAAGGCGGCCGGGCACGCTTCCGGCTGGAGACGCCCTGCGGCATCGTCCGCGTCTCGGTCGAGCCGACGCCCGATGACGCGCCGCTGGTGACGTTCGAGAGCGTCCGCTCGTTCGCGAGCCATCTCGACCTGGCGATTGCCGTGCCGGGCCTCGGTGCGGTCACGCTGGATATCGCGTTCGGCGGCGCCTATTACGCGATCCTGCCGTCGTCGCGCCTGGGCCTGCCGTTCATGACCACGCCGGTGGACGCGCTGGTCGATGCCGGCGTGCGCATTACCGAGGCGGTGCGGGCGGCGGTCGCGATCACTCACCCGGAGGAGCCGGACCTGGGCTTTCTCTACGGGACCATCCTGACCGACGACGAGACGCCGGTGAGCGGCGGCGCCAGCTACAATCTGTGCATCTTCGCCGAGGGCCAGATCGACCGCTCGCCGACCGGCAGCGGCGTCACCGCGCGCATGGCGCTCGATTACGCCCGGGGCCGCGTCGGGCCGGGGCTCCGCCGCGTGTTCCGCGGCATCTCGGGCCAGGGCTTCACGGGCGAATTGGCCGAGGCCGCCGGCAGTGGGCTCGAGGCATCGGTCACCGTGCGCGTCTCCGGCCGGGCGCATTACGCCGGCGAAGCCCGCTTCATCATCGAGGAGAGCGACCCGCTCGGCGCCGGCTTCCACCTGCCGCGGCGCTTTGCGGATCTGGCGGAGTAGCTAGAAGCCGCCGTGGCGGGCGGCCTCCAGCATGCCGTGAACGCTCTGGGTCATGATCCCCAGGAATGCGGCCAGGCCCAGGTAGAAGACGCCATATTCGAATTTGAGAGTGGCCGGCACGCCGTAATAGGCGCGGTTCTCCGGCGCGTTCGGATCGTAGCGCCAGGCCTTCAGCACCGAGGGGAAGGACAGGAACGCGATCATGATCAGCAGCGGGCTCGGCCGATAGATCGCCAGCGCCACCATCATCGGCGCGCCCAGCAGCCAGATGCGCGGCGTCAGGATCGCGGTCATGCGGCCGCCGTCGAGTGGCGAGATCGGCAACAGATTGAAGAAATTGAGGAAGAAGCCCGAATAGGCGATGGCGAGCAGCAGCGCGCTATGTGCGTCGCGCGCCCAGAAATAGACGGCGGTGGCGGCGATGGTGCCGACGAAGGGGCCGGCGGCGGCGACATAGGCCTCCGTCTCGACGTTCATCGGCTGTTCCTTGAGCTGGATCCAGGCGCCGACGAAGGGAATGAAGGTGGGCGCGCCAACCGACAGGCCGCGCTGGCGTGCCGCCAGGTAATGACCCATCTCGTGGGCGAACAGCAGTCCGAGGAACCCGGCCGCATAGCGCCAGCCATAGAGCGAGCCGTAGACCAGCAGCGACAGCAGCATCGTGCCGCCGGTCGCCGCGACCTTGCCGAGCTTCAGGAAGCCGAACAGGAGGAACAGCAGCTTGATCATTGGTCCCACTTGCCCGCAGGGGATGAACGCTTGAAGAAGCGCCGGATCGCAGCCCCCACACCCGCGATCGCCAGCAGACCGAGCTTCCAGGCCTTGACCAGGAACACGCCAAGGCCGGCGAGCAGTCCGAGCTTCTTGACCGCGACCACGCCGACGAGCGCGGCGAGCCCATAGCCCGCGACCTTGTCGGTCGAGCCATCGAAATCCTCGTAGCGCTTCCCGCGGCCGTAGGCCAGTCCGGCCAGCAGGCTGTGCGCGATCGGCTTGTGCGCCTCGATATTCGCCGCGTTGGTCAATAGGTTGAGGCTGAAGTAGCCGTCGCGGCCGAGCGCGTAGGTGTTGTAGTTGACCGCCTGCGGCTGATCGGCCGGCGCGCCGCGATTCCGCAGGGACAGGGACCAGACCAGCCGATGGGTCGTCGCGTCATAGCGCGGCGGCTGGATCCAGCCGAGAATGTCGAGGGCGGGATAGCCCCGCACGATCCGGTCCTTGTTGGCACTGTCGGTGCCATCGCGCAGCTTCTGCAACAGCGTATCGGCCTGCCAGTCCTTGGCATCGTCGTCCTGGACGTAGCCGTCCTTGATGAAGCGGACGATGACGAGGCAATTGCTGCCCTGCACCGTCCCGACGACCGCGCCGACCAGCGACGGATCGATCTGGTTGCCATAGGCGCGCAACAGACCGCCGGCCTCGGCCTTCGGGATGAACGTGTCGCCGGCGGGCAGTTGCAGCTGGGCCTGGTCGAGCAGGGGGATGCAGGCCGGTCCGCTGGTCGAGACCTTGTTCGCCGCCTGCCAGGCCGCTTCGATCTCGGCCCGATGATCGGCCTGGCTTGGCGGGGTCTCCGCCGCGCGCGCCGGATCCGGCAGCAACAGCAGGGCGATCAGGGTGATCGCCGGCGACCAGCGAACCCGACACGGAAGATGAAACAAGGTCGTCCTCGGGACGTCGATGAAGGTACGGCTGCGTCCTCCATCTATGGCCGAATACGGGTTGCTTCTCAATCGAAGATTAATCGGGCCCAGCGCGGACCGATCACGACGGCGGGGCGAGGCGGGTGAAGCCCTGGCGCGTGAAGAACGGGGCGGCCGCCGCGCTCTCCAGATATTCCAGGAACGGCTTGGCGCCGGCGTTGGTGCTGGCCTTGATGAGCGCCGCCGGATAGATGATCGGCGGATAGGAGCTGGCCGGGAAGTCGGCGGCGATGCGGACGCCGGCATCGGCGGCGGCATCGGTCGCGTAGACGATGCCGAGCGGCGCCTCGGCGCGGCTGACCAGCGCCAGCGCCGCACGCACGCTCTCGGCCCGGGCCAGCCTCGGCTCGACGCCGGCCCACAGGCCGAGCTTCTCCAGCGCCGCTTGGCCGTATTTTCCGGCCGGCACCGACTGCGGATCGCCGATCGCGAGCCGGCCGCCGCCGAGTGCGGTGACAAGATCCGCCTGCGGCCCGAGCGTGATCGCGACCGGATTGTCCTTGGCCGTGACCAGCACCAGCCGGTTGCCGAGCAGGTCGACCCGGCTCTCGGGCTGGATCAGGTTGCTCTTGGCGACCTCGTCCATCCAGGCGAGGTCGGCCGAGATGAAGATGTCGGCCGGCGCGCCGTTTTCGATTTGCTTGGCGAGTGGACCGCTCGCGGCATAGGAGGCCTCGACCTTGACGCCGGTGCGCTTGGCATAGTCGGCGATGGCGTCGTCGAGTGCGTTCTTGAGGCTGGCCGCCGCGAACACGAGCACATCGGCCGCCGCTGCCGGGCGGACGGCGAGGGCGGCGACGAGTGCCAGTGCCATGAGACCGGAACGGAACAAGCGGCGCATGGGACCTCCGAAGGATCGATATGTTTTCAAGGATATATCGACGGCCGATCAAAGGCCAAGGGGGAGACGTGCCGGTTGATGACCGAACCAACGTGATGCCGGCGTCGTCGGTCGGGGGTCTCACATTCATCGACTGCGTTTCGTCGTCATTTCCCGGTCGTTCGTCGATGAAGCTGTCGTTGGACGAAGCGCTCGCCGCTTCGATCGAACGCCGAAGGACGAAAGCGGCGCGGGTTACTAGCATTCCACTCGGAGGCGAATGACGTCTCGCACCACCTGACCTGGGAGGCCACCGATGTTCCCACGTGTCCGAATGATTGCCCTTTCAGCCACACTATTGATGCCCGGCTTCACGCTCGCCCATGCCGGCGAAATAACCACGGAGACTATCGTCGCGCCGCCGTCGCAGCAGTTGGAACGTCGCTCCGAACTGGTCAAGATCGGCGATCTCGACCTCCAGAGCGGGGGTGGGCAGGCGATGTTGATGTGGCGGCTCAATCATGCCGCCAAGGATGTCTGCGGCCCCTTCGTGAATTTGCGCGTCCTGTCGGACGTGCAGGGCTTCCGCGCCTGCACGGATACCGCGATGGCGGACGCCACGGCCAAGGCGCAGACGTTCCTCGCTTCTGCAGCACCTCAGGGGAATGAGTCCACCGCCTCGATCCTCGTGACCAGGCCGGTGGGCCAATAGGCGCCACCATGCACGCTCGCCAATCCGAGGGTCGGGAGAAGGGACACCCTCCCGACCCTCGGTGCCATTGTGCGCGAGGATAAGCCGGGGGCAGCGTCAGCCCTTCGTTCCATTTCCAGCTCGAAACCAGACCGACCTCGATCGGGCCTAGTCGGCCAAGGGGCCAAGCCGATGCCTCGACTTGGCCAGCAGGGCAAGCCCGGCCAGGACGGCGGGGACGATCAGCGACCGGAACACGTCGGCGGCGTCCCATCCCAGCTCCAGCATCTGCGCACCGGCCAGGATGCTGAGAAGCGCGCCCCAGCGGCCGGCGCCGTGCATCCAGCAGGAGCCCGTTGCGCGCGCCGCGGTCGGGTGAAACACGGCCGAGAGGGCATTGGCGCCGGAGATCGCACCGATGAGGCAGAAGCCGAGCAGGAAGGCCTGCACTGCGATCAGGGAAAAGACGTGATAGCTGGCACTCAGCCCGCAGAGCAGCGCACCGCTGGCGAAATAGGCGAGCGGGGGCACCTTGTGGGCATTGCCACGGTCCATGGCCCAGCCCAAGACCAGCGAGCCGATCACGCCGCCCGCCTGGTAGATGCCGGCGAGGGTCGCCGCGTTGCTGAGGCTGTAACCCGATTCCTTCATGAGGGTGGGCAGCCAGCCGGACAGGATGTTGCTGGCGAACAGCGCCGCGAAATAGGCGGTCCACAGCATCAAGCTGCCAAAACGATACTTGGCGGACAGCACGGTCCTGATCGCGCTGGGCTGGGCCGGTTCCACCGGCAGGACGAAGACCGCCTGGGCGGTCGCAGCACCGGGCGCCATGCGGTCGATGATGGCGTGGATGCGGGCGGCAGGCGCCTGCCGGACGACCAGGAAGCGCACTGATTCCGGCAGCTGCATCATGAGCACCGGCACCAGCAGCAGCGGCAGCACGCCGCCCAGGATCAGTACGCTCTGCCAGCCGAAGCGCGGAATCATCACGGCCGAGAGAAAGCCGCCGCAGGTGCCGCTGAGGGCGACGGCGCAGATGATGAGCGCGACGGAGAAGGCCTGGATCCGCTCCGGCATATATTCCGAAACCAGCGTGACGGTGTTAGGCACGACCGAGCCGATGGCGAAGCCGACGAGGAGGCGGACCAGGATGAGCCAGCCGAGATCCGTGGCCAGGGCGGTCGCAAGGGTCAGGAGGCCGAAGGCGACGATGCTGACCAGCACCACCACCTTGCGGCCGAAGCGATCGGCCAGCGGCCCGGCGGTCAGGGCTCCTAAGGCAAGGCCTGCCTGAGTGACGCTCAGCACGGCTCCCAGCGCATGATTGCCGATCTGCCATTGCTGCTTCAGCACCGGCGCGATGAAGCTCATGACCGAAATGTCGAAGCCCTCGAGGGTGATGATGCAGAAGCCGAACAACAGCACCAGTTTCTGCAGCCGCCCGACCGGTCCTCGGTCGATCAAGGCGTGGACGTCGATGGCGAGGACTGCGCTCATGGGGGCAAGCTTCCTCTCCTATGGGGACGGCGCAGGAATCAGGTCCCGCAGGACCTTGCCGTTTGCCGTGCGCGGTAGACTGTCGACGTAATACAGCCTGCTCGGACTGATAGGCCCCAGCCGCTCGGCCGACCAGGCGGTGAGATCGGCGATCGGCACGCGCTCGGCCGGGATGATGGCGGCCGCCAGGCGGTCGGGGCCTGGGCTCCGGAGCAGGAAGACGGCCGCCTCGCGCACAGCCGGATGGGCCTGCAGCACCCGCTCGATATCCGAGGGATAGATCTTGGCCCCGCCGACATTGATGACCTCATCCTCGCGCCCTTCGATATAGAGCAGGCCCTCGTCGTCGATCCTGGCCCGGTCATAGGGATAGTACCAGCCGTCGCGGAAGCGTTCCGCCGTGAGCGCCGGATCGAGATGATAGCCGTGCAGCATCCCTTCGGCCTTGAGGCGCAAGCGTCCGACAGTGCCGGCCGGCATCGGGCGGCCGGCACTGTCGATCACCTCCGCCGTCGCCCAAGGCGCCAGGCGCCCGACGCTCTCCGGGGCGCGACGCAGCAGCTCCGGTGTCGCGATCGAGATCGGGCCGATCTCGACCGTGCCGTAGACGACGAAGACATGGGGCGTGAATCGGGTCAGCAGCGCCTCGACAAGGCGCCGGTTCGGCGTGCCGCCGACGATCTGCAGATAGGTGACGGAGGGGAAGTGAATATCCTCGTCGACCAGCAGCGGCAGCAGCTCCTCCGCCATGACGGGCGACAGCAGCCAATGCGTCACGGCGTGCGAGCGGACCATATAGGCGGCGCTGGCCGGCGTCATGTTCGGCACCAGCACAACCGTGCCACCGGCCACCAGCATGCGCATGGCCTGCCCGAAGCCGGTGCCGAAATTGAGGTCCATCGGCATGAGGCGCGCGCCCGGCGCGCGGACATAGACCGACTTGCCAACCCGGTCGAGTAGGTAGCCATGGCTGCACAGGACCCCTTTGGGGTCGCCGGAGGTGCCGGAGGAAAGTGCAATCCAGCACGGGCTGTCCGGCCCGCTGCCGCTCGGGGGCGGGGGCCGGACGGGTGCGTTCAGGTCGGCGCTGTTCAGAAGCAGGAACGGAATGCCCTCGAGCCTGAGTTCAGCCCTGGCCGAAATGATGCACGACACGCCGAAGCGCCTAGCGACCAGCAGACGCCGGTCCTCGGGCAACGATGGATGCACCGGCACCCAAATGACGCCGATACGGGCAAGCGCCAGCTGGGTGATCAGGTGCAGTGCGGTTTGCGTCATGGAAACGCCGACCGTCTGCCCGGCCCTCAAGCCGCCGATGAGCAGCTTATGCGCAACGCCATGCACCGCAGTGACGAGTTCGCGATAGCTAACCAGCCGATCCGGCACGATCAGCGCGAGCGCCGCCGGATGGCGCTCACCGTTCAGCTCGATCGCCTCCGTGATGTTCCACACGGCGGGCGCCTCGGTCCGCATTGCGATCCCTTTCATGCCGATGCGGCTCTAGAACAGCAGGCGCATCCTCAGGCTGCCGGTCTGCGAGGTGAAGCTGGAGGCGGTCTGCAGCTCGTAGCGCAGGGTCACGCTGAGGTTGTCCGCCCGCAACAGGGTGACACCCGCCTGGATGTCCGCGAGATTGTTGATCGGGCGAGAGCCGATCGCGGTGAAGGCGGTCTCGCCGGTCGGGTCGGCCGCGAAGCTCGCTCCGGTCACCTGAGCCGTCTGGTCGAACTCGTGGATCCATTGCGCCCGCAGGTCCGGCACCAATGTGCCGAAGGCGGTGTCGAAGCCTCGCTCCAGCTTGAAGCCGAGGGTGCTGCGGACCGAGGTCACATGGGTCGAATCGACCGTCAATGCCGCGCCGTTGCCGCCGCTCTCGGTAAATTTGTCCTGATGCAGGTAGCTGTAGGTGAGACTGCCCAATGGCGTCAGCGTGTAGCTGCTCACCGGGAGCGGATAGCCCAGCTCGGCCCGGGCCACAAATTGCTGGCCGCTGAAATGCCCGTTGGCTTCGCCGAAGAAGCCGGGGAAGTCGATCAGGCGGCTCGTGTCGTAGTCCTGCTTTACGCCGCCGGCCGACAGGTTCACGTACCAGGGATTTGCGACATAGCTCGCATAGGCGATCAGGCTGTAGGCATTTATCCGGGCCGAATCGCCCGAACTGTTGCCTTGGTCGTCGATTGCGGTGCGGCTGTAGCTGAACACGCCGCCGGCGCGCCAACTGTCGCCGATCGCGCGGTCGGCACCGAGCAGCAAGCCGCCATAGTTGGCATTGCTGCCATCCAGGGGGCCCCGGGCGCCCTGGATGGCACTGCCGCCGAAGAGCTGGCCCCACACGGCCCAGACGGGCGTTCCCTCGCCGGTCGCAATGCCGGTCTCGCTCCCGGTCTCGTCGCCATAAAGCTGTGCCAGGCGCACGCTGTCGGTATGGGCCGCCACGATGTTGAGCACGTCGAGCGTCGGCGCCGCCGCCGTCGAGGTGGCCGCCGCCTGCTGCACCGGGGCGAGCTGCGCGCCCGCCCGGTTGGCTGCCGCAATATTGCCGGACGCATTCAAGGCGAGCGATGCGTTGAACACGTTCAGCAGCGACGGGTCGATGCCGGTGTAGTTCGACAGCCCTTGCAGGGATGCCACCGAGTTCGGCGCCGTCGCCGGAATGGTCGGAGTGGGTGTGGGCGTCGGAGTGGGTGTTGGTGTGGGAGTAGGCGTGGGCGTCGGCGTCGGGGTGGGCGTCGGTGTTGGAGTCGGAGTCGGAGTAGGTGTCGGGGTTGGCGTCGGAGTCGGAGTCGGAGTCGGAGTCGGAGTGGGCGTTGGCGTCGCCGTGGTGATTGTGACCACCAGGTCGCTACGGCTGCCGGACGTCACATTCAGGCCGCTGACCGTGCCGCTATAGCCGGTCGCCGCGTAATTGAGGCTCGCCTCGTTGTATTGTGTGCCCGTGCTCGAGGCATCCACGACCACGAAGCGCTGGCCGGGCACGAAGGCGTAGCTTGTCAGGGGCCGCAGCACGACGGACGAGCCCGAAGCGACCGTTGCGCTGCCCGATACCACAAGGCGGCCGTAGCCGCTGTCGGTGCCGATCGTGCCGCCCGCCACGGCGCCGCTCGCGACGCCGATCTGCAGCGTGGCGGCCGCCTGCTGGCTGTAGTTACCGGTAATACTGACGGTGTTGTTTACCTGCAGCACCGCTCCGCTGTTGTTGAACGTGCCGCTGCCGACATTCACCGCGTCGTTCAACAGGATGTTGCCTGATCCGAAGACGAGATTGGAGCTCGTGTTCGTGATGGTGCCTTGGTCGGCGCTGCCGAGGCCGCCGCTCGACCCGGTCAGCGTGCCGAAGACCGCCCCCGATCCGCCGTTGATCGTGAGATCGGCCGTCGAGGCATTCACGATATTGCCCGCGATCAGCCCGGAGTTCGACAGCGTGCCGAGCACGCCGGCAGCCAGGTTGTCGATCGCGGTGCCGGCGATGATCGTGCCGCTGTTCCCGAATTGGGTGATCGTGCCGGCATTGCTGACGCCGAAATCGCCCGCATTGATCGTCCCGACGTTCACCAGCGACCCGATGCTGCCCGTGTTCTTCAAGCCGATGGCGGTGCCGATGCCGCTGGCGGCGATCAGCCCACCGGTATCGTTGGTCAGCGTGCCGATGTTGCCCTGGTTGTTGATGGCGACCAGGGCCTGGATCGTGCCGGTGTTCGACAGCGTGCCGATGTTGCCGTCGGCGCCGTTGACAAGGCCGAGCGCACTGCCGCGGATCATGCCGCTGTTCAGGAGCGTGCCGATGGTGACCGAATTGGATAGCCCGGTCCTGCCGCTGATCGTGCCGCCGGCGAGATTGTCCAGAACCGTGATCGTGCTGGTATTCTGGATGCCGAACTGGCTGCCGGTGATCGTGCCGCTGTTCGAGAGCGTGCCGATGAGGCCGGTGCTGTTGCCGATGCCCGTGTTGCCGCTGATCAACCCGGTGCTGAGATTGGTAACGGTGAGAATCGTCCCGCCGCCATTCAGGATACCCTGGAAGTCGGGGCCGTTCACCGCCGTGATGACGCCGCCGTTGGTCAGGGCACCGATCGTGCCGCTGTTGAAGACGCCTTGGCTACCGCCGCTGATGGTGCCGCCGCTGTTGTTCGTCAGCGAGGTGATCGTGCCGAAGTTGTTGATCGCCCTGAAGGAGGTATAGCCGAACCCGCCGCTGCCGATGATCGACCCGTTATTGGTGAGCGTGCCGATGCTGCCGGCGTTGCGCAGGCCGGTGCTGCCGCTGCTGATCCTGCCATTGTTGGTCAGCGTGCCGATCTTGAGATTGTTGACCAGCCCGGCACCGCTGACGCTTTCGCCGCTGATCAGGCCCACGCTGTTGTTGACGATGGCGGCTATGGTCCCGTTGTTCACCAGACCAAAGCGGAACCCGGTGAGCGTGCCGCTGTTCGAGAGCGTGCCGACGGAGGACGAGGCGATGAGGGCCGTCTGCTGAAAGAAATCGGAAACAACGACGTTCTGGTTGACGGTGCAGTCACCCGAAGACCAGTTGATGTTGCCGTTCGTGCTGGAGGCTACCGTTCCGCCGGCTACGCAGTCGGCCTGCGCGGCGAGCGGCGTCAATCCGGCGACAGCACCCGTGACAGCCAGGGTGAAGTTCGTCTTCCTGGACCGCTTGCGCACGTGGGCCATCGCAGAGGCTCCCCCAACTATGCCGGGTTGTTGTTCTAAAGTTCACGCTGGGCGGGCCGTATCCTATGGATGTATCATGTATTATCGTCAACTGCACCGGGTATGATAAGTAAGCTATCCTTTTTTCGTTTACCCGCCGCGCCGGCAACTCATGGGCGCCCGGCACTCCGTCCGATGAAGGGAGAGGGATGGAAAACCGAGTGAAAGATGCTTGCACCGCGCTATACCAAGGCTGTCGCGCCAGCCTCTAATCGAGCATGTCCCTCGCAACCATCGCGATTCCATGGGCCGCAAGAAACCATCCAAGCTCTCTCCGCCAGACCGCGCGCTCACGATCGAGGGGGCTTTGGGCCAGGCCTATGCCCATTGGGACGCGGGCCAAGCGCCCCAGGCAGAGATGCTGTGTCAGCGCGTGCTGGCCGTCTGGCCGGGCCAGGCGGATGCGCTGCATCTGCTGGGCATCATGGCGCACGCCTTCGGTAACCTCGATCTGGGGCTCCAGCACCTGCGGCAGGCCTGCATGGCGCCGCGGGCGCCGGCGATCTATTTCAGCAACCTCGCGGAGATGTGCCGGCAAAAAGGCCTGCTGGACGAGGGGGAGCAAGCCGCGCGGCAGGCTTCGGCACTCAACCCCACTCTCGTCGGTGCCTGGAACAATCTCGGCATCATCCTCCAGGAATCCGGCAAGTTCGAAGAGAGTGCCACCTGCCTCGAACGGGTCGTGGCGCTCGACGCGAACAACCCGGAGGCCCATAACAACCTCGGCAACACCTGGTTCAGGATGGGCCGGCTCGACCGCGCCCAGGCCCATTACGACAAGGCGCTGGAACTGCACCCGCGCTATGCCGAGGCGCACAGCAACCTCGGCCATCTGCTGCACGACCTCGGCCACTACGACGAGGCGGCGGAATCGGCGCGCCGGGCCATCGATATCAGCCCGCAGCTGAGCGATGCCTATCTGAACCGCGCGGAGGTCGACCTGACCCGGCAGCGTCATGTCGAGGCCTTGCGCTGGCTCGATGCTCTCCTGAGCTTCGCGCCACGTCATCCGGCGGGTCTCGCCGCTCGGGCCAAGACGTTGAAGCAGGACGGGCGGCTCGATGAAGCGCTGGAGGCGGCGCGCGCCGCCGTCGCCGCGGCACCGCAAAGTGCCGGCGCCTACAACACCCTGGGCGAGATCCAGCAGGGTCTGGGCCGGATCGAGGAGGCGCTCGCCGCTTTCGATCAGGCGGCCGCTCTGCCCGGCACGGAGCGGGAAACCGCCCGGGTGAACCAGGGTGTCCTCCTGATGGAGGCCGGACGCGAGGCGGAGGCGGAGGCGGTCTTCGACGCCCTGCTGGCCGCGAGCCCGCGCTGCGTCTCGGCCTGGACGAACCGGATCGAGATGAAGAAGATCACCGCCGGCGACCTGGAGATCGCCCGCGCAGAGGCCTTGCTGGCAGCCGAGGGCGGTACGGCCTTCAAGGATCGCACGGCGCTGCATTTCGCGCTCGGCAAGGCCTACCTCGATCACGGCGATTCGGCCCGTGCCTTCCGTCACCTGGGTGAAGGCAACCGCATGAAGCGCGGCACCTTCGTCTTCGATTGCGCCGAGACCGTGCGATGGATGGAAAGCATCGCCCGGATCTTCTCGCCGGATCTCCTCGCCTCGTTGGCCGGGGCGGGTGCCTGCTCCGACATGCCGGTGTTCATCGTCGGCATGCCGCGCTCCGGCACCACCTTGCTGGAGCAGATCCTGGCCTCGCATCCGATGGTGCAAGGGGCGGGCGAGTTGCCGGTGCTGGCGAAGCTGATAGACGGTCTCGGCGGCTATCCGGCCACCATCGAACGATTGGGGCCGGAGGATCTGGCGCGACTGGGCAACGCCTATCTCGACCGGGTCAGGCCGCTCGCCCGCGGCCGGCCGCATATAGTCGACAAGATGCCGGCCAATTTTCTTCATGCCGGGCTTATCCATCTGGCGCTGCCGGGCGCCCGCATCATCCATTGCCGGCGCGACCCGGTCGACACCTGCTTCTCCTGCTACTCCAAGCTGTTCGCCGCGCAGCAGATGTTCGCCTACGACCTGACGGAGCTCGGTACTTTCCACCGGGCCTATCAGGCGCTCATGGCCCATTGGCGCGAGGTCCTGCCGCCGGACAGGTTCATCGAGGTGGATTACGAGGCGGTGGTCGACGACCTCGAGCGCGAGGCGAGGCGGCTCGTCGATTTCCTCGGCCTCGCCTGGGACGACGCCAGCCTCAGGTTCTACGAGACGCAGCGTCAGGTGCAGACGGCGAGCCTGAATCAGGTGCGCCGGCCGATCTACAAGACCTCCGCCGGCCGCTGGAAGCCCCATGCCGCCCATCTCGGCCCGCTGCTGGCAGCACTCGGTATCGACAGCGCGCCATGACCTCCGTCGCCCAGCTGGAGCAGCAAGCCCGCGCCCTGATCCAGAGCGGGCAGTTCGTGGCGGCCGAAGCGCTGGTTCAACCGTATCTCGCGTCCGGTTCCGGTCCGATCGAGCTTTGGCGCCTATTGGCCGCGGCGATCCGGCCACAGGGGCGCATCGCGGAGGCCCGGGCCATCCAGGAGATGCTGGTCGAAGCGGTACCCGGCCATCTGCCCGGGCGCTTCGACCTGGCGGAGACCGCCCTGTTGCAGGGGGATTTCGACCGGGGCTGGCGCGAATACCATTGGCGCTACAGCCTGCCCCATACGCTCCGGATCGAGCGCAAGGTGCAGCGACCGCGCTGGGATGGCCGCCCCATTCCGGGCAAGACGCTGCTGCTGTTCGACGAGCAGGGCTACGGCGACACGTTGCAATTCATGCGCATGGTACCCTGGGTCAAGGAGCGCAGCGGCGCCCGGGTGATCCTGGATGTCGTGCCGGACCTGCTCTCGCTGGTGCAGCGGACGACGGGCTTCGATGCGATCCTGCCGCGTGGCACCCTGCCGCCCGCCTTCGACATGCATTGCGAGATGATGTCGTTGCCCATGGTCATGCAACTGAAGCTCGCGGACCTGCCCGGGGCGGTGCCCTATCTCACCCCGGATCCGGGCCGGCTCGCCAAGTGGCGTAGGCGGCTGGCGACGCTGCCGCGCCCGCTGGTGGCGCTGGTCTGGGCCGGCCGGCCCGAGCATCCGAACGATGCCAACCGATCGGCGGCCCTCGCCGATTTTGCGCCGCTGGCGCTGCCGGGCGTCACTTTCCTGGCCGTGCAGAAGGGACCGAAGGCGGTTGAGGCGAGAATGCCGCCCGCCGGCATGACGATCTTGCCGCTCGACAACGAGATCCGGGACTTCGAGGATACGGCGGCGATCCTCTGCGTCGCCGATCTCCTCATCTCGGTCGATTCCGCGCCGGTGCACCTGGCAGGTGCGCTCGGCCGCTCCGCTTGGGTCCTGCTGCCGTTCGTGCCCGACTGGCGTTGGCTTCTCGACCGTGAGGATACGCCCTGGTATCCGAGCCTTCGTCTCTTCCGCCAGCAAGGCTCGCGGGGTTGGGATGGTGTCATGGGTGCCGTGGCGGGTGAACTCAGCCGTCTGGCCAGCGCGTGACGGCCACGGGTCGGCCGCGCCCGCTGCGCATCGCGCTTTTCGCCGGCGCGCTGGCCGCGATGGGCGGCATGACGGGTTGCGCGGATCAGGATCGGATGGCGCATGCGGTGGCCTTGGCTGAGCCCGCCCATCTGCGGCGAGAACAGCTGCAGGCGGGCCTGTTCCTGCTGACGACCTTCATGCGCATCGATCGTCCGGATCGTGCGCTCACGATCTACATCGAGGGTGATGGCCAAGCGTGGCTATTGCGAACCCAGCCGTCGCCGGACCCGACGCCGCGCGAGGCTGTCGGCCTGGCCTTGGCGGCGGCCGATCCGGCAACCAATGTGCTCTACCTGGCGCGGCCGTGCCAGTTCGCGCCCAGGGCGCTCAGCCCGCGTTGCGATGTCGCGTATTGGACGGGCAAGCGCTACGCGCCCGAGGTCGTGGCGTCGCTCGATGCCGCTGTGACGCATTACGCTTCGTTCGTGCCGAACCAGCCGATACGGCTTGTCGGATATTCCGGCGGCGGTGCGCTCGCCGTCTTGGTGGCGGCCGGCCGGCATGACGTTGCCTCGATCCGGACGGTAGCCGGCAACCTCGACAATGAATTCGTCAATCGCCTGCACCAGGTCTCGGCCATGCCGGGGTCTCTGGACGCGGTGGATGTCGCGCAGCGCGTGTCGGCGATTCCCCAGATCCATTTCAGCGGCGCCGACGACACCGTGGTGCCGCCGACCGTCGCCGAGCGCTTCGCCGCCGCTGCAGGACATGACTGTGCCCGCGTCGTGCTGGTGCCGGGCATGGCCCATGAGAGCGACTGGGCCGCCCGCTGGCCGGCCCTGCTGGCGATCGAGCCGTTCTGCACCGGGACATCTCAATCGCCCGGATAGGTCGTCGCCGCCGCATTGTCCCAGAGGAAGTTGGTGTAGGTCTGGGTCACGCTGAAATCGAGCGCTCTCACCTGGTGCCACCAGCCGAGCGGCACGAACAGGATCTCGCCAGGCTGCAGCAGGATGTCGTAGACGCGCGCACCCGTCAGCCGCGGGAAGCGGGCGACGTCGAGGTCCGGCGCTTCAAGATCCGGGATCTCGCTGAACACGTGGGCATGATTGTAGAGCCTGCCGGCCTCGCTCGCGGGCAGCAGCTTCACGTGCTTCCGCCCCACCATCTGGGCGATGAAATTGTTGGTCAGGTCGTGATGCAGCGCCGTCAGCGTTCCGGCTGGGCCGATCCACATCATGCCGTCGGGCCGGAAAGCGTCGCGCGACAAGAACTTGTCGAGAAGGCCCAGGTCGGGCCGAAGGGCTGCCAGCGCCGCGTCGTTCCGGGTGGAGTTATAGGCGGTGAGGTAGACGTCGTTGGGGGCGCCCGGCCGGGTGACGAGATCGATGAAGGTGGTGAAGGGTGCTTCGCGCCGATGCGCTTCCTTGTTGATCTCGAAACGGGGATCGTCGGATCGGTCGCCTTGGAACTCGACGATCTCGGCACCGACCGTCTTCGCCAGGTAGGCGGGCGTCCAGCGCGCCAAGGCCGGCCATCCGGCCATCTCGCCGACGAGGATCACCGGGCGTGCCGGTGCGTAGTAGCGGTCGAGGAACTCCTCTCGGCTCAGTCCCGCCCGGCGCTCGATCGTCGCGCCCGTCGACGATAGCATCCGTTGCCGCTCCAATGTCTCCAGCAGCCATTCCCGCTTGCGCAACTGGCGGGTCCCCAGATCCGATGCGGCCGGCGATGGCGGCGGTTCCATCCGCGCGGGCGGCGCCTCGACGATGTCTTGCGCCGGCGCTTCCGGGATCCCCGGCGTGGCGGCGCGATCGAAGGGCTGCAGGCGAAGCTTCGCCAGGTGATCGTCAACCAGAGCCCGGCCTTCGACGCCCACGCCGCGATAGTAATGCTTCTGCCACTTGTCCGAGGGTGTCGCTGGCGGGACCTTCGCCATCTGCCGGTGGAAGGCGTCACGCGCCTGGCTCCACGCCGCGAAGCGCTCGGCCAGGGCAGGGTCCGCTGCCATCGGCGCCAGCCGGGGCTGCACCTTCTCCAGCAAGGCGCGTTCCACCGGAAAGACGAAGCAGATCGGCTCCATCGCCTCGAAGCGCACCCCGTGATGAGGCCGGGTAAATCGCCAGTTCATGGTGAAGGTGAAGGGCGACCAGTCGGTCTCGACCACGCCGGTCAGCGGTGCGATCCCGTCCTTGGCCCGGTTCGGCGAGCCCGAGACCCACAGGTTCCAGCCGGGCGGGGTGCGGAAGATGCCTTCGATATGGAAGGTCACCGTGCCCTGGCCAAACAGCGATACCGGGGCACGGTCGGCCGGGGTGCCCTCATCCGGCAGGATCGTCACCGCGTCGGCGCCCGTCCGACCGTCCCAGATCGCCTCGAAGCCGCACGGGCTCAATACCTCCCAGCCATGGGCATTGGCGATATTGAGCGGAAGGCAGCGATAGGCGAAGGCTTCGGGTGTCGCGTCCATCCAGGGGCGAGTGGCTGGCGCCGGCCGGATCAACGGGGCCCAACCTGGCTGGAGATAGCAAACGAGTTCCATCGCTAGCCTTTCCCTGTCGTCCTGATGCACGGTTGGCGGTCGCCCGCTACTTGAACTCCCTCAGCTTGAGCTTGGTGCGGTGATCCGCCGGCGCGGTGCCGAAGCTGGTTGCCGCGCCCTTGAAATAATCCTTCTGCCATTTGGCGGCCTGGGCGGCGGAGCCGGGCACGGTCAGGTCCTTGTTGAAGGCGGCGCGGTCGACCGACCATTTCGTATAGGCCGTCTGCACCTCCGGATCGTCGGCCAGGGTCCGGATTTCCGGCTCGACCTGCTCGATCAGGCCGCGCTGGATCGGGAAGATCGTGCAGAACGGCTCACCCTCGGCAAAACTCACCGGCTGATTGGCCCGGGTGAATTTCCAATTCATGGTGAAGGTGAAGGGCGACCAGTCGGTCTCGACCACCGCGCTCATCGGCTGGATCGCGTCCTTGAACTCGTTGGCCGGGCCGGCGACCCAGAGGTCGAAGCCGGGCTCGGTGCGGAACAGGCCGGTAACGTGGAAGGTCAGGATGCCCTGGCCGAAATGGCTGAGCGCGCCTGGGACCGCGCCGGGCACCGCGGGGTTGATGACGATGCCGTCGGTGTTGTTGCCGCCGGTCCAGACGGCGGCGAAGGCGACCGGGTTCAGGATCTGCCAGCCATGGGAATTGGCGATGTTGAGCGGCAGGCAGCGATAGGCGAAAGCCTCCGGCGTGGCGCCCATCCACTCGCGCTCGACCGGGGCGGTACGGATGCGCGGTGGGGCGCCGGAGGTCGGGTAGCAGATCAGGCGCACGATATCGGTCCTATGGGTCGGCTTGCAGGGATGGTCATTGGATCTCGATCAGGCTGTGCGCGGTCGGGACCGGAGCCGGATGGCGCAGCAGCTCGGCCGCCTCATCCGCCGGTACCGGCCGCCCGGTGAGGAAGCCCTGGACCACGGTGCATTTCAGCGCACGCAGCACATTGAGCTGCTCGCGGCTCTCGACGCCCTCGGCGACGACGTCGAGGCCGAGCTCGGCGGCGAGCGAGATGATGGCGGAGGCGACGGCGCGGCTCGCCCGGTCCCAATCGACATCCTTGGTGAAGGCGCGATCGATCTTGAGCGTCGAGATCGGCAGGCGGTTCAAGTTGGCGAGGCTGGAATAGCCCGTGCCGAAATCATCCATGGCGACCTTGATGCCGGCGTCGGTCAGGGTCTGCACGATGCCGCAGACCCGATCGAAATCGTCGATCATGGTGTTTTCCGTGATCTCGATCTCCATCAGCCCATCCGGCAGCTCGAACTGCTTGTAGGCGACCAGATGCTCGTCCAGGAGCGCGCCCAGGAATTCGCGCGGCGACACGTTGACGGCGATCGGGACCGGATCGAGGCCGGCATCGATCCAGGCGCGCTGCTGGCGGCCGACCGTCTCGAACACCCAGCGGGTCAGCGGCCCGATCAGGCCGGCTTCCTCCGCCAGATTGATGAAGGTCACCGGCGGCAGCATGCCCCGTTCCGGATGCTGCCAGCGCACCAGCGCCTCGAACCCGACCAGCCGGTAATCGGGCAGGGAGACCTTCGGCTGGAAATGCAGCAAGAGCTCGCCGGCCGGAATGGCGCGGCGCAGGTCGGTCTCCAGATCGAAGCGGTTCTTGGCGTGACCATGCACGGCGTGGTCGAAGAAGGCGAAGTGATTGCCGCCCAGCTGCTTCGCGGTCTGCAGCGCCGCCTCGGCGGCGCGCATCAGCTCGCCCGGCTCGTGGCCGTCGTCCGGGTAGATCGAGATGCCGATCGAGGCAGTCATCTCGTGCGGCACGTCGTTGAGCCGGAACGGCGTCCGGCAGATGTCGAGCAGGCGGCCCGCGGCGCGGTAGGCGTTCTCGGTCCCGAACCCGGCCTCGCCGATCATCACGAAGCGATTGCCCGACAGATGGCCGGCAACCTCGTGGCCGTGACGGATGAGGCCGATGCGCCGGCCGATCTCGCCCAACAGCGCATCGCCGGCGCCATGGCCCTGGGTCTCGTTGACGGTGTGGAACCGGTCGACGCCGAAGGTCAGCACCGGCACCTTGCGTCCTTCGCCGCGGGCATTGTCGATCGCGGACCCGATCAGGCTTTCCAGGAGCGCGCGACTGGGCAGGCCGGTCAGCTTGTCGTGGGTGACCATGCGGGCGAGCTCGCTCTCGTGCCGCTTCGCCTCGGTGATGTCGAGGCTGAGGCCGATCGTGCCGCGGAACGGGCCGTCCTTGCCGAACAGCGGCTGGCCGCGCACCTGCATCCAGCGATATTCGCCGTCATGCCGCCGGATGCGGATCTCGGCCCGGATCGTCGAGCGCGTCTCGTGGTTATGGGCGAAATTGACCTCGAGCGGGATCAGATCGTCGGGATGGATCGCGTCGCGCCAGCCGCGCCCAAGCATCAGCGGCGGCTCCATGCCGGTAAAGGCAAGAGTCGCCTGGTTGACATAGATGCAGGATTGGTCCGCATCGGTCATCCAGACCATCGCCGGAATATGCTCCAGGAGATGCCATAGAAATTCGCGGTCCAATTCCGGCGGCGACATGAGCGTGCTTTCCAAAGCGCATTGGCGCCAGGAGTCTATCTTTAAGTCGGCAAGAAAATAAAGCCGCCTTAGGGGCGGCGGCCGAGATAGCGCACGACGGCGGCGGGGCCGCGATGCTTCGCCCCCTCGGCGAGCAGAACCGTGCCTTCGAGCAGTTCCAGCGTCTCGAGCCCGGCGAAATCCTCGGCGAGTGCCATCGCATCATAGAGCAGCGGCGCCGTCTTAGGGCCGCCCGACGGCCGGCCGGCCTGGCCCTTCTGGAAGGCCTCGACCAGGGCCAGGCCGCCGGGGACGAGGCTCGCGGCCATGGCACGGTGGATCAACTGCCGCTCGGCGACGGGCACATGCACGAAGATCTCGACCGCCAGGTCGAACCGGTCGGTGGGCCAATCCCAGTGCGTGAGGTCGGCGGCGATCGTCTCGATCCGGCAGCCGTGCTTGCGGGCGAGGTGCTGCGCCTTGTCGAGCCCGACCGGTGAGATGTCGACCAGCGTCACCTCGAATCCCCGGGCCGCGAGCCAGACCGCGTTTCGTCCCTCGCCGTCGCCAACCGCAAGCGCCCGGCCGCCGGCGGGCAGGCGAGGGGCCTGGGACGCGAGATAGGTGTTGGGCTCGGTGCCGAACAGGTAATCCGCCGCGGCGTAGCGCGCGTCCCACAGCGCCTGCTGCTCACTCATCGTCTCAGATCCGCGATCGACAGCTCGATGTTGCCGTCGGGCGCGAGGCGGCGCTCGCGGATGCAGCGTTCGGTCGCCTGTTCGAAGCGGGCGCGTTCCAGGTGGAAGGCCTCGACGCAGGCCTCCGGCGTCGGGCTCATGGGCAGCAGGTTCTGGAAGACCGCGCGCGGCACACGGACGGTGCCGCGGTATTCGCCGATCTCGACCGAAAAGGTGACCGCGCGGGCGGTCTCGTCCCATTCGGCATCATCGGGGAAGGTGAAGATCGGCATGGTCACGAAAATGCTGCCGCCGTCAGGAGATGTCCAGCGTGCGCGTCGTCGTGACCGACGGGCCCGTCAGTGCAGGACCATCAGCGTTATGAAACCGAGGAAAACGGCGGCGCCGGCCGCCAGGCCGATGACATCGGCGAATTCATGAAACCGCTTCATGGAATCCTCCCCGGGCAACCGCGGACCAAGCCCATTGCACTCCTGTTTCGCCGCGGAGGGAAGACGGATTCGTCGCTGCGCTGCGGCATGTGGGGCTCAGCGGCGGGCGCTCAGCCTTTCCGCAAGCTCGACGCTGCGCGGGGCGGCCAATCCGCCATAACGGGCGTCGAGCCGGGCGAGGGGGCCCCAGGCATCGTCGGGCTTGCTGCCGGCGGCCAGGCCCGCGACCTGGTCCAACTGCGCCGCCAGCTCGCGGTCGATGCGCGCGCGGCAATCGGCGAGCCGGGCGGGATCGGTCGCCTGGTGCCGGCCGAGCGCGTCGAGGGCGCGGTCGAGCGAGGCCGGATCCGCCAGATCGTGCCCGGTCCAGGGCATGGCCTGGGTATCGACGTCGAACACGCACCAGTCCGGCAACGAGCGCAGGCTGAGGCTGTCCGCGTCGACATGGGACTGGTCGCGCGACCCGGTCAGATAGACCAGCCGCACCGTTTCCTGGAAGCGGCGCAGCAGGTCGGGCGGCGGCGGCGGGATCACCCCGATCGGGTCGCTGCCGGCCTCGAGCAGCGCGCCGCGGAACAGGTCCGGATAGCCGAGTGCCGTGCGGAGTGCTACCCGCGACCCGCCGGAAAAGCCGCCGACATAGACCCGGGCTCGGTCGACCCGGTAGCGGGCCATCACATTCACCGCCGCCAGCACGGCCAGGGGCTCGCGGCGGTCGAGGGTCTTCGTCTCGTTGCCGGCGTTGGCGGCGACGACGAAGATCATGCCGTGCCGGTCGAGCACGGGCGGCCAGCGCGCGGGCACGGTGGCGCCCGGCCAGGGTGAGACGAAGGCCAGGAGCGCATAGCCCTCGGGCGGCGCCTGTTCGGGCACATAGAGCGCGAAGCGCTCCTGGGCGAGGTCGATCGGCTGGTCGGGGAGGGGATGGCCCGAGCGAGCCGCTTCCTGGCGCACGCGGATCGCGTTCAGCGGGCTGAGCGAGCGCCGCGCCAATTCGGCACTGCGCGACAGCGGCGAATAGTCGGTGAACTGCACGTAGCCCTGCAGGCCGGTCCCGCCGGCGGGCGCGTCGGCGGCCTGCGCCGGCGCCATCGCCAGGACCGCGAGCAGGGCGAGCGTGCGGGTGCCGGGCGACATGGGGCGGCGCGCGGCGCGAGCGGCTACAGCATGGTTTCGAGCACGCGGTCCGGCGGACGGTGGCCGTCGATGAAGGTCTTGATGTTGATGATGACCTTCTCGCCCATGTCGAGGCGACCCTCGAGCGTGGCCGAACCCATGTGCGGCAGCAGCACGACGTTGGGCAGCTTCAGGAGCTTCGGGTTGACGGCGGGCTCGTGCTCGAACACGTCGAGGGCGGCACCGGCCAGTTCGTCGCTCGTCAGCATGCGGGTGAGCGCGTTCTCGTCGATCACCTCGCCGCGCGCGGTGTTGACGATATAGGCATGGCGCTGCATCAGCTTCAGCCGCCGGGCCGACAGCAGGTGGTAGGTCGCCGGCGTGTGCGGGCAATTGATCGAGATGATGTCCATGCGGGCCAGCATCTGATCCAGGCTTTCCCAATAGGTCGCCTCGAGCTGGGCCTCGATCTCCGGCAGCACGCGCCGGCGGTTGTGATAATGGATCGACAGGCCGAAGCCCCGGGCGCGGCGGGCGAGCGCCGTGCCGATGCGGCCCATGCCGACGATGCCGAGCCGCTTGCCCCAGATGCGGTTGCCGAGCATGTGGGTCGGGCCCCAGCCGGTCCATTTGTTCGAGCGCAGCAGCCGCTCGCCCTCGCACAGGCGCCGGGCGACGGCCAGGATCAGCGCCATGGTCATGTCGGCGGTATCCTCGGTCAGCACGCCGGGCGTGTTGGTGACCGTGATGCCGCGCTGGCGGGCGGTCGCGAGGTCGATATGGTCGACGCCGGTGCCGAAGGACGCGATCAGCTTCAATTGCGGGCCGGCCTGCGACAGCACGGCGACGTCGATCCGGTCGGTCACCGTCGGCACCAGCACATCGGCGGTCCGGACCGCCTCGATCAGCTCGGCCTGGGTGCGGGGCGTGTCGTCCAGATTGAGCCGCGCGTCGAACAGCTCCATCATCCGCGTCTCGATCGGCTCTGGCAGCTTGCGCGTGACGACGACGATGGTTCGTTTCTTCTGCATGGATGTCCCCGTCCCAACGAAGCCCGTCTTCAAGGCCATATCAGCGGGCATCGGCCTTTGTCCAGGCCCGCTTCAGGGCTGACCCCCGCGGCATGCGCGCGCTTGACCCGGCGGCGCCCTGCGCTTAACAAGAATCCGTGGTGGGGGACTGGCAAATTAGGCTGCTTCGGTCGAGCCGGCGAGGCTCTTTCGCATCTTGGACGACCTTGCTGGTCGTGCTGGGCATGCTCGTGTCCGGCGGCGCCGGCGCCGCCGACAAAATTCCGCGACCGAAGGTGAAGCCGCCGGTGCCGACGACGCAGCCGGCGCCCCAGCCGTTGCCGTCGCAACCGTCACCCGGCGATCAGCCGCCGCCGGACGATGCGGCGCCGCCCGCGGCCGGCGCGGGCAAGCCTGCCGCCAAGTCCGACAAGTCCGACAAGCCGGTGCGGCCGTCCCACGAAAGTGGCCTGCCGCTGCCGCGCTTTGCCTCCATGAAGCGGGGCGAGGTCAATCTCCGGGTCGGACCCGGCGTTCGCTTTCCGATCGACTGGGTGTTCACCCGCAAGGACATGCCGGTCGAGATCCTGGCCGAAAACGATGTCTGGCGGCAGATCCGCGATTGGGAGGGCACCATCGGCTGGGTGCTGTCCTCGCAGCTGACCGGCCGGCGCATGGTCATCGTCAAGGGCGAGGTCGGCACGATGCGCAGCGATCCGTCGGCGACCGCGGCCCCGGTCGCCCATATCGAGCCGGGCGTGATCGGCCGGCTGATCGAATGCCCGGTGCCGGGCGACTGGTGCCGGATCGAGGTCAATGATCTCAGGGGCTGGATGCCGCGCGGCGACGTCTTCGGGGTCTATCCGACCGAACCCTATCCCGCGCCGTGAGCGGGGATCTGCACGGCGAATACGACGACGCGGCGCTCTATGACGCCGAGAACGGCTGGGGCCCGGACGATGATTTCTACCGGGCGCTCGCGGCCGAGCTTGGCGGCCCGGTTCTCGATCTTGCCTGCGGCACCGGGCGGCTCGCCCGTGCGCTCGCCCGCGACGGGCTGCGGGTGGCGGGGCTGGATCTGGCTCCGGCCATGGTCGCGCGCGCCCGGATGCTCGACCAGGACCGGGCAGTGGAATGGCATGTCGGCGATGCCGTCGGATTCGAGCTGGGACAGCGCTTCCGGCTGATCGTCATGACCGCGCACGCGTTCCAGCATGTGATCGGGGCTGCGGCCCAGGCGGCGTTGTTTGCCGCCGTCGCCCGCCATCTGGCGGCGGACGGGGTCTTCGCTTTCGAAACGCGCAATCCCGGCCGGCAGGACTATGCCGGCGGGGACCCTGACAACGTCGGCGGCTTCAAGTTCTGGCGGCACTTTGCCGATCCGGTGCGGGGGCCGGTCGAAGTCTGGGCCGCTTCCGCCTTCGATGCCACGACGGGGGTCGATCACGTCACCCTGGTGCGCCGGTTCGCCGACGGCACGGAGCGGCGGTCCGCGGCGCTGCTGCAATTCACCGATGCGGCCACGCTCGACGCGCGGCTCGCGACGGCCGGGCTCGTGTGTGACCGGCGCTATGGCGATTTCAGCGGCGAGCCGTTCGGCCGGGAGAGCCCGGAGATCGTGACGCTCGCCCGGCCGGGCTAGACCGCGGGGACGATCATTCGGGCGCCGGCCGGTGCAAGGCCACCCCGCCCATGACGAGCGCGATGCCGAAGAGGTCGCGTGATGACGGGATCTGTGCCAGCACGATCGCGCCGATGATCGTGGCGCTGGCCGGCAGCAGGGTCAGCAAGAGCGCGAAGCTCGACCGCGGCAGCCGCGCCATGGCGAGTTGGTCGCAGACATAGGGAATGACCGAAGAACAGAGTCCGACGCCGATGCCGGCCAGGACCAGGATCGGATGGGCGAAGGCCGTGGCGGCCTGCAGCGCGCCGACTGGCGATACGACGAGGAAGGCGATCGCCATGGCGGCGCCCAGGCGTTCGATCCCGGCGCCGGCACCAGCGCCCGCGATCCGGTGGCCCAGCACGACATAAAGCACGAACAGCGCCCCGTTCAGCACCGCCCAACCGAGCCCGATCGGATCATCCGACCATCGAACGTCGATCAGCAGGAACACCCCGGTCATGGCGAGCGCGAGGGCCAGGAGATTGCGCCCGGTCCTGAGCCCGTAGAGCGCCAGGCCGATGGTGCCGACGAACTCGATGGCCGCGACCAGGCTGATCGGCAGGCGGGCGAGCGCCAGGTAGAAGCTGCAGTTCATCACGGCGAGGCACGCGCCCAGTGCCGCCAGCAGCAGGCGCTCGCGCCGGCCGGCCCCGGCGATCACCCGCCAGGGCCGGGTGGCCGGGGCGAACAGCAAAGCGGCGGCGGCGATGCGCAGCCAGGCCACACCCAGCACACCCACCGCCGGGAACAACAACACGGCGAAGGACGGGCCGAGATAGTGAAAGATCGCGCTGACGCCGAACCACGCCTGCGGCGGGATGGATCGGGCGGCTAGGTCGCGGGCGAGGGGAAGGTCGATCACGCCGCCGATTTTCCGGCGGAGGCGCCGGCATCTCCATACTGGAAGATTGGCGTTGCGGGGAAATTGCCTACATTAGAAAGGTGGATCGGCGATTCTACCTTTCGCGGCCGGCTGGAAGGCGTGTCCCATGAAGCGGGTTCGATACATCAACGGCGCGCTCGATGCGCTCGATACCGCGATCTTGAAGACGCTGGCGGAGGATGCACGGACGCCGATCCGGGATCTCGCCCAACGCATCGGGCTCTCGGCGCCGAGCACGACCGAGCGGGTCCGGCGCCTTGAGGAGGCGGGCGTGATCGAGGGCTATGCGGTCCGGGTGAACCCGGGGGCGATCGGCCTGCCGGTCGGCGCCTATCTGCGCATCCGGCCGATGCCCGGCGAGCTGGGCCGGGTTGCGGACCTGCTTGCCGGCCTGCCGGAAGTGATCGCCTGCGACCGGGTGACGGGCGACGACTGCTTCATCGCCAAGGCGCTGGTGGCCACGATGGCGGATCTGGAAACGCTGATCGACGGGCTGCTGCCCTACGCCAGCACCAACACGTCCATCATCGTGTCGACGACGGTCGCACCGCGTATGCCGAACCTGGGGTAGCTTGGAGGCTCAGGCGCGCGCCGGCCCGATGCGGATGATGACGTCGACCCGGCTGATCTCCGTGCCTTCCGGCGGGGTCGGCAGGCAGGCGAGGCTGACGCTGTCGCCGGGGATGTCGAGCAGCTGGCCCGAGCCTTCGACGTAGAAATGATGGTGATCGTCGACGTTCGTGTCGAAATAGGACCGGCCGGGCTCGATCACCACCTCGCGCAGCAGGCCGGCATCGGTGAACTGGTGCAGGGTGTTGTAGATCGTCGCCAGCGAGACCTTGACGGCACTGCTGTTGGCTTCGCCCTGCAACTGTTCGGCGGTGACGTGCCGATGCCCGCTCTCGAACAGCAGGCCGGCGAGCGCCAAGCGCTGGCGGGTCGGGCGCAGGCCCGCCCGCTTCAGGCGCTCCGGAACGGCCTGGTCCAAAGACCCAGCGTCCGGCATCGGGGCGATGTCGATCATGGACATGCCGCTAATATGGTCATGAAATTGCCGCAAGGGAAGACTTCATGCCATGTGCCGGGCACCAGAAGCCCATGTATCGCCGAAGTATCCCCCGCGACGCTTCATCAGGCGCCGGTCTGCAGCCGCTCGATCAACTGGCCGACCGTCGGCACGAAACCATCCGCGTAGAACGGATCGCTCCCGAAACGATAGGCATTATGCCCGGCGAACATCAGATTGTGATCGATCTCGTCGGAATGGCTGATGCCCTGCAGGGTCTTCTGGATGCAGAAGGAGCGGGGATCGGCCTTCTTGCCGGTCGTGCCGCTCTCGCCCTGGGACCAGTTCGAGAAGCCACAGGCCGACAGGCAGCCCATGCAATCGATCTGGTCGATGCGGATCTGCTCGGCCGATGCCGGCGTCACGAACACCAGCGTCGAGTCTGGCGTGCGCATGGTCTCGGTAAAGCCCTCGGCGACCCAGCGCTCGGCATGTTCCCGGTCATGGGGCGCCAGATAGACGGTGCGGCCGCGCGGGCCGACCGAGAAGGCGACGCAGTGCTCGCCGACCGGTTCGACCGTATAGGCGACCTGGCGCTCCGAGCGATGGGTGAGGTCGTTCAGGAACTCGTTCTTGACGCCCGAGGAATAGAAGCCGGTCGGGCTGAAGCGGTTCAGGTAGACGTCGCCCTTCTTCAGGGTCAGCAGCCGCCGCTTCCAGGCGTCGGAGATCGGGCTTTCCTTGGTCAGGAGCGGGCGCGTGCCGAACTGGAACGCCATGGGCCCGAGTTCCGGATTGTCGATCCAGTCTTCCCACTCGTCGAGCCGCCAGACGCCGCCGGCCATGAAGATCGGCGTCTGGTCGAGGCCGAACTCGCGCATCTGGTTGCGCAACTCGAGCACGCGCGGGAACGGCGGCTCCGGCTTTTCCGGGTCTTCGGAGTTGGAGAGGCCGTTATGGCCGCCGGCCAGCCAAGGATCCTCGTAGACAACGCCACCCAGGAGGTCGGCGAACTTGTGATAGGCGCGCTTCCACAGCGCACGGAAGGCGCGGGCCGAAGAGACGATCGGATAGTAGTAGACGCCGTATTCGGCGCAGATCTCGGCGATCTTGTACGGCATGCCGGCGCCGCAGGTGACGCCGTGGATCAGGCCCTTCGCGCCTTCGAGCACGCCGTGCAGGATGCGCTCGGCGGCGGCCATCTCCCACAGCACGTTCATGTGGATCCGGCCCTGGCCCTTCGCCACTTCATGGGCGATCTTGGCCTGCTGAATGCCGCCGCGGATCGAATAGGCGATCAGCTCCTCGTGCCGCTCGCGCCGCGTCTTGCCGTAATAGATCTGCGGGATTTCCTTGCCGTTCTCGTCGAAGGAATCCGCGTTGACGCCCGAAAAGGTGCCGACGCCGCCGGCGGCCGCCCAGGCCCCGGAGCTCTCGCCATTCGACACGGAGATGCCTTTGCCGCCTTCAACCAGCGGCAATACCTCACGTCCCGAAATAACCAGCGGTTTCAACGCCTTCACTGCCACCACTCCCAGTCCCAAAGCGCCGGCCCCGAGGGGGCGGCCGCAATCCAATGTCTATCGATCGTCGATGCCCGTTATATGGGCTTCGTTTCAAAAAAGCTAATCCCCCGCCCCGGGCCCGATGCCATCCCGGGCAAGCGGCAGGATCTGGTCCGGCGCGTCGCTGAACACGCCGGAAACGCCCCAGCCGAACAGCTCCTGCGCCCGGCCGGCGTGATTGACCGTATAGCAGAAAAGCGGGTAGCCGGCTGCGCGGATTTCCTTGGCGCGGGCCTGTGTCAGGGGGGTGTGGCCACAATGAATGGTTGTCGCCTCGACCGCCTCGGCCAGGCTGCGCCATTCGTCGGTCACGGTCTCCAGCAGCAGGCCGCGCGCGATCTCGGGTGCCGCCTGGAACGCGACCTCGAGCGAGCGATAGTCGAAGCTCGACACCAGCGGCGGCGGCAGATGGCCGGGCCAGGCCGCGCGCAGCAGGGCGAGCGTCTCGGCCGCGGTTTCCTCCTCGGCGCCGGGTGACGGCTTCAGCTCGACATTGGCGCCGAGCCCGAGTTCGCCCAGCAGGTCGATGACCTCTTCCAGGGTCGGGATGGTCTCGCCGGCGAAGCGCGGGTCGAACCAGGCGCCCGCATCGTAAGAGGCGATCTCTTCCAGCATCATCCGGCCGACCTCGCCCTCGCCGTCGGTCGTGCGATCAATCGTGTCGTCATGCACCACGACGCAGCGGCCGTCGGCGGTCAGGTGCACGTCGAATTCGACCCAGCTGACGCCAAGCGCCTTGGCGGCGCGGAAGCCGGCAAGCGTGTTCTCGGGCGCGTGGCCCGCAGCACCGCGGTGACCGATCACCTTGGGGAGCAGGAGTTGGGGTTGTCGCATCGGACCGTTCTCGAAAGTAGAAAGAGCGGCCGCGATGGCCGCGGCCGCTCTTCCGGGTCTTAGGCGAAGAGGATGGGGCCGGTTATTCGCCGGCCGCGGCCTCTTCCTTCTTCGTCAGGTCGGCGCCGGTGGCCTGGTCGACCTGCTTCATGCTGAGCTTGACCTTGCCGCGATCGTCGAAGCCGAGGACCTTGACCTTGACCGTGTCGCCGACATTGATGACGTCCGTCACCTTGCCGACGCGCTGGGCGGCGAGCTCGGAGATATGGACGAGGCCGTCGCGCGAGCCGAGGAAGTTCACGAAGGCGCCGAAATCGACGGTCTTCACGACCTTGCCGTTATAGACCACGCCCAGTTCCGGCTCGGCCACGATGCCCTTGATCCAGTCGATCGCCGCCTGAGAGGCGGCCGCGTCGACCGAGGACACCTTGATCGTGCCGTCGTCCTCGATGTCGATCTTGGCGCCGGTCGTCTCACAGATCTCGCGGATGACCTTGCCGCCGGAACCGATCACTTCGCGGATCTTTTCCTTGGGGATGCTGATCGTGGTGATGCGCGGGGCATTGCCCGACACGTCCTCGCGGCCAGCGGTCAGCGCCTTGGCCATCTCGCCCAGGATGTGCTTACGGCCGTCGTGCGCCTGCGCCAGGGCGATCTTCATGATCTCCTCGGTGATGGACGTGATCTTGATGTCCATCTGCAGCGCGGTGACGCCCTGCTCGGTGCCGGCGACCTTGAAGTCCATGTCGCCCAGGTGATCTTCGTCACCCAGGATGTCGGACAGGACGGCGAAGCCCTTGTCTTCCTTGATCAGGCCCATGGCGATGCCGGCGACCGGACGGACCAGCGGGGTGCCGGCGTCCATCAGCGACAGCGAGGTGCCGCAGACCGTCGCCATCGACGACGAACCGTTCGACTCGGTGATCTCCGAGACGACGCGCATGGTGTAGGGGAAGGCTTCCTTGGCGGGCAGCAGCGGATGGACCGCGCGCCAGGCGAGCTTGCCATGGCCGATCTCGCGACGGCCGGGCGAACCCATGCGGCCCGCTTCACCGACCGAATAGGGCGGGAAGTTGTAGTGCAGCATGAAGTTTTCGCGATATTCGCCGTCGAGCGCGTCGATGATCTGCTCGTCCTGGCCGGTGCCGAGCGTGGTCACGACCAGCGCCTGGGTCTCGCCGCGGGTGAACAGCGCCGAGCCGTGGGCGCGGGGCAGGACGCCGACCTCGGCCACGATCGGCCGGACGGTCTTGGTGTCGCGGCCGTCGATGCGGATGCCGGTCTCGAGGATGGCGCCGCGCACGATGTCCTTCTCGACATCCTTGAACAGCTTGCCGGCCAGCTCGCGCTCGGCCGCGTCCTCGAAGATCGTCTCGATGCGGGTCTTGACCGCCTTGATCTTCTCCTGGCGGGCCGACTTCTGGCGCTCGGCATAGGCGGCGGTCAGATCGGCGGTGACGGCGTCGCGCAGCTTCTTGTCGACGGCCGTGACGGCCTCGGGAGCCTCCGGCATCGGCCAGGGATCCTTGGCGCACTGCTCAGCGAGGTCGATGATCGCATTGATCACGTCCTGATAGGCCTTGTGGCCGAAGGTCACGGCGCCGAGCATCACGTCCTCGCTCAGCTCCTTCGCCTCGGACTCGACCATCAGCACGCCTTCCTGGGTGCCGGCGACGACCAGGTCGAGCGCGCTCTTGTCGCCTTCGCCCAGCTTCGGATTGAGGACGAACTGGCCGTCGACGTAGCCGACGCGCGCGCCGCCGATCGGGCCCATGAACGGAATGCCCGAGATGGTGAGGGCGGCCGACGCGCCGACGAGCGCGACGATGTCCGGATCATTCTCCAGATCGTGGCTCAGCACCGTGCAGACGACCTGGGTCTCGTTCAGAAAGCCGGGGGCGAACAGCGGACGGATCGGACGGTCGATCAGGCGGGAGACCAGCGTCTCCTTCTCGCTCGGCCGGCCTTCGCGCTTGAAGAAGCCGCCGGGGATCTTGCCCGCGGCGAAGGTCTTTTCCTGGTAATTGACCGTCAGCGGGAAGAAATCCTGGCCGGGCTTGACCTTGCGCGCGCCGACGGCGGTGCAGAGCACGGTGGTGTCGCCATAGGTCGCCATGACGGCGCCATCGGCCTGGCGGGCGACCTTGCCGGTCTCGAGGACGAGCTTGCGCCCGCCCCAAATGATTTCCTTACGGAAGACTTGGAACATTATGGGGTTTTCCCTTTTTCTTGATCCTGCGCGCGCCCGGCAAAATTCCGACCATCGTGGCCGGATCCGGAAATCCATGGGATGCAGGCACCCAGGAGGGCCTGGCGGCGGGCGGGATCGGGTGTCTCGGAATGCACCGGAAGTACCGCGGTGCGGCGGCGGGTCGGAAATTGCCCCGGCCCTCGGGATACAGCCAAATCCGGCGATGCGATGATGTGCGAAACCCCGGGCGCGGCAGGGGGCGTGACCGGCCCAAAGGACCGGTCCCCATGCCGCGATGCCCGGGGTCGCATCGCGTTCGATTGGGCGTGTGGCCTGCTCAGCGGCGCAGGCCCAGCCGGCTGATCAGCTGCTCGTACCGCGAAGCGTTCTTGCGCTTCAGGTAGTCCAGCAGCGAACGACGCTGGCCGACCATGACCAGGAGGCCGCGGCGGCTATGGAAATCCTTCTTGTGGTCGCCCAGATGGCCGGTCAGATTCTTGATCCGTTCGGACAGGATCGCGACCTGCACTTCCGGCGAACCGGTGTCGCCTTCCTTGGTGGCGTATTCTTTGACGAGCTCGTTCTTGCGCTCAGCGGTAATCGACATCGGAAGCGTTCCTTGATCTATAGGTTCAGGACACGCACCGGCCGAAGCATGCCTGCATCGAACTCCGCCAATGCGATGAGCTTGCCGCTCGCCGAGACGGAGACAATCGACCCGTTGCCGAGTTGATCGATGGTTGCCCGATCCGGCGGGCAAGGCGGCGGGACGCTTTGTCCATGCCGCAGGCGGAGCGCTTCAGCCTCCGACAAGGCCAGGGCCGGGATGTCGTCCAGCGCGGTCTCGATCGGCAGCAGGTGCTCGGATAGCGCGGGAATATGCAACAGTTGATCGAGCATATCCACAGAAATCGCGTGGTCGACCGTGAAGCGGCCGACGCTCAGGCGGCGCAGCGCCCGCAAATGCCCGACGGTACCGAGCACGCGCGCTAAGTCCCTGCCAAGACTGCGCATATAGGCGCCCTTGCCGGACGTCACCTCGAAAGTCGCGTGGTTTTCGTCGTCGATCGAGACCAGTTCGAAGGCATCGATGCGTATGGCGCGGGGCTGCAATTCGACCGTTTCGCCGGCCCGTGCCAGGTCATAGGCCCTGACCCCGTCGACCAGGATGGCCGAATAGGTCGACGGCACCTGCATGATGTCGCCGGTGAATTGCGGCAGGGCCGCGCGGATGGCGGCCTCCGATGGCCGGACCGGGCTCGTCTCGGTGACGGCACCCTCGGCGTCGTCGGTCGCGGTCGCCTCGCCCCAGCGGACGGTCAGGCGATAGCGCTTCATCCCGGCCATGGCATAGGCGACCGTCTTGGTCGCCTCGCCGAGCGCGATCGGCAGCATGCCGCTGGCCAGCGGGTCGAGCGTGCCGCCGTGGCCGGCCTTCTCGGCATTGAATGCGCGCCGGACGCGACCGACCGCCTGGGTCGAGGTCATGCCGACCGGCTTGTCGAACGCGACCCAGCCGTGGACCGGTGTGCCCCTTCGCTTCACCGGCTCAGGCGTCCAGGTCTTCGTCGTCTTCGTGGGGCCCGTGCGGCCGGATGTCCTGCAGCACCTCGGGGCGGTGCAGGATCTCGTCGATGCGCTGGGCCTGGTCGAACGACTCGTCGAGCTCGAACGACAGGCGCGGCACCGCGCGCAGGCGCACCTCATGCCCGACCGCGCCGCGCAGATAGGCCGAGCAGCGCTTCAGCGCCTTCAGCACCTCGGGCGAATGCTCGCCGCCGAGCGGTACGATGAACGCCGTGGCGTTCTTCAGATCCGGGCTGATGCGGACCTCGGTCACGGTGATGGGGCGGCCCGCGAGTTCCGGGTCGCGCAGTTCGTCGCGCGCCAGCACCTGGGCCAGCACGTGGCGGATCTCTTCGCCGACGCGCAATTGCCGCTGGCTTGCCGTCCGGCCGTCGCGTTTGTTCATGGGTTTCTTCCTTCCAGCGGCACCCTCACCCGCCTCGCGGGACTCGGCACCCTCTCCCGCACGAGGCGGGAGAGGGAAGGGGCCCGGCCCGACGGGCCGGGAAGGGTGAGGGCCTGCGCCCGGGCTCGGTCAGAGCGTCCGCTTGACCTCTTCGACTTCGAAGCACTCGATGATGTCGCCGACCTGGATGTCCGTGTAGTTCTCGAACGCCATGCCGCATTCGTAGCCCTCGCGGACTTCCTTGACCTCATCCTTGAAGCGCTTGAGCGTCTTCAGGCTGCCTTCGTGAATGACCACGCTGTCGCGCAGCAGACGAACCTTGGCGCCGCGCTTGACGAGGCCTTCGGTGATCATGCAGCCCGCGACCTTGCCGACCTTGGTGATGTCGAACACTTCGCGGATCTGCGCGTTGCCGAGGAAATTCTCGCGCAGCGTCGGCGCCAGCAGGCCTTCGAGCATCTGCTTCATGTCGTCGATCACGTCATAGATGATCGAGTAGTAGCGGATGTCGACGCCGTCGCGCCGGGCCAGGTCGCGCGCCTGCGGATTGGCGCGGACGTTGAAGCCGATGACGATCGCCTTGGACGCGCCGGCGAGATTGATGTCGCTCTCGCTGATCGCACCGACGCCGCTGTTCAGCACGCGCACCGTGACCTCGTCGGTGCCGAGGCCCCGGAGCGAGGCGAGGATCGCCTCGAGCGAGCCCTGCACGTCCGACTTGACGACGATCGGCAGTTCCTTGGCGGTGCCCGCCGCGATCGCCGAGAACATCTCCTCGAGCGTGCCGCGCGCGCCGGCAACCTGGCTCGCCTCGCGCTTCTTGCGCTGGCGGAACTCGGCGACGTCGCGGGCGCGGGCCTCGTTCTCGACGACCGAGAAGTCGTCGCCCGCCATTGGCGCCGCGTTGAGGCCCAGCACCTCGACCGGCATGCCGGGGCCGGCCGACTTGATGTTCTCGCCCCGATCGTCGATGAGCGCGCGCACCTTGCCCGACTCGCCGCCGGCAACGAAGATGTCGCCGACCTTGAGCGTGCCGCGCTGGATCAGCACGGTCGCGACGGCACCGCGGCCCCGCTCCAGCTTGGCCTCGATGATGACGCCTTCGGCCGAGCGGTTCGGGTTCGCGCGCAGGTCGAGCAGCTCGGCCTGCAGCAGGATCGCCTCCTCCAGCTTGTCGAGGCCGGTCTTCTTGAGCGCTGACACTTCGATGTCGAGCACGTCGCCGCCCATGCCTTCCACGACCAGGTCGTGCTGCAGCAGTTCCTGGCGCACGCGGTTCGGGTCGGCACCCGGCTTGTCGATCTTGTTGATCGCCACGATGATCGGCGCACCGGCCGCCTTCGCGTGGCGGATCGCTTCGACCGTCTGGTCCTTGATGCCGTCATCGGCCGCGACGACGAGCACGACGATGTCGGTCACGTTGGCGCCGCGGGCACGCATGGCGGTGAAGGCCTGATGGCCCGGCGTGTCGATGAAGGTGATCTTGTGCTTGCTCGGCAAGGTCACCTGATAGGCGCCGATATGCTGGGTGATGCCGCCGGCTTCACCTGCGGCCACGTCGGTCTTGCGCAGGGCGTCGAGCAGCGAGGTCTTGCCGTGGTCGACATGGCCCATGATCGTGACGACCGGCGGACGCGCCTCGCGGGCCTCGTCGAGATCCTCGTCGCCCTTGAGGCCGATTTCGATGTCGGACTCGGCGACACGCTTCACCACATGGCCGAACTCGGCGACGATCAGCTCGGCCGTATCGGCGTCGATCGACTGGGGCAGCGTGGCCATGATGCCGTTCCGCATCAGGGCCTTGATCACGTCGATGCCGCGCTCGGCCATACGGTTGGCCAGTTCCTGCACGGTGATCGTTTCGGGAATGACGACGTCGCGCACGACCTTCACCTGCTCGGACTGCTGCATCATCCGCAGCCGTTCGCGTTCACGGGCCCGGCGGACCGAGGCGAGCGAACGCGTACGATCATCATCGTCCGACAGGGCGCGGGTCACGGTCAGCTTGCCGGTGCGGCGGCGCTGATCGGTGCGGGTGCGCGCCGGTGCCGGGGCCGGGGCGCGCTTCTCGGCGACGCGACCGACCGCACCACGCTTCGGCGCATCGTCGGCCTCGGGCTCGATCACGCCCGGCTTGACCTTGCCGGCCGCGGTCAGGGCCGCGACCTTGGCGGCGGCATTCTTGCCGGCGCGCTCGGCCATCTCGCGGCGCGAATCGTCCTCGACCTTCTGCTTCTTGGCGGCTTCGTCGGCAGCGCGACGCGCCTCTTCCTCGGCCCGGCGGCGCACTTCCGCGGCCGCGGTCTCCTCGGCATGGCGACGGCGCTCTTCCTCGTCGCGTGCCCGTTCGGTCTCGAGCTCACGGGCGCGGCGGGCCAACTCGATTTCGGTCTGCTTCCGCTGCGCTTCGCCCTGGACCATGCTCTGCACGGCCTTCATGCGGGCGGCGCGCTCTTCCTCGGTCAGCGTACGCGCCACCGGAGCGCCACCGCGCCGCAGCGTCGACTGCGGGTTCGGCGTCAGGATGCGGGCGGCCGGGCGCGGGCCCAGCACGCGGGTCGGCTCAGCCGGACGCGGCGCCGGCGTCACGACGACCGGGGCGGGCTCGATCTTGGGCTCGGGGGTCGCGACCGGGGCAGCAGCCTTCGGCGCCTCGGCGATCGGCTCTGGCTCGGCCGGAGCGGGGGCGGGCGTCGGGGCCAGCACCGGCTCGACCACCGGCTCCGGCTTCGGCGCGGGCGCAGCGGCCTGCACGGGCGCTGCCGGCGTCGGCGCGACCTTGGGCGCCACCGGCTCCGGCTGAACCTGGGCAGTCGGGGCGGGCGCGGCCGGTGCGGTGACCGGCGCCGTGGCGTGCTCCGGATGAACCGGATGGCCCGGGCGCGGCGGCTCGATCGCGCGCTTCTTCTTGACCTCGACGGTCACGGTCTTGGAGCGACCATGCGGGAAGCTCTGCCGGACCTGACCTGAGCCCGCTTCGATCGGCTTCTTCAGCTCGAGGCGGCCACCAGGGCGCGCGAGGCTGAGAGGGCGCTTGGTCTCTTGTTCGTTGCTGTCCGTCATGTCTTCCCGAAACCGTCCATCCACTCGGGTGCCGTAGCACCGTTGCCTGATCGCAGGCGCACCCATCGCACCCGCCAGAACCTCGCCCCGCCGTCCGGCGCCCAATCGTGGGGCGCCCGATCGCGGGGAAATCGCCGACCGGCCCGGAAGCTCCGATACCAGGCGACACCAGCCCCTTGCCCGACCCCCGGAGGAGATCGTGCGCGGAGCTATACTCCATCAGCCGCGCCGAGTCAGGTGCGGTGTGGTCCTTCTTCGGCCGCGACGTCCTCGGCCCGGACGCGGAAGCCGGCGAGCCGGTCCGCGTCGAGTCGCAACCGCGCCGCCAGAGCGCCGGAGCCGATCGCGCCGTGAACGACGTGATCGCGGCCGAATGCGGCGCCCAACTCGGCGGCATTCAGCCGATCCATCACCGGCAGCCCGGGGGCCATCGCGGCAATCTTCTGCCGTCCGCCGTCGGCGCCGTCGGATGCTGCGAGCAGCAAGCCGACACCACCCTTGCGAATGGCTTGGCCGACCTTCTCGAATCCGGCCACCGCCTTGCCCGAGCGCCGGGCGAGCCCGACCGCCTCGCGGCAGCGTTGGACCAGAAGCAGCTCGATCCGATCGGCGAGATCCGCGGGTATCGTGACCGAGCGGCGGGCCGCCCGATCGAATGCCCGCTTCTTCACCGCCGTCGCCACTATATCGCGACGGCTGGTCAACCACAAACCTCGCCCCGGCAGGGCAGCCCCGACATCCGGCACGATCACCCCGTCGGGTCCGACCACGCACCGGACCATCGTCTCCTTGGCGAGCCGCTCGCCGGTGACGATGCACCGTCGGAGCGGACCGCTTTCCGGTTCTTCCGGCAGCGCCCCGTCGGGCGTGCCGTCCGGGATGCCGCCGGTCTCACTCATCGTCCGATCAGGCCTCCGGCGCCGCGCCGTCTTCCTCGGCGAACCAGTGGGCGCGGGCGGCCATGATGATCTCGTTGGCCTGTTCCTCGGTCATCTTGGTGACGTCCTTCAACAGCTCGATCAGCTCGTCGCTGGCGAGATCGGCCAGGTCGTCGAGCGTCTTGACGCTGTTCTCGCCCAGCCTGGCGACCATGGCGAGGCTCAGCCCGTCGAGTTCGGTCAGGGCATCCTCGACTCCCAGCTCCTGCCGGCGCTGTTCGAAATGCGCGTTCTGCTCTTCGAGGAAATTGAGGGCGCGGGACTGAAGTTCGGAGGCGACGTCTTCGTCGAAGCCTTCGATCCCGGCCAGCTCGTCGAGCTGCACGTAGGCCACTTCTTCGACCGAGGTGAAGCCCTCGTTCACCAACAGATGGGCAATGACATCGTCAACGTCCAGGGCCTCGATGAAGAGAGCGCTGCGCGACTGCACTTCCGCGGTGCGGCGCTCGCTCTCCTCGGCCTCGGTCAGGATGTCGATATCCCAGCCGGTCAGCTGCGAGGCGAGGCGCACGTTCTGGCCGCGGCGGCCGATGGCGAGCGACAGCTGGTCGTCGGGCACCACCACTTCGATGCGGCGCTGCTCCTCGTCCATGACGACCTTGGCGACTTCGGCCGGGGCCAGCGCATTGACGACGAAGGTCGCCGGATCCTGGGACCAGGGGATGATGTCGATCTTCTCGCCCTGCAGCTCGGCGACGACGGCTTGGACGCGGCTGCCGCGCATGCCGACGCAGGCGCCGACCGGATCGATCGAGCTGTCGTTCGAGATGACGCCGATCTTGGCGCGGCTGCCCGGGTCGCGCGCGACCGCGCGGATCTCGATGATGCCGTCGTAGATTTCCGGCACTTCCTGGGCGAACAGCTTGGCCATGAACTGCGGATGGGTGCGCGACAGGAAGATCTGGGGCCCACGGATCTCGGGACGCACGTCATAGATATAGGCGCGCACGCGCTCGCCCTGGCGGAAGGTCTCGCGCGGCAGCAGCTCGTCCCGGCGCAGCATGGCTTCGGCGCGGCCCAGATCGACCACGACGTTGCCGAACTCGACGCGCTTGACCAGGCCGTTGACGATCTCGCCGATCCGGTCCTTGAACTCGCGGTACTGGCGCTGGCGCTCAGCGTCGCGCACGCGCTGCACGATCACCTGCTTGGCGGTCTGGGCGGCGATGCGGCCGAAGTCGATCGGCGGCAGCGGGTCGGTGATGAAATCGCCGACCTGGGCCGACGGGTCGTGCAGCTGGGCCTCTTCGAGGCTCATCTGGGTCGCTTCGTTCTCGATCGGATCGGCGACCTCGCGGAACCGCATCAGCTTGATCTCGCCCGTCTTGCGGTCGATCTCGGCGCGGATGTCGTATTCCTGGCCGTACTTGGAGCGGCCGGCCTTCTGGATGGCCTGCTCCATCGCCTCGAGCACCTCGTCGCGCTCGATGCCTTTGTCGCGTGCGACCGTGTCGGCGACCAGCAGGAGCTCGGGACGGGCGGCGAGTGACTGTTCCATGATCGGTCTCACATAACTTCTGTCAGCGAGCGTCTTCGGGGCGCACGGCCCGGCTCGTCAGTGTGGGGACGCAGACTGTCGCCGTCAGGCGGCGGGTTCTTCTTCCGGCTCGTCGTCCGGCAGCGGATGTTCTGGGGCGAAGGCCTTGATGAGCGCGTCGGTCAGGATCAGCTTGGCCTTGCGAATCTCGGCGAACGGGACCGTGGCCGTGCCCTTTTCGTCGGTCACGCTGACGCGATCCTGGTCATCGATGCCGTCGAGCATGCCCTTGAAGCGCTTGCGGCCGTCGATCAGGCGTTCGGTCTCGAACTTCGCCTCGAAGCCGGCAAAGCGCCGGAAATCCTCCCGGCTGATCAGCGGCCGGTCGATGCCGGGCGAGGTCACTTCCAGCACATAGGCGATCTTGATCGGATCCTCGACGTCGAGCAGGGCCGAGACGGCGCGGCTGATGTCGGCGCAATGCTCCACATTCATGCCGGAGCCGTCCAGCGGCTCGGCCATGATCTGCAGGGTCGGCCGGCTGCCGCCACCGAAACTGACGCGCACCAGGCGAAAGCCCATGCTCTCCAGCGACGGTGCGATCATGCGCTCGATGATCTCGACTTCCCTCAACAGCGACCCTCTTCGGTATGGCGACGGAGGCGGTCCGACCGCTCTCGGCGAAAACAAAAGGCAGAAACGAAAAGTGGGCCCGCAGGCCCACCGATCGAGCTAACCAACCATCGATGGGATTAGCAGCGCCGCATAATAGTCGGATGTCATCGGACTGCAAGCAAACTTGTCGCATCGGCGGCGCGGATCTGCCGCGCGCGGGCTAGGTGCTGGCGATGCGCCGGAAGCGCAGGAAGGCGGGGCGTCGGCCCTGGGTGATCGCCTTCGCCTCGTAGCGGGTCTGCGGCCAATCCTCCGGCCGCTCACGCCAGTCGGCGGGTCCACGCGCCAGCCATTCGAAGGCCGGGTGGGCGACCGTGCGCGCCAGCATCCAGCGCAGATAATCGACATGGTCGGTGCCGAGCCGGAGCTCCGCCCCCACCGGCATCAGTTCGGCCAGCCGGTCGAGCGTCTCGGTCGAGACCAGCCGGCGCTTGTGGTGCCGGGTCTTGCGCCAGGGATCGGGGAACAGGATGAAGACCCGCTCGAGCGAGGCGGGTGGCAGGATGTCGAGCACCCGGCGCGCATCCTCGGTCACGACGCGGATGTTCGTGCTGCCGGTGTGCGTGACGTGACCCAGCATCTGAACGATGCCGTTCTCGAACACTTCGCAGCCGATCAGGCCGATATCGGGATGCTGTTCCGCCTGCGCCGCCAGATGTTCGCCGCCGCCGAAGCCGATCTCGAGCCAGACGGCCCGGGGCGGTGTCGGGAAGATGCCGCCCGGGCCCTTGGCCGCGAGTTCTTCGAAGGACAGTTTCAGCTGGGGCAGCGCCTCATCGAGCAGGCGCTGCTGGCTGGCGCGCAGCTTGTGGCCGCGGCGCCGCCCGTGCAGACGGTCGCGACGGGGGGCCGCCGCGTCCGTCTCGTTCATATCAGCCGAAGACGCGCTTGAGCTCGTCGACCAGGTCGAGCCGCTCCCAGGAGAAGCCGCCGTCGGCTTCCGGCTTGCGGCCGAAATGGCCATAGCTCGAGGTGCGCGTGTAGATCGGCTTGTTCAGGCCCAGATGGGTCCGGATGCCGCGCGGGGAGAGATTGACCAGCTCCTGCAGCACGGCCGAGAGCTTCTCCTCGTCGACCCGGCCCGTGCCGGCCGTGTCGATATAGACCGACAGCGGGTGCGACACGCCGATGGCGTAGCTGAGCTGGATCGTGCAGCGATCGGCCAGGCCGGCGCCGACCACGTTCTTGGCCAGGTAGCGCGCGGCATAGGCGGCCGAGCGGTCGACCTTCGTCGGATCCTTGCCGGAGAAGGCGCCGCCGCCATGGGGGGCCGCCCCGCCGTAAGTGTCGACGATGATCTTGCGGCCGGTGAGGCCGGCGTCGCCGTCCGGGCCGCCGATGACGAAGCGGCCGGTCGGGTTGACGTAGAACTTGTCCTCCGGGCACATCCAGCCTTCCGGCAGGACCTTGAGCACGTGCGGGCGGACGAACTCGCGCACTTCTGCGACGTCGATGCCTTCGGCATGCTGGGTCGAGACGACGACCGACGTGGCGCCGACCGGCTTGCCGTTGCGGTATTGCAGCGAGACCTGGCTCTTGGCGTCGGGGCCGAGCAGCGAATTCGCGTCGGCATGGCGGACCTCGGCCAGCGAGCGCAGGATGTTGTGGGCGAAATAGATCGGCGCCGGCATCAGCTCTTCGGTCTCGCGCACGGCGTAGCCGAACATGATGCCCTGGTCGCCTGCGCCTTCGTCCTTGTTGCCGGCGGCGTCGACACCGACCGCGATGTCGGCCGACTGCTCATGGACATGGCATTCGATCGAGGCGTTCTTCCAATGGAAGCCGTCCTGCTCGTAGCCGATGTCCTTGATCGCCTGGCGGGCGGTTTCGATCAGGCGTTCCGACGTGACCGAGGCGGGGCCGCGGACCTCGCCGGCCAGCACGACGCGGTTGGTCGTGGCCAGGGTCTCGACGGCGATGCGGGCCTGCGGATCGGCACCCAGGTACAGATCGACGATCGAATCCGAGATCCGGTCGCAAACCTTGTCCGGATGGCCTTCGGAAACGGATTCGCTGGTGAAAACGTAGTCGGTCTTGACCAAGGTCAACCTCTCTCAGATGACGGCTTGCCCTGACGTCGGCCCCTTGCCGACCGGTGGGCGCACGTCTGCCCAAGTCGCCAATCACGTTGGCGGCGGTCTTTCTTGCGAGACCGGCTTGCTTCCCGTCAAGGGTTTTGGTGCCGCGGGCGTGCGGGGCTCAGTTGTGCGACGCGTCCTCGTCGTCCGGCAGGGCGAGCGATTTTGCCAGCTCGAACAGGCGGCGGCGCACCCCGGAATCGCTGATCCGGTAATAGGCCCGGACCAGTTCCAGCGTCTCGCGCCGGGCCATCGGTTCGGCCTCGAAGGCGGGCGCCGGCGGCGGCACCAGGCCGTGGCTCTCCTGTATCTGGCGCATGGCGGCGATGGTGTCGGAGCTCATCTCGCCGAAGAAGAACTGAACCGGCACGTCGAGCACGCCGGACAATTCCCACAAGCGCGAGGCGCCGATGCGGTTGGCGCCGCGCTCGTATTTCTGCACCTGCTGAAAGGTCAGGCCGATCGCCTCACCCAATTTCTCCTGCGACAAGCCGAGCAACGTGCGCCGCAGGCGGACACGCGCGCCGACATGAACGTCGATCGGATTCGGCCGATCGAGCTTCGGACGACGCCGGACAGGTGGTTTGCGCGGCGGAGCACCGGAGAGATTTTGAGCCATGAACCAACAACCTGACGATGATGAAAGGGTCACGGAAGCACGCGTCCGTCAGTTCCAACGCATCGAAGAAGGTTCGGTTCCTTAGAGGCCTCTCGCGTTTCAGCGTCGGCGGGCCAGGGTAACGGCCACTCCGCCTGTGACAAAAATGAGCAAGAAGAAAATCGTGTCGCCCCAGCGGCCATAGGGGGTGGCGTCCGGCAGTCCGGCCGGCAGCGGCACGTCGAGCACGCCCGAGCGTCCGAGACCGAGGCTGTCCAGCACCCGGCCATGGGCGTCGACCACGCCCGAAATCCCGGTATTGGCAGCGCGGACCAGCGGCAGGCCCTCTTCGACGGCGCGGGTGCGGGCGATGGCGAAATGCTGGTAGGGGCCCGTCGAGGTGCCAAACCAGGCGTCGTTGGTCACGTTGAGGATCCAGCCCGGCCGGTGCTCCTCGTCGATCACCTCATGGGGAAAGATCGCCTCATAGCAGATGATCGGCCCGGCGGGCGGCAGGGACCCGAGCGCCACGGTCGAGGGCCCCGGCCCGGTCGAGAAATCGAAGCGCCGGGCGACGATCTGGTTGAACTGCAGGTATTTGTGCAGCGGCACGTATTCGCCGAACGGCACCAGGTGGAACTTGTCGTAGCTCGAGACCAGCGTCCCGGTTTCGTCGACCGCGGAGATGTTGTTCCACGCCTGGACATCGTTGCCCGGCCCCGGCTGCACGCGAATGGTGCCGGTGATGACCAGGCCGTTCTTCGGCACGACCGATGCGATGGCGGCGCGGGTGTTGGCGTCCCGGTTGAGCGGGAATCCGACCGCGCCTTCGGGCCAGATCTGGGCGGTGACCTTGTCCGCCCCCGGGCTGCGCGCGAGCGCCAGCAACTGGTAGAAGCGCTGCTGCTCCAGCGCCTGGGTCGAGACCGCGGTCTGCTCGAAGGCCGGCTGCACCAGGCGGAGCGTCGCGCCGGCGATGAGCGGGTCGGGCCCGTCGGAAAGGCGCAAGCCGCCCCACAGCAGCGCCGCGGCAAGACCGGCGAGGCCGAGGGCCGGGGCCAGGATCGGTCGGCCGGCATCGCCGAGCCGCGCCGGCAAGGCCGCGACGAGGACGGTGAGAAAGCTCACGCCATAGATGCCGATGAGCGAGACCGACTGCAGGCCGGCCAGCAGGGGTGCGGCACTCGCGGACCAGGTATAGCCGATCAGGACCCAGGGAAAGCCGGTCAGCACATGGCCGCGCAGCCACTCGAACAGGCTCCAGGCCGCGGCCAGCGCCAGGATGCGGCCGATGCCCGGCTGCCAGAAACGGCGGGCAAGCGCGGTCGCCGCCCCGTTGAACAGCGACAGGAGCGCCGGCAAGCCCACAAGCGCGAACGGCACCATCCACCAGAATTGGCCGATGTCGACGAAGAGCGCTTCGGTCGTCCAATAGAGGCTGGGGATATAGAAGCCCAGGCCCCACAGGAAGCCGTCGGCGAAGGCGCCGCGCCATCCGGGGCGCTCGTCGATCAGCCAGATCAGGCCCGGAAAGGCCAGGAACAGCGTCGGTGCCAAGTTGAAGGGCGGCATCGCGGCCGCGGCCAGCATGCCGAACAGCAGGGCGAGCCCGGCGCGGCGCCAGCCGCCGGCCTGGCCGATGCGGCGGGCAAGGCGGGGCAGGGCGCCGCCGAAGGCGAGGCCGGCGCGCAGTTGGACGTCTTCAGATGTCATCGCCGGCCGGTTCGACCTTGGGCGCGCGCCGGACGCGCAGCCGGCGCACACGCCGCTGGTCGGCGTCCACGACCTCGAAGACGAAGCCGGCCGGATGTTCGATCCGCTCGCCGCGCAGCGGCACATGCCCGGCCAGCATGAAGATCAGGCCGCCGGCGGTATCGACCTCTTCCTCGGCATCGGGCAGCAGCAGGCGGGTCTCGAGCGCGGTTTCCAATTCCTCGATCGGCGTGCGCGCGTCGACGATCAGGCTGCCGTCGGCCCGCTCCAGGATATGGGCCGGCTCGGTCTCGTCATGCTCGTCCTCGATGTCGCCGACGATTTCCTCGACCAGGTCCTCGATGGTGATCAGTCCGTCGATGCCGCCGAATTCGTCGACCACGAAGGCCATGTGGACGCGCTGCTGGCGCATCTGCGACAGAAGATCGAGTACGCGCGAGGAGGGGGCGACAAACAGCACCTTGCGCAGCAGGCGTTGCAGCGGTGCCGTCTTGCCGGTGGCGACATAGCCCAGCACGTCCTTGACATGGACCATGCCGACGATGTGGTCGAGGTCTTCCTCGTAGACCGGCAGGCGCGAATGGCCCTCGTCGATCAGCAGCTTCACGACATCGGCGAACGGCGTGCCCAGCTCGACCGCGACGATGTCGACGCGCGGCACCATCACGTCCCAGGCGGCGAGATCGCGCAGCTTCAGGACGTTCTCGATCAGCGCGCGCTCATGATTGTCGAACGCCTCGGCCTCCGCGGCCTCGCCGTCGGTGATCTCGGCGGTACCCCCGCTGGTCCAGCGCTTCAACCGGTCCCACAGGCTCGGCGGCTCGCCGTCGCGTGTCTTGGAATAGGAGGCGTCAGTCATCGATCGCGCCTGCCAGCTCCGTCTCGTAAGGATCGGCGATGCCGAGCCCGGCCAGGATACGGATCTCCAGCGCTTCCATTCGCTGGGCTTCATCCTCGTCGAGATGATCATAGCCCAGAAGATGCAGCACGCCATGCAGCACGAGATGGGCGACATGGTCGGCGAACCGCTTGCCCTGGGACTCAGATTCGCGCGCGCAGGTTTCGTACGCAAGCGCGATGTCGCCCAGTTCGAGCGGTACGCCGGCGAATTCCGGTTCCGGCACCTCGCCCTCGGCGGTTTCGGTCGCGGGGAAGGACAGCACGTTGGTCGGGCTGTCCTTGCCGCGCCAGGTCCGGTTCAGCTCATGGACGGCGGCATCGTCGGCCAGGAGGATGCTGATGCCGGCCGGCCCGATGCCGGGGCAGGCCGCCTCCAGCGTGCGGCGGGCCAGCCCGGCAATCCAGCGCTCGGTCTCGGGCAGGGCAGTCCGCCAGCCTTCCGCCTCGACCGAAACGCTGATCGGGTCGTCCTCGGCGGCGATCGGGGTGTCGCTCATGGCGCCGGATCCGGTTCCCCCGCCGGGGCCTCGTCATGGCGGGCGGCGGTGCGCTCGCGATCCCGGGCGTTGTAGGCATGGACGATGCGCTGGACCATCGGATGGCGGACGACGTCGTCCTCGCCGAAGCGGATGGTCGCGACGCCTTCGACGCCGTCGAGCGTGTCGAGCGCGTCCCTCAGCCCTGATTGGGTGCCGCGTGGCAGGTCGATCTGGGTGAGATCGCCGGTCACTGCCATGCGCGAGCCTTCGCCGAGCCGGGTCAGGAACATCTTCATCTGCACCGGCGTGGTGTTCTGTGCCTCGTCCAGGATGACGAAGGCATGGGCCAGCGTCCGGCCGCGCATGAAGGCGAGCGGGGCGACCTCGATGTCGCCATTGCCGAGCCGCTTCAGGATCTGCTCGGCCGGCAGCATGTCGTGCAGCGCGTCGTAGAGCGGTCGCAGATAGGGATCGACCTTGTCCTTGAGGTCGCCGGGCAGGAAGCCCAGGCGCTCGCCGGCCTCGACCGCCGGGCGCGACAGGATGATGCGCTGGACCTGGCCGGTCATCAGCATGTCGACCGCGGCGGCGACCGCCAGATAGGTCTTGCCGGTGCCGGCGGGACCCAGGCCGAACACCAGGTCATTCTCGCGGAGCGCCTGGATATAGTCCCGCTGGGTGACCGAGCGGGCGGTGATCTGGCGCTTGCGCGTGCGGATCGGCGCCGGTTCCTGCCATAGCGGCGGCGGCGCCTCAGGCAGGCGGGCCTCGGCCTTGTGGGCGGGCACGATGCGCAGCACGGCATCGACTTCGCCCGAGTCGATGTCGAGCCCGCGCCGGAGCCGGTCATAGAGGGTCGAGAGCACGATGCGCGCCTGTTCGACCGACCCGGCCGGTCCGTCGATCGTCACCTCGTTGCCGCGCGCGATCAGGCGCACGCCCAGCCGCTTCTCGATCCGGTCGAGATTCTGGTCATGCTCGCCGACCAGATGGGCCAGCAGCGAATTGTCGTCGAACGTCATGTGCTGGGTTGGCTGCTCACGCGGGGCGGGCTTGGCCGGCGGCGGGGTCGGACTCATGCGGCGTCCGCCGCGTCGTCGCCCGCCAGCACCAGCTCGCCGCCCAGGCTCTGCAGGGTGGCGTCGGTGATGCGCACTGGATGGATCGTCCCGATCAGGCGCGGGTTGGCTAGCGCGTGCACGCCCTGCAGGTAGGGGCTGCGCCCGATCAGCTGGCCGTCGTGGCGGCCGGGCTTCTCGAACAGCACGGGCAGGGTGCGGCCGATCATGCCGGCGAAGAACGCGCGTTGCTGCCGCTCCAGCACGTCCTGCAGCTCCAGAAGCCGGGCCTGGGCGACCACGTCCGGCACTCTGTCCTCGATATTGGCGGCCGGCGTGCCGGGCCGCGGCGAATAGCGGAACGAGAAGGCCTGGGCGAAACCGACCTCGCGCACCAGCGCCATGGTCGCCTGGAAATCCTCGTCGCGCTCGCCTGGGAAGCCCACGATGAAGTCGGACGAGAACGCCATGTCGGGCCGGGCCGCGCGGAACCGGTCGATCAGCTTCAGATAATGGGCGGCCCCGTGCTTGCGGTTCATCGCCTCCAGGATCCGGTCGCTGCCGGACTGCACCGGCAGGTGCAGGAACGGCATCAACTGCGGCAGCTCGCCATGGGCCTGGATCAGCGCGTCGTCGACGTCGCGCGGGTGCGAGGTCGTGTAGCGGATGCGCTCAACGCCCGGAATCTCGGCCAGCGCATAGGCGAGCCGGGCCAGGCCCCAGGCGCCGCCGTCCGGCGCCTCGCCGTGATAGGCGTTGACGTTCTGGCCCAGCAGATTGAGCTCGCGCGCGCCACCCGCGACCAGGCGCCGGGCCTCGGCCAGGACGGCCGCCGCCGGCCGCGAATATTCGGCGCCGCGGGTGTAGGGCACGACGCAGAAGGTGCAGAACTTGTCGCAGCCCTCCTGGATCGACAGGAAGGCCGAGACGCCGGGCGCCGTGCTCTCCGCCGGCAGGAAATCGAACTTGGCCTCGGCCGGGAACTCCGTGTCGAGGATGCCGCGGCCCTTGCCGTCGCGGCCGGGCACGGCGCGGGCGGCGCGCGCAACCATCTCGGGCAGGCGGTGATAGGTCTGGGGGCCCAGCACGATGTCGACATAGGGCGCGCGGCGCATGATCTCGGCGCCCTCGGCCTGCGCCACGCAGCCGGCGACGGCGATGATCATGTCGCCGCCGTCGTCGTTCTTCGCCGATTTGAACGGCTTGAGCCGGCCCAGGTCGGAGAACACCTTCTCCTCCGCCTTCTCGCGGATATGGCAGGTATTGAGGATGACCATGTCGGCGCCGTCGGGCGTGTCGGCCGGGCTATAGCCGAGCGGCGCCAGGACGTCGGCCATGCGGGCCGAGTCGTAAACGTTCATCTGGCAGCCATAGGTCTTGATATAGAGCTTCTTGGTCAAAGGCGACCTCGGGTCCTATCGAATAGCCGGTCCATCGGATGCGGCGGTCAGGCGGCGGCGACGGCGTCGACGAGGAATATCTCGGCGTTCCGGCCGCTGTTGGCACGGGCGAGCGCGTCGGCGATGACTGTCTCGCAATGTTCGGCGAGCCGCTTGCGCGAGCCCAGCGCCTCGACCGTCACCGGTTCGTGGAACTCGACCAGGATGTCGGTCCGGCCGAGCCCCGCCAGATGCCAGAGATGGTCGGCGAGCGCCATATCGCCATACCAGGCGAAATAGGGTCGCATATGGCGCCCGATCGGGGTGCCGTTCAAGCGGACATAAGCGACCGTGACCGGCTGCACCACCAGCGGGGCGTCGCCGATCCGGACCTCGGCGGCGCTGAAGAGCGCGCTCTTGAACGGGCGCACGCGGTTGCCGTCGTTGCTGGTGCCCTCGGGGAACAGGATCAGATTGTCGCCCGCCTGCAGCCGGCCGGTCAGGCTGTCTCGCTGCTGGGCCGCCGAGCTGCGGACCCGGCGCTCGACGAACACCGTGCGCTGCAGCTGGGCCAGAACGCCGAACACGGGCCAGCTCTTGACCTCGCTCTTGGCGACGAACGAACCGGCGATGAGCGCGCCCAGCACCTCGATGTCGATATAGGACGCATGGTTGGACACGAACAGCGTCGGCTGGGCGGTCGAGGGGCGCCCCCGGGTCGTGACGTGCAGGCCCAGCACGCGGCAGACCAGGCGATGGTAGGCCAGCGGCAGGTGACCGCTCACACCGCGCCAGCCGCAGGCAACCGCCAGGGCCTGGATCGGCAGCACCATCACCGTCACGGCGATGTAGGTGACGAGCCGGGTAAGGCTCAGGCAGGTGGTCGCGAGCTTGGTCACGCGCGGGGCGAGCCCATCGGCGGTTCAGCCCGGCTTGCGGTCGGTGCTGGCGATCGGCACGGCGTAAAGCTCCAGGCGGTGGCCGACCAGCTTGTAGCCGAGCTCCTCGGCGACGCGATGCTGCAATTCTTCAATCGCGGCGTTCTGAAATTCGATGACGCGACCCGACTGGACGTCGATCAGGTGATCGTGATGGTCCGCCGGCCGTTCCTCGTACCGCGCCCGGCCGTCGCCGAAATCATGGCGCTCGAGGATGCTGGCCTCTTCGAACAGGCGCACCGTCCGATAGACCGTGGCAATGGAGATCTTGGGATCGACCACCGTCGCCCGGCGGTAGACCGCCTCGACATCTGGATGATCGTCGGCTTCGGACAGGACGCGCGCGATGACCCGACGCTGGTCGGTCATCTTCAATCCCTTGTCGATACAGATCTGCTCAAGGCGCGAAATCATTCCCACATCCGCCGTCCAAATCCCTGGTGGGAAACTATACCCGAAACCGCAGTCGGGAGCCTATGGCCAATCGAGGATGGCGCGAATGCGCCGGCCCCGGGTCGGCAGTATCGGCGAGCAGTTCTCATCCGCCCGCCGACACGTCCCCGGGGCCGTTCGCTTCGTCCTACTCGTCGCCGCGGCGTGCGCGCGTGCCGAGGCCGATTTCCTTGGCGAGCTTGCTGCGCTGAAGCGCGTAGTTCGGGGCGACCATCGGATAATCCGGCGGCAGGGCCCAACGCTCGCGGTATTCCTCGGGCGTCATGTTGTAGGAGGTCTTCAGATGCCGCTTCAGCATCTTCAGCTTCTTCCCGTCCTCCAGGCAGACGATGTAGTCGGGATGAACCGACTTCTTCACGGAGACGGCCGGCTGCGGCTTTTCCTGCACCGGCTCCGGCGCGCTGCCCATCGTGGAGAGCGAGCGGTAGACTTGGCTGATCAGGACCGGCAGCTCGTCCACGGTTACTTGATTATTGGAAACGTGTGCCGCCACGATCTCGGTCGTAAGACCCAGCAAATCCACGCCCTCGGCTTCTTCAGTCATGCTTTCTTGCCCCAAGGTAATTCGCGCGGCGCAAGATAGGTTGGCCGCTGACGTAAAGCAATAACTCTTAAGTGATTTTCTATCCGACTCCGCGGGCCGTAAAGCTCGGGCGAAAATTTTTTTGTGACATGTCCGCGAAGCCACGGTCGAGTCGTATTGCCGGCGACGTGGAAGCTCGGATTTTGCGAGTGCGAAAGACGAGCCCGCGATGTGGGCATTAACCAATAGAGCGCCGCAGCAGATGGGCCGCGACCCGCTTGTTGCCAGGTCTCTTGTAATAGTCGCGCCGCGTGCCTTCGACGAGAAATCCGAGGCGTGCATAGAGGCGTTGTGCCGGGACATTGTCGGCGGCGACTTCGAGAAACGCGTTCGTCGCCTTGCGACTCCGTGCCACGTCGAAGAAATCGGTCATCAGCCGCGTGGCGACTCCTGTGCGCCGCGCGTCCGGCCGCACCGCGACGGTCAGCAGCTCGGCATCCTCGGCGACGAACAGCAGCAGGGTGAAGCCGAGTGGCTCCGGCGGCGAGGCGGTCGGATCGACCGCCAGCCGGCCGACCGCGCCCGGCATGTTCAGAAGATCGTTAATCGCGCGGTCGTCCCACGCCTCGAAGCCGAAGGCCTCCTTATGGATCAGGGAAGCGACCCGGATTTCAGCGGCGCCGAGCGGGACAATCCGGATGTCGGCGGCGGTCATGGGCGCGGCTTCGGCTGGGTCACGTCCGGCGCGCGCAGATAGAGCGGATGGGCCGGCAGCCGGTCGATGCCGGCGGGACCAAGGGCGAGTGCGGCACGCGCGAGATCGCCGGCCCGGATCCGCCGGACCTCGGCATCGGGTCGAATGACGGCCGGGAAGGTCTGGCCTATGAGATTGGCGACGCCGTCGCCGGCAACGCGCCAGGGCCCGGCGCTGAGCCAGCCAACCAGTTCCTCGGGCTCAAGCTGGGCCGGCTCGCCCACTGGGCGAAGATCCGGGTCGAAGCGCTGGGCGAAGACCGGGCCGCGCCGGCTGTCGATCACGATCGCGACGGCTCGCCCGTCAGGCTCGAGCCCGGCCGCCACGGCCTCGAACGCGGTCAGCGGCAGGATCGGCCGGCCGGCCGCCAGCGCCAGCCCGCGTGCCGCCGACAGGCCCAGGCGCACGCCGGTGAAGGAGCCAGGACCGACCGTAGTGGCGATCGCGTCGATCCCCGCCCAGTCGATGCCGGCCTCGGCCATGGTCGCCTGGATCATCGGCAGCAGCGCTTCGGCCTGGCCACGCTCCATCTGGGCGAAGCGCTCGGCCGCGACCCTGCTCTCGATCAGCACGGCGGCCGAGCAGCTGGCGCCGGAGCAATCGAACGCGAGCAGGCGACTCAGACGCTCGCCCATCAGGGACGGCCCGTGCTAACTGGAGCTTTCGAATTCTGCCGAACGGTCATCGGAACATGCTGGTCGAAATCACCGAAGCCTCCCACGACGTCCTTCTCGACATCGCCTACGCCACCACGAACAATTTCACGGGCGCGCCGGTCTATACGCGTTCCGCCTGCTTTTTGCACCCCGATGCCGTCAGGTGCCTGGAACGCGCGATCGATCTTGCGGGCCGGCAAGGCCTGCGGCTGAAGATCTTCGATGCCTTCCGCCCGTCGGAGGCGCAGTGGAAATTGTGGAATTTTCGGCCCGATCCGGAATTCCTAGCCGATCCGCGCCGGGGCTCGCCCCATTCGCGCGGCGCGGCGGTCGATCTCAATCTGGTGGATGCGGACGGTGTCGAGCTCGACATGGGCACCGGCTTCGACGCCTTCACCCCGCTGTCGCATCACGGCAATACCGAGGTCTCGCCCGCGGCCCAGCGCAACCGGCTCCTGCTGATGGGCCTGATGACCACGGCCGGCTGGGACTTCTACCGGAACGAATGGTGGCACTATCAACTGTTCAACGCCCGAGCCCTTTACCCGGTGCTGAGCAACTCGGTGCTGCCGCAGCCGATGATGGCGGCTTAGGTCACGGGCGTCCTCAATGCCGTCATCGCCATCACCAACGCCCGCCTCAGAGACGCTGCAGCACCCCAAAATGCAACTGACTTGTTGACGGTTTTTGGAAGGGCATCGAGATTGGCGCATGTAAATCAGTGCGTTATGTAATTTTCTTGTCATGGCCGGGCTTGACCCGGCCATCCACGCGGTATGGCTTGGCCCATAAGGTTCTAAGAGCGCTCCGGCGGAGCCGCGTGGATCCCCGGGTCAAGCCCGGGGATGACGATTTTCGAAGCCGAACCAACTGACTTGATGACAGGAAAATTGCTTATCCCAGCCGCGCGCAGAACCCGATCAGCCGGTCTATCTCCTCCTCGGTATTATAGTAATGCGGTGAGGCGCGGACCAGCGGCGGCAGGGCGCGCGCTTCGGCATCGATGCGCGTGCTCGACGGCTGCGACGCGCCGATGGTGATGTCCGCCTTGGCGGCAGCCGCCACCACGGCCTGGGCTTCATGGCCGGCGAGGGTGAAGCTGACGATGGCCGAAGGATTGCGGCCGAGGTCGCGCAAGGTGACGCCGGGGATGCCGGCCAGGCCGCGGCGCAGCCGGTCGGCGAGCAGGCGGCAGCGCGTCTCGATCGCATCCAGGCCCAGATTGAGCGCGTAGTCGACGGCGACGCCGAGGCCGGCGCGGGCCGCGTAATTATTCTCCCAGGTCTCGAACCGGCGGGCATCGTCGCGCAGCTGGTAGTGGTCGCGCGCGACCCAGGGGGCGGCGAAATGATCGATCATCGGCGGCTCGAGCCGGTCGAGCAGGTTCTTGCGCACATAGAGGAAGCCGGTGCCGCGCGGGCCGCGCAGGAATTTCCGGCCGGTGGCGGAGAGCATGTCGCAGCCGAGCGCCTCGACGTCGACCGGCATCTGGCCGACCGCCTGGCAGGCGTCGAGCAGGTAGGGAATGCCGTGGGCGCGGGCAATCCTGCCGACCGCGGCGGCCGGGTTGACGAGCCCGCCGTTGGTCGGGACCCAGGTGATCGCGATCAGCTTCACGCGCGCGTCGATCATGCGCTCGAGCGCAGCCACGTCGAGCGCGCCGTCGGCATCGTTCGGGATCACGGCGATGGTGACGCCGGCCCGCTTCGCCATCTGCAGGAAGGCCACGTAATTGGCGGCATATTCCGCTTGGGCGGTCAGGATCCGGTCGCCGGGTTCGAAGCGCTGGGCGTAGAACGCCATCTGCCAGGCGACGGTCGCATTTTCCGTCAGCGCGATTTCGGCGGGGGCGGCATTCAGCAGGCGGGCGACGGAAGCGTAGACCGCCTCGAGCCGCGGCGCCTCGGCCGCGGCGGCGGCATAGCCGCCGATTTCGGCCTCGAGGTCGATATGCCGCTTCATCGCGTCGACGACCGACCCCGGCATTAGCGCCGCGCCGGCGTTATGCAGGTAGGTGCGCCGCCGGACGGCTGGGGTATCGGCACGGATGCGGGCGAGATCGATCATGCGGCAGGCCGGCCGCGCCGGTTGCCCGGCGCGGTTCTCTAGGGGATCAGATCAGGCGATGGAGCAGACGTCCTCGAACGCGAAGCGCGGGCTGCGCGGGAACAGCTTGGTCGGATCGCCATAGCCGATGTTGCACAGGAAATTCGCCTGGAAGCGGCCGTCGGGGAAGAACTCGGCATTGACCTTGGCCGCGTCGAAGCCGGACATGGCGCCGCAATCGAGGCCGAGCGCGCGGGCCGCCATGATCAGATAGGCGCCCTGCAGGGTCGCGTTGCGGAACATGGTCGCCTGAATGAGCGCGTCATTGCCGACGAACCAGGACTTGGCATCCGCATGGGGGAACAGCTTCGGCAGGTGCTCGTAGAATTGGGTGTCCTGGGCGATGATCGCGGTGACCGGCGCCGCCATGGTCTTGTCGCTATTGCCGGCCGACAGCGCTGGCCTCAGGCGGGCCTTGCCCTCGGGCGTCGTGACGAAGACCACGCGCATCGGGCTGCAGTTGGCGCTGGTCGGGCCCATCTTGGCCAGGTCGAAGACCTCGCGCAGCAGGCTCTCCGGCACCGGCTTGTCCTGCCAGCCGTTGTGGGTCCGGGCTTCGCGGAACAGGGTGTCGAGGCTGCGCGCGTCGATCGGCGTGGACATCGGGGATGGCTCCTGGGAGGTCGAGAGGGAAGGTTCCCTTGCCCGTATCACGGGCGCCCGCCGGATTCAAAGCCTCAAACCGCTTACGCCTTCGGCCAGTTCGCCGCCTTGACCTGGGCCAGGCGCGGATCCGCATCGATGGCATCGGCGATGGTGGAGAGCCGCGGACAATAGCGGCGGAACCACTCGCGGCCCGGCCGCCAATGGGACATGACCCAGACGTAGAGGTCGAGGGCCGAGCGCCGGTCGCCCAGCATCCAGGGCCCGGCGATGCTGGTTTCGATCTGCCGCCAGGCGCGCTGGCATTCGGCCTCGGTCACGGCACGCAGCTCGTCGCGCGCTTCCTGCTCGTTCACATAGCGGCTCGGATCGTCGCCATAGGTGAAGGTCGGGTAGATCGAGGCGACCAGGAACACGAGCCAGCGCAGGAAGGCCGGCCGGTCGGCATCGCCGGCGCGGGGGGCCAGCCCGGCGTCCGGCGCCTGATCGATCACATGCAGCACCATGGCCGCACTTTCGGTCATCACGCTGCCGTCGGGCAGCAGCATGACCGGCACCTGGCCCAAGGGATTGAGCTGGAACAGCCGGTCCCGCTCGGGGCCCGGCTGCCAGATGTCCAGCATCTCCGTCTCGTAGGCGAGGCCGGAAAGTGCCAGAGCAGCCTCGACGATCGCCGAGCCGCAGCCCGGATTGCCGATCAGCCGAAGCCTGCCCATGGCGTCGGCGCGTCAGACGGCGCGGACTTCCTGCACTTCCGGAATGTAATGGCGCAGCATGTTCTCGATGCCGGCCTTCAGCGTCGCGGTCGAGCTCGGGCAGCCCGAGCAGGAGCCGTGCATCTCGAGATAGACGACGCCGGCGTCGAAGCGATGGAACACGATGTCGCCGCCATCCTGGGCGACCGCCGGACGCACGCGCGTGTCGATCAATTCCTTGATCTGGACCACCAGGTCGCTGTCGCCCTCGGCCGCGGTCGAGGTCGGCGTCCCGCCGGCCGAGGTCTTGTCGTCGATCATGATCGGCTGGCCGGTCGTGAACGCCTCCATGATCGCGCCCAGGATCGAGGGCTTGAGCGCATACCAGTCATGGTCGTTCGACTTGGTGACCGTGACGAAATCATAGCCCAGGAACACGCCTTCGACGCCCTCGAGGCCGAACAGCTTGGTGGCCAGCGGCGAGCGCGCGGCCGAGGCGGCATCGGAGAAATTCGCGGTGCCGTTTTCGAGCACGGTGCGGCCCGGCAGGAACTTGAGCGTTGCGGGATTCGGGGTCTGCTCGGTCTGGATGAACATGGTGTTCCGGTCGGTCTGAAGGGTGAAGAAATCTGCCCTGCACGTTGGAACGATCGGCGGCCAAGTCAACCCTTTTCGGCGGCCGGCCGGCCGCCCCGCCCGGCCATCGCGCGTTGATCGGCCGATTGCGTCGGGGTTAGTTGATTTGCTGCCCGGTCCGTTACATCCTGAGGAAAACGATACCGGGAGGAAATAATGGAAACGGCAGAATTCAAGCAGCACTTGCGCAGCGAGGGCTTCATCGAATGCGGCGTCAAGGCGCTGGAGCCCGGCATGATCATGGCCGAGCATGAACACCCCTTCGATGTCTGCGGCCTGGTGCTCGACGGCGAATTCGCGCTGACGGTTGCCGGCAGCGAGACGTGCTACCGCGCTGGCGAGGTCTTCCGCATGCCTGCCGACTGCCCCCATTCGGAGAGGACCGGGACGGCGGGCGCGCGCTATCTGGTCGGCCGTCGCCTGCTTGGCGGTGAGACCTGACAGGCCTTCGTGGTCGCAAGCGGCCGCGGCGAGATCAGGTCAGCAGATCGATCTGCGCGTCGCTCAAGCCGCCAGGCACGATGGTCAGCGGCACGCGCAGCCGGCCGAAGAGCTTGCTCGACAGGGCCGAGATCAGGGGGCCCGGATCGGTGTCGCTTACCGCGGCGGCCAGCACCAGGACCGAGATGGTCGGGTCCTCGTCGATCAGCGCCAGCAGCTCCTCGTGCGCCAGGCCTTCGCGGATATGGATGACCGGCGGCGTGCCGGTCAGGGCCGCCACCGTATCGGCATGGCGCCCGACCAGTTCCTCCGCCTCCTCACGCGATTCCTCGCGCATCAGGCTTTCGAGCGCCATCCAGGTTTGCCGGTCGGGCGGCTCCATGACATGGAGCAGGGCGATCCGGCCGCCGGTATGGCGCGCGCGCAAGGCGGCGTAGCGGATTGCCACATGCAATTCCGGACTATCGTCGACGACCACGAGAAACACGCGCTCATGCGCGCTGACGGCAGGGGGCGGGACGGGATCGGCCATGGGGCTCACGCGTTCCGGAACAGGAAAGTTGCCCCCCATCCTGCCATCGCCGCCGCAATCACCGCAACGAGCCCGTAAAGCAGCGACCGGTTCTCGGCGAAATCGTTGATGTCGGCCTCGAGGCCGGTTTGCGAGATGCTGAGCGGCGTCGTCTGGGCGGCGACGATATCGCCCTTGCGGACTAGGAAGACCTGGACGAGATAGGTCCCCGTCGACACCGTCGCCGGAAAATCGAGGCTGGCCCGGAACAGCTTGTCGCCCAGGAACGTGACCTGGCCCGTTTGCTTGCCATAGAGCCCGCCGCGCTGCTGTTCGCCGATGAGGGCGGACCGGAATTCGATGATGTCGCCCGGCTTGGCCTTCTCGGCCGGATTGAGTTTCAGATTGTCGATGCCGATCTCATGCACCTGGCGCAGGTTCGACGGGATGATGTCGTCGATCGGCTTGCTCGACAGCACCTCGTAATAGGTCGGCACGTTGCCGAAGGCGATGCTGCGGGTGTTGAGCCAGATGCCGGCGACCCGGCTCTTGCGGCGCACGACGGTCTCGTGTTCCGGCCCGCGCACCACGACGATGATGTCGCCGCCGCCCTCGATCGCCCCGAACAGCACGACCGAGGTGCCGGTGAAGCCGGTGGTGATCGCGACCAGATGGCTGGTGAGATCGGCGACCAGCTGCTGGGCGCGCGCGGCGCCGGGAAGCGCCAGGGCGAGCGCCGCCACCAGGGCCAGGAGCGTGCGCCGGATCATTCGCGCACCACGATCGAATAGCGCGAGTCCGGCGGCACGGTCAGGTCGACCAGCAGCTTGGCGCCGACCGCCAGGATCAGCAGCGCCAGCAGCACGCGCAGGTATTCGCCCCTGAGCCTCGCACCATAGCGCGCGCCGTACTGCACGCCGATGACGCCGCCGATGAGCATGATGAGCGCCAGCACGCCGTCGACCGTCTGGTTGGTCATGGCCTGGAGCACGGTGACGCTGGCGCCGACGAACACGGTCTGCAGCAGCGAGGTGCCGGGCACCACGCTGGTCGGCATGCCGAGGACATAGATCATCGCCGGCACGATCAGGAAGCCGCCGCCGATGCCGAGGATCGCCGACAGCACGCCGACGCCGAATCCCAGGCCCAGCGGCAGCAGCGCGCTGATGTAGAGCTTCGAGCGGCGGAAGCGGACCTTGAACGGCAGTCCGTGGAACCAGGTGTGCTGATGCAGCCGGCGGCGCCGCGCGCCCGGCTGGCGCGCCCGCACGATGGCACCGACGCTCTCGATCATCATGAGCGTGCCGAGCGTGCCCAGCAGCAGCACATAGCTGAGGCTGATCACCAGGTCGATCTGGCCCAGCCGGCGCAACAGGGTGAAGAGCGCGACACCAGCGGCCGAGCCGACGAAGCCGCCGGCGCTCAGCACCGCGCCCATCTTGAAATCGACGTTGCCGCGCTTCCAGTGGGTCAGCACGCCCGATAGCGAGGCGCCGACGAGCTGGTTGGCCGAGGATGCGACCGCGACCGGCTGCGGCACGCCGATGAAGATCAGCAGCGGGGTCAGGAGGAAGCCGCCGCCGACGCCGAAAATGCCCGAGACGAACCCCACGCACAGCCCAAGCGCCAGCAGGACGAAGACATCCTGGGTGACCGCGGCGATCGGGAGATAGACGTCCATGGGTTCGGGACGCATGAGAAAGGGGCGGGAAGGGCACACCTCCGCCGTCGCAGCGGCAAAGCGAACCCGGCCAACAGCTTACGCCGCGTTTCTCCGACGCAAAAGCACGGGCTTGCCGCGACGCGGGAGATGCGTTCCGGCCACGGCAAAAAAGTCACAGGAGGGGGCGGTCTATGGACTCAGGCGCCCGATGCCCGGTGTCGCCACTGTGTCCGCCATGGGCCGGGAACGACCCGCTTCCCGCTATAATTCGGCCCGCATTCGCCGTATGGTTACGGGCGAAGCCAGAGCGTCAGCAGCGCCCGAAACCCGGGAGGTTCGCAATGTCCCTTTCCCTGACGGCGCGGCTATTATGTGCCGCGCGCCATACCTATTCGATCGCCGCCGGCGGTCCGGTGCCGGATTGCCTGCCCTATTCCGCGGCGGTTGGATATGCAGCGGCGCCCGAGGGCTTCGTCTCGGGGCCCGAGGCGATCGACGCCTGCCTCGTGGGCGAGACCGACGATGGCATCATCGTCGCGTTCCGGGGAACGATGCCGCCGGACAGCCCCAACCATGCCCAGGTCGTGCGGGACTGGGCCAATGACGCCGACGCGCTGCTGATCGCCGAACCGGAGTTCGGCGGCATGGTGCACCAGGGCTTTCTCGGATCGCTGAACGACCTCTGGGCTGCCGCCGCTGCTGCCATTCAGCTTCGCGCCGCGCAGAGCCCGACGAAGCCGATCTATGTCGTCGGCCATAGCAAGGGCGGTGCGATGGCCAATCTCGCCGCGGTCAGGTGCGTCACGGCCTTCCCGACCAATCCCGTCATCGTCTGTACCTTTGCGGCGGCGCGCTCGGGTGACGATAACTATGCCGCGGCCTATGCCCGCGTGGTTACGAACAGCACCCGCTACGAGTACGCCGACGATATCGTGCCGCATCTGCCGCCGAGCGACGCGTTCTTCGTGATGTTCCAGGGCGTGCCCTTCATGGCCGACATCCTGCCGAACCTGACGCGGGGATATGTTTCCGTCGGCGAGCTCCATTTCATCGACTGGACCGGCCGGGTCATCCCGGACCACCCGGGGCTGCGGTTCGAGCGGTTCGCCAGCCTGGCAAAGCTGATGCTGACATTCGGCTTCCAGACGATCGTCGGCGATCACAGCATCGAGCTTGGCCACGGCTATGCCGACGCCCTCTGTCCGGGCCTCGCGGCACTGGCGGTGCCGCCGCCGGCCGTAGGCGTCGCTCAGCCGGGACCTGCCCTTTAGCGCTTGCCCCGTCCGTCGACCGGCCAGAGTGCTACCAGCGTATCGCCGTCCATGACGTGGAACATGTCGTGGAGATTGACCGTCGGGTCGCAATGGGGCGTCACCAGCTCGATCCGCGCGCCTAGGCCCGGGCGGGGCCCGACCGGGAACAGCTTGCCGTGCTCGTCGCCGAACAGCTCATACCGGCTCGCCGGATCGGCGCCGGTGGCGACCTCCGGCAGCGGCCCGTCGGTGGCGAAGCATTTGATGCCGCCGTCGGTGGTGACCCAGTCCGGCGCATTGACGCTGACCACCGCGGTCTGGACCAGCAGCGCTGGCTCGAATTGCGGGCCGTTCAAGCCATCGGCGAGCGCGTTGCGGTAGTCCACGTCCATGAACACGTAGGAGCCGGCCTGCAACTCGGTGAAGACATGGCCCTCCGGGTCGAGATCATGGGTTCCGGTGCCGGCGCCGGTGACGATCTCGAACGGCGTGCCCTGGCCATGGGCCGCTTCGAGCAGGTGGGCGAGGGTCGCGCGCAATTCCGCCGCCGCCGCCGCGCGCCGGGTACGCTCGGGAATATGCTGCAGGTTGCCGGCATAGGCCTGCAGGCCGCGTAGCCGCAGATGGGGCGCATCCGCCGCCAGCAGCGCCAGGCCCAGCAGCTCGGCATGGCTGCTGGCGCCGGTCCGGTTGTAGCCGGCGCCATAGTCGACGAGCACGTCGAGCGGATGGTCGAGCGCGGCCGCCGCCTGGTCGAGATCGGCGATGTTCTGCGGATGGTCGACCACCACCATGACGCCGCCCGGGCCGGCCTTGGCGGCGAGTGCGATCAATCGCGCGATCTTGCTGGGCGTCACCGCCGGCGAGGTGATCAGCACGCCCGGGATCCCGCCCGCGACCATGACCTCCGCCTCGCCCAGCGTCACGCAGCAGATGCCGAGCGCCCCGGCCGCCACCTGCAGCCGGGCGACTTCGACCGACTTGTGGGTCTTGGCATGGGGGCGCAGGCCGATGCCGCGCGTGGCGGCGAATTCGGCCATGCGGGCGATGTTGCGCAACAGCGCCGGCCGTTCGATCAGCAGGGCCGGCGTGTCGAGCAGCGCGCGGCCGCCCGGCACGCCGATCAGCGACGCGTTCGGATGGTTCATGGCTTGAGGCCGAGCGTCGCCAGGTCCGGCACCGGCCGGGCGAGCTTCGGCCGCGTCGCGAAGGCACGCTCGATCGCCAGCGCTGCCGCCAGCACACGGGCGTCGCCGCGCCGGGGCCCGACGATCTGGATACCGAACGGCAGGCCCTTGTGATCGAGGCCGCAGGGCAGCGCCACCACCGGATGGCCGGTCAGGGTCAGGCCGAAGGTCAGCGCGATCCAGTGGAAATAATGGTCGAGCGGTGCGCCGTTGATCTCGGTCGGATGCCATTCGGCATGCGGGAAGGGGCTGACCGCCGCCGCCGGGCAGATCAGCAGGTCGACGTCCTGGAACAGCGTCTGGAACCGGCGATAGAGCTTGGTCTGCTCGACATGGGCCTTGGCATGGTCGGCGAGGCCGAAGCCCGCCGCCTGCTCCAGGTTGGCGCGCACCGGCATCTGCAGCAGGTCCCGGTGCCGCTCGGCCATGGCGCGCTGGCCGGCCTCGAAGCTCTCGGCGCGCAGCACGGCGAAGGTCCGGTGCGCGTCGCCCAGCTCCGGGTCGCGCTCGACCGAGCTCTGGAACAGATCGGCGAACAGTCCGCAGCGCTCCTGGAAGACGGCACGGATGTCGTCGTCGACCGGCGCGAAGCCCAGATCCTCCGACACGGCGATCTTGAGTCGGGCGAGGTCGACATCAGGCAGCGGATAGAAATCGCGCGGGTTCGTCGGATAGGACAGCGGGTCGACCGCGTCTTCCCGCGCCATCGCCGACAGCAGCAGGGCCGCGTCGGCGACGCTCCGGCCCATCGGCCCGTCGACCGACAGCGGCGAATAGCCCAACAGCCGCTTGTCGGACGGGATCAGCCCGGGGCTCGGGCGGAAACCCACGATGCCGCAATAGGCCGCCGGCGTGCGCAGGCTGCCGCCCATGTCCGAGCCGGTGGCGAGCGGCATCATGCCGGCCGCCAGCGCCGCCGCCGATCCGCCCGACGAGCCGGCGGACGTGAGATCCGGCGCGAACGGGTTGCCGGTGGCGCCATAGACGCCGTTGCGGGTATTGGCGCCGGCGCCGAATTCCGGCGTGTTGGTCTTGGCGAAGACGATGCCGCCGGCCGCGCGCACGGCGGCGACCGTGCTCTCGTCGCGGGTCGGCACATGGTCCTTGTAGATGAGCGAGCCCCAGGTCGAGCGCAGGCCCTTCGTCTCGCTCAGATCCTTGATGCCGACCGGCAGGCCGTGCAGCGGACCCAGTTCCTCGCCGCGCAGCACCTGCCGCTCGGCTTCGCGCGCGGCCGTCCGGGCGCCGTCCATATCCAGCGCCACGACCGCGTTCACGGCCGGATTGACCGCCTCGATCCGCGCCAGGCAATCGTCGAGCAGCTCGACGGGCGAAATCTCCTTGGTGCCGATCAGCCGGCGCAGATCGACGGCGCTCCGGTCGCTGAGATTGGTCATCTGGCGGCTCCCCTCCGTTATGTCCGCCGCAAGGATCGGAGCGGAGCCGGCGGAGCGCAAGGGGCGAGTGACAGTCCGCCGCGCTCCGGGCGAATGGCCTCGTGATGGCCTCGCGGGCCAAAACCACGTAAGCTCCCGAACCTTGCATCGGCAACGAAATCGAGAACGCCGCATGGACGGGCAGAGTCTCAGCAACCAGCCGCGCATCGACGCCGCGGAAATCCTCGACGGCATCCGGGAATGGGTCGAGATCGAGACGCCGTCGACCGACGGCGCGGCGGTCGACGGCCTGTCGCGGCTGATCGAGCGGCAATTCGCCGATCTCGGCGCCGAGGTCACGCGCGTGCCAGGGCGGGACGGGTTCGGCGACCATCTGCTGTTCCAGGCGCCCTGGGGCAAGCCGGGCGAGAAGGGCATCCTGGTCGTCTGCCACATGGACACCGTCTGGCAGCATGGCACGCTCGACCGCCGGCCGGTCACGCGCGAGGGTGACAAGGTTTTCGGTCCGGGCATCTACGACATGAAGGGCGGTGCCTATCTCGCCTATTACGCCTATCGCCATCTGGTGCGCCTGGGCCGGCGGACGCGGCTGCCGGTGCGCTTCCTGTTCGTGTCCGACGAGGAGGTCGGCAGTGGCACCTCGCGCGGCCTGATCGAGGCCGAGGCCGCGCGCGCCAAGTACGCGCTGGTCATGGAGCCGGGCCGCGGCCAGAACGGCCTCGCCAATTGCGTGGTCACCGCCCGCAAGGCGGTCGGCCGCTTCGTCGTCACCGCCCATGGCGTCTCGGCCCATGCCGGGGTCAATCACGACCTCGGCCGCAATGCCATGCGCGAGCTGGCGCGCCAGATCCTGGTGCTGGAGGACATGACCGACTATGCGCGCGGCATCACGGTCAATGTCGGCGCAGTCAGTGCCGGCAATCCGGGCTTCGCCAATGTCGTGCCGGACCGGGCGAGGGCCGAGGTCGATTTCCGCTGCCCGGACGCCGCCAGCGCCGAGGAGATCGCGGCCAGGATCCGCGCGCTCGAGCCGGTCGGCCCGGACATCCGCCTGGAGGTGACGGGCGGCATCAACCGCCCGGCCTATGAGCGGGACGATGGTGTCGCCGGCCTCTATGACCAGGCGGCGGCGATTGCGGGCGAGCTCGGCTTTGCCCTGCCGGAGGTCTCGACCGGCGGCGGCAGCGATGGCAATTTCACCGCCGCCAAGGGCGTGCCGACGCTCGACGGCCTGGGCGTGTGCGGCGCCGGCGCCCATGCCGCCCACGAACATCTGCTCTATTCCTCGCTCGAACCGCGGACCCGCCTGCTGCTGCGCCTGATGGAAAGCCTCGCCTGATGAAATTCACCGGTACCCAGTCCTATGTCGCGACCGACGATCTGAAGATCGCGGTCAATGCCGCCGTGACGCTCGGCCGGCCGCTGCTAATCAAGGGCGAGCCCGGCACCGGCAAGACCATCCTCGCCGAGGAGGTCGCGGGTGCGCTCGGCCGCCGGCTCATCTCCTGGCACGTCAAGTCGACCACCAAGGCGCAGCAGGGCCTCTATGAGTACGATGCCGTCTCGCGCCTGCGCGACAGCCAGCTGGGCGACGCGCGGGTGCACGACATCGGCAACTACATCGTCAAGGGCAAGCTGTGGGAGGCGTTCGAGGCCGACCTCGCCCCCGTCCTGCTGATCGACGAGATCGACAAGGCCGATATCGAGTTTCCGAACGACCTGCTGCTCGAGATCGACCGGATGGAATTCCACGTCTACGAGACGCGCCAGACGATCAAGGCCAAGCAGCGGCCGATCATCATCATCACGTCCAACAACGAGAAGGAACTGCCGGACGCGTTCCTGCGCCGCTGCTTCTTCCATTACATCCGCTTTCCGGATCGCGAGACGATGGAGGCGATCGTTGCCGTGCATTATCCCGGCATCAAGCAGGCGCTGGTGCGCGAGGCGCTCACCGTGTTCTACGAGGTGCGCGACGTCCAGGGCCTGAAGAAGAAGCCGTCGACCTCGGAGCTGCTCGACTGGCTGAAGCTGCTGATGGCCGAGGACATCGCGCCCGAGGTGCTGCGCGACCGCGACCCGACGAAGCTCATCCCGCCGCTCCACGGCGCGCTCTTGAAGAACGAGCAGGATGTGCATCTGTTCGAGCGGCTGGCCTTCCTCAATCGGCGGCAGCAGCGGTAGCGGGTGATGACCCGCCGTCGCTCATTCCGTCATTCCCGCGCAGGCGGGAATCCAGGGGCGGCGACGGATGCTTCGTCAGCGCGCACCGAAATGTTGTTCTGGATCCCCGCCTGCGCGGAGATGACGGGGAACGGGCGGCTAAGGACTTAAGACCATGTTCATCGACTTCTTCCTCCGCCTGCGCGCGGCGGGCGTGCCGGTGTCGCTCCGCGAGTTCCTGACCCTGCAGGAGGCGATGCGCGAAGGGCTCGCCGAGTACGGCATCGAGAATTTCTACTATCTCGCCCGCGCGGCGCTGGTGAAGGACGAGCGCTTCCTCGACCGGTTCGACCAGGTTTTCGGCCAATGTTTCAAGGGGCTGGTGCCGGACGGTGCCGGCGAGGATCCGGCCGCCCCGGTCGAACTGCCGGACGAATGGCTGAAGAAGCTCGCCGAGAAATACCTGAGCGAGGAGGAGAAGGCTGAGATCCAGGCGCTGGGCGGCTGGGACAAGCTGATGGAGACGCTCAGGCAGCGGCTGGAGGAGCAGAAGGGCCGGCACCAGGGCGGCTCGAAATGGATCGGCACGGCCGGCACCTCGCCGTTCGGCGCTTATGGCTATAATCCCGAGGGCGTGCGCATCGGCCAGCACGAGAGCCGCCACCGCCGGGCGGTCAAGGTCTGGGACAAGCGCGAGTTCAAGAACCTGGCCGGCGACGTCGAGCTCGGCACCCGCAACATCAAGGTGGCACTACGCCGCCTGCGCCGCTTCGCGCGCGAGGGGGCGGCGAGCGAGCTCGATCTTTCCGGCACCATCGGCGCCACCGCGCGCAATGCCGGCTATCTCGATCTCAAGATGGTGCCCGAGCGGCATAATGCCGTGAAGGTGCTGCTCTGCCT
>Ga0070730_10000176_pt1 | contig 82118 bp, 65 predicted proteins | sample Coa_R1_3_FD_66447 | JGI IMG/M metagenome (GOLD analysis project Ga0070730, IMG submission 66447) | Surface soil microbial communities from Centralia Pennsylvania, which are recovering from an underground coalmine fire - Coalmine... | ecosystem: Environmental > Terrestrial > Soil > Unclassified ... | reverse complement strand
CGACCACGCCAAGGCCGCCAATGTCCCAATCGTGGTGGCCGTCAACAAAGTGGATAAGCCGGAAGCGCAGCCGGAACGCGTAAAGCGCCAGCTCTCCGATCTCGGCCTGATGCCGGCCGAATGGGGCGGCGAAACGGAATTCGTTGAAGTCTCCGCGAAGCAGAAAAAAGGAATCGAAAAGCTGCTCGAAATTCTTTTGCTCGTTGCCGATTTGCGCGAACTTAAGGCGAATCCCGACGCTCCCGCAACCGGCACGGTTCTCGAATCCCGCGTGGACAAAGGCCGCGGCCCGGTTGCCACCGTTCTCGTCCAGAACGGCACGCTGCGTTCCGGAGACTTTTTCATCTGCGGCGCCGTTTTCGGAAAAGTTCGCGCGATGTTCGACGATCGCGGCCGGCCGGTGAAAGAAGCGCCGCCGTCAACTCCGGTCGAAGTCCTCGGCTTGCAAGGCGTGCCCGAAGCGGGCGATCACTTCTCGGTCACCGACGAAGCCAAAGCGCGCCACATTGTGGATTATCGCCAATCGAAACAGCGCGATGCGGCGTTGCTGGCGCGTTCGACTGGCGCACGCATCACGCTCGATCAGCTGCACGAACAGCTCAAGGCCGGCGAAGTGAAGGAATTGCCGATCGTGATCAAGGCGGACGTGCAGGGCAGCGTCGAAGTTTTGAGCGAAATGCTGCCAAAGCTTTCCACCGATCAGGTGAAGCTGAAGATCATCGGTTCCGGTGTCGGCGCCGTCAGCGAAAACGATATTCTTCTTGCCAGCGCTTCCGGCGCGATCATCATCGCGTTCGGCGTGCGGCCGGAGCGCAAAGCGGCCGAACTCGCGCAGCAGGAAAAAGTCGACATCCGGACGCACAACATCATTTACGAAGTATCCGACGAAATTAAAAAAGCGATGGAAGGCTTGCTCGAACCGGTCTTCCAGGAAACCTATCTCGGCCGCGCGGAAGTTCGCAACACGTTCCGTGTCAAGGGCTCCGGCACGGTCGCCGGTTGCTACGTTGTCGATGGCATCCTGAAGCGCGACGCGCAAATTCGCGTGTTGCGCGATGGCGCGGTGATTTACACTTCAAAGCTCAGCTCGCTGAAACGTTTCAAGGACGACGCAGGCGAAGTGCGCACCGGTTTTGAATGCGGTGCGGGCATCGCGAACTTCAACGATGTCAAAGTCGGCGACATCCTGGAATGCTTCAACGTGCAAAAGCTTTCCGCGGCGGAAGCCGCAGCGCAGTCCGGCGTCCCCGCCGGCAAGAAATAAGCGATTAGCCGTTCCTGGAAATCCAAATGCCTGTAGGATTGCTTACTTTGGAATTGCACATCGCCGATGCGCAGTCGCTCAAAGATAAGCGCCAGGTGCTGCGCAGCCTGAAGGACAAATTGCGCGTCAAATTCAATGTCGCCGTGGCGGAGCTGGATCATCAGGATGTTTGGCAGCGTTCGGTTGTCGGCGTCGTGACACTTTCGACGGAAGAGAAGCATGTGCGCGAGGTGTTGCAGAAGGCGTTGGAGGAAGCCGACGAAATTCTCGGCTCCATGCTGATCAACCAGGCCATTGAAATCGTTTGACCGAGTGAAGTGAGATCGAAATGAGCGCCACGAGTCATCGTCACGAACGAATCGGCGAGGAGATCGCCCACGAAATTAACGCCATGCTTGCCGGCGAGTTGAAAGATCCGCGCCTCGAAGGCCACGTCAGCGTGAGCGAAGTTCGCGTTCAGCCGGACATGAAGCACGCGCGCATATTTATCGTTGTGCGTTCCGGCGATTCCAAGGAACGGAATGGCGCCATCAAAGCGCTCGAACATGCGTCCGGTTATATTCGCCACGAGCTCATCGAGCGTTTGCAAGTGCGCCGCCTGCCGGAACTTCACTTCACGCTCGATCTTTCCGAAGAGAGCGCGCTGCGCATCGAGCAACTGCTCAAGGAAGTGAAAAAAGACAAGCCTGCCGCCCCCTAGAAGGGCGAACTCCATCGGCTTTATTTAGACAAAGATAATTTTCTTACGCTCGAAAATAACTGTCTTGCAGTTCGCGCAAATTTAAGCTGAACATTAAACACTGAGGACCGACGACCAGACTTTTCATGCCACGCAAACCACAACCCGCTCCGTTCGACGGCGCCCTTGTCATCGACAAGCCGCAAGGAAAAACCTCTCACGACGTTGTGGACGCCGTGCGCCACATGGCCGGCTTTCGCCAAGTGGGACACTTAGGCACGCTCGACCCCTTGGCCACCGGCGTTCTCGTGGTGCTGCTCGGCCGCGCCACGCGCCTCGTGCAGTTTTATTCCGGCCGCCGCAAACGCTACACCGCCGGATTCCGCTTCGGTTTTGCAACGGATTCCTTCGATTCCGATGGCGAAGCGCAAGGTCCGGACACCGCGCCGGCTCTCGACTCTGCGACGCTCGAGCGCTTTGCCGCCGAGCGGATCGGCCGCTTCGCGCAAATGCCGCCGATTTTCTCGGCAAAAAAAGTGAATGGACGTCCAGCCTACGAACTGGCGCGCAAGAAAAAAGAAGTTGAGCTGAAGCCGGTCGAGGTGGAACTTTTCGAATTCAAGCTCGCGGAAATCGAAGGATCGATCGCGCGTTTCGTCGTTGAGTGTTCGTCCGGCACGTACATCCGCTCGCTCGCCCAGGAAATGGGAGAAAAACTTGGATGCGGCGCGCACCTGTCGGAAATCTGCCGCACCGCCGTCGGTGAGTTCTCTCTGCAGCAAGCGTGGAAGCTGGACGACCTGGCGGAAGCCGCGCGCGCCGGCAAATTCAAGGAATGTCTGATCACTCTCGAAAATCTCTTGCCCAATTTTCCCAGCGCGAACGTATTGCCGGTGATTGAAAAACGCGTGCGCCACGGCGCGCGCTTCAATATCGTCGTTTCACAGATTCAGCCCGGCCGCGCGGAAAATCCGCCGGGCTCGACAATGGAGCTTGACGGCGGCGAAACCCGCCCTCCGCGCTTGCGCGTTTTCGATCAGCAGAAAAAATTGATCGCGATCGCCGAAGCAGTCGTTCCGCGCACGTACCAACCCGTCGTTGTATTTGAACCTTTGCCCTGAAGCGCTTCGGTCGCAGCGAGCGCCACGCTACCGTTGCGGCGGATTTGGCGCAGGCTGCGGCGGCGTCTCCGGCGGCGGTTGTGGCGATGGAGCCGGTTGCGGCTGCTGCGGCGCCGGACCGGGGCTGCTCGTACCCGCTCCTGGATTTGGCCCGGCATAAAACGATCCGGAGATTCTCGGCGGAATGCGCAATTTTCTCGGTGTGATCAGAATCAGAACTTCCGTGTCCTGCGAAGTATTATTTCGATTCTGCAATGCGTAGCCCAGTCCCGGCACTTCTCCCAACCCTGGCAGCGACGCAAGCGATTTGGCGGCTTCCCGGTCCGTCAGCGCACCGACCAGCGAAGTTTCGTCCTGCCGGAGACGCACGGTCTGATTTAACGTTTGGTTGTTGATCACCGGAATGCCATTCAACGCCGAACCCGCGAGGGAGCGAATTTCAAACTCCATCTGCAGCGTCACTTCGTTCGAGCCGTGCACATAGGGCGTCGCTTTGATTTTCAATCCGAGATCGATGTACTCGGAGCCGGGATAGGGAACTTGCACCGCGCTTCCCGTGCTGGAAAATGTCGAAGGATCAAGAAACACACTGACGGTGTTGCTCGCGCCCGAGTGCGCCGTGATCGCCGCGTCCGGCAGTCCCGTGCTGTCAAGGCTCGCCGAGATGATGGCTTGCGGCCCGGGTGGCGTGGAAAGCTCAAGTTGCGGCGCAAACGCGCCTTGCCCCAAGCCGACATACACGCCCAAAGTCGAAAGGCCCTGGTTTGTTACCGCAATGTCGCCAATGCCATCGTTTGTAAAATCCGCAATCACCACGCCGGAGGGATTCGCTCCGGCCGAAGTGGTCAGCGGAGAACTCGGTGCCACCGCAAACGTCGCGTCGCCGTTGTTTATAAATACGCTGATCGTGCTGTCCGCGGAGTTCACCACGGCCAAATCGGGCACGCCGTCGGAATTCAAATCGCCCGCGGCAATTGCCACGGGGCCGTTGCCCGTCGCGAACGGAGATCCAGTCGCCACCGTGAACGTGCCATCGAAACCTTGTCCCGGCGATTCCAGAATCGCCACGTTATTCGTCAACTCGTTCAAAACGGCCAGGTCCGCGCCAGTCGTGCTCAGGTTTTGAAAATTTCCGCCGGCCATCGCAACTGGTCCCTGCATCGTCGCCGGCAGCGCGAGTGGCGATTTCGGAAACGGTGTGAACGTGCCGTCGCCATTTCCTTGAAATGTCGAAATCGTGTTGTCGCCGCTATTCGCCACCGCGAAATCGAGATTTCCATCGTTATTGAAATCCCCGATCACAACCGCGCGCGGTTGCTGGCCCACGGCAAACGGCGATCCCGGCGCTTCCGCAAACGTGCCGTCGCCGTTTCCCAGCAGCACGGTCACCGTGTTCGAGGTTGAATTTGCGATCACGAGGTCGGCCGGTTGCGTCAAGTGCGTCAAATCCGTCAGCCGGAAAATGCCGGAAGCAATTGCCGCCGGGCCGGTTTCGTTGTTGCCCAGCACAATCGCCGGGTTCGGCTGAGAAAAATTCCCATTCCCTTGATTCAGCAGAATGGTGATCGAATTGTCCTGCTGATTTACAACCGCGAGGTCTGTCTGCCCGTCGCTATTAAAGTCCTGTGCGGCAAGCGCGACCGGTAAGTTGCCTACGGTGAAATCTGTCCGTGGAAACACCGTCGAGGGAATTGCGCCCGTAACGGTTGTACCGCCGAGGCTCGCGGAAAGGAGCGACAGCGTGACGGGGAACCGGGATCCGATAAAAAACGTCGCCGGTTTCGTGTCCTGAACCCGCAGCAAGACTTTTCGGCCGTTCTTCACCAGCGAAAGTGCGTCGGAAAAATTTGCGCTCGTGCCCGGCAAGTTCAATAAGAATGTGCTACGCCCTCCTCCAACGGGGATGACGGGCGGCACGGGCGATATGCCGTGCGCCGCGAAAACTTGTTGCACCAGCGTCAATAGGTTCGCGAGGTCCGTCGCTTGCAGCAGCGCTTTCACGTCGCTCGTGCTAAGCGGTATCGCGCTTACCGTCGTCGGCGGCACGAGTCCCAGGTCCACGGCCCGGTTTTTGTCCACTTCCAGCAACTCAATTTCCAGCATCAGTTCGTTGCGCGCCTGTTCCACTTGTTTGATGAGCGCTCCCGCCAGTTTTACTTTTTCCGCGGAGTCGCGAATCGTCACGCTCCTGCTTTTCAAATCCAGTTCAATGTGATTGGCGCTCGTAATTTCCCGCAATGCGCGCAGCAGCTCCGTCATGTCTTGTGAATCCACGGCTGCGCCGAGCACAAACGTTTCCTCAACCTCGATTCCAAATTGCTTCCGTTTTTCGATCGTGTCCGCCGCCACAAAAATCATGTTGGAAGTCAGCGGCCGGTAAAATGTTGTCGTCTGCTGCCCGATAATTCGCATCGCGGTTTCGAAGTCCACGCCATCCAGCTTCAGTTTCACATTTCGCGTTGCCAGGTCCGGATCGAACGCGGCCGTTATCCCAAACGCTTTCGCCACCTGCTCGTACGCGCCGCGCGTATCGCCGCGCAAATTGAAACTTTTTATTCCGCGTTGCGGCCCGAGCAGCGGCGGTCCTTTTAGCTTGTATTGTTCCGGCGGCCCGGCGGGCAGCGTGTCTTCTTCGTTCATGGAGCGCATTTCGGCTTCCCGCTCGGCCAGAAACGTGTTTCCCGGATCGATCTTTAGCGCCGTGCGCAGTTCATCCGTCGCGCGCCGCAAATCGCCATTGATCGCCGCGTTCTCCGCGCTGTCCACGTGTTGCCGCACCATCTTCGCGCGCAACGCGGCGGCGTGTCCCACGATTCCCAGGTCGCCCGGCGCATCTTTCGCCGCAGAGTCGTAAAGCGCAAGCGCATCGTCCCAATGTCCGGCCGCTTCGGCTTTCTCGCCCTGTTGCACTTCGTGTTGCGCATTCTTCAGGTCCTGCGTTTTGCCCCGCGCTTGTCCAAACAGGGAAGCGCCGAGCGCCAGCGTGCAGACGAGTGTCGCTGCGGCGCCGCACGCCGGCGCGATCTTCCCATTCCCTCTTGCGCTAAGCGCTTTCCGTTGCATCAGTTCCAGTGTCTTTGCCTCTCGCAAAATTTGCCATTCCAAAGCACTGCGCTATTCTATCCTGAAGAAATCGGACTAATATGGTCCGATTGACCGGTAGCCTACCCAAGCGGTACACTATTGGTGTTGTTGCAAATCATTTTCAACTGGACCAACCGTGCTCTCAGCTCTTTTAGTCGCTCTTCGTGAAGGTGTCGAGGCTTCCCTCGTCGTCGGCATCATCCTTGTTTATCTCTCCCGCACCGCGCGCGGCCATCTGGCCCGTTTCGTGTGGTTTGGCGTCGGCCTGGCCACCGCTTTGAGCCTTGCCGTTGCCATCGCCCTCGAACACTGGCGCATCAGCGAAGACGGTTTCGAAGGCTTGCTCCTTCTTGTCGCCGCGGTCTTCGTTGTTTCGATGATCATCTGGATGAATCGCGTTGCGCGGCATCTTCGCACGGAAATCGAGCAAAAAATCGACGCGTATGCCGAACGAGCCGGCGCTGCAGCGGGCTGGGGAATCTTCCTTTTCGTGTTTCTCATGGTCCTGCGCGAAGGCGTCGAACTCGCCCTGATTCTTCGCGCCGTGGAACTTTCAAGCGACGGCCTGCAAACCTGGATTGGCACCATTCTCGGTCTTGCCGCCGCCATCGCCGTCGGCGTTTTCTTCTTCAAAGGCACCGTCAAAATTCCCTTGCACCGGTTTTTTGCCGCAACCACGATTATCCTTTGGCTTGTCGCCGCGCAGCTCGCCATCACCGGCCTGCACGAACTCAGCGAAGCGCGCTGGCTTCCTTCGAGCAAACAGGAAATGGCGGTGATCGGCCCCATCGTTCGCAACGAACTCTTTTTCTTCGTCTTCATTTTCGGCGCGGCGATATTGCTGATTCTTCGCGAATGGCTTACGCCCTCCGCGGGGAAAGACTCCCCTGCAAACGATGCCGAGCGGCGCCTTTTCGAATCGCAGCGCCGCCGCCAGCGCCGCTGGATGATCGCCGCGTCGACGGCATGCCTCGCCGTCATCCTCGTGCTGACGGCCGATTTCATTTACGCCCGCGCGAACTCCGCGCCGCCTTCTTCGCGTGCAGTCGCAGCGGCGGGGGACGTCATTCGCGTTCCCATCGCCGAAGTGCAGGATGGCAATCTGCACATCTTCACCGCCAAATCCGGCACGCAGGATTTTCGCTTTCTCATCATCAAAAAGCCGCAAGGCTGGGGTGTTGCGCTCGATGCTTGCCGCATCTGCGGCGCCGAAGGCTATCGCCAGGACGGCCAAAACGTTGTTTGCCGCCACTGCGCCGCCGCGATTTACATCCCCACCATCGGAGAATCGGGCGGCTGCAATCCGGTCGGACTTCCCGTTCAGGTCGAGGGCGCCAACCTGATCGTAAACGTTTCCTCCCTCATCCGAGCCTTCACCGAGGTGCCCAAGTGATCCGATTGTTGGGAGAGGTTCAACCAATCGTGCCCAAACTTTCTTTCTTTTTGTTTTTACTGAAAACTGACAACTGAAAACTGAAAACTAATAACGGAAAACTCGCACCATGTTCGCCCGCCTCATCGCCGACTCCTTCACGCGCCGCCCGCGCCGCAAGCTTCTCACGGTTGCGGCCCTCTCTCTTGGCATGGCCGTCGTCACCGCCGCGCTCAGTGTCGCGCTCGATGTTGGTGATCGCCTCGCCGCCGAATTCACTTCGCTCGGTGCAAATCTTGTCGTCACGCCGCAAGCCGATTCTCTCCCTCTCGAAATCGGCGGCGTGGACTATCGACCCGTCAATTCCGGCGCTTACCTGCCCGAATCCGACCTCCCCAAAATCAAATCCGTCTTCTGGCACAACAACATCATCGCCTTCGCGCCAATTTTGGAAGTTCCGGTTCAGGCATGGTCGCCTGCCTCGAAAAATTCGTTTTCCCCTGGCGTTGTAGAAAACGCCACCTTGCTTGGCACTTGGTCTCAACACGCGCTTGCGCTTTCCGACGGCAAGGAATTTGTCACGAGTGCGGAAAAAACAAATTCATGGTGGTCCGTGGAAGGGCGATGGTTCACGGAAAACGCAGACGAGACATTGATCGGCGCTAACTTCGCCAGAAAATTCGCAGTGAAAATCGGCGATTCGGTGAACGTTGCCGCGGCCGCAAAGCCGGCGTGGAAAAATCTTCGCGTCGTCGGAATTATCGCCACCGGCGGCCCTGAAGACGACGCAATTGTGGGGCCGCTTTCCATCGCGCAAGAACTTTCCGGAAAGCCAGGCCTCTATCGCAAACTTTACGTCCTCGCGCTCACCAAGCCCGAAGACGCCTTCGCCCATCGCGACCCCAAGACGATGGACCAAAAAGATTTCGAGCGTTGGTCCTGTTCGCCGTACGTTTCCTCCATCGCCTATTCCATTCAGCAAGTCCTGCCCGGTTCCGACGTTCGCGTCATCCGTCGCATCGCCGATAGCGAAGGCCAAATCCTCACGCGCGTTCGTTCCTTGCTTTGGCTCGTCACGCTCGCCGCTTTGCTCGCCGCCGCGCTCGCCGTCGGCGCTTCTTCCGCCGCCAGCGTTATCGAGCGCCGCTCCGAACTCGCACTCATGAAGGCGCTCGGCGCCGGCTCGGGCATGGTCGGTTTTCTTCTCGCCGCGGAACAACTTTTATTGGCGTTCGTCGGCGGCACGCTCGGCTACGGCTTCGGCTACGTTCTCGCGCGCATCGTCGGCACAAAAATTTTCGGCGTCCCGCCGCTTCCCTCATTCCTCGTACTCGGCGTCGTTCTCGCCCTCGCTACGGTCGTCACGCTTCTCGGCAGCGCCCTGCCGCTCCGCCGCGCCACGCATTGTGAACCCGCGCCCATCCTCCGAGGCGAATGATGGGCGCAACTTCTGGCAATCGCTCCATGTTTCGTCGCCTTCTCCGCCGCCTCCTCTTCGCCAATCACGGCCGCCTGTTCGTCATTCTTCTCGCACTCTCGGCCGGAGCCGCCGTCTCCGCCGCGCTCCTCAACCTCCAAGTCGACGCCAAGCGCCGCATCAATTCGGAATTTCGCGCTTTTGGTCCAAACGTACTCATTCTTCCAAAATCCTCGCTGGCGTCTTTTGACGCAACGTTTTCCGAATCCACGGCCAAAGAAATTCCCGAAAGTTACCCCGGTGGGCGCGTAACCGTGTCTTCCGCTCTTTACATCGCCGGACGTATTTCCATTTCGCAAACAGGAAAATCGATCTCTGGAATCGTCGCCGGGATTAGGCCTCTTATGTTCCTTAGGATTGCTGTTGCGCCATCAGGGACAGATCCGGGAAAGCCGCCGCTGCCAAACATGCCACAGGGACCTGTCTGTATTTCGGGGCAGAGAATTGCCGCGCGTTTGGGGGTGGAGCAGAACGCGAGTCTCGTCATCACAGACGGCGACCACAGCGAGTCTTGTACCGTTTTCAGTCTTATCCATACCGGTGGAGCGGAAGATGATCGCGTAGAAGTTGAGCTGCACCAGGCGCAGCGCCTGGCCGGTCTTCCCGGCCGGATCAGCGCCATCAGTTTGTACGTTCCAGGCACATCACAGCAGAAGGCTGACTACGTTGCTTCACTTCAAAAACAATTCCCCGACATCGAAGTCCGCCCCCTTCGCCAATTCTCGGAAGCGCAAGCCAAAATCTATTCCCGCATCTCCGGCCTGCTCACCGCCGCCACGGCAATCATTCTCATTCTCACCGCGCTCTGCGTCATGGCCGCCATGACCAATATCGCCGCCGAGCGCCGCAACGACGTCGGCATGATGAAAGCCATCGGGGGCTCTGCCCGCCGCGTGCTCCATCTTTTTGTCACGGAGGCCGTCGTCCTCGGCCTCGCCGGCGGCCTCATCGGCGCCGCCGCCGGCATCGCACTTTCGGTCGTTCTTGGCAAAGCCGTTTTCGGCGTCGCCGCCGCGCCGCGCCTCATCGTGTATCCTATTTGCGTGGCTCTTACCGTCATCGTCGCCATTCTCGGCGCCTATCCGTTGCGCCGCCTGGTGAACGTCCGTCCTGCCACCATCTTTCGAGGTGAGGCATGACGACTCAACCGCTCGTCAATCCGGTCGCCTCCCTGCAGCCCGCGCAGCAAACGCCGCCGCAGGTCGTCCTCGAAAATCTCGTCAAGGAATACGGCACGCTTCGCGCTCTCGGCGGCGTCAGCTTCAACATTCAACCCGGCGAATGGATCGCCCTCATGGGCCCGTCCGGCTCCGGTAAAACCACGCTCATCAATATTCTCGGCGGTCTCGATACCGCCACGTCCGGCCGCGTCACCGTCAATGGCCAGGACATTACACGCCTCGGCGAATCCGATCTTGTTCGCTATCGCGCGGAAAAAATCGGATTCGTCTTCCAGCAGTTTCATCTCGTGCCGTATCTCACCGCGCTCGAAAACGTCATGCTCGCGCAGTATTTCCACTCCGTCACCGACGAATCGCAAGCCGTCGAAGCCCTCCAGCGCGTCGGCCTCGCCGATCGCCTCGATCATCTCCCCGCAAAACTTTCCGGCGGCGAACAACAGCGCGTCGCCATCGCCCGCGCCCTCATCAATCAGCCGAAACTCATTCTTGCCGACGAGCCCACCGGCAATCTCGACGAAGCCAACGAGGAAATCGTCATCAACATTTTTCGCGAACTGCACCAGGCCGGCCACACGATTCTCATGGTCACGCATGACGTGGACATCGCCCGCAACGCCAGCCGCCGCATCGAACTCACCCACGGCCACCTCACGCTCGACACCACTTGCAACTTCCTCGAACAACCCAAGCTCTGCCCGCACGGCAAGCCGTTTCCTTCTTCCGGCTGCTGCTCCACCCTCGACGCCAAATCCTGCAATCCGTAAGCGCGCTCGCCGCGTCTCTGCGGTATCCTTCTTTGTTGGTAGCTACGTCTGCAACTGGAGGTGAGTCATGCGCAAATCCGTCGGCCTCGGCCTCGTGGCGCTCCTTTTCGCAATCCCATCAATCCAAAGCCAAATTGTTCCAAGCTCTCCCGACGAACTTGCTCTCCGCAAGATCGAAGCCGAAACAGCAAAGCTCGAACAGCAAAACAACCATGCGATCGAGAAATTCCTCGCCGACGATTGGGTCTGTGCCGGTTCAAGAGCTTTATCTAAAAAGGAATTCATCGAAAACGTTCGGCGCAATTTCGCCACACATGAAAATGGCGTGAATCCTTACACCATCGAGAAACAGAATATTCAAATCCACCTCTTCGGCGACACCGCCGTCGTGACCTACGTAAAGGAGTATCGTCAGACTCCCGATACCACAAGGTTTTTCAACGAAGACGATACGGACGTATTCACTCGCACTCCCCATGGCTGGCTGTTGCGGTTTACCAAAATCTCCCCCGTGCAGTCGCAATCTGCGTCGAATTGACCAATTCCAACCTCCTCTCCGGCCATATCGCTTCCAATCCGCGAATGACTACGTCAATTCTGCTCACTCACCGTCTCTGCGTTATCATTAGTCTATCTCTGACCGAAGACCGAAGACCGAAGACCGAAGACTGAAGACTGAAGACTGAAGACTGAAGACTGAAGACTGAAGACTGAAGACTGAAGACTGAAGACTGAAGACTGTTTCTCTAATGCCCATCCCACTCCACGCCGGCCGCAAACCCACCAGCGTAAAAGTCCATGTCTCCACAAACGCGGGCGTAGACATCACCTGGGCCGACGGGCACGTCTCTCATTTCGATTTCGTCTATCTCCGCGAAAATTGCCACTGCGCCACTTGCAACGACGAACGCGACAAAAAGAGTTCGCTTGCCGAAGCCTCTCCCGCCTTCGCCTCCTCTCCCGCTCTTCCCATGTTCAAGCCCAAGCCGCGCGCCACCGCCGCCACGCAAGTAGGGAATTACGCCATTCAAATCTCTTTTTCCGATGGACACTCCACCGGCATCTATTCCTACGACCTTCTCCGCTCCATCTGTACCTGCGCGGAGTGCGCCAAATCCGCAGCCGCCAAAGCCTGAATGCTCACTCGCCGCGACTTTGTCATATTGTTGGCGTAATCGCTTGCTCAAGTTGCGCCGCCCGCTCAGCCCTCGCTAGCGATCGCCACCCACGATTCGGCTTTGGCGCATTGCTTCAGCGTGTTGTCATCTCGCGCCGCTTTGTGGAATCCTTTTCTGTCGCTCAACTCTCCATTTCAACGCTCGCGAGGTCAGCCATGTCATGCCATCCCGAATCCCTGAAAAATGTTCCGCTCTTCGCCCTTCTCGATGACGACGAAGCGGCGATTCTCGCCAGCCAGGTCGAGCTCAAAAAATTCGCGCCCCGCGAACGCATCTACAAACTGGGCGATACCGATGGCCATGCTTACGTCATGGTCTCGGGCCGCGTTCGCGTCACCACCGTCGACGAAGATCACCAGGAAGTCGTCGTCGACGAGCCGTCTCACGGCGAATTCTTCGGCTTCGCTTCCATGCTCGAACAAACGCCGCATCAGACCAACGCCGTCGCCCTCGAAGAAACCGAATGTCTCGAAGTCGACCGTACCGACATCATGGTGCTCTTGCAGAAAAAGCCCCACGCCGGCATGGATATGCTCACCGTTCTCGGCCGGCAATTTCACGCCGCGCAGCAGCTCGTGCGCGTTCGCGCCAGTCGCAACCCCAATGAATTGATCGAAAAAGAAGCCACCTTCGGCGAACGCATCGCCGACTCCGTCGCGGGATTCGGCGGTTCCTGGACTTTCATTCTCACGTTTCTTGGAGTCCTGGTTTTTTATTCCGCGTTGAGCATCGGCATGGGTGGGAAATCCTGGGATCCCTATCCCTTCATTCTTCTCAATCTGTTTCTCTCCATGCTCGCCGCCATCCAAGCGCCCGTCATCATGATGAGTCAGAATCGCCAGGACACCAAAGACCGCCTCCGCAGCGAACTCGACTTCGACGTCAATCGCCGCGCCGAATCCGAAATTCAAGGCCTCGCTCGCAAACTAAATCATCTCGGCGAACATATCGACGACCTCGAAGATCTCATCCGCGGAAAAATTTCCGGCGGTGCGGGCACGTCCGCACCGCATCAGCAATGACTCCGCGCGGCGGCACGTAATCGTCTCCAAATCGCACTTTCCTTTTCCTTCCATTCGCGCTGCCGGATTCGCATTCCCGCTTCGCCTTCAAACTTCGCACCGCGAAATCCTTGCCTCGTCCTAGAACTGCCAAATCGCGCTTCTCCATAGGCTCACCGCTTTTTCTATTGCCAAAAAGACAAACCTACCGCTACAGTGAACGCCACCTCCCATTTTGAATCCTTGGAGGCCGACCCTCGATGCCCAAGCCCGATCCTCGCTGGCTCACTGCGCAGGAAGCTGCCGCTATTCTTGACTCCACCAGCGCCGAAGTCTGCCGCCTTCTCAAGCTCGGCCGCTTGACCGGCGTAAAACGCAAACAACCCGGTCGCGCCGGCAAAGCGCAATGGCTTGTGAATCCGCGTTCCATCGTTCGCGAAAAAAAACGTCTCGCAAAGGCCTGAACTCCCGGCGCATGACCCAATAGCGGCGCTAATTTGACGCCATTCAATCTAACGTGCCGTCACTCGCTCTCTGTTTTTTTAGCCTCACATTCGATTTGGCTTTTTCGGCAACGCCAACGCCAGCATCGCCGACACGAATAGCGATATTCCTCCCGCCGCCAGTCCTCCGTACAAACTCCCCGTCCGTTGGCTTATCCATCCCGCTGCATACGGCCCCACCAATCCCGCCGCGTTCGCGATGGAACTCGTCAGTCCAAGCCCCGCCGCCACCGCCGAGCCCGTCAACAATTCGCTCGGCAGCGAGTACGCCGGCCCGTATACGCTGTACATTCCCGCCACGGCCAATCCCAACAGTGCGATCGTCGTCGCAATCGAGTGCGGCGCGCCCAGAATTGCCATGGCGGTCCCCGCACACACCGCCGGAATAACCGCATGAAACTTTCGTTCGCGCCGACGGTCCGAACTTTGCGATACCGCCACCATCGCCACCAGCCCCGCCGCATGCGGAATCATCACCAGCAAACCCACCACCGTGTTCGAAATTCCGTGCGCGACGAATTTGATGAATTGCGGCATCCAGAACGTCAGCATGTACACGCCGCAATTCGTCGCAAACACGATCAGTCCCGCGTGCCACACTCGAAATATCGCCAAAGCCTGCAGCGTTCCAATTGGCTTTGCCTCTCGCTTTTCGTGCGCTTCGCGTTCGAGCTCCGCTCGTATCCAATCTTTTTGCTCATCGCTCAAAAATTTCGCGTCGCTGGGCTTGCTCGGCAAAATAAAATACGTCGCGATGCCAAACAAAATGGCCGGCAACCCTTCCATGACCAGCAGCCATCGCCAGCTCGGCCAGTGCATCCAGTGAACGTGATCCAGAATCCATCCCGAAAGTGGCGCTCCAATCATGTTGCTCGCCGGCAAACCAGCCAGAAACAGCGCGATGCACTGCGCCTGTTCCCGCTGCCGGAACCAATACGTCAGATAAAGCGCCACACCCGGAAAATATCCGCCTTCCGCCAATCCCAGCACAAACCGAAGCGCGTACAACTGCTGCACCGAGTGCACCAGTCCCATCATCAGCGCCAGCGTTCCCCACGCAATCAGAATGATCGTGATCCAAATCCGCGCGCCGAATCGGTGCAGCATCAGGTTGCTTGGGATTCCCGAAAGCACGTACCCAAAAAAGAAAACGCCCGCCACGAATCCAAACTGCTCGCTCGTAATCGCCAGATCCTTGTTCATCGTCAGCGCGGCGATGCTGATATTCGAGCGGTCGATGAATGAAATTACGTAAAGTAAAAACAAAAAGGGAAGCAGCCGCCATTGCAGCTTCCGGATCAGTTTGACTTCGAAGGAATGGGCGCCGTTCGCGTCGCTCGGCATTCGTTTCCTAGCGCAACCCTTCTCTGCACTTCGCCGCAATCATTGTGATGTCGTCCTGATGTTCCCGCGGGCTCGACCGTTGCACTTCTTCCCCAGGGATTATATGCCCGAAGTGGAAAAGTCCGAACGCACACCCCAACCGGTGCGCCGACTGCGAGCCACTGGCCGCTTACGCTCAACAACTTTTTCTTCTTCGGCCTTACACGCTCTTCAGCGCCGTCAGCAGGTTCGCGCCGTTGGGCACTCCCCATCCGGTCACGGCGTCAAATCCCGCCTTCGCTCGATAGCCTTTTCCCGGCTGTGGATGCGATGCGTTATTCCCCGTTGCAATGTCTCGTGAACCGGCCGCGCCTACCGTCGCGCCGCTCGGTGTCTTCGTGTAGAGCAGTGGAGTCACAAACCGTTGCTGCTTCGCCGCCGGCAAACTTGCATTCACGCGTGCCAGCAACGCCGCCCACAGTGGCGCCGAAGCGCTCGTTCCGCCGTTCGGTTGCGCCTTTCCCAAAAAAATCAAATCGTACAGCGGCTCCCCCGCCAGCGCGGATACGTCCGGCATCACTCGGCCGTCAATGCTTCCTTTGTTCAGCGAAGTCACCTTCACGTTTTGCCACGTCGGCCGTGCGAACAGCGTGCTCACTCCGCCTCCGCTCGACCCGCCGCCGTTTCCCGTCCGCCGTCCCGGCGATTCCCACCAGGTTACTTCTTGCACCGCGCTGCTTGTCCCTTGCAGCATCGTCCCGCCGACGCTCAGCGCAAACGGGCTCACACTCGGAAAGTCCACATGCGCCTTTCCGTCGTTAATCTGATCGCCGGACCCGTCGTCTCCCGACGAGATGCACGTCGTAATTCCCAGCAGCCTCGCCGTATTCAGCCGGTCGTTGATCGCCGAAATGGCGCTCCCCGACCAGCCGGGGTCGTCTTCCGCCAGTCCCCAGCTGATGGAAAGCACCGCGGGCTTCGCCGCAATCACCGTGTTCAGCAGGTCCACCCAGCCCTTCTGATCGAACGTCGAAAAATAAACCGAAATGTTTGCCTTCGGACACAAGCCCGCGATCACTTGCACATCCATCATCACTTCGATGCTCGTATCCAATTGATCCATCCGCTGTTGTTTCGGCAAGGCAAGGATCTGCTGCAAGGTGAACGCCGGCGCGTCCACCGCAATCGCCCGTATGTTTGGCACCGGACGCCCAAACTTGTTGCAATACGCCGTTGCGTCATCCGCGAAATATCCGCCGCCAAATTCCGCAATCGCAATCTCTTGTCCCGCTCCATCGCCCGGTGGAAAGTTGTACCGTTGCTCCAGGTCGGCTGGTCCCAATGGCGATAGGCTCGTCGCCGCGCTCGCGCTGCTCGTGGCCGCACGCTTCCGTCTCGCCATTCGCCGCTGATCCAGCCCGAATACTCCCGTCACGATTCCTTTCAGCTCATTCGGAATCATGATCGTCCCCTGCCGTCCCCGGTAATCGCCTTGCACCGCCGAATGCATCAGCACCATTCCCGGTTTGAACGCCGCCTCCATCGCTTTTACCGATCCGCTTACCCGCATGCTGCGGCTCGGCAGCGAAACATCCTCCACTTTCAATCCGTATTTTTTCAGCGAATTCTCGACCTTGTCTGCGTCTTCTCGATTCGTGCTGAATTTTTGCGCCAGCTCGGCCGGCGTCAATCTTTCGCCCACATATTCGTCCGCGCCGGGCAGTTTCGGTCCCGCCAATCCCAGTGTCACTTCCATCCGCTGGCTGGAGTCGATTTCTCCGATTTTTGTCGCGTTCGGGTCTTTCCCTCTCTTGCTTCCGGGTAGTGCAACGTGCGATTTCTTTGCCATCTGTTTTCTCCTACTGGGGAGAGTTCAGTTTTAGGCAACGTAGCAGATTCATTAGTCGGCCTCAATCTTTAACTTTTATTTCTTCTCATGTTGTCCCTCGCGAGCCGCGTGGCGCTTCATTCGGGTTTATCCGGTCATTCATCCATCGGTCAGGCAAGAAAAATCGGCATTTTTCCGCGCACACGGGCGCCGTCGGCCGGAACTGCTCCGGTCTCCCTTCTTCCTCCGTCCGTGAAGAAGGTTCGTAAAGAACTTTAGTTTTGCCAGTTCACGGTTACAAATCCGGTCCCGCTCGTCGGCACCGTATACGAATGATTCGCTCCATTTTCCCAGGTCACCGTTCCGTTCGCGGCAATCTTGATGAACTTGAATTGCACCGTCGCCCCCGCCGGCAGGGATGTGTTCAAAAACCAGTTCGGATAGTTCGGGTCGAGCATCGGTCCAACCGCCGTATCAAACGTCGTTCCCCAATTTCCCAGCTCAACCGTGCTTCCCGTCAAAAAAATGTAGTCGCCGGTTGTTGTCGGGGTCGCGTTGTTCACCGTGAAGGTCACCGGAATCAGTTGCGCCGTCAGCACCGTGAATTGAATCGTATTGGCCGCCGTTCCCGAGCTGTTTTCGAGTTGCACGGAATAGACACCGTTGCCCGTGCTTGGCACCGTAAACGTCACCGCACTGTCCGACCACGATGAAATCGCCGCCGCCGCCGTTCCAAACAAAACAGACCCGCTTGCCGTTCCGAATCCCTTTCCGGCCACGGTCACTTTCATTCCCGCTTGCCCCACCGTCGGCCCGATCGATCCCACTTCCGGCGCCGCCGGCGTTCCCACCGCTTGCCAAACCGCAACTGTGTGCGCCGGCAGCGTGAAATTGTTGGCGGGATTATTTCCGCCGCTCCCCGCGCCCACCGTCAGGCTCGCTCCGCCCAAAAGCCCGCCCAAATAATCGCCGTAGGTTCCCGCCGGCAGCGCCGTCAGCAGTCCCGAAATCGCGTACCCGGTCGTGTCATTCTTGTTGATCGCCACCAGCACCACGTCATTGAAAAATTTCCGCTCGTAAATATAGACGTCGTTGTTGATCCACCGCTGCTGAAACCCTCCATAACCCAGCCCGTCGTTGTTCTGCCGCAGCGTGGCCAGCTTGTTAATCAGTTGATACGCCGTGGTTGTCGTGCTGAACGAGCTCATCCATACGCGATTGTACGGATCGTTCCCGTTGTTCGTGTCGTTGTGCAGATATTGCTCGTCTCCGTATAAAATCACCGGAATCCCCCGGCAGGTTAGCAGGAACGCCATCGCTTCGTGCAGCCGGCTGGTATTGTTGTTCAGCGTCAGCAGGCGCGACTCATCGTGGCTGTCGAAAAAGGTCACCAGGTCCGTGTTCCACGAAAAATTCGCATTCTCCGTTGCAATCACTCCGTCCAGTTCCGAAAAATTCGCGTTGCTGGCGAAAACATCTCGCGCCGCCCCGTTGATCCCAAAATCCAGCTCGCTGATTCCGCTCTTGTCGGCGAACTTGTACGCGTCGTGATAAAGCGCGTCTCCCGGATTGTTGTTGAACCATTCTCCAAACAGGAAACTCGGCGCCTGCGTGAACACCGCATTCGCCAGCGAGTATTCCCATCCCCACGTCACGTGCTTGATCGCATCTAGCCGGAATCCGTCCGCGCCATGCGTCTGAAATTGATGTATCGCCGTCTTCAAATAATTGTCGATCGTCGAATTCTCCTGGTTCAAATCCTCCAGCCCCGCCAGCGTGTAGTATTGCAACTGATAGCGGTCGTTGAAGTCCGAAATATTGGGGTTGTGATGGAAATATCCGTTGGGATCGTTGCTGTCCGAAGCCATGAACGCGCCGTTGTTGTAAAGCGCGCCGAATTCTCCTCCCCCGTTGAAGTTCGAATGATTGTTCGCCCAGTCCACGATCACCTTGATCCCGTTCGAATGCGCCGCGCTGATTAAATTGTCAAACGCCGTCCAGGAATTCGTGCTCGACCCGAAATGTTCTTCCACCTTCATGAAATCCCGCGCGTCGTATCCGTGATACGGCGCGGAAATCGGCGAGCCGCTATTCATGTTCAAATTCTCGTTATCCACCGTCGGCGAAATCCAGATCGTCGTCACTCCCATGCCCTTCAGGTACGCAATCTGTTGTTGTATTCCCGCCAGGTCGCCGCCCCAATAGGCAAACCAGTTCGTCTTCGTCGAATCGAAAAGTCCCGAACTCTGCGATGGATTGTCGTTCGTCGCGCCCCCGTTGAAAAAACGGTCGGTCACAATCTGGTAGATCACCTGCTTCTTGAAGTCTTGCGCCGCGGCCGTTCCCGCAACGGCAAAAAACAACCACGCAAACACAAACGTAAAGTTCACTTGCAAGGTTTTCATGGGGGCCTCATTCCGTACCGCTTGTGGATTTTTTCTGCGCTGCAGCTTGGGTGGGAGTGCGACCTGCTGTAGCCCGGCGAACAGCCTTGCATCCTAGGCTTCCGCTTTATCCTTGTCAATGCGGTTACGTAGCCAACCGTCAACCGCGTCGCCGTCCCCCGCTCGGTCCTTCCGCATACATTCCGATGCGCTCGTTTTCCTCCGCAACCCGCCATAAAAACACATCGGCCCTTTACTAGACTTCCCTCGCCAAATTTGCGAGCATTAAAGTCTGCTGGTCTGAACACCCATACATGAGCACGATTCCCAATACCCCTGCCGCCCAGGGTGGGCGCGCCAACGCGGTTCCGCGCGTCATTGTCGCCACCACCGCTCTCCTCACCTTCATTTCTTTCTGGAAGGCCGCGGCAATCGTTCTCAACGACCTCGCTTCTTCCGCCTACTACGCCGGCGGCGAAGCCGAAGGCTTCATCGGCAAGACCGCTCCCTGGTTCATCCTCGCCATCATGATCTTTTCGTACGCCGTTCGCGCGGTGTACGTCGAAAGCTGCAGCATGTTCGTTCGCGGCGGGGTCTATCGCGCCGTCAAGCAATCTCTCGGCGGCGGCCTCGCCAAATTTTCCGTCTCCGCCTTGATGTTCGATTACATTCTCACCGGCCCCATCAGCGGCGTCGCCGCGGGCCAGTATCTCAGCGGACTTCTCGACGAACTCGGCCTGTATTTCCACCTCACAAGGAGCCATTTCTCTACGGGCACCACCGGCCTCATCGCCGCCTCCTTCGCCATCATCGTCACCGCCTATTTCTGGTGGGAAAACACCAAGGGCATCCCGGAGTCCAGCGAAAAAGCCCTTCACATCATGAAGCTCGTCACCGTCATGGTGGTCATCCTCATCGGCTGGTGCATTTACACCGTCATCGTTCGCCATTCCTCGCTGCCGCCGCTTCCGTATCCCCAAAATCTAAATCTCTCCAAAGAAGCGCTCGGCTGGCTCGTTCACAGCCCTTTGCCTCACATGTTCGGCGTCATCGCCATCTTCATCGCTCTCGGCCACTCCGTCCTCGCCATGAGCGGAGAAGAATCTCTCGCCCAGGTCTATCGCGAAATCGAGCATCCGAAACTTCCCAATCTCAAAAAAGCCGGCCTCGTCATCTTCATTTACAGCCTGGTCTTCACTTCGCTCGTTTCCTTCTTCGCCGTCATGATCATCCCGGACAACGTCCGCAAGGATTTCCTCGAAAATCTCATCGGCGGCCTCGCCATGAATCTCGCCGGCCCGTTCCTCTTGCGCCTTGTCTTTCACGTTTTCGTCGTCGTCGTCGGCGCGGTCATCCTCGCCGGCGCCGTCAATACCGCCATCGTCGGTTCGAACGGCGTTCTAAATCGCGTTTCCGAAGACGGCGTTCTCAGCGAATGGTTCCGCCAGCCTCACCCTCGCTTCGGCACCAGCTATCGCATCATCAATATCGTCGTCATCCTGCAGATCGTCACCATCATGATCAGCCGCGGCGACGTCACCTTCCTCGCCAACCTTTACGCCTTCGGCGTCATCTGGTCGTTCGCCATGAACGGCCTCGCCGTCCTCGTCCTTCGTTACACCAAACCCGGCCACCGCGATTTTCAGGTTCCGCTCAACTTCACCTTCCGCGGCGTACAGCTTCCTCTCGGTCTCGCTCTCATCACGCTCACCCTTCTCGCCATCGCCGTCATCAACCTCTTTACCAAACCCGTCGCCACCATGGCCGGCGGCGCATTCTCCATTCTTCTCTTCATCGTCTTCACCATCTCGGAAAAACGCTCGCGCCCCGCCGGCTCTGCGCACATCGAGATGGATCAGTTCAATCTCGAAATTGAAGGCGAGCTCACGCCCGAATCCGTCGGCACCAAACCCGGCAACATCCTCGTCCCCATCAGCAATCAGTTCAATCTCTACCATCTTTCCAATGTTCTCGACCGTCTCAAGCCCGGTCGCCGCGACGTCGTCGTCCTTCACGTCCGCATCTTGCGCCGCGCCGCTTCCGGCGAACAGGAGCTCGACGCCGATCAGCTCTTCGGCAGCATCGAACAGCAGCTCTTCACGCAAGCGCTCAGCTTGTCCGAAAAACGCGGCAAATCCATTCGCCTCGCCGTCGTCGCCGCCAACGATTTGTGGGACGGCATTCTTCGCGCCGGTCAAAGCCTGCAATCCTCCACCATCGTCGCCGGCTCTTCCAGCCATTGGCAAAGCGAAGAACAAGCCCGCCAGATTGGCGAAGCCTGGGAACACCTCGGCGATCCCAAGCCGCAATTCAATCTCGAAATTCATCTCCCCACCGGCGACAAGGTTTTCAAAGTCCTCGGCCCTCACGCTCCCAATCTCACCGCCAACGAAGTCAATCTCTTGCACCGCCTCTGGCTCCGCTTCAGCGATCTCGTTCAGCCCGAAGAGCTGCACCATCACGATGTCGTCCACTTTGCCCTCGAGGAATTGCAAAACGATCTCGACGCCGGCAAGGAAGAAGAACTCCTCAATCGTCTTCGCGCGCATCTCGCCGCCAACCGCAACAAAAAGAAAACGCCGCCCGTCTAATTTCGTCAGGCGGCGTTCCTCGATTTTTTTGTACGCCCGCTTTCGTCCGGCGTGCCCCGTCTCTTCTTCTCCGTGCTCTCTGTGTCCTCTGCGTTAAAAAATACCTTTTCCCACGCTGCGACCCTGCAAATCTTCGTCTGGTTTCCTTCACATCACAATTTTCTGCTTCCTACAATTGCGACGTGCAATGCCCGCATCGCTTCGCCGCCAGCGGAATCGCCATCGCGCATTGCGGGCAATCTTTCGTTGTCGGCGCGGCCGCCGGTTTCACCGTCCACCGGTTCACCATTCTCACCACCACAAAAATCGCAAACGCCACAATCAGAAAATTGATCACCGTGTTGATGAAGTTTCCGTAGTTCAGCGTCGGCGCGCCCGCCAATTTAGCCGCTGCAAGCGTCTCGTAACTCTTGTCGCTCAGGTTCACAAACTTGCTCGAAAAATCCACGTGTCCCACCAGCCGCCCGATCGGCGGCATGATCACATCTTCCACCAGGGACGACACGATCTTTCCAAACGCCGCTCCGATGATCACCCCCACCGCCAGATCCAGTACATTGCCCCGCATCGCAAATTCTTTAAATTCTTTCAGCATGTTGGCTCTCTTTCTCGTGGCGCGTTCCACTTTGGCCGGGTTCCCTAATTTCGCCGAGAGACTAACACAATTGCCACCAGCCCCCGCAACACGAATAAGCCTCCCACCGCCGCAAACAGCGGCGTCACCCATTCGAACGCCACTCGCGTCAGCGCCAGCATCAATCCGCCCGCCAGCACCAACGAACTTCCTCCCACTCGATCCACCCAGTACGTTCGCAATCCCCTCGCTCGAAAAAAAGTAATCGCGCCCCAAACCATCAACAACACTCCCACCATCAGCCACGTGCTCGCGTGCCGGTCCGGTATCTTGTGGCTCACCAGCGCCAGCCACAAAATAAATCCTCCCAGCATCGCCACAATCGCTTCAATCAATTGTCGTAGTGGAACCGCCATGAGCGTAGCTCTCTCTAGTAACGCAGACTTCCGTCAGTGGACGGACTACCCCATACCTAAACGAATCCGATACACGCTAAACACATCTCCGCCAGTAGCGTAGGCACTCTTGCCTGCGCTCCGACGATCTAGAACCAAATGTGAATTCACGATCGTTGCCGGAACTCCCAACTCTCCCGGCTTTTTACGCCACTCGCTCAATCTTCACTTTGTTAATCGTCACCGCGCTTCGCGGACGGTCGCTCGAATCCCGCGCCACTTTCGAAATCTTGTCCGCCACGTCTTGCCCTTCCACCACTTCGCCAAAAATCGTGTGCCGGTTATCCAGCCACGGCGTCGCCGCCACCGTAATAAAAAATTGGCTTCCGTTCGTTCCCGGCCCCGCGTTCGCCATCGAAAGTTTTCCCTTCGCCGAATGTTTCAGCGAAGGATGAAACTCGTCCGCGAATTTGTACCCCGGCCCGCCCGTCCCCGTCCCCTGCGGGCATCCGCCTTGAATCATAAAGTCCGGTATCACGCGATGAAACACCAGCCCGTCGTAGTACGGCCGCTTTTCCTTCGCGCCCGTCCGCTCATTCGTAAATTCCTTCGTCCCTTCGGCGAGCCCCACAAAATTCGCCACCGTGTTCGGCGCCTCTTTCTCCAGCAACCGAATCACAATATTTCCCTGCGTCGTCTCAAATATCGCGTACGTTCCCGCTGCCCGTCCCATCGTTTCTCCTTTTTCTTAACGCGTCTTCATCCTACACGACCCGCTTTCCTCTTGCCACCGCGCCTTCCTCGCCGCAGAATTTCCTCAGGTTCATTTTTCAGCACGTTCCCCTTAACCCAAGTACCTTATCCATCTGTGAAACCTTATACTGAACCTTCGCTTCGGGCGCTCCCTCTGCACTTCGCCCGTCCGGGCCCACCCTTCCGTGCCGAACTCGTTTCACCCCCGGGCCCCAACGCTCAACTTTACGGATTGATTCTCTTGGAGGGTGCGAACCGTGTTGACTTCGTCCGTCGCCGACCCTGGCCTCCCGCCGGATAAGCGGATGGCCAAAATCGGCGCGTTCAGTCTTTGTTCCGCCGCTTTGTTGCTCTGGTTCTTCTCTCGTTTTGTTTTTTCCTCGAATTTTCTTCCGCACTGGTATTGCTACGTCGGCAACACGCGTCTTGTCTGGACAAATGTCGTCGCCGATCTTCTCATCGGCGTCTCCTATGTCGTCATTTCTTGCACGCTCGCCCTTCTCGTGCGCCGCGCCGGCTCCGGCTTGCCCTACCAGGGTTTTTTCTGGGCCTTTGGCCTTTTTATTGTCAGTTGCGGTGCCACCCATTTCATGGAAGTCGTCACCATTTGGAAGCCCGTCTATTGGTTTTCCGCTTTTGTCAAAATCGTCACCGCCGCGGCTTCTGCCGGCACCGCCGTCGTTCTCGTCCTCGCCATTCCAGAGATTCTCGCCTTTATTCGCACTGCTCGTGAATCCGCCGCTCGCGCCGGCAACGAAAAATTTCGCGCCCTCGTCAATGCCGCTCCCCTCGCTGTCTACAGTGTCGACCGCCACGGTGTCGTAACCTCCTGGAACGCCGGCGCGGAAAAAATCTTCGGCTTCACCGCCGTCGAGGCCCTCGGCCACGCCAATCCCACCGTTTCTCCCGAACTCCTCGCCGAACATCGCTCGCTCCTTGAAAGAGCTTTGTCCGGGGAAGTCATTCGCGGATTCGAAACCACGCGTCAATGCGCCAATTCTTCCACCATTCCCGTCAGCATTTACGCTGCCCCGCTCTACGACGCCCAGGGTACCGTCGACGGCGTGATGTCGGTCGTCGAGGATATCAGCGAAGCCAAGCGCCTCGCTTCTCAAATCCGCCAGTCGCAAAAGCTCGAAGTTCTCGGTCGCCTTGCCGGCGGCGTCGCTCACGACTTCAATAACATGTTGATGGTTCTCGATGGCTCCACCGAGCTTCTCGATCGCTCCCTTCCCGCCGATGCCGACGCTCGTATCTATCTCAATCAGATCCAGCGCACCTCATCCAAAGCTGCCGCGATCACCAAGCAGCTTCTCGCCTTCAGCCGCAATCAGGTCGTCGAATTTCGCCCCATGGATCTGCATGCGGCGCTCGCCGAAATCGAATTCATGTTGCCGCGCCTCCTCGGCTCCGACATCGAACTTTCCTTCAACCACGCCGCCGCCCATTCCTGGATTCACTCCGACCCCGGTCAGATCGAACAGATTCTTGCCAATCTCGCAATCAACGCCCGCGACGCCATGCCTCGCGGCGGCCGCCTCTCCATCTCCACGCGCAATCTCTCAAGCCCTACGCATCCGGAGAATGGCTCCTCGGCAATTTCTCCTTGGGTTGTTCTCGAGGTCGCGGACAACGGTTCCGGCATGGACGAAAAAACGCGCGCGCAAATCTTCGAGCCCTTTTTCACCACCAAGGCGCCGGGCAAGGGCACCGGCCTCGGTCTTGCTTCCGTTTATGGCATCGTCACGCAGTCCGGCGGACACATCGAGGTTCATTCGGCGCCGGGGCAGGGCACTCGTTTTGAAATCTTTTTCCCCGTCGATCGTTCTCCTCGCGAAGCCCAATCCCCGCCCGCGGAAACCGAGCATCCCGAATCCTCCCCCACCGCCGCGATTCTTCTGGTTGACGATGAAGCCGCTCTTCGCCACGCCGTCGCCGAAGTTCTTCGCCAAACCGGTTACACCGTTTTGGAGGCGGAAAGCTCACTGGGCGCTCTCGCTCTCGCGCAATCTCATCCCGGCGTCATTTCCGTCTTGCTCACCGATATCGTCATGCCCGGCCTTCGCGGCACGGATTTGGCCGCAAAGGTTCGCACCGTTCGCCCCGGCATCAAGGTCATCTACATGTCCGGCTACGCCGAAGGCATTTCCGAAATGCAGGTTCCCGACGACGCTCAATATCTTCAGAAGCCCTTCCGCTTCGCCACCCTCCTCAATCTTCTTCGCCTCACCCTCGCCAAGCGCTGATAGGTGTGTGCCTCCCGTCCGATTGTTTTATGTAGGGCCAGCCGGCACTCATCGTGAGTCCGCCCCTCTTGCCATTTCTTCCCGCTTCCCTTCGCTCTCCGCGCCTCTGTCTTAATTCCTTCTTCTGTTGGTTCTTTCCTCTCGCTGCTTCGTTCCGCTTTTCTCTCTCTGTGTTCTCTGTGACTCTGTGGCTAATCCCTTCTTTTGTTCGTTCTTTCTTCTCTTTCCTTCGCCGCTTTTTCCTCTCTCTGTGTTCTCTGTGGCTCTGTGGCTAATCCCTTCATTTGTTCGTTCTTTCTTCTCTTTTCTTCGCCGCTTTTTCCTCTCTCTGTGTTCTCTGTGACTCTGTGGCTAATCCCTCTTTCCTTTCTAAGGCAATGCCGCCACCAGCTCGCTCACTCGCGCATTATCCCCAAACGTCGCGCTCCGATGCGCAAACCGGTCCACATCCCCCGGCCCAAACACAAAACTCCCGCCCAGTTGAAACGGATTCCTTCCGAGCTTGTGTTGCCGGTGTCCCGCTTCGCGTGCCCGGCCGCGCGCTTCGAAATTTTCTCGCTTCAATAAGTGAAAGATATTTGCCGATTCCAGCTCCAGCGCGTCGTACGCCTTCTTCTTCTCGTCGATCAAAAGCGGAAACGCGATCCCCGTCTCTTCTCGAAATTGTTTCGCATACTGCGCGTCACCCAGGCTCACCGCCGCGAGCGCCGCTCCCTTCGCTTGAAACTCCCGTTCATGCGCGCGCAACTGCGCGACGTGTTCCCGGCAGAAAATTCAACCGTAATGCCGCAAAAAAACCACCACCGCCGCCTGCGTCGCCCACAGCGACCCCAGCCGTATCTCTTTTCCATCCGCGTCCGGCAGCACAATCATCGTCAGCCGGCTGCTCAGTGTCCCTTCCATAAGCCCTTCTTTCTCACTTTTTCGTTTCCAGTGTACCGGCGAACTTCTTCTTCGCCGCTTCTTCTCCGCGCATCTTACTTTAATGCAGCCTCCACCTCTCGCCCTTCTTGCAAAGGCACGATATATCGCATCCTCTTCATTGTGAATTCCAATCGCCTCGATCCGCAGTTGTAGTGGCCGGTCTTCAGACCGGTTCTTTTTCCCTCCGTCTTTTTCCTTCCGTCTTTCTCTTTCCGTCTTTTTCCCTCTGTCCTCACTCTGGACCAAACCCACAACATCCCAAGAAAACTACACACGGAAGCGCGACAAAATTTAGCCCAGCGCGCAAGCGCTGAGGAAGTAGAACCAAAACAGCCTCCGAGCTCCGTAGGAGCGACAAAATTTAGCCCAGCGCGCAAGCGCTGGGGAAGAAGCTTGAGTGCAGCGTCTAGGTCTATTCTTGGACAACGGGGAGAGCCGCGACATTTTCCGCTTTGAGTCCTTCGAGACCGGCGTAACGCGCGGCTTGCCAGTCGTGGCCAGTCACGGCGTCGCGAAATCGTTCTTCCACGCATTCCTCAATCAGGATGTGCATCTAACTTCGTGCGAGCAGCACGCCGGCGGAATGCGCAAGCCTTTTTGCTCGCTGACCGTCTCAAATCAATTTGCGGGAAAGTCAACAACCGTCAGCCGGTTTCTCTGTGCTCTCCGTGCGCTTCACTCTGTGCCCTCTGTGTTAAGCCTCTGTCTTCTTCCGTAGAATTATCGCGCCGTTCGAATGATGCAAACAAAGTACTGTTACTTGACAAGCCATCATTCTGGTGATATACTTCCCCGTGAGATCTCACCCCAACTCGCCTAACCCCTGTAGTTTCTGCACTTACACATTCCGCGCCAATAACCCTCTTTCTTTTCAACATTTACAAGATTTCTCCGATCTGTTCATTCCAAAGCCACTTAAACCCCCTTTAAAATCAACACTTACAAGCCATGCCTTGCTAACCCCCGCAGAATCAACACTTACAAAAAACAGGGGGAGGGGGGTGGGGTGATTATGGTTAACCAAATATCCGCTAAAGGGTGCTTGTCCGGGCCGGCCAACAAGGAGCCGATTCACCTCCGCGAACATTGCCCGCGCGCCCAAGAACGTGTACGCTTTCGCCCGCGAAGGGGAGGGAACCATGACCGATCGGCGTGAATTCTTGCAAGGGGCAGTGGCCAGTGCAGCGGGCCTTTCCATCGCCGCACTGCCCGTTCCGAAGTGGATGGCGGCGGAAGACTTCGGCAGCATCCGCGCCGAAATCGAAAAGCGCCACGACGAATCCGTCAAGCGCCTCCAGAACTGGATCAAGCTCCCCAGCATCGCCGCGGAAAATCGCAACATGAGCGAAGGTTGCGAACTCATGATGGAAATGCTTCGCGAAGCCGGCTTCGGCATGGTCAGAAAGATGCCCACCGACGGCCATCCCGGCGTTTTCGCCACGCTCGATGCCGGCGCGCCAAAAACCGTCGGCCTCTATTTCATGTACGACGTAAAGCAGTTCGACCCCAAGGAATGGTCCTCGCCGCCGCTCGATGCCGCCCTCATCGACCGTCCCGGCGTCGGAAAAATCCTCATGGGCCGCGGCGCCGTCAACCAAAAAGGACCGGAAGCCACCTTCCTCGCCGCGCTTCACGCAATTCGCGGCGCCGGAAAAAAACTCCCCGTAAATTTCGTTTTCGTCGCCGAAGGCGAAGAAGAGATCGGTTCGACGCACTTCACGCAAGTCGTCCGCCAGCCGGAAGTTCTCGAAGCTTTCCGCAAGTCCATCGGCGTGTACATGCCCTCCGCATCGCAAGATTTGGACGGCACCGTCCTGACGACTTATGGCGCAAAAGGCGTCATCGAACTCGAACTCGTCTCCAGCGGCGAAAAATGGGGACGCGGCCCCCGGCGCGATGTTCATTCCAGCAACAAGGCGCGTCTTGATTCTCCCGCGTGGCATCTCGTCGAAGCGCTCGCCACGCTCGTTTCGCCCGATGGACAGGATCCCGCAATCGACCACTTCGCCGACAAAGCCCGTCCCATCAGTGACGCCGAAAAGAAAATGATTGCCACCGCCGCAAAGCGCCTGAATGAAGAAACCACAAAAAAATCCCTCGGCGTACAGCACTGGCTTCACGATGTGAATTTTGAGGAAGCGCTCCAGCTTCTCTCTTCGCGTCCAACCGTGAACATCGAAGGTCTCGTCGCCGGCTACACCGGCCCCGGCGGAAAAACCGTTCTCCCCGGCCGCGCCGTCGCAAAAATGGATTTGCGTCTCGTTCCCGACATGAAAGCCAAGGAAGCCGCCGAATCGCTGAAAGCGCATCTCGCGAAGCGCGGCTTCGGCGACATCGAAGTCAACGTCACCGGCGGATACGATCCAACCAGCACTCCCGTTGACGCGCTCATCGCACGCGCGGAAAAATCGGTTTGCAATCGTTCTGGCATCGAACCGATCGAGCTGCCGCGTTCAGCCGGTTCCTGGCCCGGCTACGTCTTCACCGGCGAGCCTCTCAAAATGCCCGCCAGCCACTTCGGCCTCGGCCTCGGCCATGGCAGCGGTGCGCACGCTCCCGACGAATATTATTTGATCGAATCCGCAAATCCGAAGGTTCGCGGCATGGACGGCGCCGCCTTGTCTCACGTGGAATACCTGTACGAATTGGCGGCAATAAGTTAGGAGGCATTTCGCGCCTTTTTTTGAACCAATCCCAACCCGTTCACCTTGGCAGCTCTTCAGAAGGTCGGGGCTTCAGCCCCGGCGCACAAAGCCGGCTAAGCCTAGGCTTAAGCTCCTGAAGCGACGGCCATAGATCAGGCACTTGGGCGGTTCAGAACGGAGGCGGGACAGGTCGAAAAAAAAAACGAATCATGTTTGCTCTCAGCCATCTCTATTATCCTTGGGGCTTCATCGTCCAGATCGTCGCCCTGATCCATTTCTTCCGGCGCCGCCCGGAGGGCTATTGGTTTTACATCATCGTTTTCGGCGGCTTCGTTGGCTCCGCCGCGTACCTGGTGCTCGAAGGAATCCCCGACCTGGGTCTTTTGCGCGGCGTATTCCAGGGCTTCGGCCGCCGCACCAGAATTCAAAAACTCGAAACCGACATTCTCGACAATCCTTCCGCCGCGAATTTCGAAGAGCTTGGCGAAATGTATCTCGACGAAAAAAAGTTTGAAAAATCGCGCGAAGCGTTTACAAACGCGATTGCCGCGCGCAGCGATTCGCCGCACACATTTTATCTCCGAGGAAAAGCGTCAGTCGGCTTGCACGATTTCGCCGGCGCAATTCCCGACTTGGAAATTGCCGTCCGCAGCGACCACAAATTCGATTACTACCGCGCCGCCGCGATTCTCGCAAACGCGTACGCCGAAACCGGAGATTACGCGCGAGCGGAAACCATGTTCGCCGAGCCCGTTCAATTCACCAACACCCCGGAAACGCTTTACAATTACGCGCGATTTTTGAAACTTGCCGGAAGAAACGACGACGCGAAACAATGGGCCGCGGCGCTGATGGCGAAAAAGCGCACCCTGCCGCGCTATATGCAGCGTTACGAGCGCCCCTGGTTTCGCAAAGGAAAAGCGCTCCTCAAGGAGCTCAACGAAAAAAAACAAGCATGAACTCGCGCCGTTACCAGCCTTTTGCTTTGCGCAATTCCGTGATGTGCGCGGTGTGGTGCGGCCCGTGCCAGCCGTACACAAATACGAGCCAATCAATATTCCGCTCACCTTGATCGGGATGAATCAGTTTGCGCGAAAAATCTTCCGGCGCGAGCGAGCGCAGCAGATTCACCCAGCGCGCATGCAGCGATTCGAGCAGCACGAGCGAAGTCTCGATCGGCGTGGACCGCGAGTCGGCCAGTTCCGCCCACTTGGCCTCGGCGTACGGCTTGATCGTCGGAGCGGATTCGGTCAGCGCCAGCTTCAGCCGCACGTAGGCGTTCACGTGGCTGTCCGGAACGTGGTGCACCACCTGGCGGACGGTCCACCCGCCTTCCCGGTACGGCGTATCCAGCTGCGATTCGCCGAGGCCCTTCACCGCCGCGCGAATTTTTGCCGGCGTTTCGGCGATTTTTTCAATCGCGGACTGCCGCAAAGCGGGCGTGACGTTGGCCGGCATTGCAAATTTTCCGATCGGGTAACGCGGGTCCATTGCCGAATTCTCCTGGCGGACAGATTGGAAAGAAAAAGAATAACGGGGAAGAAATCAGGCGGTCAATTCGATATCCAGTCGTAGCCATGAAAAACCGCTTCCAAATTGGCCGCGGCCGCGCGGCGAGTGCCGGAGGCGGCCAAAAAGCCCGTGAATGTTACAATTTAGAGCCGCTGTATCTTAAACGGTGGGTTCGGAATCTAACGGTGCGGAGACGGATGGCATGGAGAACGTAGTCATCATCGGCAGCGGATGTGCGGGACTGACGGCGGCGATCTATTCCGCGCGCGCCAACCTGAAGCCGGTCGTGCTCGACGGGCACGAGCCGGGCGGGCAGCTTTCGCTGACGACGCACGTGGAAAATTTTCCGGGATTCCCCGAAGGAATCATGGGGCCGGAATTGATCGGGAATATGCGCAAGCAGGCGGAAAAATTCGGCGCGGAATTCAAATCCGGCACCGTGAGCGAAGTGGATTTGACGAAGCGGCCGTTCAAAATCACGGCCGGCAAGGAAACGTTTGAAACGAAATCCTTGATTGTGGCGGCGGGCGCTTCGGCGCGGCTTTTGGGATTGCCGGGCGAACGGGAATTGATCGGACGCGGCGTTTCGACGTGCGCGACGTGCGACGGATATTTTTTCCGCGGGAGACCGATTGCCGTCGTTGGCGGCGGCGATTCCGCGATGGAAGAGGCGAATTTTCTTTCGCGGTACGCGACGAAGGTTTATTTGATCCACCGGCGGAATGAATTTCGCGCGTCGAAAATCATGATCGATCGCGCCAAGGCCAATCCGAAAGTGGAGTTTGTCACGCCGGCGGCGATCGAATCGATTCACGCGCCGGAGGGATTGGTGACGGGAGTGACAATCGTAAACCCGGTGACGCACGAAAAAAGAGAGATCACGCTCGACGGTGTTTTCGTTGCGATCGGGCACGATCCGAACACGACCGTTTTCAAAGGGAAACTCAAGACGGACGAAAACGGATATTTGATTTCGACGCACGGCAGTTTGACGGAAATTCCCGGCGTGTTTATCGCGGGCGACGTGCAGGATCATCGCTATCGCCAGGCGGTGACCGCCGCGGGCTCCGGCTGCATGGCCGCGCTGGACGCGGAAAAGTTCCTGGAAGGGCACAATCACTCGTAACGGCCTTTGCGAGCCGTCATAATCATTGGGTATGCTCCGGTCGACACTTCTCAAGCTTTCTCAAAGTAAACGTTTTGCAAACTGGGTCACGTCCAATTCAAAGACGCGGACGATGGCGCGGCGATTCGTTGCCGGCGAATCGCTGGATGAGGCGCTGGCCGCGGCGCGTGTATGCAACGATCAAGGCATGCTGGTGAGCCTCGACTACCTCGGCGAAAACGTTTCGTCGACGGCCGACGCGCAACACGCGCGGGACGCTTACCTTGAAGTGTTCGAAAAAATCGCGGAACAAAAACTTCACGCGAATGTTTCGTGCAAATTGACGGCGCTCGGCATGGATTTGAGCACGGATTTCTGCGAAGGGCTTTTGCATTCGATCGTGGAGCGCGCGGCGACGACGGATAATTTCCTGCGCGTGGACATGGAAGGCTCGCTCTACACACAGCGGACGATCGATCTGGTGAAACGAGTGCGGTCGCAGAGTCCCGCGATTGGAACGGTGATTCAGGCGTATCTTTATCGCAGCGAACAGGACGTGCAGGATTTGCTCTCGTACGGATGCCGAATCCGGCTTTGCAAAGGGGCGTACAAGGAAGCGGCGGAAGTGGCCTTCGAGAAGAAGGCCGATGTGGACGCAAGCTACATCCGGCTGATGAGGCTTTTGCTGCCGAGCGGTTTTTATCACGGCATTGCGACGCACGATCCGCACATGATTGGAGCGACGATCCGGTGCGCGGCGGAGAATCAGATTTCGAAAGACGATTTTGAGTTTCAAATGTTGTACGGCGTGCGAGTCGATTTGCAAAAGCGGCTGGTGCGCGACGGGTACCGCGTGCGCGTTTATATTCCGTACGGCAACGACTGGTTTCCGTACTTCATGCGGCGCCTCGCGGAGCGTCCGGCGAACGTGGGCTTTTTCATCCGCAATTTCTTCCGTTGATTTCTTCGACGGGGCATTCGTTTCGTCCAAAGATGCGTTACGCTGTTCGAGGACCAAAGTTCGACAGAGTGAGGAAAAAATGGAAAACGCCCCATCTTCTCCATCTTCCCGTCTGTCCACCCTCTTCCATCAGAGGATCCGTCATGCAATCCAGCGCACCGCGGGACAGAAGGCCTAATGGTTCAGCAAGCGAAACTTGACCGGCGTAAGTTTCTGAAGACAAGCACTAAGACTGCCGGAGCCCTCCTTCTCGGCTTCTACTTTCCCGTGAAGGGACAAGCTCAGGAACCGGGGCCGGGTGCATCGCAGCGGATCTTCAAACCCAACGCCTGGCTGAGAATTACCGCCGACAATCAAATCACCGTCCTTGTGGAAAAACCAGAGCTTGGACAGGGCTCACGCACCTACACGCCGATGATGATCGCGGAGGAATTGGAGGTGGATTGGTCCGCCATTCACGTGGAGCAGGCCCCGACCAGCCCTTCGATTTATCAGGGTCTGCGTACCGGTGGCAGCGGCGGCGTGGCGAGTACATTTACGCCGATGCGTAAAGTGGGGGCGCAGGCACGCGAGATGCTTATTACGGCTGCGGCCCAGCAATGGAAAGTAAAGAAGAGAGACTGCCGAGCGGAGAACGGCACCGTAGTGCACGGTCCTACAAACCGCCGCCTGGATTATGGCGAACTGGTGGAGGCAGCGTCCGAACTTCCGCCGATAAACCCCGATGAAATCGCTTTGAAGCCGCCGAAGGATTTCCGCTATATCGGGAAACCCCTGCCGCGCACCGACGTGCCCGGCAAAGTCGATGGCAGCGCCATCTTCGGCATTGACGTCCGCGTCCCCGGCATGCTTTTCGCCGTCATCGCTCGCTGCCCATTTTTCGGCGGCAAGCTGCAAAGCTTCGACGCCACAGCCGCCAAATCCATTCCCGGAGTTCGCGCCGTTTTTGCCGTTCCCCCGCTGCCGCGCCGCTTCAACACCGCCGGCGGTGTTGCCATCGTGGCGGATTCGTCCTGGGCAGCCATACAGGGCCGGAAAAAGCTTGCGATCCATTGGGAACACGCGCCGGGCGGGGACGAAAGTACGGAATCCCTTCGCGAACAAATCCTGCAGCGCGCGGCCGCCGCTCCATCCTTTATTGCCGTGGATCGCGGTGACGCTCCCGAGGTTTTGGCGGGCGCAACCCGAACAGTGGAAGGCTTCTACGAATCGCCCTTTCAAGCACACGCCACGATGGAACCAATGAACACCACCGTCCACGTGCGAGAAAATGGAATCGAAGCGTGGTCGCCGACGCAGTTCGCCGATGAAGTTCAAGATGAAATCGCGAAACTTTCCGGTTTTCCGCTCGACAAAGTAATCGTACACATGACCCTCTCCGGCGGCTCGTTCGGCCGCCGCTTTCAGTGGGACTACGCAGCCGAGGCCTGGCAAGTCGCCAAGGAAATGAAAGTGCCGGTGCAATTGCTCTGGACCCGGGAAGACGACATGCAACACGATTTCTACCGGCCGTACAACTACCAGCGTCTCTCCGCTGCCTTCGACGAGGAAGGCAAAGTCTCCGCCTGGTCCACCCGCGTTCTCACCACCCCGATCGCCGGCTCCAACCTTTACACCGGCTACACGGAGTCGCCGAAAACTTTGCACGATCCGGCCACGATTGCGGCGCTCGAATGGTATGGCGCGGACGTTGCGCCTTACACAATCCCCAACTTTCGCCTGGACTATTCTCCCGTTGATTCAATTGTGCCGCGTTCCTGGTGGCGGTCCGTGTCCTCCTCCTACACCGTCTTTGCCAAAGAATGCTTCCTGGACGAATTGGCGCACGCAAGCGGCCGCGATCCGTTGCAATTCCGCTTGGACTTGCTCGGCGACAAATCGCCGCAGGCGACCCGGCTTCGCGCGGTATTGGAACTGGCGGCGGAAAATGCCGGCTGGGGCAAGCCGTTGCCGAAGGGGCGCGCGCGCGGACTCGCCTGCCGCTCAGGAGAAAGCTGCACCGCGCAGATTGCGGAAGTCTCGGTGGATGGCGAAGGCGCCGTCCGGGTTCACCGGGTAGTGAGCGCCGTCGATTGCGGCATCGCCGTCAATCCGGATGGCGTGCGTGCGATGACCGAAGGCGCCATCAACTTCGCGCTTACGGCCGTGCTCGCGGGTGAGATCAGCATCAAGTACGGCGAAGTCCAGCAGAGCAATTTCCACGACTACCAAGTCCTGCGAATCAATCAATCGCCCGAGGTCGAAGTTCACATCGTCTCAAGCACTGAACATCCGAGCGGTGTAGGCGAACTGGGCGCCATGCTTCTGCCGGCGGCGGTGGTGAACGCCGTCTTCGCCGCCACCGGCGTGCGCGTGCGGCGCCTGCCCATCGATCCAAAGCTTCTGAAACGCTCGCAGCACCCAGCTTCCCGTGGAGGTGACTGATGCACCGCAGGTATTTCCTGGAGCGCTCGTCGAAGGCCGCGGCCGCTTTGGCGTGTTCCTCTTTATTCCCGTTTTCGGCGCTGGGCAGCGCCAAGCCCAAGCGCATTCTAATCCTCGGTGGCACATTTTTCTTGGGCCCCGCGCTGGTTGAGGCGGCCGTGGCGGAGGGTCACACCGTCACACTCTTCAATCGCGGCATGACCAATCCCGATCTTTTTCCCCACCTCGAAAAACTTCGCGGATTCCGCGGCCGCGATGCCGGCGACCAGGATTTTTCCTCCCTGGCGCGCAGGCACTTCGACGTCGCGCTGGACGTTTGGCCGAGCGACCCTGTCACGGTCGCATCAGCCGCGGAATTCCTGAAAGATCGCGTCGGCCAGTATCTCTACGTCTCTTCCATCGCCGCCTACAACGGCAAGGAATTTACACGGCCGGGCATAGACGAGAATGCCGCCCTGGAACCTTGGGACGGCCCGGGCCGGAAATACAGCCGGGGCAAAGCGGAAAGTGAACGAAGGCTGCACGCCATTTTCGGCGAAAAAATCACCATCGTCCGGCCAGGCCCGATCAAGGGTTCTCGCGACACGACTCCAGACCTTTTCGCGTGGTTGGTGCGCGCGCAAAGCGGCGGCCGGCACATCGCCCCCGGCGACGGCAGCGACCAGGTGGAAATGGTGGATGTGAAGGATGTCGCCCGCTTCCTGATGCACGCCATTAACCGCTCGCTACAGGGCACCTTCAACTTGACGGGAAGGCCCGTGAGTTTTCGCGATTTTCTGAAGGCGTGTAATGCCGCGACGCTCTCCGAAGCCCAGTTTGTTTGGATTCCTCAGGATTTCCTGCACCAACATGGACTCGAAACGGACGATGCCCTGGGTGTGTTTGCCGGCAATTTTCCTTTTTGGCGGCCGGCAGGAGCAAAGCCTGGCCTGTGGCAGGTGAGCAGCGAAAAAGCCTTCGACGCGGGCTGGCAAACCAGACCGTTCCGTGAAACAGCGCTGGACTGTCTTGCATCATTTCGCTCGCAAGGCGAGACGTTGGATTGGAGCGACTATCTTTCTGCGGACAAGGAGAAGCAAGTACTCGACGCCTGGGAGCATCGTTCCTCATGATCGCAGCGACGAAATGGGGCGATGGCGGAGCGGCCGGCGAACGTGGGCTTCTTCATCCGCAATTTCTTCCGTTGATTTCTTCGACGCCGCAGTTCGTTTCGCCCGAAGATGCGTTGCGCCGTTCGAGGACCAAGGTTCAACAGAGTGAAGAAAAAATGGAAAATGTTCTATCTTCCCGATCTTGCCATCTATCCCCCATCTTCAAACCAACCGCAAGACCCGCGCTCACACTTCGCGGGCAGGGGCACCCTCCGCGTTTCTGTGAGCTGAGGAACTGACAATTACTGTAGTGTTATTATAACTACCAAGGCAGACTTGCCGAACATGTCCTGCCTGCCACCCGCCGTGAACCAGGTTGGGCTCTCAGTTAGCGAGAAGCCGTGTCTCTCCTGTACGACTGGAAAACCGGAGCTTATTATTTTGTTAATCCGGCAGCATTCCCGTAAAGCTGACCGGGATGCGCTGGATCTTGGCACACTACGGCGTTGAGGTCTGCCGAATACAAGGGACCATTTTCTGGGTGATTGTGCGGGTCGCTAGGCCAATAGGGGTAAGCGCAATACCAAACCTTGTAGGATCCCATGTTAGCGGACGCGCCGAGGAAGTCACCGGCGCCTGGCAGCAATCTGGTGGCACCGGCGTATCCGCTGGCCATGGCGATATCAACGGTAATTTGCACACCGCAATTATTTACGCCGTAGTACATTCCGCTATCTGGCTGGCTGTCGTAAAAGAGTTTCACGGAAACGCGCAGGCAATTGGGTGGAAGTTGCGGCACGATTGCCGGTTGAGGGGACGCCGTGCTGTTTCCGCTTGCGCCCAAGCCATTTTCCGAGCCTGAGTTGCTATTTGCGGATGTTAGCTGCTGGTTCTGTTGAGTTGAAATCGCGGCCGTAGCGTTCTGCCGTTGCGGCCGAGCTTGTGCGGCGGCTTGCTGCGCTGCTAGCCGATCTTGCGCCGCCTGGCGCCGAGCGGCATCGTTTGCCGCGCCAATCGCGAGCATTTGCGCGCTCTGTTGATTCGCTGCGTGGAGAATCGCATTGGGATCCGACGCTCCCGGCATGCTTTGAAGAACGTTAATGGCCGTGTCTACGGCGCTCTGTTTGGGCTCCCGTTGCGGCGGGTCGTCGTCGTCATCTAATTTACCGAGCGCTGCCCAAGCGGAATCTCCATTGGTAGGGGTACCTTGTATGAGCTCGGATGCTAGCCTATTATCGAACGCAGATTTCTCGTTAGTATTGGTTTGTTGGCGCCTAGACCTCGCCGCAGCCACGTCCTCAGAACCGCCGAACTCTCTGTTCAGACGCATACAGGAATCGGGATTCGAGAATTTTTCGCAGGACAGCTTCAAAACAGTGGCTTGTATCTGTTTGTTTGCCATTTTGTTGGACAGCGCAATGGCACCGTTAATGCAAGAGTCCCCTTCTTGCGCACAGTTGGGAGCGTAGAGGAACACGGCCATGGCCGTCGTATAGTCGCCGCGTTCTTCGTAGAAAGACCAAAGTGCATGGCAAGGCTCTGCATCCTTATGGTGGCGAAACGCGCATTCTCGCTGGTAGGCTAGCTCCGTGGCATGGCTAGTGACACCGAGATATCGATTCAGCAAATACGCAAGGCGGCGGCATGCGTCGGAAACATCATAATTTAAGCGATCATTATAGTAGTCATTGGTATTACAGCTCTTGACATCCGTATTGTAATATATGAAGCCTTTTGCTTTCAGCTGATTCTTTTCTGCCCTCGATAATTCTATTTTTTCGCTTTTCGCGCGATCGAGCATCGCAACGATATCGCTACCCGAAACTGTAGCCGGAGCGGCGGATTGTCCGTGAGCCGAAATCACGCAGCCAAAGAAAGTAAGGAAGAACGCGAGCGCCGCCGTAAAGCGAGAGTTTCGAATGTGTTGAAGTGCCAGCGAGCCGTGACGATTCATGTTTGGTCTCCGAGGGTAGAAAGCCGCAGGGCGGATTCACATACCGGTAATTCGTACGCCGCTAATTCAAACGCAAGCCTGCAGGGAGGGATGGTGGCATTCCGATGAAGTGTGAGCTAATGGTACGCTAGTACTGTTTGGGACAAAGAGTTACCCCGAAAATGGGCGGCTAGGTTGACCGCGAACCGGCAACGGCGAATTGCAAGATTATCGTCAAAAGGCGGCGCAACTTAAGGAGCGCGGACGAACCGGAAATGGACCGACCACACGCCTGGGCGCGGTCAGTTGAGAATCGCAATTGTGCCGCGTACAATCAGATGATATTGTTCGCTGGCCGAAGGCCAAATAGAACGCAGCGTGAATCGCCGGAATGAGAACTGAGAAGAGCCTCCGGCCGCGGTTCCGAGCAATGGAGAAGCGTGAATGGCTTATGTGATTGCCGAGCCGTGCATCGGCACGAAAGACACCGCTTGTGTGGACGTCTGCCCGGTGGATTGTATCCACCCGCGCAAAGACGAGGCGACGCACGAGAGCGTGACGCAGCTATACATCAATCCGACGGAGTGCATTGACTGCGGAGCTTGCGTGCCGGTTTGCCCGGTGACGGCGATATTCGCGATGGAAGATCTGCCGGAGAAGTGGCAAGCGTACGCGGCGGGGAATACGGAGTATTACGCGCAAAAGTAAGAGTTCGGGAAAGTGCGGCGGCAGGACTTTTTGGCGCTCAAGTTCAGGCTTGGGCGCCATTTTTTTTCGAACGCCGGCTCAGAGCTGCAATTCGTAGAGACGGCTGCGAGAGCGCGAACGCGGAGGAGTGAGGCGCCGGGAACGGGCGCAAATGTTGGCGAAGGACGTTTCAAACAAGATCTTTTCGACGGCGAGTTGCACTTCGGTCCAGACCTGCTTGAGGCCGCAGCCAACCCCATCCGCGCAAGGATATCCGCGCTCGGCGTCGCGCTGGGCGCAGGAAGAATCGAGGACGCGACGATCGACGATGCGCAAGACTTCGCCGACGGAAATTTCGAACGGATCGCGCACGAGGCGGTAGCCGCCGTGGACGCCGCGACGGCTGGCGACGATGCCGCCGCGACGAAGTTCGAGAAGGATCTGTTCCAGGTATTTGACGGGGATGCGATTGCCGGCGGCAATTTCGTGAATGGTGACGACGTCGGGATGTTGCAGGGCGAGATGCAAGACCGCTCGGGTCGCGTATTCGCCTTTTGCCGTCATTCGCATGCGTGCGACGTGTAGACTTTCATACAGGGACGCTGGTGTCAATGCAATGCGGTGGAACTTTGCCGAGGAAAAGTAAAGTTGTGCGGGCAAAGAAAGCTTGTGATTTTGTATCAAAGGGGGAGGAGAACTTTTTCGAATGCGTATATATGGCGCAGTTTTGAGCGCGGCGATGTTGGCCAGCGGGGCGGGACTCGTGGCCGGGCAAACGGCGCCGAAACCGGCGAATGGCGGTGCGACGACTCAAGTGGCGACGCGGCCGGCCGGCGTGCAGGGTGAGTGGGATGGCGAACTGGCGGTGGGCGAGGCGCGGCTGAAGCTGGTGCTGCACGTTACCAGCGAAAAAAGCGGCGAGGTGCGCGCGCGGCTGGACAGCCCGGACCAATCGGTTTACGGGATGGAGGCGACGGGTGTTAGTCAGGAGGCGGGAACGTTGCGGTTTGAGATTGGCTCGGTGGGAGCGACGTTTGAAGGGAAGCTGGGTGGAGACGGGCGAACGATCGCGGGAGAGTGGAAACAAGCGGGGCAAGGATTTCCGCTGGTATTTCACCGGCAAAGCGGAAATGCGGCGGGAAAAAAGCCGGGGAATGCGATTTCGCCATTGGAAGGAACCTGGCAAGGGGCGTTTCAAAATGGAAATATGCGGTACCGGTTGCAACTGCACGTGACGCACGACGAAGAGAAGAAATTGAGCGGCACGCTGGACAGCCTGGATCAGGGCGCGAACGGACTGCCGATGTCGAAGCTGAGCGAGCAGAGCGGAACGGTACATTTTGAAATTGCGCTGGTTACGGGAGTGTACGAAGGAAAGATGAATGCGGCGCACAACGCGATCGCGGGAACATGGAGCCAGAATCAGGACTCGGTGGCGCTGGAGTTCAAACGGTCGGACGAGGTGCTGGAGTTGCGACGGCCGCAAAATCCGACGAAGCCTTATCCATATAAAGAGGAAGAGGTGAGTTTCCAAAATGCGGCGGGGACGGGGACGCTGGCGGGGACGCTGACGATTCCGGCCGGAGCCGGTCCATTTCCCGCGGCGCTGCTGATGGCGGGATCGGGGCCGCAGAATCGCGATGAATTTTTGGCGGGACACCGGCCGTTACTGGTGCTGGCGGATGCGCTGGCGCGAAAAGGGTTTGCGGTGCTGCGTTACGACAAGCGAGGAATTGGAAAATCGACGGGCGATTTTGCGGCGGCGACGACAGAAGACTTCACACGCGATGGCGAGGCGGCGCTCGGATTTCTGAAGGCGCGAAAGGAAATTTTGCGGGAGAAGATTGGAGTGATTGGGCACAGCGAGGGCGGACTGATTGCGCCGATTCTTGCCGCACAAGGTGGAGTGGCGTGGATTGTGCTGCTGGCGGCGCCCGGGGAGATTGGCGAGAAGACGATGCTGGCGCAATCGAAGGCGATTTCGGAGGCGGCGGGGATGCCATTGGAGCAGGTGGCGCAAAGCCTGGAATTCGACCGGCAGGCGTATGCGACGGTGCGCGAGGAGCGCGACGCGGTGGTGCTTGAAAAGAAACTGGATGCGATGGTGATTTCGTCGGGGATGGCGGAAGGAGCGTTGCCGGCGACGGTGGCGGCGCAGATTCACATGCTGAGTTCGCCGTGGTTCCGCTATTTTCTGGATTACGATCCGGCGCCGGCGCTGCAGAAAGTGAAATGCCCGGCGCTGGTGCTGAATGGAAGCAAGGATTTGCAAGTGCTGGCGGCGGAGAATTTGCCGCTGATACAGAAAGCGCTGGAAGACGCGGGCAACAAAGAGATCAGCGTGCGCGAGATGCCGGACTTGAACCATTTGCTGCAACACGCGGAGTCTGGCACACCGGCGGAATACGGAACGATTGAAGAGACCATTTCGCCCGAAGTGCTGGAGTTGATTACGGAGTGGGCGGCGAAACACGGCCGGTGAAGACGTGGCGAGTGCGCCAAATCGCGAAGCGGACCGGCCGCGAGGAAGTTTGCCGGCGGAGTATGATCGATTGAGGAGCAAGAACGGTCCCCGTGCCGCCAAAATTTCATCTCTCACTGCTGCTACACGCGCACCAGCCGGTCGGTAACTTCGAAGACGTCATCGAGAAGTGCTACGAAAACGCGTATTTGCCGTTTGTGCGGATGCTGGAAAAGCATCCGGCGATTCGCGTTGGTTTGCATTACTCGGGTCCGCTGCTGACGTGGATCGAGAAGAATCATGCGGAGTATTTTGCACAGGTCCGCGCGCTGGTGGAGCGGAAGCAAGTGGAAATGGTCGGCGGCGGATTCTACGAGCCGATACTGGCAGTGATTCCGACGGAAGACCAGGTGGAGCAGGTGACGCGGCTCGGAAATTACCTGGAGCGGCATTTTGGCGAAAGGCCGTCGGGCGCGTGGCTGGCGGAGCGGGTGTGGGAACCGCAGATGCCGTCGGCGCTGGCGGCGGCGGAAGTGGGGTATTCGCTGGTGGACGATTACCATTTTTTGTCGGCGGGATTTGAAGCGAAGGAATTGTTTGGCGCGTATGTGGCGGAGGACCGCGGGAAGAGCGTGCGGCTGTTTCCGGGACTGAAGGCGCTGCGCTATTTGCTGCCGTTCGGAAGAGTGGAAGAGGTGATTCAGTTTTTGAAGGAAGCGGCGGCGACACATCCCGAAGGCGTGGCGGCGATGGGCGACGACATGGAGAAATTTGGCGTTTGGCCGGGAACGTTCGAACATTGTTACGGGAACCGGTGGCTGGAGAATTTTTTTGAGGCGCTTGAAGCGAATCGGGATTGGCTGAGCGTGACGCCGCCGGGCGAATACGTTATATCGCACACGCCGCTGGGGCGCGCGGATTTGCCGACGGCGTCGTATGCGGAAATGACGGAATGGGCGCTGCCGACGCAAGTGCGACGGCGGTACGGCGCGGTGCAGCGGGAATTTAACGGGCGGCCGGAAGTGGCGGGATTTTTGCGCGGCGGATCGTGGCGCGGATTTTTTCGGAAGTATGCGGAGGCGAACCTGCTGCATAAGAAAATGCTGCGGGCGGCGACGCGAGTGGCGGCGATGCCGGTGCGAAAAATCGCGAGCAAGCAGACGGAGGAGCTGGCGGAAGCGCGGGATTTGCTGATGCGAGGGCAGTGCAACGATGCGTATTGGCACGGCGTGTTTGGCGGGCTGTATGCGCCGCATCTGCGGACGGCGCTCTGGAAAAACTTGATTCGCGCGGAATTTCTGGCGGACCGGCAGGTGGCGGGCGGATTGATGTCGCGCGTGGAGATGCTGGACTACGATGCGGACGGCGCGAACGAACTGCTGTTTACGATGCCGGATTGCCAGGCGCTGCTGAAGCCTTCGGATGGAGCGACGCTGGCGGCGGTGGATTTTCGGCCGGCGGGAGCGACGCTGATCAATTCGATGCAGAGGCGGCAAGAGGCGTATCATGCGCGGCTAATCGATGCGCCGCACGCGGCGAGCGGAGCGGTGGCGTCAATTCACGAGCAGACGCGGGTGAAGGAAGAGGGATTGGAGAAATATCTGCGCTACGACCGGTGGGCGCGGAACGCGTTTCGCGTGCTGATTTTTTCGCCGAAGCGGACGCGTGAAGACTACGAATTGCTGCAACTTGAGGAAGACGCCGGATTCGCGTCGGGCGAATATGCGGTGAAAAGTTCGGGGCCGCAGGAGGCGGAACTGGTGCGCGAGGCGATGTTGCCGACGAAAGACGGCGACGTGCCGTTTTCGGTGACGAAGATATTTTCGTTTGGGCCGGCGCCGAATGGGTGCGAGGTGGCGTGCGAGGTCGGGATCAAGCTGAAGCAGCCGCTGGAACGGGCGGTGACGATTGGAATTGAATCGGTGATCAATCTGCTGGCGCCGAACGATGCGGATCGATTTTATGAAACGGCGGAAGGACCGCGGCCGATGCGATTTAGCGGAACGCTGCCCGCGCCGATTTTGCGGATGGAAGACGGATGGCAACGGATGCGGATTGCGCTGCATGCGCCCGGCGCGCAGGATTATTGGATCGCGCCGATCGAGACGGTTTCGGAATCGGAAGGCGGATTCGAACGCGTGTACCAGGGGTCGCAGATCATGGCGCGGTGGAAATTGAGCACGGAGAAAGTATTGTCGGCGCGGCTGGTGTGGCGAATCGAGTCGTTCTAGTTTTCTGTTTCGAAAATCCTTATTCGACAATCCAGAGATTTTGCGCGAAGGGCCATTCTTCGTCGATCCACTGCGCTTCGCAACGGAAGCCGGTGCGCGCGGCCATGGCGATCGGTTCGGTGGCGGCGTATTTGTGAGAGCTTTCCGTCCAGATGGTTTCGCCGCATTCGAGGCCGATGCGGAGATTCGCGCCGGGAATATCGACGCGCTGGCGACGCAGCGAGCGGAGATGCATTTCGATGCGGCGATCGACGGCGTTCCAGCGGGCTTCGTGGGCGAATTGCTTGAGATTGAAATCGGCGCCGAGTTCGCGGTTGATGCGGGCGAGGACGTTCAGGTTGAAGGCGGCGGTGACGCCGGCGGGATCGTCGTAAGCGAGCAATTGCGCGGCGATTTCTTTTTCGAGATCGGTGCCGATGAGCAGGGAATCGCCGGGCGCGAGAATGGAGCGGACGTGAAGCAGAAAATCGTCGGCGGCGGGGCGATCGAAATTGCCGATGGTGCTGCCAAGAAAGAGGACGCAGACGGAATCGCCGGGTTCGCGGCGATTGACGACGGCGCGCAAACCTTCGAGATAAGGCTTTTCGAAACCGACGATGTGCACGAGGTCGATCTGGCCGAGTTCTTTTTCGCAGGCGGCGAGCGCGGCGGGAGAAATTTCGATTGGATAATAAAAAGTCGGCTGGCGACGGGCGACGGCTTCGAGAATCCAGCGCGTTTTTTTGCCGCTGCCGCTGCCGAGCTCGGCGACGTGCGCGGGAAGAGGCATGCGCGCGACCATTTCGCCGGCGTGACGTTGCAAAAGACGAGTGTCCGCGCGGGTGAGGCCGTACTCCGGCAAGAGGCAGATGGCTTCGAAAAGGGCGGAGCCGACTTCGTCGTAAAGATATTTGGAAAGAATTTCGCGCTGGCCGGATTTGGTGAGGCCGGCGCGCACGTCTCGCGCGAATTCCGCAAGCGCGGGCGACACCGCTGGCTTTAGAAGGGGTTGAGTCAGCATATTTGCTCCCGGCCGGGGCTCGGCTCCGTCAATCCTCTACGCAACGGAAGGTTGCGTAAACGTACGGATAATGTGGCTGGAACCAGTTGCGGAAGGAGCGGCGAAGCATGCACGCGGCGGTGCGCGGCGAGCCGCCCTTCAGAACAAAGTGCTGGCCGTCAAAGAAATTCGCGGAGTAGCCGGGATAAAACGGCATGGCGGAAAAACCCGGGAGCGGGCCGAAGACGGTGCGCGTCCATTCCCAGCCGTTGCCAACGAGATCGTGCACGCCGAAGGCGCTGGCGCCGGCGCGATGCGAACCGACGGGAACGGGATCCCAGTTTGCGAAATCGAAGTTGCCGTGTTTGGCGGCGGGCTCGTCGTCGCCCCACGGATATTGACTTTCGGCGCTGCGCTGCGGGCTGCCGTAAGCGGCGCGGTGAAATTGTTCTTCGTTTGGCAAGCGACGGCCGAGCCAGCTGGCGTACGCGGCGGCTTCGGCGTGGCTGACGTACACGGGCCAATCGAGCGGAAGGCGAATCTCTTCGAACATGGTGCGCGCCATCCAAATATTGCCGCTCTTGTTCCAGAATACGGGATGCTCGATGCCGGAAGATTCTTTCCAGGCCCAACCGTCGTCGGTCCAAAGGGCGCGATGGCGATAACCGCCGGCTTGAACGAAGCGCAAGAAATCCGCATTGGTGACGTTGTGGCGCTCGATGGCAAACGTGGGAACGCTGACGGTGCATTCGCCGCGCTCGTTGTCCCAGCCGAAAGTTTCGCGGTTTGTGGTGCTGAGGCCGAGAGTGGCTTCGCCTTCGGGAATTTCGACGAGGTCGGGTTTGAGCGGACGAGCATGAGTGCGAAGCGGCATCGACTTTGCTATTTTGCTGTCGTAGGGAAGGCGGTGGAGGAGGTAAGCGAGGGTTTCGGCGTGCATGAGGCGGTGCTCGATTGTGGTTTCGAGCATTTCGAGAAGTTGCGGATGGCCTTCGCTGGGATGTTCGAGCCCGGCGTCGAGCGCGGAGTCCAGATCTTCACGGAGACGCTGGTTGTAGAGGTCGATTTCGCGGCGGGTGGGCCAGTCGAGCGGACCATCGGCCGGCAGCCCGCCACCGACGGGATCGATGCCGAACGCGAAGAGCTGATCGAAAGCGGGATGGAACGAACGGAGGCCAAAGGCGCGACGGCCAAGAAGGTTCCAATCGAACGCTTCGACGTGGCCGAGATAAAAAATCAGGCGATGGCGCTCGGCGACGGGGCGGTCGTAAATGGCTTCATCGCGAATGAGCGAAAAAATTTCGTCGGTGCGGGCGCGAGAACGGACAAGCCGGGTCTGAAGATCGTGGCGAATGCGAACTGCCGCGGGCGCTGCCATGGTTGTACCCCTCCGGTTCGATGCAGAAAAAGCGCGAAAGTTGCGCCGAAAATCCGACGCCGAGAGGGCTCAGCTACGCTACGATGTTCACTCTCCGGCGTGAGGGTGTCAATCGAAATGAATGCGAAACCAGTGAACCACAGCGAGATTACGATTGGGTTTCGCGGGGTTGAATACTGTGCGCCCGGTCACACGGCGGCGCGGGTTTTGTCCGGCATCACTTTGGAAATCCGGCGCGGGGAGACGGTGGTGTTGGTGGGGCGGAGCGGGAGCGGAAAAACCACGCTACTGCGTTTAGTAAATCGATTATTGAAGCCGAGCGCGGGGGAAATTCTGGTGAATGGGCGCGCGGTGGATTCGGTGGATGAGATCCGATTGCGGCGCGGGATCGGGTACGTGATACAAGAGGGCGGGCTTTTTCCGCATTACACGGTTGCGGAAAACGTGGGGTTGGTGCCGGCGCTCGAAGGATGGGGGCAGGATCGAATTGAGGCGCGGGTTGCGGAAATGATGCGGCTGGTGGGGCTTGGGCCGGGGGAGTTTGCGGGGCGAAAGCCGCGTGAACTTTCGGGCGGACAGAGGCAGCGCGTGGGCGTGGCGCGAGCGCTAGCGGCGGACCCGGAGATATTGCTGATGGATGAGCCGTTTGGCGCACTGGACCCGGTGACACGCGCGGAATTACAGAATGAATTTGCGGACCTGGCGCGGCGGCTGGGGAAGACGATCGTATTTGTGACGCACGATTTGCGCGAGGCGATGCGAGTGGGTTCGCGGATTGTGATGCTGGCGGCGGGAAAAATCGTGGCGGATGCACGGCCGGAAGAATTTTTGCGACTGCAGGATGCGGAAGTGCGTGCGTTCGCGGCTTCGTTCGCGATGCCAGGCGAGGCTTGGGCATGAATCTGGTGGGATTTTTTGCGAGCCACCGCGCGGAGATTTTTGCGGCGACGCTGGCGCATCTGTTTTTGGTTGCCGTGTCGATGGCGATTGCGATTCTGATCGGCGTGCCGCTGGGAATGACGCTTATAAGGCGAAGAGGTTTGCGCGCAATGGCATTGGGAATTGCGTCGGTCTTGCAGACGATTCCGAGTCTGGCGCTGTTCGGATTTCTGATTCCGTTGCCGCTTCTCGGCGGCATCGGCACGCGGACGGCGGTGATTGCGCTGGTTTTGTACGCCTTGCTGCCGATTTTGCGGAATACGGTGGTTGGATTGACCAATCTCGATCCGGCGGTGCTCGAAGCGGCGGAAGCGATGGGAATGACCGAGACGCAAGTTTTGTTGAGGGTGCGATTTCCGCTGGGACTTAGCGTGGTACTGGCCGGAATTCGCACGGCGACGGTGATTACGATTGGCGTGGCGACGATTGCGGCGGCGATCGGCGCGGGCGGGCTGGGGACATTTATATTTCGCGGCGTGGCGATGGTGAACGACGCGGTGATTCTGGCCGGCGCGATTCCGGCGGCGCTGCTGGCGCTGGCGGCGGATGGCTTGCTTGGCTTGCTCGAACGAAAGCTGCGGGTGGCGTAGCGTGCGGCGACGGATTGCGTTGATGGTGGCGTTCGTGGCCGCGACGGGATTTTTCTGCGCTTGCAAGAACGGGACGCACACAAAGCTTGTCATCGGTTCGAAATTCTTTACGGAACAAGTTGTGCTGGCGGAGCTGCTGGCGCAGCACATCGAAGAGCGCGCCGGGATTCCGGTGGAGCGAAAAACGAATCTCGGCGGAACGCTTTTGATTCACAAGGCGATGCTCGCCGGCGATCTGGATTTGTACGTGGAATACACGGGAACGGCGTTGACGGCGGTGTTGGGCGAATCGCCGAAGGGCGATTCCGAGACAACTTACTTGCGGGTGAAAGAACAGTACGCCGAACGCTTTGGACTCGAAGTTACCGAGCCGCTGGGTTTTGAAAATACGTTTGCGATGGTGGTGCGGTCGGACGATGCGGAGCGATTGCATTTGAAAAACATGTCGGACCTTGCGCCGATGGCGCCAAAGTGGCACGCGGCGGTGGGCTACGAATTTCTTGAACGGCCGGATGGCTACGAGGGCTGGAGCAAGACGTACGGATTGAAATTTGCGGAAACGCCGCGCGTGATGGATCTCGGTTTGCTTTACCGCGCACTGACGCAGCATCAGGCGGACATCGTGGCCGGGAATTCGACGGATGGATTGATCGCCGCGCTGCACCTGGTGCCGCTGACCGACGATCGACATTACTTTCCGCCGTATGACGCGGTGCCGATTGTGCGTCGCAAAGCGCTCGAGGAAAATCCGGCGTTGCGCGCGGCGCTGGCCGATCTGGCGGGAAAAATTTCCGCCGAAGAGATGCGGCGCATGAACGCGGAAGTGGACGCGGGCCAGCGGGATGTGCGGACCGTGGTGCGCGAATTTCGCGAAGCAAAGGGGCTGTGACGCGGACGTGGGTTGCCGGTGACGGGACGCGTCTGTTACATTCGAAGCGGCTGACGAAATTCCCTGCGAGAGACAAATGGCTATTCCCCAGGAACTGCTCGACATTTTGCGCTGCCCGGTGTGCAAAGCGCGCGTGCACCTGCAATCGGACAAGAGCGGTTTGAAGTGCGAATCGTGCCGCCGAGTGTATCCGATTCGCGATGACATTCCCGTGATGCTTGCCGAGGAGGCGCAAATCGCGCCGGAGTAACTTCGCGCGGCTGCGTGCCATGGCCCGGCCCAATCCTTCTTCGATTGCAAATCTCAAGCGGTTGATTCCGCGCATTGCGGGGAAACGCATTGGCGTGCTCGGCGACCTGATGCTGGACCGCTATTTGTGGGGCACGGCATCGCGGCTTTCGCCGGAAGCGGCCGTGCCGATCGTGGATTTCATGGAGCAAAGCGAGTGCCTGGGCGGAGCGGGAAATGTGGCGGTGAATATTGCGGCGCTTGGCGCGCACGTCGAAGTGTTCGGCGTGGTGGGCAGCCGCGGCAAGAACGACGATGAGCCGGGTGCTGCGCTGAGGGCCTGCCTCGGCGCGGCGCGGATTGGCGACAAAGGCGTGCTTGGCGACGCTTCGCGCGTGACGACGGTGAAGACGCGGGTGATTGCGCGGCACCAACAGATTGTTCGAATCGATCATGAACACCGCGAACCGCTTTTGAAGCAGACGCAGGAGAAACTTCTGCGCGAGCTTTTTGCGGCGGCGAAGAAGCTGGATGCGCTGGTTCTTTCCGACTACGACAAAGGCTTGATCGACGACGAACTGGCCGACCGGGTTTTGAGCGCGTGCCACAAATTGAAGGTGCCGGTTTTCGTGAAGCCGAAAACTTCGCGGCTGTATGCGTACCGCGGGGCGCGGGCGATTGTGTGCAACGCAAAGGAAGCGGGGTTTTTCGTGACGCGCGCGCTCGGCGACGATAAATCGTTCGAAGAAGCGGGCCGCGCGCTGCTGGCGCATTTCGGGTGCGGCGCGGTGGTGATCACACGCGGCGAAAAGGGAATGAGCATTTTTGAAGAAGCGTCGCCGCGGTATTTGACAATTCCCGCGACGAGTTTTGAAGTGACGTACGCGAGAGTGGGGCAAGCGGGAATCGAACGCGGCGCGACGGGGCGACAAGTGTTCGATGTGACGGGCGCGGGCGATACGGTGCTCAGCGTTTTGGCGGCGGCGGTGGCGGCAGGCGCGTCGTTGACCGATGCGGCGGTGTTGGCGAATACGGCGGCGGGCGTTGTGGTGGGGAAATTGGGGACTGCGAGCGTCAGTCCGCAGGAACTTTCGCACGCGCTGGACGATTTGGCGCGCTGACTAAGCATATTCATTATTCTGAACACGAATAAGCAGTCAAAGCTTTTCTGGAATCGACGAATATGGAGACTACTTTAGTTCTGCGGCTCTTTACAGCATCACTTGGATCTGGCATTGGCGCAAATGGACTAATTGCAACGTTTACTACCACTCCATTGGAGTTCTTGCAGCGCATGGTATCCATGATTTCGTAGCTTTTTATAGGACCGTAGTATCCGTCATTTCCCCAGTCAGCTAGAAAGTCTCCCTTTCGATAGCTGCTAAGCGGCTGCCAAAGCTCATAGGCTTGCTCTGTGTTTCCCGCAATAAGCGCGTCAAAGAAATGCGTCACCGCTCGTTTTTCTGGGTAATTGCGGAAGGTAAAGTAGCCGCCGATCAAGGCTGCCAAGGCCACCGCGATCAACGTGTATTTTAAAGAGTTGGACTTGCCCTGCGGTTCGGCGGGCTTATCGAACAATGTCATGCGAAGTCTCCAGCCTCTCGGTTAGACACCGAAAAGCGTAGCAAAGTTTCCCAGCGGGAAGAAATGAAGTTGCGGCTGCCGGCGGACGAGCGGAAAGGAAAGCGGGGCCGCATGCGCTACGCTTCGAGCGCGCCGCCTGCTCCTTCCGGCAATTCGATCTGATATTTCGTGCGGGCTTTTTCGCGATGAATTTCCATGGCCAGCTCGATCAGCTTGTCGATCAATTCGCGAAAGGGGATGCCGCTCGCTTCCCACAATTTGGGATACATGCTGATGGAAGTGAAGCCGGGAATGGTGTTCACTTCGTTAAGAAAGAGCTTCCCGCCCTTCTTCTCGAGGAAGAAATCGACGCGCGCCATGCCGGAAAGTTCGAGGGTGCGGAAGGCGGCGATGGCGTATTTCTGGATTTTTTTGACTTGCGCGGGCTCGAGTTTGGCGGGTATGAGGAGCTTGGTGCCTTCTTCGAGATATTTCGCGGTGTAATCGTAAAATTCGCGGTGCGGCACGATTTCGCCGGGGACCGAAGCTCTCGGATTGTGATTGCCGAGGACGGAGACTTCAATCTCGCGCGCGTTGACGGATTTTTCGACGAGGATCTTCATGGCGAATTCGGCGGCGAGATTGAGCGCGGGCGCGAGCTCCGCACGCGAATGAACTTTGCTCATACCGACGGAAGAGCCGAGCGCGGCGGGTTTTATGAAGACGGGATATTTGAATTTGGATTCGATCTGTTTTTGGATCGACTTCGGATCGTGCTCCCAATCGGCGCGGTGAACGGTGATCCAGGGCACGACGGGAATCTTCGCGGCTTGTAGCAGGCGCTTTGAAACGTCCTTGTCCATGCCGATGGCGGAACCGAGGACGCCGGCACCGACGAAAGGCAAGCCGGCGAGATCGAGCAGGCCTTGAATGGTGCCGTCTTCGCCGTACGTGCCGTGCATGACGGGGAAAACGACGTCGATGCGCTGGCCGCCGACGCTGCGGTCGAGCGGAATGATCGCGGCATCCGTGGGATCGGCGGCCATCACGACGCGCTGGCCGGACTTCAAAACCTCGGGCAAAAGTTTTTGCGCAGCTCCGCCGATGAGCCAATGGCCTTCTTTGGAAATGCCGATGGGCACGGGTTCGTATTTATCGGGGTCGAGGCCGCGAATCACGGAAGCGGCGGAAGCGAGGGAGACTTCGTGTTCGCCGCTTCTTCCGCCGAATAGAACGCCAACGCGCAGGATTTTCTTTTCTGGAGTCACGCGCACTATTTTTTCAGAAAAGCGGCTCCGCCAGAAGAAGCGATCCGCGGCCTGTTTCCAAAACGATGAGTCGCTTGCATGGCTACCGGGGTTAGTTCATCGCGGGTGTGCCGGCGCTCATCTTCGACTTTGGAATCGGGAGTTTGCCGTCGGCGCCGCTGGTGAGGGCGAGAAAATCTTTGTCTTCGCGTAGGGACACAAAAACTTCGTCGACGCGCGCTTCCATCATTTCTTTGGTGCGGACCGTTTCGTATCGCTCGTATTGGAAAAAGTGGCGCTTGAGCAGATCGAGCGCTTTTTGTTTTTGGCCGAGTTGGGCGTAAATTGCCGCCAGGTTGTAGGAGGCGGGCAGCATCGTTTCGTTCTCTTTCGCAATTTTCAGGGCTTCTTCGCCGTGACCGCTGCCGGCAAGAAAGGCCGCGGCGAAAATGAGGTTGTAGGGATCGGTTGGATCGAGCTTGATTGCTTCGTGCGTGTATTCGTCGGCTTTCGCTCTGTCGCCTTCGGAATTCCAGTAGACGGCGAGATTGCGATACGCGAGCGCGAGTGGATATTCCTTCACGGACGCTTCCATAAGATGCAGGCCTTTTTGGAAGTCGCCTTCATGGATCGTCATTTTGCCAAGGCCGTGCATGGCGACGGCGCGGGAAAGCGGATCGGCGGGCATGGCGAGGATGGCGTCGAATTTCGTGCGCGCTTTATCCCAATCGCCGAGGTGATGGCGATAAAGCTCGCCGAGATAACGGAGCGGCGCGGGATCGGCTGGGTCCATCGCGCTAGCCTGCGAGTAAAGCTTTTCGGCCGTTTCGTACTTTTCGTCCATTTCGGCACGCAGGCCGCGCGTCATGACGGCTTCGATTTTTGCGCTTTGCGCGCGGTCCATCACGGGCGCGTCAAACACCTGGCCCGCTTCAACGCCGAGCTTCTGGAGTTCCTTTGCCGCGTCTTTTGCTTTGGCGGGAAAGAGGCACTTCTGCTCCATCACGGATTTGAAAAGGGAAATGGCGCCTTCTTTGTCGCCGGCTTTGGCTTTTTCCCTGGCGTCTTTCATCCGCTGCTTGACGGTCTCTTCGCGCTGCTTCATTTCGGACTCGACCAGTTTTTCCACTTGATCGACCTTGAGGAAGCCCTTCACGTTCTGCGTTTTTCCGAGCGGCGCGCCATCGCTGCCGGCGAGCACAACGACCGGCAATTTTTCTCCCGCGACGAGTTTCTGCAGTTCGGGAGCCTGCGTGTCTGAAACGATCATGCTGACGCACTGCGAGGCGTAGAGGGAAAGGGAGCGCGAATTGCGCAGGCTGGAATTTTTGAATTCGTCCACGGAAGAAGGGAACCAATAGAGCGCAAGGCTGCCGGCGGGCAACGTCTCTTGCGGCTTTACGACTTTCCAGGGCACTTGATAGACCTGCGCGTTTCCGCCATTCGAACCGCCGCCGCTCACGCCACCCGTTCCGCCGCCGCCGCCCCCGCCGCACGTCGCCAAACTGGGCAACGGCAAAAGTAGAAGTGCCATAAAGATAGCGGTCGAACGTGAAACGGCTTTGTTCATTGGTAGGTCCTTTTTCCTCGACTGCTACAAGGTAAGCCAGAGACGGAAGGATTCCAAAGCATTTCGGCCTTCGATGGAGGATGAATAAAAAAGGCTGCTTCGGGAAAGATTTGCTCTTGTTGGGAAAATGGTATTCTGACGAGCGCCGATGCAGATGTGGGAACAGTTGAAACAACCCGGCTATGTCCGTTCAATGGTTGCTATTCTTGGCGGAACTACGCTTGAAGTCGCCAGCTACATATTAGTTCACAGCTTTCAGTTTAACCCTTCGGTGATGGGTAGAGGCCAGCGTCCAGCAAGCAGCGCTCTTGCTTTTATCGTGCTATGGCGCATTCGGAATGTTTTCATACTGGCTTTTAAGTTGCCTTGGGTGGCGGTGATCTTTCTCTGTTTTGCCTGGCTAGCGATTCAAGGACGTAACAAAGAGAACGGCTGGAGATACGCTTTTTTTGCGGCCTTCATATTTGTGTCAATACTTAGGCAATTGATACAGAGGTAGCAGTCATATATAGTTACAGGATTTTTTGGCCGAGCGCGGAAAGGACAAGCTCGACGCCGAGCAGGGCGGTGCGGTTGTGCTCGTCGAGAATCGGGTTGATCTCGACGACTTCGAGCGAAGCCATCGATTCGCTGTCCGCGATCATTTCCATGGCGAGGTGCGCTTCGCGGTAGGTGACGCCGCCGCGGACGGGCGTGCCGACTCCGGGCGCGTCGGTCGGATCGACGAAATCCATGTCGAGACTGACGGCGACGCCGCCGGTGTCGTCCATGGCGTACTTAAGCGCTTCGCTCATGACGTCGCGCATGCCGCGCTCGTCAATATCTCGCATCGTGAAAACGTGAATGCCGGACTTCTTCACGATTTTGCGTTCTTGCGCATCGAGGTCGCGCGCGCCGACGATGACGATGTTGCCCGGCTCGGCTTTCGGTTTGAAGCCGCCCAAATTCACAAGCTCGTCCGCGCCATAACCCATGATCGCGGCGAGCGGCATGCCATGCACGTTGCCCGACGGCGAAGACTCGGGCGTATTCATGTCGCCGTGGGCATCGAGCCAGAGGTAGCCAATTTCCTTTTTGTCTTTGCGAAAGTGGCCGGCCACGCCGGCGGCAACTCCGGCCGCGATGGAATGGTCGCCGCCGAGCACAAGCGGCAAGAATCCCTCGGTGAGCGATTTTTCAACGGTCTTTGAAATGTCCTGGCAGGTTTCCGCGATTTCCTGCAAATACTTGGCGCGCTTTTCGCCCACGGGCATCTCTTCGGGCTGCTTCACTTCGAGATTGCCGATGTCTTCGACGTTGTGCCCGAGCTTTTTGATGGCCGCCTGCAGGCCCGCTCCGCGCAACGCCGATGGGCCCATGTCCACACCGCGGCGGCTTTGGCCCAAGTCCATGGGCACACCAATGATTCGCACTTTTTGAGACATTTTCGTGTCCAGATTCGGCGGCGAGGCCCGTTGCGGAGCCACCCGAAGCGCTACCCGCGCCCAAGGCAAATCCCCGGCCTGCCACTCCTAACTTCCGTGGAACCTTAAGGATACACCGCGCTACGGCCTAAGGATAGACCCGGTAGATCATGCGCGGGAAGGGGATTACTTCGCGAATGTGCTCGGTGCCGCAAATCCAGGCGACGGTGCGTTCAAGGCCCAGGCCGAAGCCGGCGTGGGGCACGCTGCCATAACGCCGCAGGTCCAGGTACCACTGAAACGATGCTTCCGGTAAGTTGTGCTCTTTCAGTCGTTTAACGAGCAAATCGTAGTCGTGGATACGCTGGCTGCCGCCGATGATTTCGCCGTAACCCTCGGGAGCGATCATGTCAAAAGCAAGCGCCAGGTCGGGCCGGTCGGGGTCCGGCTGCATGTAAAACGCCTTGATGGCGCTCGGGTAGCGGTGAATCATTACCGGCTTGTCGAAGTTCTTCGAAATAAGGGTTTCTTCGTCGCCGCCGAAGTCGTCGCCGAATTTCGCCGGGTTGCCGGCCTTCACGAGGACGTCGATTGCGTCTTCGTAGGAAATGCGCGGGAAGGGCGGCTTGATGTTTTCGAGCTTCGTCACGTCGCGCTTGAGCGTTTCCAGTTCGCGCGATTTGTTTTTGACGACGCCTTGCACGATTGCGCTGACGAGGCCTTCGCCGAGGTTCATCATGTCCGGCAATTCGGCGTACGCCGCTTCGGGCTCGAGCATCCAGAATTCGGTCAAGTGGCGGCGCGTTTTCGATTTTTCCGCGCGGAAGGTTGGCCCGAATGTGTACACCTTGCCGAGCGCCATCGCCGTCGCTTCAATGTACAGCTGGCCGGATTGCGTGAGGTACGCTTTTTGGTCGTCGATATAATTCACTTCGAAGAGGGTTGACGTCCCTTCGCACGCGGCCGGCGTGAACATGGGCGCGTCGGTCAGCGTGTAGCCCAGCGAGTCCATGTATTCGCGCGCGGAGCGAATCGCTTGCGCGCGAATGCGCAAAATTGCCGCCTGGCGCGGCGTGCGCATCCACAAGTGCCGGTGGTCGAGCAGAAAATCGACGCCATGCTCTTTCAATTGAATCGGGAACGGCGTGCCTTCCGGCACTTTCTGCACGATCTGGATTTTGCCGACGCCCATTTCGAATCCGCCGGGCGCGCGCTGCTCCGAGCGGATTTTTCCCGTCACGATGACGCTCGATTCCTGCGTCAGCCCTTTCAGCGCTTCGAACGCTTCCGGGCTTTCCTTCAGCGCGCAAACGCCCTGGATGATGCCCGTGCCGTCGCGAAAAATCGGAAAGATCAGCTTGCCGGACTCGCGCAAATTGTAGAGCCAGCCCTTGATCGTCACTTCCTGTCCGTCGTATTTTCCCGCCTGTTCAATCGTGATCGTGGTCATAGTCCGCTTTTCCGCTGTCTGTCCAAACGAAAATTCTAGCAGACCAACGTTAGACCAAGCCAATCGCCCGTGGATGCTATTCTTGTCCTGCAGCTTAAACCGCGTATTAGGAATCTACGTCATGCAAACTCCCTCGACTCAAAACGCCCAATCGCGAGAGTCCTATCAAGTGGGCCTACTGACCTACCTGGTCGTTGGGTGGAGCTGTGCTTTGGTCTCCGGAACCTGCTTAGTTTGGGCATTTTCCGCCAGAGAGTATATCGCCATGATTTTCTTTGCCTTTTTTGCTGGCATGGGTGTCTACATAATTCTCGGGACCGGTGAAATCACGATTGATTCCGATGGAGTTCGGCACCACAGCCTTTTCGGAAGATATGGAATTCGATGGGACGAAATCCGGCGTATCGAATTTGGCGCCGGAGACGGCACCTTCGTTCTGCATGGTGACAGAAAACGGTTCGTCATCTCTCCTATTTCCATGTGGTCGGGGTCTCAAAAGGCGAACGCCATCGCGTTGCTAGATGAAAAACTCAGGAATTCTGGAATTACCCTGGAGCCCAGTCGCATAGCTGCTTACAAGTGGAACAAGAACGTTAACCTGAAAAATTGAGTACATATTCTTGTACAAGCCATAACGTCGAAACCTAGCGGCTCGCAAATTACAGACCACGCAAAACGCTAGTGCTCAAATAAACCACGCTACAATGTCCGCCCGGGGGGAACCATGTCTCAGTCATCGCAGTCACGCAGAGATTTCATTGCCACTACTTCGATCGGCTTAATCGGAGCGGCCGCCGTTCCAAGCGCGCAAGCGCCGACGCAATCGCAGAATCCGGTTGAGCCAACCGCGGGAGCGCCGCCGGCATTCGGCGCGGGCCCGGCGTTTGGTCCGGAAGTTTCTGCAAACACGTTTGCCGAGGCGGAAAAGCTCGTGCAATTTCCATTGCGGCCCGACGAACGAATGATGGCAGCACAAAGCTGGCGCGTGAATCTCGCGTCCGTCTACGAGCTTCGAGTCGGTCCGCGCAAAGTCGGGATCGATGCGCCGGTTGCGCCGTATTCGCAGTGGAATCCGATTCTGCCCGGCCATGAAGCCGGACCCGCGCGCGAGACATTTCTCCGATCGAAAACCGATCCCGGTCCGCTGCCCGAAAAAGAAGAAGACATCGCTTTCGCGCCGGTGACGAAACTCTCTCGTTGGATCGAACAGCGCAAACTCACCTCGGAACGCCTCACGCAAATTTATCTGCGTCGCATCGAACGCTTCGATCCGAAGCTTCGCTGCATCATCACGCTCACAAAAGAGCTTGCCCTCGCGCAAGCCAAACAAGCCGACGCCGAAATCGCCGCCGGAAAATATCGCGGGCCGCTGCACGGCATTCCCTGGGGCGGAAAAGATTTGCTCGATACGGCGGGCATTCGCACTACGTACGGCGCCGAGCCGTTCCGCGATCGCGTCCCGTCCGCCGATGCCGCGGTCGTGAAACGCTTGCGCGAAGCGGGCGCCGTGCTTCTCGCTAAACTCAGCCTCGGCGCGCTCGCGCTCAACGACATCTGGTTTGGCGGGCAAACGATGAATCCGTGGTTGCTTGAAGAAGGTGCTTCCGGATCGAGCGCCGGCCCCGGCGCGGCGACGGCCGCGGGCCTTGTCGGTTTCGCGATTGGCAGCGAAACCGGTGGCAGCATCGTCAGCCCTTCCATGCGCTGTGGTCTAACCGGTTTGCGCCCCACCTTCGGCCGCGTGCCGCGAACCGGCGCGATGACGCTTTGCTGGTCGCTCGACAAGCTCGGGCCGATGACGCGCTCGGTTGAAGATGCGATCCTCGTTCTGCGCGCCATTTCCGGGCCCGACGCCGGCGATCTTTCCAGCGTTCCCAGCAAACTCGATTTCGACGCGAGCGCGCCCGTCAAAAATTTGCGCGTCGGCTATTTTCCGCGCTGGATGAAGGAACCGCCCGCCACCGACGTGGACCGCGCCGCGCTCGAAACCGTGAAAAAACTCGGCATGACGCCGGTCGAAGTTTCGCTTCCCGATTGGCCGTACGATTCGCTGCAACTGATTCTCTTCGCCGAAGGCGCTGCCGCATTCGAAGAACTCACGCTCAAGGGCGGCTTGCGCGAACTGAAAGCGCAAGTCCCGGATGCGTGGCCGAATCTCTTCCGCCAGGCACGATTTCTTTCCGCGGTCGATTTTGTGCAGACCGATCGTTTCCGCCGCAAAGTCGCGGAAGAAATGGCGCGCATTTTTTCCGAAGTCGATCTACTTCTTGTGCCGTCGTTGCGCGACGAAATGCTCACCATCACCAATTTCACCGGCCAGCCATCGCTTACGTTGCGCGCGGGCTTCGTCAATGTCTCCGAAGCCCGCAGCGATTGGGCGCCCGATCCCAAAAATCCGCTGCCGAAATTCAATCCGCCGCGCCGCGTGCCGCATGGTGTGACGCTCATCGGCCGCCTCTTCGAAGAGGGAACGTTGTGCGCCGCGGGCATCGCCCTCGAACGCGCGTTTGCCGTTGTGGAAGACCGCCCCGCGAGCTTTTAATTTCGCGCAAGGATAGAGAGCAAATAGATTGAGCTCTATTTCGCACTTCCTATCACCTTGGGATTACTTCTCGCCGTGCCTGCTTTTGCCCAGCGGCCCGAGAATCGTACCGAAGAACGTCATGACGACCACCGCGACGGCCCGCGCGCAAACCAAGGCCACGTTCCGCAAGGCCCGCCGCCGAAGCGCGACAACCGCGCCAAGCCGGAAGTCGAACGTCACGACAACCGCGTGAATTCCGTTCCGCACGTCAGCAACGATCACTGGTATGGCCACGACCGGCCGAACGACCGGCGCTACGTCGTGTCGCGTCCGTTCGAACACGGGCACTTTGAACGCATTGGCGCATCGTACCGCTATCGAGTGGAGCGGTTCGATCGCGACAGTCACCGCTTCTGGTTTCCCGGCGGCTTCTATTTCCAGATCGCCGATTGGGATTGGAACCTGGCTGCGGATTGGTGCTGGGATTGCGGCGAGGACTTCACCGTGTACGACGATCCCGATCATCCCGGCTGGTATCTGGTCTACAACATTCACACCGGCGGCTACGTGCACGCGACTTACATGGGCACGTAAGCTCTGCCGTCTCGTTTCTTGCAGGGAGAGGCCGGGTGAAACCCCGGCCTCTTTTGTTTTTCGGTATACTCGTGCGCGCTGGATAGTTTCGCCGAGGGAGATCTTCCATGTCTCGTCGCCGCTTGCTCTGTACCGCATTTTTCCTGTTTAGCGTTCCCGTTTTCGCGCAGCAAAACGAATCCGTCTCCCCTGAAGTTCGCGCCGCAATGGAGAAGCTTTCGAAGGAGTCATTTCGCGCGCACATGGCCTTCCTTGCCGACGATCTTTTGGAAGGACGTGGCACGGGAACGCGCGGCCACGAAATCGCCGCGCGCTATGTCGCCGCGCAATTTGAATCGCTCGGTCTCCTGCCCGCTGGCACCGGCGGCACTTTTTACCAGCGAGTGCCGTTGCGCGAGATCACGGTCGTGCCGGAAAAGTGCGCCGTGACCATTACGCAGAATGGAACGTCAACTAACCTGAAGTGGGGAGACGATTTCATCGCACCGGGAAATTCCTTAAAAGAAGAAAGCGAAGTCGAAGCTCCCGTCTTTTTTGCGGGCTACGGCGTCGCCACGCCGGACGGAAAGTACGACGATTATGCCGGTGTGGACGTCAAAGGCAAAATCGTCGCTGCGCTGCAAGGCGCTCCGCCCTCGTTGCCAAGCGAACTGCGCGCTCACATCAGTTCGTCGCGCGAAAAGATGCGCCTCGCCGTCGCACATGGCGCCATTGGCGTTCTCGCGCTTCGGCCGCCGCAATGGGACGCCCTTTTGCCCTGGCCCCGCGCCGTGATTGGCGTGCGATTCCCCTCGATGCGCTGGCTGGGACCGGATTCGCAACCAAGTGATACGTTCCCGCAAATGCGCGCGGTGGCCGTTCTTTCCCCGTCCGCGTCGGAAAAGCTGTTTGAACGCGCGCCGAAATCGTGGGCGCAAGTCTTGAAAGACGCCGCCGACTCCAAGCCACAATCTTTTCCGTTGCCGATGACGGCGAGGATCCACGTTTCCAGCAAACATCGAGAAATCAGCAGCCCCAACGTGGCCGCGGTTTTGCCTGGGTCCGATCCGAAATGGAAAGAGGAATATGTCGTTTACAGCGCGCACACAGACCATCTCGGCATCGGCGCGCCGATTAACGGCGATTCGATTTACAACGGCGCGGCCGACGATGCCTCCGGCGTTGCGGCTTTATTGGTTCTTGCGGAGGCTTTCAAGTCGCTTCCGCGTCCGCCGGCTCGTTCCATTCTTTTTCTGGCGACGACTGGCGAGGAAAAAGGCCTGCTGGGCGCGGACTATTTTGCGGAGTTTCCCACGGTTCCGCGAAAAAGCCTCGTCGCGGACCTGAACATGGATGGCGCATCGGTTTTCTACACCTTTGACGAAATCGTGGCGCTCGGCGGCTCGAGCAGCACGCTGGGCGACCTTGTGGAACACGATGCGCCCCGCCTCGGATTGAAAATGATTGCCGACCCACAGCCGGAACAAATGGGATTTGTACGGAACGACGAATACTCCTTCGTGCGGCGTGGTGTTCCGGCGATTTCTCTTGGCGAAGGCTTTCATGCGAAGAATCCGGCGGTCGATGGCAAAAAACTCTCCGACGATTACGTCCGCTTGCATTACCACGCGCCATCGGACGACATGTCGCAGCAATTCGATTTCGATGCCGCCGTCGAATACATGCAGATTAATTTTCTTGTTGGATACGATGTCGCGCAGGCTCCGCAGCGGCCCGCCTGGAACATGAACGATTTTTTCGGAAAAACTTTCGGCAGTAAGTGAAACTATAAACAGATTTGCGTGAACAGAGGGAATCAGCGATTCGCGAGCGTTCGGATTCCTCCCAGGCCGAGAAGCTTTTCATCCGCCGTGACAAGCGTCAGGTCCAGAACCTGCGCCGTTGCGGCGAGAAACCGATCCGCAGGGTCACGGTGCATGGGAAGTTGCACGGCCGTCAAAGCGATCTCGTGGGTCAAGGGTGCAATTCTCGTCGATTGCGTCGCCCGCGCAAGCCACTTGTCAGGTTCTCCGCTCAGGTGGATTCGTCCTTTCGCGTGAAGCGTCCAAACTTCCCAGGTGCTAATTGGCGATATCCAGATTTCGTTTTGCGGGCTCGATAATTCGCCCAGCACATGCTTCCCAATCTTTCCCGGATCGGAAATAAGCCATAGCCAGATGTGCGTGTCGAGAAGCAATCTCAATCGCGCAGTACCTCCCAGTCATCTTCATCGGTCGCCGGGGAAATGATGTCTCCGAGAATTTCCACCGAATCCTTCATCGATCCAATCCATTCCATTCGGTCGACCTCTTCAGTCGGAGGAACGACCTCGGCCACAGGCTTTCCGTGGCGCATCACGCGAAGCGGCTGCTTCGTCTTACGAACTTGCTCAAGCAGGCCGATACACTTTGCCTTGAATTCAGAAATGGAGACTTCGTCCATGGCTTCCTCGCGTGGACCATATTATAGACTATAGTCAGAAAAATAATCAATAGAGCAAGAACGTAGTGAAATGCGGCCATAAATCGCAGACTTCGGTTTCAACCCACGTATGCCAATTCGATGGCGCTGGATTCTTGCACTGATTTGGTTGGCGCTTTTCGGCTGGGCATTTCTTTCTAGGTTGGATATTGGATCGCTGGAGACACAAGTGACGGAAGAATCTCGCGGCGGCGATCTAATTCCATGCCTTTTCGAGACGATCCATCCAGGTGCGCGCCGTGCCAAGGTGTGCGGATCCGACCGATTAGCTCAAAGCCGATTGCTCTCGCACGCCTCGGCTGTGAACCAATTCACGCTTAATGCTCCTCGATGCAGGTGGACGCAGACCGTGTCTCCTGAACTGAGCCGATAAAACAAAGTGGCTGGAATTGATACTTGATCGGCCGTTTGGATGGGGCCCCACGGCGCCAAAAAAAACGTAGTACGTAGTCGATTTTCCGTGCGAAATGTGTTTTGTAAGAACTGTCGTCGAGAAAGTTCGTTCGGGAGAGAAATCAAATGCGGCATCGGCTGCAGCCAAGGCGGCCCAACAGTACATTGAGCCAAGGAGAAGGTAAGCAATTGTGGATTGTCGTCGCCGAACAGTTGCCGGCTGATTTGCGTGTGCAACATAGGCAATGATTGCGCCACCGCAGCTGCCGAGCACTGGAAATATCGCCCAACCAACATAGTTGAACCGAATTGCCAACAAGGCCAGGACGCAAGTCGGAAAAATAAATCCATAGGCCAAGCTTGGCCTGGCATCGTTCTTATGGCCATCGATGTTATAGAGCTTGCGGCTTCTGAAGCCGATGATGAGTACAAAACTCGGCAGCGCTATAAGACATAGCACCGCAAAGGCGTATGGTCGGGGCAAAAAGTATCCCCATACACAGACTGCAACTGTCACGATATTAATTGCCTTCGCGATTTTTTTCGCACGTACGACCCTATGGCTTTTGCCTTCGCTATTGTGGTCGTTGCGGGGATCGTCGATCATTCGCGCTTGCGAATTTTCAAATTCTTGCCGATCCAGATCCGGAAGCTTTCTTACCCAACACAAAAAACTGTCATCGAGCGCGACGTGCTTGGAACGGCAACCTTCTTTAGAAGAGATTTGTTCGGGACGAACACAAGATTTGTGAAGTACTTGGCATCCACACGCCGGACTCCAGAAATTTCTCTAAGAGAAAGGGCTTGGCTGGAAAAAATGTCCGCACATTCGATGGAATCTCGTTTGAGAGTCACCTTGATCGATAGCGTGCTAGCAAACACGTAGATAGCCAGCGCCAGGAACGCAAGGCAAACCAGCTCGAGAAGGATTTCTTCCTTTGTGCTCTTCACTTCATGCCCCGTGCCGAAGTAGATCGCACCGGCCAGGCTCGCGCCGCCCAGCGTTAAGCTCAAAATCACAAAAGATAGCTTTGCTATTGTTTTAAGACGATAGACCCGCGGGAAGTCTGTTGCCGAAAGTGGTTCGCTGGGCGAGTCATACTCCATGTTAGATGGCTAGCTCCACGCCTTTTCGAAGCGATCCATCGCGGTGCGCGCGGCGGCGAGCTGCTCCGCCATTCCCAGGGCGTCGGCGCCGGTTTTTTCTTTTAGCTCAAGTGTGATCGGCAGGTCTTTTTCGGGAGCGCTTTTTAGCAACGGAATCGCGCTTTCCCAATCGATCGAGCCTTCGTACGGCGGCAGATGCTCGTCTTTTTCGCCGTGGTTATCGTGGAGATGCACGCTCGCGACCAAATCGCGCATTGGAGCAAACGCTTTCTCGATGCGTTCGGCTTCCTCGCCGTCGCGCAAATGCGCGTGTCCAATATCAAAATTGAATCGCAAACCGGACAATCGCGTTTCATCCACGAATGCGCGCAAATATTCGGGCTGCCCGAGCTCGCTCGTGGTGTTTTCCACGCAAAGCGTCACGCCAATGTGCTTTGCATGCAGCACAAGATGCTCGAGCGTGCTGAACGCCGCGTCGCGCTTGCGCGGGTCCGCCGTTTCGCGCGCGCCGCCCATGTGGAGCACCATGCGCGAAAAGGGAAGCTCTTCCGCCACGTCAATCGCGCGCTTGAATTCGTCCATCGCTTCAATCCGCCGCACGCGTTCCACTTCGCAAACGGAAAGCGGAATGCCGCTTTCGCGCATCGCGCTCGCATCTTTGCTCGATGGCGCGTGGAGCGAAGCCAGCTTCAATTTTTGATGCTCGAGCATTCCCTTGAGCGCTTGAATCTCCGGCTTGGACGCGTAGTCAAAATGCGCGCGCGAACAAAACACTTCCACGCCGGTGAAGCCATTCTCCGCGACTTGCGAAAGAAACTCAGGCGTCAATTTGCGCGAAATAGACAGATAGGTGGAAAGGATTCTTTGCATGCGTAGAGCCCGTTCGTCCTTGGTTGTTTTAGGCCCCTAGTATCCCACGGCCGAACCCTCGTCGCGGGGGTCCGCTGCACCCAGACGTTCCCCAGTTGTAACGTCGATGCCGATGGCGTTCACGAGGCCAATGTGGCCGATTTTCCGCGTTGAATGGCCCATCGCGTTCAAGGCGTTCTGCAATTGCGGCGAAAATTGGTTTTCCATCACGATGCGGTCGGGAAACCATTGATGATGAAATCGTGGCGCGTTGATCGCCGCCTGGGCTTCCATTCCCAGCCGCATCCAATTCACGATCGTCAGCAAGACCGCGGAGATGATTCGCGGCCCGCCCGGAGAACCCGTCACAAAACTCAATTTGCCGTCGCGCACGAGAATCGTTGGCGTCATCGAACTGAGCGGCCGGTGGCCCGGCGCAATCGCGTTGGCATCGGACTGAATCAATCCAAACAACGCATTCGGCACGCCGGGTTGCGTCGTAAAATCGTCCATTTCGTCGTTCAGCAAAAACCCCGCGCTCGAAGTCACGTGCGAGCCGTAACTGTCGTTCAGCGTGAAAGTGCTCGCCACGGCGTTTCCCGCGGCGTCCACCACGGAAAAATGCGTCGTGTGCGGTCCGTCGTTCGCGCTGATTTCCCGCGGCGCGGCGAGGCTCGCTTCCACTCCGCAAACGTGCGGCTGGCCCGCGCCAATCTCTTTGCTTGAAGAAGCGTGCGAAGCGTCAATCGTCGCGCGCAATTCCTTTGCATAACAAGGACTCGTCAATCCATCCACCGGCACTTTCGCGAAATCCGGATCGGCCAGATACGCCGCGCGATCCGCAAAGACGCGCCGCATCACTTCCGCCATCAAGTGCACGCTCGCGGCGTCTTCCCAGCCCTTCAGCGGTACACCATCCAGCACGTTCAGCGCTTCGATCACGGCCACGCCGCCCGAACTCGGCGGCGGTGCGGCCAGCACATCCCACTTGTGGCCATCCAATTCGTAATGCGCGTGCAACGCTTCGCGCACTTTCGGCTGGTACGCCGCCAGATCTTCGAGCGTCACCAGACCGCCGAGTCGCGCCATGTCGCCCGCGATCATCCGCGCCGTCTCGCCGCGATAAAATTCCGCCGCGCCGTTCTTCGCAATGCGCTTGAGCGTCGCGGCCAGTTCCGGCTGCTTCAGCATTTCCCCCACGCGATACATTGCGCCATCTTTCAAAAAAATCCGCCGCGAAATGGAGAACCGCTGCAGCCCGTCGCGCTCGGCCGCGAATTCCGCCGCCAGTTTTGCACTGACCGGGAATCCTTCCTCGGCCAGGCGAATCGCCGGCGCCATCACGTCCGCCAGCTTCATCGTGCCGTACGTTTTTAGCGCGAGTTCCAATCCGGCCACGGTGCCGGGCACCGCAACCGATTTGTATCCAATCGTTGAAGCTTCGGGATCGAGTTTGCCGTCCGCGCGAATGTACATCTCTCGCGTCGCGCGCGCCGGCGCCACTTCCCGGTAATCGAAAAATGTCGTCTTGCCGCTGGCCAGTCGAACTAGCATGAATCCGCCACCGCCGATATTTCCGGCCGCCGGTTCCACCACCGCCAGCGCAAACGCCGTCGCCACCGCTGCATCGACCGCGTTGCCGCCTTTCTGCAAAATTTCCACGCCCGCGCGCGAGCCAAGCCCCTCGTCCGTTGCCACCATTCCGTGTGCCGCGCGCACGGCTTGCTTTGGCCACAACTTTTGCGTGTCCGCGGCGTTTTGTCCAAAATTGGAAACAGGAAAAAAGAAGAACAGCGCAAGCAGGGAACTGCCCAAACGAACCAGACAAGCGTTTTTCATGGTGGCGAAAAAACAGTAAGGCAAGAAAAACGCAGCGTCAAGCCGCACCATTCATCGCAAATGAATGTCCGAGTGCGGCTCGCGGACGAATCCATCGATGCGGCTTTGCGCCGCGAGTTTTTTCGGTTGCAAACTTTAAGCGGTTGCTGTTTTCGTCAGCGGCGTCGCCGCGGTTGTCGTGGAACCGGCTGCCGGCGGTGGAGCCGTGATTTGCGCCGTTTGGCCGGTCGTGCCGTTGTTGAGCGTCAAAGTGACTTCGCTCACCTGAATCTGAAACGCGGAAATCTGAATCGTTCCGCCGTTTCCAGTGTTGCCCGTCGGCTGCAACGTTTCATTGACGCCGGCAAACTTGATGGACAGTTCTTGAATCGAGAAGCCGCCCGTCTGCGCGGTGCCTGCCGTGGCGCCGCTCGTTCCGCCAGTCGCCGCGGCGGTGTTCGTGGCGGTAGGTGAAGCCGGTTGCGCGGTGTCTTGCGCCAACACATTCAACTGATTGATGAGGCTCGTAAACGCCGCCGGGCTAAAATCTTTGATCAACTGCGCCACGCGGTCGACCGCGGCAATTTCATCCGCGCTGAGCCCCAGCGCCGTCAATGTCGCGTTCAAATTCTGCAATTGGCTCTGGATTTGTGTCGCGCCGGTTGTTACGCCACTGGCTGGCGCACCTGGCCCCGTCACGGCCGGTGTCGCCGGTACTACCGCCGTGGCTGCCGGCGTCGTGTTTGAGGGCCCATTCGCGGGCGAATTGGCAGTCGCAGTGACAGGCGCGGCAGTCTCCACGGTAGTCGTTGTCGGATTGCTTGCCGCCGTATTGTTCTCAGGCGGCGCCGGTGCGGCGTTTCCATTCTGCACCAACAACACCGTTGCCGCCGCCGTAAACACCGCCGCCTGGCTCACCTGAAACAGACCCGCCTCATTCGCCGCGTTTCCGCTCGACGGCCGAAACTCGTCCGAAGAGTTCTGCGGCGCATCCGGTGCCGCATTCGCCTTCGACGATTTGCTCGTCAGCGCACCGTCCTGATTCGAATTGCCCTGCGTCTGATTGAACAGACGTTCCGCCAGGTTTACCAGCCCAATGAGCGCCATAAAACCCCCTGGGTGCCGGCTTCGTGTCAATGCATGCGCTTTCCGCGGACGTACGACATCGCGCGAGAAAAGCCGACAAATCCCCACTAGCTTTATCGGCAGCTGGGGAAAAAACTTTAGCGGTATTTGGTGCAGGTATTATCTGCTTGAAAGAAAAAGACTTACTGCTTGCTCAGGAACTCCACCTTGGCCGGACCAGGCAGCAAACCCGCCTTCGTTCCGCGCTCAATCAAGTCCGTCACCGCCGCCTTGCCCTTTTCGCCGTATCCGAGCGTCCATTTATTCACGTACATGCCGACGAACTGGTCTGCCAGCTCCGTCTCCATGTCCCGCGCAAACTGCATCGCGTACTTCAATGCGTCGTCGCGATGTTCCAATCCATACTCCACGCTGTCGCGAATGGTCTTTGCGATCAGGAGGCCCATTTCCGGTCCAAGCGCCTTCCGCACCGCGTTTCCACCCAGCGGCAACGGCAATCCCGTCAATTCCTGCCACCAAACGCCCAAATCGAGCACCTTATGCAGGCCCAACTGCGGAAACAGCAGCTGCCCTTCATGAATCAGCAGGCCCGCCTCGACCAGCTCGTTCTGCACCGCGTCCAGAATCTTGTCAAACGGCATCACCACCGCTTCAAAATCCGGCTCGTACAATTTGAGCGACAAATACGCCGTCGTTTTCAGCCCGGGCACGCCGATCCGCTTGCCCTTGATGTCCTCTTTTTTCATCGACTTGGCCGACACCACGATCGGCCCATAGCCTTCGCCAAAGCTCGCCCCGCAATCGAGCAGCACATACTTATCGCGAATCGAAGGGTACGCCGCAAAACTCACTGCCGTCACGTCGTACGTCTCCGCCAGCGCCGCTTCGTTCAGCGTCTGGATGTCGCTCAAAACGTGCGTGTATTTGTAGCCGGGCGTCGCCAGCTTGTGCGTCGCCAGCGCGTAAAACATGAAGGCGTCGTCGGAGTCCGGCGAGTGCGCCAGTTTGATCTCCACCGGCTCTTTTTCGGTTTTTTGCACTGCGGGTTGTCCTGCCATGTCGTTCTTCAATTTCCTCGCGTTTTGCCGGCTGTCCTGCAAAGAAAGCATTCCCTTCCGCTGGGTAAGAAGTGAACTGGAGGAAGAGAACGTACGCGACGCTGGGACTTGCGAGGCGCCTTGCCGGGTCTTTTTTCGCAGAGAAAGCCTAACATACCGGGGCCACCCCCACCAACTCCCGGCCGGCGCTTCCCGATGGCTCGGCGGCAATTTTTGTGTGTGCCGCTTTCTGAAGCGGCCCTCTTGTCGAGCCAGCTTTGCGTCCACTAGTACAGCCGCGTGCTTTCCGCCTTGTTTTTCCCGTCGCACGGTTTTTTCTTCTTCCCAATTTCGGCGCAAAGCGTACAATCCGCACAACGAGGTGCGCCATGAAACCTCAACCGGCACGGGAACCTTCCCGCCACGAACAAACCCGCACGGCGTGCGAAGCCGTCTCGCTTCTCGATGAACCCTGCAACGAGGCCGCATCCGTCTTTTGCGATAACTGCGAGCGCTGGTTCTGCGCCGCCCACGCGCAAGACGAAGCGTGGCACACTTGCGCCGTCGAACCCGGCGAAGAAGGCGGCGAAGGCTAGCTCTTGCGGCGGCAGCGAGGCCAATTTGTCCGCCCCGTCTCCGTGTGCGCTCGCCACGATTTCCGCCGCACACCGCCGCGCGCGGCTACACTCTCTGCATGCGCGATTCCGGCCCATGGTTCGACCGCAAATTTGAATTTAACTTTTCCCCGGACCTTTATCCCAATCTTTGCGTCCGCCTTCGCGGCACACCCGCCCGCCTCGAAGAAATCCTTCGCGGCATTTCACGCGATCGCCTCATTGCGCGCCGCCAGGAAAAATGGACCATTCAGGAACAAGCCGGCCATCTTCGCGACCTCGAATCGCTCTGGATCGCTCGCCTCAACGATTTCCTCCAGGCCAAACCCCAACTCTCACCCGCCGATCTGCAAAATCGCAAGACCCACGAAGCGAATCACAATAGCCGCGCAATCGCGGACGTGTTGCAGGAATTTCGTTCCGCTCGCACTACCTTCGCCGACAAACTCGTAACTCTTGACCACGCGTTCTTTTCGCAGAGGCTCCTTCATCCCCGCCTCCAGCAGCCGCTCCGACTAATCGACCACCTCTACTTCGTCGCCGAACACGACGATCACCACCTCGCCAAAATCTGGTCGCTCCTCCACTCCTGAATGCGGCGCAAAATTTTCGGCCGGTGGCACAGACTCAGACTTCTCTGGCGAAGCGGGCGCAAAATTTGAACGCGAGTGGGAACGTAAAAATATTCGCGCCGCGGTTTTTGTCGAGGAGCAAAAAAAGCAAACACGGTCCCGGCGCAGCCGCCGCTTTGTTCGTTTCCTGAACCGCGTTTCGAGTCACAATGGCGGCAATGACGTCCGATCGCGGTGCGACTTCAGCATCGCTCCGTTAGTGCGCGCTCAATTGAATTTCGTCTTGCCCGCAAATAAAAAACGCCCTTCCTCGCGTGCATCGCAAGGAAGGGCGCCTCTTGCTCGTTCTTTTATTGTGGTGCTGAGATCATTCCAAAGATGCCGTTTGCATATCCGTTCGGCCCGCCCGTGAAGAAAAGTTGATTGTGTGCGCCGTTCGGGCCTCCGTCTTGTCCGAATTGCAGCGCCCACACGTTGTCGATTTCGATCGCGTTCCCGTTCGCATCGCGCAGTTCTCCGCGGAACTGTCCGCTGACCGGATCGAAGGCAAGAATCTGCCCCTTCGGCGTGTTATTGCTGATTAGAATCGATCCGCTCATCGGCCCGAAATCCGCCGGCGCCAGGGCGATACCCCACGGCGAATGCAGCGGTCCGTGGAGCGCATCGTGCTTCAGCAGCGTGCCGTCCGCGGAAAAGACATCCACAAAACCGCCCAACGCTTTATTCAGAGCCGTAAACGTGACCCAAATCTGGCCATTAATGGCTTGAATTCCGTACGTCGTAAAATTCTGCGGAATCGCCGGATCGCTGACCGACTTCACAAACTGAAAATTGCTGTTGAAAATGTCCACCGCGCGATTCGGTCCGCCATCCGCCGCAAACAGGAAGAACTGCCCCTTTGCGTTCGCCGCAATCGCCAGTCCCGTATAAGTGGATCCCTCTTTCGAGCGGTCACACATGATCGTCGTGTGGCTCTTAAACGTTTTCGTTGCCGGGTCCGGCACGATGCCGTCTACCGTCGGGCTCCACGCGCTGATCGTCCCGTCCAGCGTCGAAAAAATGAAAAGGGACTTATCGGATTTGCCTTTTTCCGTGACCACAAAATCGCCCGGGTTCGGGCTGATGTTTCCCACCGTCCCCGTCGGAGTTCCAATTGCATTTGTCCCGCTGCTCGGCGCCGGCGGGATGGTCACGAATAGCCCCGCCTGCTGTCCCGTACCGGTATAAAGCGTAGAAAATCCAGACCCGTTGTCGCTCAGCCAAAACGGAGTTCCTTGCAGCGCCGTCAGCCCCCACGAATTGATCAGGTGCTGCTCATCCGTCGATGGCGCCGCTCCTGGCACGTTTGAGGCAAGGTCCGTTCGAACATACTGCGCTTCGCTCACGCTTGCCAGCAAAGCCATCGCTGCAATCGCTGTTCCTAGTAGTACTACAACTGCTTTGATTCTCATTTCCATCTCCCTATTTTCCGATCCGGTCTTTTTCTAGCGATACATTGCATTTGCCGCGATTCCACTCCGCTTCAAACATACTTCTCCGCCGAAGTCGACAAGCCGCAAAGAAGGCAAGCCACTTCTCACATAACCGTCAGTTCAACCCGGAAATTCCCCGCCGAGACCTCGTCGAAGCGATTTCTCGTTTTTTTCTAACTCTTTTCTTCGATTGCCGAAGCGCGATGAGCTACCCACTCGCCGCGCTTCGCACACCACTGGCGGGCGCCTTCAAAGCGTGCAATCGGTTTTCCAATTCACCTGTTTGCAACAATATCCGGCACGCATTGAGAACAGTGGACTTACCGCCGAAACTCCGCGGAACTTTGCCAATTTCTCCGCGATTCCATATCGGCCAAATCTAAATTCTCCAAATCTTCGGACATGCTCATTCCGATTCGCCGCAATTTCCAATTTTGTCATTGGATCCACCGTAGACCTTTTCTTCAAATTCTGGCGTACCACGAGTACTCGTAAGCCGGCGAATCTGACCCTCTTCCATCTCCAAACTGTATAAGCGAATCCACCACCGGAATCCGCTACAGACCCTTCACATTCTTGTATAAAACTTGCCGCGTCACTTTTAGTTGAGGCGGTTTGCGATGGGCCGCCGGCAGGGATTTTCGGAGGCTGGACCGGCAAGTGCAGCGAGAAATCCTCAATTACATGGAAAAACGCATTGCGACCGCCGGCGACCCGCGTTCTTTTGGCAAGCCATTGCGTCAGAGTAAATTCGGTCTTCGGCGATTTCGCTTTCGCGACTATCGAACCCTCTGCCAGCTAAAACAGTCGCGCCTCGTCGTCCTGTTCATCGCCATTGGCCACCGCAGCAAAATCTACGACGACTAACGGCCGGCAAGTGGAGAATTCTTTAGCCTGCTCCGGTCGCTCATTTGTGGATCATTGTTCCAAATCCTTCCGCTCGCCACTCGCCACTTTCTTCATCTCCCGCTACACTGTTCGTTCTCATTTCTTTCGGAGGATTCGCATGCCCGCCGTGCAACGCGCACTCATCAGCGTTTTTGACAAATCCGGTGTTCTCGATTTCGCCAAGCGCCTCGCCGCGCTCAAAATCGAAATTCTTTCCACCGGAGGCACCGCCAAACTCTTTCGCGATTCCGGCGTTTCCGTCAAAGACGTTTCCGAATTCACCGGCTGGCCGGAAATGCTCGGCGGCCGCGTCAAAACCCTTCATCCCAAAATCCACGGCGGACTTCTTTATCGCCGCAATCTCCCCGAGGATCAAAAACAAGCCGCCGAACATGGCATTGCGCCCATTGATCTAGTCGTCGTCAACCTTTATCCCTTTGAAGCCACTGCCGCAAAATCCGGACTCACCGCCGAAGAGCTTATCGAAAATATCGACATTGGCGGCCCCACCATGCTCCGCTCCGCCGCAAAAAATCTCGCAAGCGTCACCGTCGTCTGCGATCCCGCCGATTACGATCGCGTCGCATCCGAACTTGAAAAAGAGGGCGAAACTTCGCTCGCCACGCGCCTTGAACTCGCTCGCAAAGTGTTTGCCACAACGTCGCGCTACGATGGGCTCATTACCATGGAACTCGAACGGCTCGTCGCCAGCGGTCACGACGTCGAGCTCGCCGCAAAGCCAGTCCTTCCCGAGCGCGTTCACCTCGCTTTGCGGCTCCAACAGGAATTGCGATACGGAGAAAATCCCCACCAGTCCGCCGCTCTCTATGTTCCCGGGGGGAAAACGCCGGACGGCCTCGCCGCGGCCAGGCAGCTGCAGGGAAAAGAACTTTCGTACAACAATCTTGTGGACCTTGAAGCCGCGCGCAGCCTTGCCGCGGAATTCAAAAACCCCGCCGCCGTCATCATCAAGCACAACAATCCTTGCGGCACCGCCGAACAATCCACCCTTCGTGACGCGTATCGCAAGGCGCTCGCCTCCGATCCCATTTCCGCTTTCGGCGGAGTGCTCGCCTTCAATCGCGCCGTCGATGCCGCCACCGCCGAAGAAGTCGCCAAGCTTTTCGTCGAATGCATCGCCGCGCCCGGTTTTGACGCAAAGGCAAAAGAAATTTTCGCCGCCAAGAAAAATCTTCGCCTTCTCGAACTTCCCGCGAATGGCCTCGATCCCGAGCGCGAGCTGCAACTCAAACGCATTCTCGGCGGCATGCTTATTCAGCAGCCCGACCTTGGCGAACTCGAGGACGACAAACTGAAAATCGTCACCAAGCGCCAGCCGACCGCGGAAGAAATGTCCACGATGAAATTTGCCTGGAAAGTTTCCAAACACGTAAAATCCAACGCCATCGTTTTCGCCAAAGACGGCGCAACGCTCGGCGTCGGCGCCGGACAAATGAGCCGCGTCGATTCCGTCAAAATCGCCGTCATGAAAGCGCAATCTTCGCTCGAAGGCAGCGTCGTCGCGAGCGACGCGTTTTTCCCGTTTCCCGATGGTGTCGAAGAAGCCGCCAAAGCCGGCGCCAAAGCCTTCATTCAACCGGGCGGCTCCGTCCGCGATGGCGACGTCATCGCCACGTGCGATCGCCTCGGCCTCGCCATGGTCTTCACCGGCCTTCGCCATTTCCTGCACTGAGTTGTGCGGCACGCGGTTTTGGTTGCCGCCTTCCGAGGCAGCCCGATTTTTTCGGCTTAGGATTTTCCGATGCAGCCGAGCTCGGTTTTCAGAGCAAGCTGATCGAGACTCGAGAAGGGAAGAGAAAGAAACAAACCGATTCGCCGATCGAGCGCCACGAACGCATCGCGAAACGCGCGTTCGATTTGTTCCGGAGCTCCCGCAATGGCTGCGGGGTCGGGAACGCCCCAGTGAGCCGTCATGGGCTGGCCGGGCCATACGGGACAAATTTCACTCGCCGCGTTGTCGCACACGGTGAAGACGAAATTCATTTTCGGCGCATCGGGTTTTGCAAATTCGTCCCAGCTCTTGCTGCGAAAGCCGATGCTCGGCAGCTTTGCCGCGGCAAGAACTTTCAGAGCGCCGGGATTTACGCGGCCGGCCGGATGGCTGCCCGCGCTGTAGGCAACGAAGTTCGGCTTGCCGCGAAAATTCAGAATCGCTTCCGCGAGAATGGAGCGCGCCGAATTGCCGGTGCAAAGAAACAGGACGTTGTATGGCGTCGTCATGGTTTTCACGCAAGCGTCAGGCGCGGCAGGAAGGGCCGACAACGCTCGCCCGTGAAGCCGGTTTTGTGGCGCGCACAAACGCGCTCATGAATTTTCCGTCGACGAGAGGCGCGACCTTGCCGGCGTCGAGTCCGGCGGAAGAAAGAAAATCGCGCGCTTCTTCCGCTTTGTAAACGCGAGTCGGTTCGATGTCGATGTTTTCAAAACCGGCGCTGAAAAGTTTGCCGCGGTATTCAAATTCTTCCAGCGCGCCGGCAACGCAGCCGACCCAGAGTTCAACGCTCTTGCGGATGGCAGCGGGAACTTCGCCGCGCACGACGACGTCGGAAATGGCAAGCCGCCCGCCCGGTTTCAGAACTCTGAATGCTTCGCGCGGCACGCGATCCTTGTCGCCGGAAAGATTGATCACGCAATTGGAAATAATTACGTCGACGGAATTTTCCGGCAGCGGAATATTTTCCATCGCGCCTTTCAGGAATTCGGCGTTTTCGACGCCGGCTTTTTTCTGATTTTCGCGCGCAAGCGAAAGCATTTCGTCGGTCATGTCGAGCCCGTACGCCTTTCCGCCTGGGCCGACGCGCTTTGCGGAAAGCAAAACGTCGATGCCGCCGCCGGAGCCGAGATCGAGAACGGTTTCGCCAGGCTGCAATTTTGCAAGCGCGGTCGGATTGCCGCAGCCGAGCGACGCAGCGACCGCTTCTTTCGGAAGCGCGGAAAGTTGTGCGCCGTCGTAAAGATCTCTCGTGATCGGATCGCAGCAGCTCAGTGCTCCGCCGCCGCACGTTGCCGTTCCGCCCGCCGCGACTTGTTTTGCCGCCGCGCCGTATTTTTGCTTCACGACGTCCTGCAGATTTTCGCCGCTCATGATTTTCCTCACTTCGAAATTTGCACAATTTCTTCCGGTGCCACCGCGCGGCTGCGCGTGCAGCATTCTTCGTACAAGAATCCAAGCACTTCGCGCAATACGTCCGTATTCGCCGAATAGCAGAGAAACGTGCCTTCGCGCTTCACGTTGACGAGGCCAACTTGTTTCAATTTTTCAAGGTGATGCGAAAGAGTGGACGCGGGAATTTCGAGTTCATCCTGCACTTCGCCGGCGACCATGCCGCCGGGATATGCGGCGAGAAGCAAGCGGACGATTTGCAGGCGCGGCTCCGCGCCGAGGGCGGAGAAGCGGTCGGCGGAGCGGGTGACGAGGAGCGGATCGGGGCGGCGCTTCATACTTCGAGAATCGCGGAAATACAGAAATAAGGCAAGCGGAACCGAGTAAGCAGAGGAAGCTATGTCCCATTTGCCAGAGCAGCATGTCTTGCGAGATCGGAAATTCTTTCGCCTTTGCGATTAGCTCCGATCAGGCGGAAGCGAGAGCGCTTACCGGTTCGGCTACGATTTTGCCGTCGAACAGATGAATCGTGCGATCGGCGAAGCGCGAGTAACGCGGATCGTGCGTGACGAGGCAGATGGTTGCGCCATTCTGATGAAGGTCGGAGAGAAGCTGCATGACGGCTTCGCTGTTTTGCGAATCGAGATTTCCGGTGGGCTCGTCGGCCATCAAGATGAGCGGATCGCCGCCAAGAGCGCGGGCGACGGCGACGCGCTGCTGCTGACCGCCGCTGAGCTGCGCGGGAAAATGTTTTTTGCGATGGGACATGCCGACGCGCTCGAGGGCGTGCTCGGTTTTTTCGCGGCGCTCGGCGGCGCCCATGTTGCGATAGGTCAGGGGCAATTCGACGTTTTCATACACGGTGAGATCGCCGATTAAATTGAAGGCCTGAAAGACGAAACCGATTTCGCGATTGCGGATGCGTGTGCGTTCGGCGGCGGTAATTTGCGAGACGTCCTTGCCGTTCATGAAAAATTTTCCGCTGGAAGGCGAATCGAGAAGTCCGAGGATCGAAAGCAGCGTGGATTTGCCGCAGCCGGACGGGCCGGAAATGGAAACGTAGTCGCCGCGGTCGATGCCCAGGTCGATATTCGAAAGGGCGTGCGTTTCGACGTCTTCGGTGCGGAAAATTTTGGTAACGCCTTCCATTTTCACGAGCTGAGTTTTTTGAAGGTCCATGCGTTTCCTCGTAAGAAAGTTTGCGAGATTTACTTCAAACGAATCCGTTCGAAACCGCTCCAGGCGGACGTGTCGGACAAAATGACGCGATCGCCTTCCTTCAGGCCCTGCAAAATTTCGACAGAGCTGACGGAAAATCTTCCGAGCTTCACGGTGGTGCGCGTGGCTTCCACGCCGTCGTCCGCGACCTTGAAGAGGCCGACGGTCGACTGCGGCTGGCCGAAGGCGGGACGGCCGACGTAGAGAATGTTTTTGAGATTTTCGATTTCGATGGTTCCGTCGACGCTCAAATCGGGGCGCGCGCCGCTCGGAAGCGGCCCGTCGAAGGAAACGTCGACGGTGACGGTGCCGTTCTGAACGGAAGGATCGATGCGCGAGACGCGGCCGATGACGACGCCGTTGCGCGTGTCGATGGTGGACTTCATGCCGGGAGAAAGTTCATTGGCCTGCGTTTCCGCGATTTTGATTTCCGCTTTCAGCCTCTTGGGATCGGCCACGCGCGCGAGGTTCGTGCCGGGCGCGACGCTTTGGCCGACTTCGACGGGAACGAGCTGCAATACGCCGTTGATGCCCGCGCGAACGTGGAGGGCTTCGAGCTGGCTGCGGCGAAGGCTGTAGAGTGCGCGCTGCTGATCGACGTGAGATTTTTCCGCGGCGACTTTCGCTTCGGCGGTTTCTTCCGCGTTTTTGGCGCGCGCTTCTTCGAGCTGAGCGCGAATGGCAAGCTGATCTTCCCTGACTTTGGAAAGCTGCGCCGTGACGGCCGCGCCGATGTTCTGGGCGAGCATTTTTTCGTCTACGGCGTGCTGGATTTTTGCCTGCTCGTATTCGCTGCGGACGGCGGCGGCGGCGGCTTTTTGATTCAGGATGTCGCTGCCCATTTGCGCGCGGACGCTGAGGAATTGCGCTTCGGCGGCCTTGAGCTGGTATTCGGCGTCGAGCGTGTCGCGTTCGAGCTCGGGATTGCTGAGTTCAAGAACGATGGAATCGGCCTTCACGTTTGCGCCGGGATGGAGAATGATTTTGCTCACGCGAGCGGTGTTCAGCGCGGGAATCCACTGGATGTCTTCGGGCACGAGAGTGCCAACGCCGTGAACGGCGCGCAAGAGGTCGCCGCGTTTGACGGTGTCGGAGAAAAAAGAAGCGCCATCGACGCTGGGTGCGGCGGGACGAAGGCGAGTGAGGCCAAAAGAAATTCCGGCGACGGCAAGCAACGCGACGCTGGCGAGCAAGAGCCTGCGAATCGATTTGGCGCGCGGATTTTGTGCGATGGCGATGTCCATAAACGATTTTCCTTATGCGATCACTCGTGGCGAAGCGCAACCAGTGGATTGAGACGCGAAGCCCGCCGCGCCGGAAGATAGCAGGCAAGAAGGGCCGAAAAACTTAGAAAGACAAAAATTCCAACGTACGTGAGCGGATCGTTGGCGGTGACTCCAAAAAGAAGGCTGGACATGAGCCGCGTGATGAACAGGGCGGCGACGAACCCGACGGCGAGGCCGACGGCCAGGATCTTGACGCCATGTCCCATGACCAAGGAAACGATGCGCCGGTTCGTGGCGCCAAGGGTCATCCGAATTCCAATCTCGCGAGTTCTTTGCAGAACGCCGTACGAGAGGACGCCGTAGATACCGATGGAACTTAAAATCAAGCCGAGCCCCGCCAATGCGCCGAGAAGCGCCGTGGAAAAGCGCTGCGAAGCAATCGAGTTGGAGAGGACTTCTTCCATGGTGGTGATATTGGAAGCGGCGATTTCTGGATCGATCGCGAGCAATTGCTGCCGAACCGGAGAAGTGAGCGAGAGAGGCGCGACGCTCGAATGGACGACAAGCGTGAGGCTGCCGGTGGCGTATTGCGAATGGGGCAGATAGATTTGCGCGGTTGCGGGAGCGTCCAAGCCGGCTTGTTTCACGTCCTGAACGACGCCAACAACGGTGCGCCAGGGAGGGCGGTTACTGTCAAAGCCGGGGGGCATGATGTGTTTCCCGATGGGATCTTGCCCAGGCCACCATCGGCGGGCGGCGGTTTGAGAGACGAGAGCGACGAGCGGAGAGCTGTCGGTATCGGACTCCGACAGGAGTCTGCCTTTTACCAAACGTATTCCGATTGCCGAGAAATAACCGGGAGAGACGATATAACGTTCGGGGTAGGGCGTTTCGCCGGGACCGTGTACGAGGCCTTCCGGTTCGGTTCCGGCCGTGTCAAAGTTTGTTCCCAATGGAAGAATGCTGACCGCACCGGCGGACGCAACACCTGGAAGCGCGCTCACACGAGAAATGAGGTTGCGATAAAACTGTGCGGGCTTTGGCGTGCCTTCGGGATATCGCGAAGAAGGCAGGGAAACGTCCATGGTAAGGAGATGGTCGGTGCGGAAGCCACGATCGACGGAATACAGTTTCGCAAAACTGCGGATGAGGAGACCGGCGCCGGCGAGAAGAACGAGGGCGAGGGCAATTTCGGTGACCGCGAGAATATTCCTTAAGCGAAGATGAGCCGTGGTGGTGCCGCGATTGCCGGCTCTCAGCGTGTCGTTCGCGGAAACCGCCGAAGCTTGCCACGCGGGAAGCGAACCAAAGACAAATCCGGTGGCGAGACTCAAGGCGGCGGTGAAAACAAGCACTCGCGCGTCGAGCGAAACGGTGAGGAGTTGAGGAATCACTCTTGCACCGAGTACGACCGCAAGTTTGGTGGCGACGGCTGCGAACGCGATTCCGGCAGCGCCGCCGAAGCACGCGAGGGCGAGACTCTCGATCAACATCTGACGGACAATTTGGGAACGGCGGGCGCCGACGGCGGAACGAATCGCAAGTTCATTCTGGCGGCCAATGGCGCGAGCCAGGAGCAAATTCGCAACGTTCGCGCATGCGATCAAGAGCAGGAAGCCGATTGCACCGGAAAGCACGAAAAGCGCCGGACGGAATCCAGAAGAAAGATCGTCGTGAAGACTGGTTACACGAACGCCGACGGTCGAATAGTCATTCGGAAATTGCGCGGCAAGACGCCGGTTGATGAGGCTGAGATCCGTCTGCGCGGGTTGTAGCGAAACACCGGCCTTTAAGCGAGCAATCGCGCGAAGGTGGCGTGAACGGCGTTCGTTGTCGTCATGAGTTTCCGCTACCGGCCGATAAAATTGCGGATGGCCGTCCACGAGTGTGGGCGGAAGAACCGGGAAGTCGCGCGCGGTCACACCGACGACGGAGTACTGCTTCGAGCCCAGGCGAACTTGCTTCCCTACGATGCTTTCATCCGCGGCGAAGCGGCGCTGCCAGAGTTCGTAGGTCAAGACGAGCACCTGATCTTTGCCCGGGACTTGTTCTTCGGGGAGAAATCCACGACCGAGGCGGAAGTTCGCGCCAAGCAACGAGAAGTACCCGTCGCCGACTTGCACGCCGTCGATGCGTTCAGGCGTGCCGTTGCCGAGAAACGTGGCGCTCCAGGTGCCGAACGGAACGATGTCTTCGAGCGAATGATTTTGCGAGCGGTAATCGTCGAGATCGGTGAACGAAAGCTGATCGCGTGCGCTGTCGGAGGAAGTGCTCCAAAGGAGGACGAGGCGGCGCGGTTCTTTGAAAGGGAGGTCGCGAAAGAGAACGCCGCTCGCGACGCTGAAGATTGCGGAATTCGCGCCGATGCCGAGAGCGAGTGTCAGAACGGCGGCAGCGGTAAAGCCGGGGGAATTGCGAAGGGTGCGGAGAGCGATAAGAAAATCCCGGAGAAAAAATTCGAGCAGGGGAAAGCTGCGCGAATCGCGGTGAGATTCCTTCGATTGTTGCGGACCGCCAAAACTGATGCGAGCCTGGCGCGCGGCTTCTTGCGGCGCCATGCCGCGACGGAGATTTTCTTCGGTGGCGAATTGGAGATGAGTCGCCATCTCGGACTCGAGTTCGTTGTCCAGAGAGCGAGGCGAGAAAAAGGAACGGAGACGCGCCGCGAATTGCCGAAGACTATCGAGCATGGCCGGCCGCCTTTCTGCCGCGTGAGAGGTGGCGCGTGTTTTGGCTACGAACGAGATTCATATTTCGGCTCACTCATATCGGAGCGCGACGAGCGGATCGACGCGAGCAGCGCGTTGCGCGGGAATGTATCCGGCCAGAACGGCAACGCCGGCAAAAATGGCGAGCATGGCGGCGAAGGTCGTTGGATCGCCGGGCCGGGTTTCAAAGAGAAGGGACGAGATCCACTTTCCGGCGACGAAAGAGACGACGGCGCCGATGGCGATGCCCACGAGAGCGAGACGCAGTGTGTGGTTCACGACGCCGAAGAGAACGTTGCCGCGGCTGGCGCCGAGCGCCATGCGAATGCCGATTTCCTGGCGCTGCCGCGTGACCATATAGGAGATGACGCCGTAAATGCCGAGCGCGGCGAGGAGCAAGCCGAGCGCGGCGAAAGAACCGACGAGCATGACGAAGAAGCGGCGCGGCGACGTGGAAGTTTCCACGATTTGCTGCAGCACGCGAAATTCGCCGATCGGCCGCTCGGGATTAAAGTCGCGCATGGTTTTGACGAGCGCGGGCCCGAGAACTTCAGGGCGCAATTGCGAGCGGACAATGAGTTCCGACCCATCCGGGCCGGCCTGCGAGCTGGACTGAAACATTTCCGGAGTAGCCGCCTCCTCCAGGCTATTCTGGCGAACGTCCGAAATCACTCCAATGACGACGCCGGGATTTTTGCTGCAGCAATTGGCCAGTTTTCCGATGGGATTCTGGCCGGGCCATTGCATTTTTGCGGCGGCTTCATTGATGATGACGGCGTTTTGCGTATCGGGACGATCGAGAGCCCAATCGAAATCGCGGCCGTCGCGCAGATGCATTCCCATCGCGTAGAGGTAACCGGGCGTGACGACACGGACGTAGGCTTCGTTGAAATCCGGGCTTTCATCCTTTGCGGGCACGTGTCCGATCGCGAAAAAGCTCCAGGCGCGATTGCGGCCGAGCGGGAGCATGTCGGAAATTCCCGCGGCTTCGACGCCCGGAATTCGCTCGACGCGACGAAGAATTTCCTGCATTACGGGAACGCGGTGCGCGGGATTTCCATCGTCGTCATAACTGATGGTGAGCGCGGCGGCTTGCGCCGGTTGGAATCCGAGATCCACGTCCAGCACGCGGAGGAAGCTGCGGAAAAGCAAGCCCGCGCCAACAAGGAGCACGCAAGCGAGCGCCACTTCGCCGATGACGAGGAGCGAGCGGAGTCCGTGAAAATGGCGGCCTTCCGTCGAGCCCCAGCTGGAGCTGGCGAGGCCGGCGCGCAAATCCGTGGCGGCGATAAGAAAACCGGGAGCGAGGCCGAACAGGACCGCGGCAAAAGCGGTGACGCAAAGAGTCCAGAGAAGCGTTGCGCCGTCGATCCTCATGGAATTGAGAAGGGGCAGTGCAAGCGAGGCTTGCCGCGAGACAAATGCGACGATTCCGTACGCGAAAACAAGACCGACGGACGCTCCCGATGCAGACAGAACGACGCTCTCCGTTAGCAGCTGGCCGACGATGCGCAGGCGTCCCGCACCGAGCGCCGTGCGCGTGGCGAATTCTTTGGAACGCGCGGCCGAGCGCGCGAAGAGAAGATTGGCGAGATTGACGCAAACGATGAGAAGGATAAGACCGACCGCGGACCACAGAACGATAAGGGAAGAGCGAAGTTTGCCGCGGACGTGTTCGCTGAGGCTGGAGACGCGCGTGGCGTAGTCGCTGTTCCACTCTTTGTGCGCGGCGCACATTTGCGGCATGAGCAGATCCACTTCGTTTTGCGCGCTTTGCACGGTGACGCCGGGTTTGAGGCGGCCGATGATGAAAATCGTGTTTCCCCACTGGCGAATGTTTTCCCACGGATACGGTTCAAAGAGGTCGATTCGTTGGCCCGGAGCAAAGGCCGCTCCGAAATCGAACGATGGCGGCAGGATGCCGACGACCGTGTAGGACTGCCGATTTAGCGTGATGGAGTGATTGAGGATCGAAAGATCGGAATGGAAGTGCTGGCGCCAGAAAGCATTTTGAAGAATGGCAACGTGCGCCGCGCCTTTGGCCGTTTCACCCGGAAGAAACGCGCGGCCGTATTGCGGTTTGACGCCGAGCGTTTGGAAGAAATTCGCATCGACCATGACGCCGGTGAGCGCGAGGGGGTCGCCACGACCGGTCAGGGAATATCCGCCGGCACTGTAGAAGGGCATGTAGGCGGTGACTTGTTCGAAGGAACGATTTTGCTTTGCGTATTCGTCGTAGACGTCGATTTTGTACGTGAGGGAAGACAGGCCGCCGAGGCCGCGATTCGAATCAAGCCACGCGAGGCGATCCGAAGCGGCAAAGGGAAGCGGCCGGAGAAGAAGCGTGTTGACGATACTGAAGACGGCGATGTTGGCGCCGATGCCGAGCGCGAGAATGAGGATGGCGATGGCGGCAAAAGCGCGATCGCGCCAAAGCGTGCGGAGCGTGTAGCGAAGGTCGCGAAGAATCGTGTCGAGGATGGGAAGGCCGCGGGATTCG